>OBZW01000442.1_pt1 | contig 26068 bp, 26 predicted proteins | sample 1477021 | NCBI WGS metagenome assembly OBZW01 (sample SAMEA2580262, study PRJEB22360) | human gut metagenome | biome: human gut; feature: human-associated habitat; material: faeces | place: Denmark | collected 2008/2010
GCGATTTTTCATAACAGGTATGTTCTTCCGGGGGCCTTCGGCTATCCCTTCATGGAGCTGGCGCATCCGGCCGACAGGAAAAGACTCGTTCCTAAGATGGAGCCTTAGACGGGGGCGGCTTATGGTATTGGATCGGAGGCATTTTTTATCCCCAGAAATCTTTTAAGGGCACACTTCCCGGCATTTTGGTTATTAGGGGGGCCAATCCGCGCCGAGGCTAAAGCTCGTCGCTAATTCTCTTAGCTAATTTCCAATTCTTCAAAGCGAACATGGATACTTAGCACGCCGTTGTTGTAACGTGCGCTGATTTTCCCATGCATCTGTTCCGTCAATATTTTTGCAATGGAAAGGCCCAGCCCCGTTGACTTATCTGCTGCCTCGACCGTGTAGAAGCGGTCGAACAGTCTTCCGACCTGGATCTCATTGAGCCGGGATGCATGATTGGAAAAGATTATCTCACCGTCTTCCCGCAGCGTGATATGAAGGTCGCCATCGCTGTATTTTACCGCATTGTTTATAATATTGCTGAAAATCCGGGATACTGATTTTTTGTCCAGCCTGCGCCTGATTTTTTCCTCCGGTATGGAGATCTGCGGCTCAATCCGGCTGTTTTTCAGAGCGGCATAATATGCAGATATACTTTCTTCCAGAACGTGATTTAATATGATGTCTTCCTCATTGGCGTCCCTGTGTACTGATGTGATCACAGAGTAGCGGAAAAGTTCCTCCGTGAGCTGTTTTAATGTTTCGGAACGCTCTTTTATGACCGTCAGGTATCTGCCGGCTGTCTCTGATATTTCTTCCTGTTCCAGCAGATCCAGGTAGCCGCAGATTGCAGTCAGAGGGGTACGAAGATCATGAGAGATATTCGTAACCGCCTCCTTCAGTTCAAAATCCCCCTGCTGAAAACGGCGGCGCTGTGCACGGAGTTCCCGGAGCTGTACGTTGATCTCTTCGGCAAGCCTGCACATATAGCGATCACGGGTAGAAAGGAGGATCAGGGTGTTCGTGTCATTCTCCAGCTTCTTAACAAATTGAGAGTGTATTTCATCAGCCGCCCGGTGAAGCAGAGCGATTTTAACCAGCAATATGACAACTGTGATTCCCAGAACTGCACATAAAATACCGAGCCAGAACATGAAACGTCCTCCTTTCCTTTGAGCATTCCCGGACACTCTTTTGCACCTGTTTTTGAGACTGAATTGCCGGGAGTACTCACTTTATATCCTTTTTCCGGAAGAAAAACAGGCCGGCCCCTGTTGCCACAATGGTGATTGCTGCAGAATACCCGGCCAGCTTCCATGGGCTTACCGCCTCTATCCCCGTTATCTGGAGGGATTGGCATGTAGGTATAAAATCATAGAGAAATGTATACACTTCCCGCTTTTTGCCGCTGAGGTAATTGGGATTAGGCTCCTCTTCGACCTCCACGATTTCCCCGCTTTCATCCTTATATACGTAACCCTCATATACTTTTGGTTCATAGAGCTTTGCCCGGATATAAATGGCCCCAAAGAGAAGAATAAATACCCCCAGCATATTGATCACCGCCACAAGTGCTTTGTTCTGATTCAGCATTGCAACCATTGTGAAAATAGCAGTAAAGGCCAGCGACATAATAACACTGCACAAAATCAATCCCAGAATCACCTGAATATCCGTCTGAAAAAATCCCAGCAGACAGGTTCCGATAACCCCTGCCGGCAGAAAATAGGCTGCACACATCAGCAGCCCAGCAGCTGCACATATAAGAAAGTGCGAAAAATAAACCTGAATTCTGCCATGACCGATCACTATCTTATTCCGTATCGTCCCATCACTATATTCAGTACCCACGAACAGGCTGCAGAATGCTGACAGCAGAATTCCGATGTAGATCGCATACACAAAAAATGAACTCTCTAGGGGAATTTCGTACCCTCCCCGATTCATATCTATATAGTTCATAACAGGACTTAAAATTCCCAACACAAACATAAATATCATACCGATCCAGAACACCTTGTCTTTTTTGAGTCTCGCAAAGTCCGCAGACAAAAGTTTACTCATAGCTGCCACCTCCTACAAGACTGACGTAATAGCTTTCCAGGCTTTCATCCCGGATATTCATGGACAGCACTTCACAGTTCATTTCTGCAAGCGCCAGTACCAGCGCGGTTACATTTACACTGGCAAAGATGTCCGCCTGGCTGTCAGACAAGATCTCATACTCCAGTTCCATCCGGTCCAGCACCTTTGACAACACACCCGTGTCTGTCACTTCCACACGCACACACTTACGACAGGCAGCCTCCAGTTCCTGTGCACTGATCTCCTTAATCATATGTCCCCTGTCTATAAAACCATAATGCGTGGCAAGACGGGACAGTTCATCCAGTATATGACTGGAAATCAAAACGGTAATCTGCCGCTCCCGGTTCAGCTTTAGAATCAGCTCCCGCATCTCGATGATCCCCTGCGGATCCAGGCCATTAGCCGGTTCATCCAATACCAGAAAATCCGGATCCCCAGCCAGTGCAATTGCAATTCCCAGTCTCTGCCGCATCCCCAGGGAAAAGTTCTTTGCCTTTTTCTTTCCGGTATCTTCCAGTCCCACCAGCCTAAGAAGCTCCGGTATCGTATCAAAAGACGGCAGACCCAGGATACGGTACTGCTCCTTCAGATTATCCTGTGCAGTCATATCCAGATAGATAGACGGGGTTTCCACTACTGCCCCCATTCTGCGGCGGGATTGTGCAATCTCCGCGCCTCTGCCGCCGGCCCCATAGAGCGTATACTGCCCAGATGTCGGTTCCTGCAGGCCGCATATGAGCCGGATCAGTGTTGTCTTACCGGCACCGTTTTTACCCACAAAACCATAGATTGCCCCTTTCGGAACATGTATGGAAAAATTATTCAACGCTTTAAAATGTCCGTATTGTTTGCTTAAAGAATCGGTTGTCAGAACATATTCCATTTATTTTGCCTCCTTTTGTTTGATACTGGCATTCTAACTGATAAAGGTTAAGACAGCAGTAAAGAAGGCAGTAAAGAAATCGTAAAGATTTTATTCTTCTTTCAGTTTGAAACCAATTCCCCAGACGGCTTCAATATAATCCCTGCCCCCGGCTTCCCGCAGCTTCCTTCTCAGATTGCTGATATGAACCTTTAGAGAGCTTTCCACACAGTCGGGGGTATCCTCACTGATTCTGTCCAGTATCACAGACTTTGGTATCACCTGAGACGGATTTTTCATAAGAAGCTTTAAAATCGCAAACTCTGTTTTCGTCAGATGGACTCCGCATTCATTCACACTGACAGAATGTGCGGACAAATCCATGGACAATGTCTCCCATTTAAGAACAGAAGAGGCCTCTGTACAGGATCTGTTGCGAAATTGAACCTCAATCCGTGCAAGCAGCTCCTGTATATCAAACGGTTTTGTAACATAATCCGCTGCCCCGCCCAGCAGCAGCTCCACCTTATCACTGACTTCCGCTTTTGCACTGATCACAATCACAGGAATCCCCTTTATCTCCGGAAGCACTTCCTCCCCGCTTAACCCCGGCAGCATCAGATCCAGCAGGATTAGGTCCGGCCTGTTCCCCTCCAGATAAAGAAGCGCCTCTGTCCCGGAATACGCGCGGGAAACCCTGCACCCCTCCCTGGCCAGCACCTCCTCCAGCATATTCCCGATACTTACATCGTCATCTATAATCATAATATTCTTAATCAGAACCACCTCCCGCTTAGTTACAATTAATACACTGAAGTCTATTATAGGGGACAAGGGGGATAATAGCAACTGTGATTACTCGTATAGGTGAGGGACGCTTAATGACAGGGATGCCGGGAAGGGGATGGGGCTATATATGCCGGTTCGAAATGCACCCGTGCTGCCAACTGCTTCTAGGTCAACCGGTGCCGGCCAGGCGGGTACGCAGAACACATCACGGGAAATCTGATGATTTCCCGCGCTGGGTTCTGCAAAAACTTGATTTGGTAATCAAGTTTTTCCCCGCCCGGCCGGCACCGGTTGTCCAAGAAGCAGTAGGCGCACTCCAGCATTCTCGAACCGGCATATATAGCCCCATCCCCTTCCCGGCATCCCTGTCATTAAGCTGGCGCATCCGGACGGTAGTTAAGAGATTATTATCCGGAGGGACTTCTACGGGTGCAGCGGATGTGGTCTGACTGCACATAATCGTTCATCTGCCCGGCAGGAAATGGCACATTCCCGGGTGGTATATTAGTCCAAGTGGATCGGAAATGTTTAAAAACTTACTGGGAATAAAAGTTCCACCAATTCACTTCCCGTCGGATGCACCAGCTCGAGGAAGGGAGAGCTGTGAGCCTTCTGAAGAATATGCCTGGTATTTCTTAGGTCCGTGTCCGCGTATAGAAAGGACAGGTATATTCTTCTGAAGGCTCACGGCTCTCCCTTCCTCGAGCGTCCCATCCGCCAAAAAAGTATCTCGTTACCGTTCCCCCGCATAAGGCAGTCTTCCAAACCTGATCTTCACATATTCCTTTATAATCTCCCCAGTCTTTTCAAATCCGACTTTACCGCTGTCGATACTCAAGTCATAATTCTTCGCATCATCCCATTCCAGACCTGTATAGTACCTATGAAAATTCCCCCGGTATTTATCAATTTCTTCCACATACCGCTCCAGCTCTTTTCCGGTCAGCGCAACGCGCTCTCCTGCCCTGTCCAGGCAGAATTGCTTGTTCGCATGTACAAAAACGCTGATTGCATTGGGATTATCACGGAGCACAAACCCGGCGCAGCGCCCGATAATCACACAGGATTCTTTTTCCGCCAGTTCCTTCATAATCTTTGCCTGATAATAAAACAGGTTCTCGGTCGAAACAAAGTGATCCCGGCCCGGAGGAATTAACTGTCCGTCATAGATATGCTTGGATATCCCGAACAGTTTGCCCGACTGGATCTTTTCATCGGCCTCGTTAAATAATGCTTCGTTAATTCCGCTGTCATCCGATGCCATTCGCAGGATGTTTCTTCCATAGCATGGAATGCCAAGTTCTCTGGCAAGATCTTCACCAATCGTCTTTCCACCGCTTCCAAACTGCCTCTGAATTGTAATAATAATGTTGTCCACAAGTACACCCCCTCTTATTCACCCAGATAAGCTTTCTTAATTGACTCATCGTTCATCAGTGCTTTCGCTTCTCCTGTAAGCACTATATTCCCGGTTTCAAGAACATATGCTCTGTCTGCAATTCCCAATGCCTTTTTTGCATTTTGTTCCACGAGCAGCACGGTTGTGCCGCCGGCGCTTACTTCTTTGATGATATCAAATATTTCATTTACGAAGATGGGGGAAAGTCCCATGGAAGGTTCATCCATCAGAATGATTTTCGGATGGCTCATCAGCGCCCTCCCCATAGCAAGCATCTGCTGCTCGCCGCCACTTAAGGTTCCTGCCGCCTGGTTCCTGCGTTCCTTCAGCCTCGGGAAACGCTTATATACCATCTCTAGTGTCTGTTCTATCTCCGTTTTATCTGATCTTGTATAGGCTCCAAGCTTCAGGTTCTCATATACTGAAAGCTGCGCAAACACACGTCTTCCTTCCGGTACGTGCGCCATTCCCATGGATACAATCTTATGGGCAGGTGTCTTCGTGATATCGGTTCCCTCGAATTCTATTCTTCCGGCTTTTGGTGCAATCAACCCTGTAACTGTGTGGAGAATCGTCGTTTTCCCCGCACCATTTGCCCCAATCAGCGCGATGACCTCGCCTTCTTTTACTTCGAAGGATATCCCTTTGATTGCCTGGATTACCCCGTAATATACTTCCAAATCTGTAATTTTCAACATTGACAACTATATCCCCTCCTATTCGCCTAAGTAAGCCGTAATTACTTCCGGATTACTGAGCACTTCTTTTGTATCTCCCTGGGCAAGCACCTGTCCAAAGTTCAGTACCGTCAGCTTCTCACAGATTCCGCTGACCAGCTTCATATCATGCTCAATCAGAAGGATCGTCATCTTGAATTCTTTTTGTACAAACTTGATCGTATCCATCAGTTCATTCGTCTCGTTCGGGTTCATGCCGGCCGCAGGTTCGTCCAGCAGCAGGAGCTTTGGATTCGTTGCAAGAGCTCTTGCGATCTCCAGCTTCCGCTGTTTTCCATAGGGAAGATTGGATGCAAGATATTCCGACTCTTTATCAAGATCGAAGACCTTTAATAATTCCATCGCTCTTTCGTCCATCTCTTTTTCCACCCTGTGGTAGCGTGGAAGCCTCAGAATCCCCTCCACGGTACTGTAACGATGTCCATTGTGGAGGCCTGCCTTTACATTATCCCGGACAGTCAATGCTGAAAAAAGGCGGATATTCTGAAAGGTCCGGGCCACACCGGCTCTGTTAATGTCGATGGTTTTTTTCCCTGTTATATCTTTGCCGTCGAGGAGGATCTTGCCTTCCGTCGGTTGGTAGACACCTGTCAGCAAATTAAAAATGGTTGTCTTACCCGCTCCGTTCGGCCCAATCAGCCCATAGAGCTGGCCAGGTTCGACAGCGACATCGAAAGCGTCTACCGCACGGAGACCTCCGAATGAGATACCCAGATTCTTTACTTCTAATAGAGCCATCTTAGTTCCCTCCCTTCGCTGCATGGTCTTTTCTGCCAAATAACTTCTTCAGGGAATGGCGCGCCTTCCAGTCCTGAGCCTTAGGGCTCCAGTTAAAGAGCATCATAACAATCAATACGACCGCATAGATCAGCATACGGTAATCATTGAGCCCGCGGAGCACTTCCGGAAGAAGGGTAAGAATGACTGCCGCAATAATAGATCCGCGCATATTTCCAATTCCGCCGAGCACCACAAATACCAGAATCATGATGGACATATTGTATCCAAAATTTTTCGGAAGCGCTGTCAGTGTTGCAAGGTTATGTGCATAGAGGACGCCCGCCACACCTGCAAGACTGGCAGAGATTGCGAATGCCATTAATTTATATTTTGTAATATTGATTCCGATAGATTCTGCAGCAATACGGTTATCGCGGATCGCCATAACTGCACGTCCATCCCTGGAATTCATCAGATTAAGAATGATAAACAAGGTAATCAAAACCAGAATCACGCCGATTGTAAATGTAGAATTCTTCGGTGTTCCTGAGATTCCCTGCGCACCTTTTATGATTACTTCGCCGCCCGCTTCAAGGTTGAGCGACATCTGGTCCTTCAATGAAAAATGGAATCCGGATGAATCTTTTCCAACGTATAAAACATTCATCACATTTTTAATAATTTCCCCAAATGCCAGCGTCACAATCGCCAGATAATCTCCGCGCAGGCGAAGAACTGGAATTCCGATTAATATACCGAAAACTGCCGCCACCAGCGCACCGATCAGAATGGCCAGGAAAAAACGAAGCCCGTCCGGCATGGTTCCAAAGGTGCACTTTGAAAAAAAGGCTCCGGTAAACGCACCGATACACATGAAGCCCGCATGTCCAAGACTCAGTTCCCCCAGCACACCCACCGTAAGATTCAGGGAGAGCGCAAGAATAACATAAGTGCAAAGCGGCACTAAAAGCCCCTGCATCAGGTTGGACATGCTGCCCGATAATACGAATATCTGCACAATAATATAGGCCAGAATCACTATGCCATATGTAATAAAATTATTTTTTGTAGTCTTTAGCATCTTCTTTTTCATCTGTCCCACCTACACTTTCTCATTGATCTTCTTGCCCAGAATACCGGTAGGCTTCACAAGCAGCACAATAATCAGGACACCAAAAACAATTGCATCCGAAAGCTGTGAGGAGATATATGCCTTGGAAAGGATCTCGATCACACCAAGAATCACACCGCCGAGAAGTGCGCCCGGGATAGAACCGATTCCTCCAAACACCGCTGCTACAAACGCCTTAATACCCGGCATGGAGCCTGTATAAGGCGTCAGGGATGGATATGCAGAACACAAGAGCACGCCTGCAATTGCTGCCAGGCCGGAACCGATCGCGAATGTAAGGGAAATCGTCTTGTTGACATTTACCCCCATCAGCTGCGCTGCACCTTTATCCTCGGATACAGCCAGCATGGCCTGCCCTGGTTTTGTTTTCATAAACATAGTCAGGATAATCATAATTACAAGACATGTTACAATCGTCACAATCGTCTCTCCTGAGATAATCAGCTTACCGCCCGCCAGATTCAGCGCCGGAACCTTCACCACAGATGTGAAGGATTTCGGATTTGCACCAAATAAAAGGAGCGCAATGTTTTGTAAAAAGTAACTGACACCAATCGCAGTAATCAGTACGGCCAGCGGCGAAGCTCCTCTAAGCGGCTTGTATGCCAGTCTTTCAATCACGATACCAAGTATGGTACAGATTACAACAGACAGTAAAACTGCCAGCAGCGGATTCATCCCTGTTGCGCTCGTAGTTATGAACACAACAAAACTGCCAATCATAATGACATCACCATGAGCGAAGTTCAACATCTTGGCAATACCATAAACCATGGTATATCCCAGCGCTATGATCGCATAGACACTGCCAAGGCTTATGCCATTAATTAAATACGACAAAAAACTCATAAGGCACCTCTTTCTCATTCTTTTTTCTCACAAAAGTATAGCATATACGGGCGATTCCGACAATATTTTTATGCAATCCCGTTTTCTCTGTAAAAAAGAACGAAGAACCACATGCCGGCAGTTCTCCGCTCTCTTTTGCATTTTTTCTGTTATTACTTGCTTTAGCTCTGCTATTACATCGCTTTATATGCACCGTCTGTGATGACAACTGCTTTTGGAGACTTGTTCGGTTCTCCGTCAGCTGTCCATGTAATTCCTTCTTCTCCGCCGGTCAAACCTTCAATCTTGATTGCTGTCATGCCTTTTTTAGCCGCCTCGCAGATGTCAGAAGCGCTCATGTCCGGAGTCACATTCTCCGCTTCAAATGCAGCCTTCAGCGCATACATTCCATCATAAGCGTCTGCTGCAAACTGGTTCGGGATGTCGCCGTATTTTTCTTTGTATGCAGAAACAAATTTCTGTGTTGCCTCATCCTCTGCATCTGCTGCAAATGGTGTAAGAAGCATTACGCCTTCCGCGAGTGATGTATCAAAGTTCTCAACGGCAAGAATTCCATCCAGGCCGTCGCAGCCGAAGAATTTCGTATCGAATCCAGATTTTTTAGCCTGGTCAAGGATCAGAGATGCTTCGGTATAGTAGATTGGCAGGAATACCAATTCCGCACCCGCATCTTTGGCTTTCTGAATCTGTGTAGAGAAGTCTTTGTTGTTGTCGGCGGTAAATGCTTCTGCTGCAACAATCTCAAAATCCTGATTCTTTGCTTCTTCTGCAAACTTTTCATAAATACCGGATGAATATACATCAGAGCTGTCATAGATTACAGCTACCTTTGACGCCAGCTTATTCTCTCCGATATATTTAGCGGATGCCAGCCCCTGGTTAGGATCTGAGAAGCATACGCGGAATGCGTTGTCGTACTGTACACATTCTACTGCTGAACCGGATGGTGTTAGTAAGAACATGTTGTCTGCATATGCCTCATTGGCTACTGCAACACACGGCGTGGATGTTACAGTCCCAAGCAGCGCCTGCATCCCCCAGTCTTTCAGTGTGTTATAAGCATTAACAGCCTTTTCCGCATCGTGCTCATCATCCTGGAAGTTCAGTTCAATCTGCTTGCCATTGATGCCGCCTGCCTCATTAATCTCAGCGACTGCCAGCTCTGCTGCGTTTTTCACTGCCTGTCCGTAAACAGCCACTCCGCCTGTGGTTGGTCCGATGCCTCCAATCTTGAAGGTATCGCCGTCAGAAGAACCTGAATCCGTGCTCTCTGCAGAGCTCTTTGAGGTACTGTCTTTGGCACTGTCATCGGCACTCTTTTCTTTGCCTCCGCATCCTGCTGCTCCAAGCACCATCATGCCTGCCAAAAGAATGCTTAAAATTGCTTTTCCTTTTTTCATAAAAAATTCCTCCCTTTTGTTTTATTTATGATACCTTCGAAATTCTGTTTTGTCAATAGACTTTCTTACCTGAAAGACAAGCTTCTGACTGATATAAAAAAATATTTCAAAGGTTCTTTTAACAATATGAATCGCAGGTAATTATCAGACACTAACTTTATCCGACTGCTATAAAAAATCTGATTTATACTGCCGCTCTGCTTCTAATTTCGCAACTTTCACGTAAAATCCGGTACTGTTTACTTTTTACGGAATAAAATAAAGTAACTATATTGAAAGGATTCTATCCATGTTGACCATATTAATTATAATTGGCGCTGTTCTGCTCCTCCTGGTTGTGATATTTGTCATCGTCTGGAAGGTGCGTACACACAAGTTTAGTCCTACTTCGGATAAGGCTTTGCTAGCGGCTAATGTAAACGCGGATTTAAAGGAAACCGGGTTTGCCTATGATATAAAGGGGGATTATTTTTACTCCCTGATGAACTGCTGGCAGAGAGAGATGGGGTATTGTGAGGCTTATGATGAGGGTTCCCCGCTTTTTAACATGATCATGGACTGCGAGCCTGTCACATTTTCTTATGGCGGGAAACGCTGGCTGATCGAACTTTGGAAAGGTCAGTACGGCATTACCACCGGAGGCGAAATCGGGGTTTACAATACGATAAAAGAAGACATTGACCACGAAAAATTCAAAGGAACCTTCTATGAGGCTGTCAGCGACGCCGAACTGATCCCACTGGCCTTTATACTTAGGAAAAACCGAAAAGTACTAATCAAACGAAGTGCGGTCCACTGGTGGCTGACAGGGTTTAAGCTGGGCGAGTTTTCCGAGACAGACACACTGACAATGGATGCAAAAATTACCTTTCCGGATGCTGAAATGCGCGATAACTTTGTAAGCGCCCTCCGAAAGATCGGGTATACGAAAAAAGAGTACTCCGTGAAAAGACTGACGGTTCTGGTTCATTATGACAAACCGCATACTCCACAGTCGCTTACCAGAAACGCGGCACAGGAAACCGCCGTACAATTGACAAATAAAAATAATTGTGCACTATATGAACTTGCAACACATAAGTACAAATTCACACTGGATAAACTGGAATATCTAAAAACGGCAATGCCTGAAGTATATGAATTCTTCCTGCATTCTCTCTATGCACGTGGATTTTATGAGGCATTTAAATGGCTGATTGATCTCATCCACGGCCTGAAGCCGGAACCGACTCCACCAATACCTCCAAAACCATGCCCGCCTGAACCTCCGAGACCTTGCCCGCCGGTACCTCCGAGACCTTGCCCGCCTGAGCCTCCGAGGCCTTGCCCGCCTGAGCCTCCGAGGCCTTGCCCGCCTGAGCCTCCGAGACCTTGCCGGCCTGAGCCTCCGAGGCCTTGCCCGCCCTATCAGCCAGGATCCTGTCAGCCGTGTCAGCCAAATAACTGCCGGTCATGTACTCCGAGATCCTGTCGTCCGTGTTCGCCAAGGCTCTGCCCGCCCAGGCAGAATGCAGCGGTTCCAAGTCAGGAAGGCAGATTTCAAAGCAAAAATTACCCGGTAAGCAGGGACACTTATGAGACGGAAGATTCTATGTACCATTCCGGACAATCTGATGAATCAGAATTCTGCAGTTCAGATTATGAATTATTTTACGATGGACAGGAAGATGAATTCAGAGATTAGAAGTATTTCCGGCATTGATTAACAGGAACGCAATAAGCAAAGAATAAAACAACAGGGGATCAGCAGTCTGGAATTGCTGATCCCCTGTTCTTGTTTCATCTATATTTTTAAATCTTACATTTACCTTACATTTATGACAGAAAAGGAAATTCAGAAATTCTCCATGCTATAATAATAACAGATATATAAAAAGGGGGACTGTTCATGTCACTGGATTATTTAAAAGGGAAAAAAATCCTTCTGGTCGATGACGAGGACGATCTGCTGGAAATGCTCCGCTCCATTCTGCAGGACGACGGCTACCGGCGGATCCGTACTGCTTCCACGCAAAAAGACGCCCTGGAGCTCTGCCGCACCTGGAAACCGGAGCTGGCCGTACTAGATGTCATGCTGCCGGACGGAGACGGATATACACTCTTCAAAGAGATACGCCGGTTCTCGGATTTTCCTGTGCTGTTTCTGACCGCGCGCGGAGAAGATGAAGATAGATTCCGCGGGCTGGGGCTTGGCGCCGACGATTATATAGTAAAACCATTTCTGCCCAGGGAACTGACCCTGCGGCTGGGCGCCATTCTGCGCAGAAGCTATAAGCATGAAACGCCTCTTCTGCGGCTTGCCTACTGTACCGTTGATTTTGAACGGGCGGAAGTCATACGCGAAGACGGCACTTTGTCGCTGACAGCTAAAGAATTCGAACTCCTGTCCGCACTCTCACGCAATGCCGGCAGGATCGTCACTACTGATCTGCTCTGTGAGGCCCTCTGGGGCAACAACCCCTATGGTTATGAAAATTCTCTGATGGCCCACATCCGCAGGCTACGCGAGAAGATAGAAAAGGTACCGTCCTGCCCTGAATCCCTGATCACAGTAAAGGGTCTGGGCTACAAACTGATTATTGAGGAGGATCAGGCATGAACAGCATCCCAAAACTGATCCGACGATTTTTTGGAATCTTAATTCTGTCCGTCTTTCTTCTTCTATTTTTGAACCTGGCCCTCTTGATTTTCACAGCCGGACGCCAGTTAAAAAGCCAGGGAGGATGGGCGACAGCCGACACGATATCCGCGGGTTTAACGAAACAGTCAGACGGCCCATATGTCCTGGACGCCAGTGCGGCAGCGCAGCTGAAGACAGATAACGCCTGGGCAGTCCTCATCGATGGGCAGACCCTGCAGATTACCTGGCACAGTGATTTCCTCCCGAAGGAAATTCCTTCTTCCTACAGCGTTGCCGACATTGCCTATCTGTCCAGGGCTTATCTCAGGGATTATCCCACTGCAACAAGCAGCCATCCGGACGGCCTCCTTGTTGTAGGCTTTCCCAAAGACCGCTTTTGGAAACTGGTACACAATACCTATGACTATCAGCTGATTGCCGATTTTCCCAAAACAGCGCTGCTTTTTATCTGCATGAATTTTCTTTTGATGTTTCTGATCTATATGGCGGTGACCACCCGCCTTCTGGGCACAATAAAACCGATCATAGAAGGCATCAAAGAACTCCCCGGCGGGCAGCATGTATTTGTCAGGGAATCCGGTCTGTTTTCGGAAATAGCCCGGGCAGTCAACCGTACCTCGGAAAAGCTGCGGATGCAGGAAACAGCGCTGCGAAGACAGGAACAGGCAAGGGCAAACTGGATCGCCGGTGTTTCCCATGACATCCGCACGCCGCTTTCTATGATTATGGGATATGCAGGACAACTGGAAGAATCTCCTATGGTTCCTGAGAGTATGCGCAGTAAGGCTTCCGTCATACGAGAGCAGAGTATCCGCATGAAACATTTGATCAACGACCTGAACCTCGCGTCGAAGCTGGAATACAATATGCAGCCTCTGCACACAGAACTAAACGATATCATTCCTATCATCCGTCAGACAGTGGTTGATGCGCTGAATATGGATCTGGAAAACAGATACCCCATAGATTGGGAGACAGACGAATCCCTTAGTATGTGCATGTCCATTACAGATAAAGATCTCATCCGACGTGCCGTATCTAACCTGCTAGTCAATACCCAGACACACAATCCCCAGGGCTGTACACTGCATTTAAGTGTATCCTATGAGGACGAAACATGCAGTATCACGGTCGAGGATAACGGTGTGGGAGTCACTGATGAACAGCTGGAGGAGTTAAACACGGTTCCGCACTATATGATCTGTGACAGCAGGACAGACGGACAGCGGCATGGTCTGGGGCTCATGATCGTTAAACAGATTGCCATGGCCCACGGCGGCTCACTGGAACTAGGACACAGCAAATACGGCGGCTTTCTCGCCAGAATAAAATTACCGGCATTTCTCTCCTGAAATGCCGGCACTTCTATTTTGCAGCTTTTATTTTTTTCCACATAAACCGTATCACCAGATACAGGCAGACTACAATCAGTGCTGCTTTTATGATAGCCGAATATTTTTGTATGTACACCAGAACAACTTCCCAGGAAGCTCCCAGTATGGCTCCCAGCGACACGAGCACGATATTCCAGATGGTACTCCCTACGATCGTGTAAAGGAGAAAGACCGGCATATTAATTCCCGCCATCCCCGCAGGCACCGAAACAAGGCTTCGTATGATCGGAATGCACCTGCCAAACAGAATCGCTTTTTTTCCATGTTTGTCAAACCAGCAGAGCGTTTTTTCGACATCCTCTTTTTCAAAGCCAAGCAGCCGGAATGCTTTCCCTTTGGTCAGCGTCTCCAGCCGTTCCGGATTCAGCGCCGTTCCCGCCCAATACAATACAAGCGCTCCTATCGTGGAGCCGAGAGTTGAAAAAATAATAACCCCCGGTACTGTCAGCCTTGTATAGGTCGTCATAAATCCGCCAAAAGTCAAGATGACTTCTGAAGGAATCGGCGGAAAAATATTTTCCACAGCTATCAGGAAACAGACCCCCAGATATCCGAACTGATTCATAATCTGAATAATAATCTCCTGCATAAACCCATCCTTCATTTACCACATTCTGTAAAATAAGTATATGAAAAATTGAGCGAATCATTCCTATTTGCTGTTAAATAAAAGTATAACCTATCAGATCTGTTAAAGCATACCCAAAGGGCACCCGGTAACTCATGCCCTTCGGGCGGGTCTGCAGCAGAGCTACAGAATACTGTTTAATATCAGGTATCCGTTTGATTGAAAGAAATCGTCAGGCCAGCCTGCTGCCCTCTGCGATCAGGATTACAACACAAAATCTCTCCGCATCATAGGTAATATCCACCGTTCCCTGATAGCGCCTCACCACATCTTTGACATTCTTTATGCCGATCCCATGCTGCTGCTTCTCCTTTTTCCATGTCCTGAATCTTCCGTTTTCCATCAGAACCTCCCCGTTTTTGGAGTTCTCAATCTCAAAACTGAAATACCCTTTTTCCGTACATCGCGCCTTCAAAGATATCCGGCGTTTCTCTGGGACTACCTTCATGCATGCCTCTATGGCATTGTCCAGCGTATTTGAAAAAATAGTACAGATATCCAAAGGATCAATGAAAAACAGCTCGTCAATCTCAATATTAAAAAAGCAGTCAATTTCCTGTTCCAAGGCCCGGTTGTACTTTGCATTCAGGACGGCATTAACAATACTGTTTCTGCAGAATGAACGCCCTTTCGCGCTAAGATGTCCCGACAATTTCCGGAAATATCTCTTTGCTTCTTCTTTTCCATCGTCCATCAAGCCCGCCACTACGCTGAAATGATTATTCATATCATGTCTGAATTTCCGCAGTTCCTGCTGCCCGGCCTCTAATTCCCTGTAATAATCCTGCTGTAGTTTTTCATTTTTCTGTTCCAGGCGGCCGCGGATATTCTCCGCCAGATAGAATACCAGCCTGATACTTGCAAAATTGGTAATCAGACACGCAAGCATACAGAGCCATACTTTGTAGGATTCCCTTGGCGTATAGTATACACAGCTCATCACAGCGGTCAGCGATGCCAGACAGACTGCATCCAGCAGAAGCCATGACTGCTCATCCAGAGTATCCACCATCTCCCTGGTCTTTTTTTCCCAAATCTTCCAAAACCAATACCAAAACAAAATATTTAAAATATATGACAGATTCGATAACGCCGCATTGGCAATTTCGTCTCTTGCCAGCATATTTATCCAGATCCATGTCCCAATCTGCTGTATCAAGAAATTAAAAGATATGATGATCGGAAAAAACATAAGCACAACAGAAGCTTTTACCAGAATCTTCTGCTTGAATCCAATCAGCAGCATAGCAAAGAAAAGAGGAATCGTAACCGTAATATTTACCACATCCCTTGGAAATATCACCATTGAACTTACGAACAGCCCAATAAGATAACTCACTGCCCGCCGGCTAAACTGCCTGCGCGGTTCCAAAAAGCAGGTAAGCGTACGGTAAAAAAAGTAACTCCCTATAAAATATAAACCTGTCCCCAATATGTCAAAAAACCCTGTTATATGCATGTTGTCCCTTCCTGTGCAAAACGCTACTTCAACATTAGCTTCGCAAATGCTACTGCCGTCGCCTGCTTATATGCCCTGCTGACCGGCAGGCTCTGCCCGCCGCATTCCAGACTGCTTGCCTCCAGCTTATCCACGTATTTCAGATTCACAAGATATCGGTTATGTATCCGGATAAAAAACGACGGCATCTCTTCCTCGATCTCACCAAGCTTTCCATAAAATTTTACGATTTCATAAGCAGCGCTGGCTTCCATATCTCCGTTGTCAAGCAATGCCTCCACGGTCCGCCCTTCACTTTTAAAATACAGTACCCTTCCAAACGGCAGGCGCAGCGTCCCTGCTTTCTGCTCTACCAGATAATACTTTTCCTGGCTCAGCCCGGTCTCTTCCACGGCTTTCCCGAGTACTTCCCGTATCTTCTCCTCCTTATAAGGCTTCAATATATAATGGAAGGCATGCACCTCATATCCCTGAAACACAAAATCCGGATAAGCTGTCACAAAGATCAACACCGTATCCTGATACTTTCTGCGAAGCTCCCTGGCCGTCTCCATGCCGTCCATTCCATTCATCTCTATATCCAGGAACAATATATCCGGCACATTGTGTTCTATCTTGGCAAGCAGATCCTCCCCACACTCATATTCCTGAATCTCATAGTCCACACCATCCAGCTGCAGCTGCGTTTCCAACACTCTGCGCAGGCTGTTTCTCAGTTTTTTCTCGTCATCACAGATTGCAATTCTCATCTCGTTTGTCCCCCAGATTCCGTTCTCCTCCATAGGCTATCATACCCACCGCCATAATTGCAATCCCTTTCCCGGAATTCTGTTGTATGCACTTTCCAAATATGTAACAGTTCAGGCATGCCTGAACTGTCAACCAAATATGACAGAATCTATGCCAAACTTGACAGTACGGAAGATATTTATTTTTCCCCCTATCCACTACAATAGAGTCATCAAGTACAGAAAATACAAGGAGGAATTACAAGATGTTAAAGGTCAATCATTTAAGTAAAAGTTATCAGACAGGAGCCGCCGTCTATCCGGTGCTTAAAGATATTTCATTTGAAATTAAGAAAGGGGAATTCGTTGCAGTTATGGGGCCCTCAGGAAGCGGCAAAACTACACTGCTCAATTGTATCTCCTGTTTTATCCCCCACGACAGCGGCGAAATACTGCTGAATCAAAAAGATATCTCCGGCCTCAATGAAGCCAGGCTTGCAGCTGTGCGGAATCAGCATATGGGATTTGTCTTCCAGGACTTCATGCTCTTAGACGGTCTGACTGTATTCGAAAATATCTGCCTCCCGCAGATCATTGCGAAAAAGCCGGTCGCTCAGATGGAATCCAAGGCGAAACGGCTTTGTGAAATATTCGGCATTGACTCGATCGCAGCAAAATACCCGGCTGAAATATCGGGCGGCGAAAAACAGCGGACAGCGGTTGCCAGAGCGCTGATGAACCAACCTTACATGCTGCTGGCGGATGAACCAACTGGTAACCTGGACAGCAAGTCCTGCCGTGCTGTTATCGACGCATTTCTTCAGGCAAAGGAAGAGATGCATGCAACCGTATTTATGGTAACCCACGACAGCTATGCCGCGTCCTTCTGTGACCGGGTAATTGTGCTAAAAGACGGTGAGGTGAACCAGGAACTGGAGCGCACCGGAAGCCGCCGGGAATTTATGGACCAGCTGCTGGATGTACTCAGAATACTTGGAGGTGATGATTCTAATGACGCTGCATAATATTTTTTCCAAACTCAGAAAACAGAATAAAGGGCAGTACCTGATGCTGGGATTTTGTATTTCCCTTTCGGTCCTGCTGATTACCGCTTTTGCCCTCATGTATCTGGGCCCTACGGTACAGAATTTTCTGCCGGACGGCGGCGACACACGAAAACTTGCGACACTTCTGCTGGCAGTGACAGCCGTGGGGTGTACCATCTTCACCCTCTATGCATCCAGCCTGTTCTTCCGCTATAAGAGCCGGGAATACGGTATTCTGCTGGCTCTTGGAACCCCCAAAAAAGCGCTGAAGCCCATGCTGCTTTCTGAGCTTGCCCTCGTAACCTTCATCGGCGCAGTCATTGGACTGATCCTTTCCGTACCGGTATCCTTCGGAATCTGGAAGCTGTTCGAGACATTTCTGCTTCCGACAGAGGATATGGTATACCGCTTTGGCTGGAAGGGATTTATCGTAGGAATTGCATTCTGTATCGTTCTTGTTCTGCTGCTCTTTCTCGCTGGCAGACGCTTTATCCGCAGAACCGATATTATGGAGATTCTGCGATCAGGACAGAAAACAGAGATGGTAAAAGTGATCCCTTCCTGGACAGGGAAAGTGGGCGTCATCCTGACCGTCACAGGCATCGTACTTGGCCTCGGCGTGCCAGCTGTCGCTGCCAAAGTGTTGCTTATTAACATACCATCCATTTTCAACCTTGTTTATCTCGTTGCCCTTGCCGGGATCTACCTGATCATTCTCAGCTTTGTTTCTCAGTCCTCGGCCGGAAAGCACAGAGAAAAATACTACAAAAACCTGGTTTCCATCAGTATGATGCGTTTTACCGCAAAGGTGACAACGAAAAACATGTGCGTCATTGTGCTCTTACTGTTCTGTTCCCTGTTCGCCGCCTTTTTCGGCATGCTGTACAGCGACCAGTCCGGTATTACCATCGGAGAAAATGAAAAAGCTTATGCATTACATTTTCCGGTACAGGAAGAACAGATTACGAGAGAAGATATTCAAAAGCTTTCCGATGAGTACGATATGCCGCTGTCTTCCTACGCGGAAACCAATGCCGCAAATCTGGTAATCTCCTTCCGCCAAAGGGATCTGATCGACGGTCAATACGTGACCCTGGATGCAAAGGAAGCCAAACTGGCGCTGTTTTTCCCTGAGAGTGCCTATGAAGAGATCAGCGGACAGGATATTACCGTAGTACCCAATACGTATAAAACGATTACTACTACCGACTACAGAGAGACTGTGTGGGAATTCAAAGACGGATTGTACGCCGCTTCCAACCCGGATACCGATACAACACTTCCGCTTTCCTTTGACGGTACCGTAGAATTCGATGCCCTCAGCGATATGAGCAGCCCCTTCGCCTACGTTCTGAATGATACGGATTATCAGACAGCTGCAGCTTCTCTTGGCAGCCAGTACATGGAAAAGGTCATCTGCTTTGATTTAAAAGACGCCGAACATTCCTACGCATTTGCCAGGGCGCTGGGAAGGGAATATCTGGCCCGCACTACCGCCCTGTCCGATCATATGGGAAATTACGATGCCTGGGAGGACCGTACCTCACGGGAAAATGGGGAAGATTATTGCTATGCCGGAAGCATCGGGCTTTCACAGGACATGGAGAACACTCCTTACGACTGGAAATACGCGCCTCGCTTCGTCGTGCAGATACGTCAGGAATATATGCAGCAGATATCCGTTTACGTCATGCTCTGCCTGTACATCTTCATCATCATGCTGGCAACCATCACCATCATGAGTTACGTACGGAGCATCACCGTTGCCACGGACAACAAGGCCCTGTTCCAGAGCCTTACAAAACTGGGCGCAGGCCCCGCCTACAACAAGAACATTCTGAAAAAACAGCTGCGGAAAATTTTCCAGTATCCTGCACTGCTCGGATGTGCCATTGGCTGGATATACGCACTGTTTATGTCCGTATTCAACGACATGAGAGTGTCTCACTCGGAACTTCTCAACCTGGGATATCTGCTCATATTAATCCTGATCATCTGGGGTGTCCTGTATCTGGTTTACAGACGCGCCCTTCACAAATCCCAGCAGATTCTTGGTATTCTTTAAATGTTGGGAGGCTTTTAGAAATTACAGGGAAAGGCCGCTCTCGCAGAGATGGGATGCGGCCGGAGAGAGGAACAAAGGCAGGGCCCTTTTTGGCAGCGGGGAACTGTCCGGCTGAAAGCCGGCAATATCCGCAGATATGTATATACAATATCGCAGGAGATGCCGGCTTTTTGCGCTGCCGCTTCATTAAGATCTGAGGAATCTGTAACAGTCAATTTTATTCCCAGTGAAATATATTTTCTGCATAGGGAAGTTTATCTGCATCTTCCTGTTCCATTTCCAGGTATTTCAACGCGATCTCTACACCGGCCTTCATGCAGTGAACACATTCACTCTGACGGTCATCATTCCAGTAACCGTGATTACGGTCGATAATTATCCCCTGATCCCGCTTCCGCAAGAGACTCTCCTGCTCCCGCACAGCGTCCCATTTATCTCACCCTCCGCCGATAATAAAGATACCCGATCCCATCCGCAAGCAGCCATCCTATGGGGACAGCTGCCCAGATTCCGGTTACTCCGATCCACGGAACAGCGGAAAGGATGTATGCCAAAATGACGCGGCTTCCAAGGGATGCCGCAGTCAGGATGACAGACATGCCCGGTTTTTTGATTGCTCTGTAGAAGCCGTAGAACAGGAAGAGAAAACCGATCAGGCAGTAAAAGCTGCCTTCAATTCTCAGATAGCTTATACCTACGGCGAGTATCTCCGTCTCCTGGGGTTTTACAAACAGCAGGAGAAGTGGTTTTGCGAAGATAAAGACGCCTGCCGATATTAACAGGCAGAAAATGAGTACGAGCAGTACTGCATTTTTGATCCCTTCCCGGATACGCTCTTTTTTGCCTGCGCCATAGTTCTGTGCCACAAAGGTGGAAAATGCATTTCCAAAATCCTGTACCGGCATATAGGCGAAGGAGTCGATCTTTACCGCGGCGGAAAAGGCCGCCATTACGATCGTGCCGAAGCTGTTTACCAGGCCCTGCACCATCAGAATTCCGAAATTCATGACCGACTGCTGGATGCAGGTAAGGAAGGACAGTTGAAAAATGTCTTTTAATACAGGCAGATTCCATCTGAAATGCCTTCGGCCGGGCATCATATCACGGAATTTCAGCATGACATAGAGACAGATTCCGGCCGCGGATACATACTGTGACAGCACCGTTGCCCCTGCCGCCCCTGCAACGCCCATTTTTAAAACCAGTACGAAGTACAGATCCAGGCAAATATTCAAAACGGCTGAGATTCCGAGAAATACAAGGGGAACCGTAGAGTTGCCCAGGGCGCGAAGCCATGAGGCAAAAAAGTTGTACAGGAACGTTGCCGGCAGTCCCCAGAAAATCACCCAGAGATAATCCCGCATCATTCCGTAAATCTCCCCCGGCACCTGCATAAGCCGGAGAATCAGATCAATTCCCCCGAATACAATCGCGATAACAAGCACCGTTACACCGCCGATCAGTATAAAAGACATAAACACGCCATTTTTCAGGCCGTCCATGTCCTTTTTTCCAAAACATAGGGAGAATTCTACGCCGCTCCCCATACACAGCCCTAGCAGAATTGATGTCAGAAATGTCATCAACGTGTAGGAAGCACCGACTGCCGCCAGTGCCTCCTTCCCTAAAAATTGTCCTACAATTAGAGTATCAACAATATTGTACAGCTGCTGAAGCAGATTTCCCGCCATCATAGGCAAGGCGAACCAGATCAGAGACTTTCTGATACTGCCCTCTGTAAAATCCCGATTCATGTTTCTTCACCTGATGAGGCCTGCAGTTAATCTAAAATCTCTACAGCTGCCCGTTCGATCGGCAGACCTGCCACATACCTCTCCATAAACTTTTCAAAGCCTTCCACATCTTTCGGATCCGGCTCGAGTGTCACAGACTTCTCGTCTGCAAATATCTTCTGCGCCAGATAGGCATCCAGTGTCTCGCCCGCCTCTTTGTTCTTCATATAGGAAGCCAGCAGTGCAATGCCCCAGGCGCCGCCCTCTCCTGCCGTCTCCATGACAGATACCGGCACCTTTGTCGCCGCTGCCATGATTCTCTGTCCCACACCGGCTGTCTTGAACAGCCCGCCGTGTCCCAGAATCTGGTCAAGCTCCACACCGTCGTTGTAGAGGATGTCCATCCCCAGCTTCAGAGCGCCCAGGCAGGTGAACAGATGGGAACGCATAAAGTTAGCCAGCGTAAACTTACTTTCGGATGTCCTCGCAAACAGCGGGCTTCCCTTCTCAAAACCGGTAATGTGCTCACCTGAGAAATAGCAGTAGGAAAGCAGTCCGCCGCAGTCCGCATCGCCTTCCAGCGCCTTATTATACAGGGTTCCATACAGCTTGTTCATGTCTGCTTCCATGCCCATAGCTTCTGAAAACTCTTTAAACAGATTCACCCATGCATTCAAATCGGATGTACAATTATTGGAGTGTACCATGGCCACAAGATCCCCTGCGGGTGTCGTCACCATATCGATCTCCGGATATACTTTGGAAAGCTCTCTTTCCAGAACAACCATAGCGAAAACAGAGGTTCCGGCCGATACATTAGCCGTACGCTTTGCGACGCTGTTTGTTGCCGCCATACCCGTGCCGGCATCACTCTCCGGCGGACACAGTGGAATGCCTGCTTTCAAGGTACCTGTCACATCCAGCAGTTTTGCCCCATCTTCGCTAAGCACGCCTGCATCTTCCCCTGCCACCAGTACTTCCGGAAGCAGTGCTTCCAAGTTCCATGGGTATCCGCACTCTTTTACAAGTTCGTCGAACTGGCCTATCATGTGACGGTTAAAGTCCTTCCTCTCTACATCAATCGGGAACATGCCGGAAGCCTCGCCGATGCCAAGCACCTTTCTGCCCGTCAGCTGCCAGTGCACATACCCGGCCAGCGTTGTAAAGAAATCAACATCTTTCACATGCTCTTCCCCATTCAGGATCGCCTGGTAAAGATGCGCGATACTCCATCTCTGCGGAATATTATACTGAAATACCTCTGTCAGCTTCTCAGAAGCCTGTCCGGTGATATTATTGCGCCATGTACGGAACGGTGTCAGCAGCTCTCCGTCTTTATTAAAAGGAAGGTAGCCGTGCATCATGCCGCTAAACCCGATGGAACCGATTGTTTCCAGTGCCAGCCCATATGTAGCCTTTACACTGCCTGCCAGATCCTGGTAGCAATCCTGCAGCCCCTTCCATACAGCATCAAGGCTGTATGTCCAGATATCGTTCACGTATTGGTTCTCCCAATCGTGACTGCCTGATGCAAGAACCTTACCGGCCTCATCCACCAGTACGGCTTTAATCCTTGTAGAGCCAAATTCAATTCCCAGAGCGGTCTTTCCCGCAGTAATGATTTCTTTTGCTTCCATGCTTATTAAACACCCTTTCCTACTTATTCAGAATTGTCTCCTTACTTCCAGGCCTTCTTTTCGTGCTATTTTACAGAACTCCTGAATTAACTCTATTTTATCCTTTCCGGGTATTTAATACAACTATTTTTTAACAAAGTTTTTTTGCCGGAATCTGCTTGAAGACAGATTGGCGCGAAATGAAGGGATCGCCCTGTCCTATTTGTTTTTACTGTTTCCAGTACTCCTCCATGTATTTTTCAGCTTCCGTCGGCTCCAGGCCGAATTTCTCTGCTATCTTAGCTTTGGAATCTTCCCTGGGAAATCTCATCTCACGACAAAAATCTACCAATATCTGTATTCCTTCCTGAATACCCTTTTTATGTCCTTCCTGGAATCCTTCTTCTTTCACATGTCTCATATGTTTTTCTTCATCATATTCATAGATACTCACACTTTTCGCCTCCGCTCTGTTTTTTCTAAGAAACTCCGCCAGAATATCGTCCCTGATACATTCCGTAATCGCCAGTTCCACTGCTGCCTCTAGGCCCATGCTTCCGGCATATTCCCTCACCCTCGCGACATACTCTGAATAATCTTTCAGTGTCTTGCAGGTATCTAACAGTTTTGTATTGTGTCCTGGATTTATATTAAACATAATTGCCGTCAATTCAAGAGCATACTCCCGTTCAGGTACCGTAAAGGCAGGCATTTTCATTTACCGCCTCATGCTCCTGCCGTTGTGCTGTTTCTTTGTTTTGTACGTCTTTCTGCATATATCTGCCTCCTTCGTAATTATGCAGGAGGCTCCTGTTATCCAAAGTAGCTGTTACTGAAACCTCTCTGCTGTTTAAATTGGAATCCAAATCACTCCTTAGTCAGTATCAATACCCGGAGTGTAGTTGGCAAACTTCGATCTTGTCAACAGATAGGGACGCGAAAGATAATATGCCAGATGAACGGAAAACAGAAGTGACATACTTATACAATTATGATAAAATGGAGTGGATCAAATAAATTAACCATAAAGAAAGAATTACTATGAAAACACTTTATAATATATGCATTGGCCTGTCATTAGGCTTGTTATCTGGTGGTATTGCAGGCGGGATAAAGTCAGTATGCAGCCGGAAATCATATTCTGAAAAAAAGGTGCAGTCTAACCGGCGGTTAGTCAATCGATTGGCATCAATATTAAAATATATTACATTTATGCTCCTAATTTTGGGATTGATTTGGTGCACTTATTTTCTAATACTGGGGATCTTTGTTCCGGGGCAGGCAGATTATGCCAATAATATGGCAGAACTTGTTGTTTCTGTTCTGAGTGTCATCTCAATTTTATTTGCCTTTGTTGAATTTTTGAGAAGAAAAGATGATAAAAAGTAGGAAACAGCAGTTGGCTGTCTCCTACTTTTTATCTTACCAGACAGTCCAGCATTTAAGCCAATGTAATCATCATTTTCTTCATTTCCCTCTCTTGCAAATATCCACGTTTGATTCCAACACTACATCTGCCTGTTTTGCTACTTCAGCGGAGTGCGTCACCACAACAACGCATTTCCCGCACTCATGGGCGCTTTCTTTCAAAACCACTGTGATTTCCCTGGCAGTATCTGCATCCAAGTTCCCAGTCGGTCCGTCCGACAAAATGACCAGAGCATCGGAGGACAGCGCCCGCCTCACAGGCGATTTATCATCCGTATATTTTTTCCAAACATGAAAATACTATTCTGAGAAACTATTTAAGGAGGCACGTATGGACACACAAATACTGCAGTTGATTAACGTACAGATTAATTTTGAATTCTTTTCTTCTTATCTTTACCTTGGTTTTGCAAATTATTACGCGGAAGCCGATCTGGACGGTTTCGAGAACTGGTTCCGCATCCAGGCGCAGGAGGAACTTGATCACGCCATGCTTCTGATCCAGTATCTTCATAATAATGACGAAAAAGTCGAACTGGAGCAGATCCGTAAACCCGATCTGAAACTGACCTCCCACGCCCAACCACTGAAAGTCGCTTATGAGCATGAGAAGCAGGTAACCGTGCGGTTTAACCAGATCTATGAGACGGCTTTTAAGAAAAAAGATTTCCGCACCACACAGCTGCTCGAATGGTTCATTATGGAACAGGGAGAGGAAGAAAAGGCAGCCAGCGACCTCATGGCTAAAATGAATCTATTCGGTAATGACTCTAAGGGACTCTACGAACTCAACAAAGAGTTTGCGGCAAGAGTCTATGCTGCCCCTTCACTCGTTCTCTAAAACAGACTGCACCATTTTGGGCAGACCATGAAAAATATAATTCAAACGGAGGAATTAAAAATGGCAAAACATGAACCAATTTTTTACGCCTGTGACAATTGTCATGTCATAATTGAAGAAATCATCGGTACAAAAGAGGGGTTTTCCTGCTGTGGAACCCAGATGGAAAAACTTACTCCGAACACTTCTGAAGGCGCCCACGAAAAGCATATGCCGGTTGTCGAACAAAACGGAAATACCATCACAGTTAAGGTGGGAAGTATCTTTCATCCCATGTCTGAGGAGCACAGTATTGAGTGGATCTACCTGCAGACAGAAAAGGGCGGCCAGAGAATCCAGCTGGTTCCGGACGAAGAACCTGTCGCAACCTTTGTAGTGTGTGATGGGGACAGGGCGCTGGCGGCATACGCATACTGTAACCTGCATGGGTTCTGGAAGGTGGATATCTAGACGGGTGGTGCGGGGGAGGTACGCCTGCACAAAAAGAGAGTCCGTCCGGCACGGGCGAAAAGAAAAGGCTTCTGCAAA
>OBZW01000445.1_pt1 | contig 25994 bp, 23 predicted proteins | sample 1477021 | NCBI WGS metagenome assembly OBZW01 (sample SAMEA2580262, study PRJEB22360) | human gut metagenome | biome: human gut; feature: human-associated habitat; material: faeces | place: Denmark | collected 2008/2010
CGGCTATCCCTTCATAGAGCTGGTTCATCCGGCCGGCAGGGGAAGACTCGTTCCTGGGGAGCCTTGGACGGTGGCAGCGGATGGTTATTGAATTGATGGGACATTTATAACTTGGTAGGCTTTCAAAGATACTTTTATTGTTTTGTCAAATTTGTACAAATTTGATTAATAAAATTAATCAAATGTAATAAAAGTAAATTCAAATCTATAATATTCATTGACAAGACAATATGTTAGGGGTAATATTAAGCCATAGATAATTGATTAATAAAATTAATTAAAAGGAGCGTGTAGAATGAAATATTTTTTAGACAGTGCAAAGATTGAAGAAATTAAGGAGGCATATTACACTTTTGGGATTGATGGGGTGACGACGAATCCACGTCATATTATGGTGAGCGGGAAGCCTTTTTTGACGGTGATCCGGGAAATTGCTGAATGGATCCGGGGAGAGGGGATTGAGGGATGTGAGGTGTTCCCTGTCTCGGTTGAGATTAATCCGCATTTGGACGATGCGGATTTTATGGTGGAGGAAGGAAAGAAAATCGCGGCGCTGAGTTCTAATTTTGTAATCAAGATTCCATGTACGGAGGCCGGTGTGGCTGCGGCACGCAGACTGGAACAGGCGGGGATACGGACGAATCTTACGCTGGTGTTTTCACCGGCGCAGGCTGTCTGGGCGGGGAAGAATCATTCCTTATTTGTTTCTCCATTTATTGGCTGGAAGGAGGCTAATGGAGAGGACTGCAGAGCTTACATAAAAGATATTGTGGAGATTTATAAAAACTATGGGTTCTATGGCAGGACGGAGATTATCTGTGCGGCGATCCGCACACCGAAACAGATTGTGGACTGTGCGGTAGCGGGAGCGGATATCATAACCACCGGGCTTGCGGTATATAAGGACAGCATCCGGCATGCATATACCAATCAGGGGCTGGATACGTTCCGCGGTGCATGGGATAACACGGTGACAGAATAGAAAATGGGTTGCTTGACAATTACAGGTAAAGGAGATTGAGATGAAGATAGGATTTATTGGGCTGGGAATCATGGGGGCTCCCATGTGCGAAAACATTATAAAGAAGCATAATGATAAGGTTTATGTATTCGATTTTGTAAAGGAAAAGACTGAACTGCTGGAATCAAAAGGGGCGGCTGCGTGCAGTAGTTCTGCAGAGACGGCACTAAATGCGGATATTATTATATCTATGGTGCCCAAATCAGAGCACTCTAAGGCTGTGTACACGGAAATACTTGCGGTTCTTGACAGCAGTAAGATATGCATTGATATGAGTACCATTGATCCCGGCGTGTCGGTAGAAATCGCTGATATGGTGAAGGGAACGGGGGCACAGTTTGCGGATGCACCTGTGGTGAAATCACAGCCTGCGGCTGTGGCCGGGAAGCTGGGGATTTATGTGGGGTGCGGGGAACAGCTCTATGAGAAGATCAGGCCGGTTCTTCTGTATATGGGGGAGAACGTGATCCGCATGGGAGACAATGGTAAGGGTCTGGTTATGAAAATCTGTCATAACGCCCTTGTGTCACAGATCCAGAATGGTGTGAATGAGACCGTCACTCTTGCAGGCAGGTACGGGATTGATATTGACAGCTATGCCCGGGCCATTTCATACGGGGGAGGGCAGAACTTTTACCTGGACAGCAAGTCCGCAGCGATTAAGAACCAGGACTTTACGACCGCATTTTCTGCGGAAAATATGTACAAAGATGTGAATATCTGCATGAATATGGCAGAAGAATGCGGATTCCTGATGCCTGGGGAAAAAGTGGTGCAGCGCGTCTATGATAAAGTTATGGAAGTCGGTTACGGCAGGGAGGACTTTTCGGTCACATTCAAGGTGGTTCATGGATAGCCGGGAGGCTGGATGCGGCTTGTTGGAAGCTCTGAGGGAGAAGAACAGCGTCCCCATATATGAAGCCTCTTCCCCGCGGTTTGCTATATATGGAAAAGTCGTCGAGGGGTACGATTTTACAGAGATGATCCGGTATATGAATAAGAAGACCACTGTTCCGGAGGAGGGCAACCAGTATCTGGCATCTGTGCCGGAACTGGAAGCCATGGAGACCGCAGGCAGGGTACAGAGAGGAATTTACGGAGGAATGCCGGTCCAGGTGGGATACTGTAATGGGAGGAATACAACCTGCAACGGCTTTGAATACCATAAAGGCAGTGAGATCAATATAGCGGCCTCGGACTTTATGCTGATACTCGGGCATACATGGGATATAAAGAATAACAGCTATCATGTGGATCAGTCGGAGGTGTTTCTGGTAAGGCAAGGAATGGCTGTTGAAATGTATCAGACCACGCTTCATTTATCGCCCTGTACAGTCAGCCGGGAAGGATTCCGGGATATCGTTATATTGCCGGGGGGCACCAATACACCGCTTGAATACCGCCCGGAAGCGTATACAGAAGAGGACCGCCTGCTGCTCATGAAAAATAAATGGATGCTGGCTCATCCCGACCGGGAACTTCTGATCCTCCAGGGAGCCCATCCGGGGGTACTCGGAGAAAATCTGGAATTGTTTTATCTTGAAAGCAGATAAGGCTTCCACCTCTATAGGCGATCCGGAAAAAACAAAAAAATGAATCACAGAGGTGAATTATGAAGGAGATCCTGTTCTATCTTATTATTTTTGTCTCCAATGTCATCCAGGGAATCACGGGATTTGCAGGAACCATCTTAGCGATGCCCTTCGGGATTATGCTGGTTGGTTATGACGTGGCAAAGCCGGTGCTAAATGTGCTGGGGCTGGCAGCAGGTCTGTATGTACTTGGGACTCACGGAAAGTATGTGAATCGGAGAGAATTCGGCAGGATCATCACCTTGATGGGGGGTGGCATTCTGGCAGGGATATTTTTAAAATCCCTGTTTGCCGGAAAGGAAGCGCTGTTATATAAGCTGCTGGGCGTTTTGATTATCGGGATGTCCATCCGGGGATACCAGAGGATGGGAAAACAGGAGGATGAAGCGGAGTGTATAGTGAGCAATACGGGACGTAAGCTTAAGTCAGGCATCGTTCTGGCCGGGGCGGGAGTGGTTCACGGTATGTTTGTATGCGGAGGCCCTCTGCTGATCGGCTACCTGTCATCTGTGATCAAAGGCAAGGTGAGCTTCCGCGCAACGATATCCACCGTCTGGGTCGTCTTGAATACGGTGATTCTGGCCGATGATATCCGTCTGGGCCTGTGGACGCCGGGGCTGCTCCGGATACAGGTTATAGCGCTGCCCTTTCTGGCGGCAGGGATGGTGCTGGGGGCTAAGCTGTACCAAACAATGAGCCAGCAGGTGTTTATGAAGTTAACCTACATACTGCTGTTTATATCAGGTGCCTCACTTTTTCTGAAGTAGGGACAGCCAGGGACGGCAGATGAAAAGAAAAGGAGAAATTGCAATGTCAGAATTTCAGACAGCGTATATCCCGGTGGGAGTGCCTACCTTCCACCTGGAAAGCGCACAGATTGAGTTTGAAAAATCGGTCGGGCTGCTTTCTGCCCTGACGGAGCATGTAGTATATCCGGATAAGATGCTGCTTACGGTGGAAGATCTAAGCGTGTATCTGGAAACGATTCATCCGGATTTGTTGATTCTGCAGAATCTTACTTTTGCCAATGCGGCCTATGCATGTGAGTGTATGAAGCGATTTACTTGTCCGGTATTATTGTGGACACTGCGGGAGCCTGTGATTGATGGAGGCAGGCTGAGGCTGAACTCCCTGACCAGCGCTTATTCCGCGGCCAATGCGATGATGCTGCTGGGAAAAGAAAATTTTGAGTATGTTTTCGGATCCCCGGAAGAGGAGCGGGTGAAAGAGAAAGTTGCAGCCTGCATCCGGGCTGCAGAGTTAAAGACTTTCCTAAAAGAATTGCGCATGGCGGCAATCGGGCACCCCCCCCAGGGATTTGGATTCGGGCGCGCGCTGGATATGGAGATGCAGAAGGCATTTGGGGTGACATTGGAAGCGATAGAGATCCGGGAGGTGATAAATCGTGCCAGGGCATATACAGAGGAAGAATGCCGGCCGTACCTGGAGCGGCTGAAGGGCTGTACTACCGGACTTTGTGCCATACCAAAGGAGAATCAGACAGGATTTGCCCGGCTTTTCAAGGCATACAGTGAGCTGGCTAAAGAACATCACATTGCAGCGCTTGCCTCACGGTGCTGGCCGGACTACTTTACGGAATTCGGCACCCCGGTATGCGCAGTTCTGTCTATGCTCAATGACGCGGGGATTGCTGCAAGCTGTGAATCCGATGTCTATGGGGCGCTGTCTATGTATATGGGAATGCGCCTGAGTGGGGAGGCCGTATTTTTCGGTGATCCGGTCTCCCTGGATGAAGCACAGAGCACAGTTACATTCTGGCACTGTGGGATGGCGCCCTGTTCACTGGCACGTCAGGACACAGGAGCCAGGATCGGCGTACATCCAAACCGCAGGATCGGTCCGGTCCTGGACTTTGGATGCAGGCCGGGCACAAAGGCTACGGTGTTCCGCATCGGGAGAAATGCAGACGGCGCATTCCGGTTCTTCCTGCTTTCGGGAAAAGTGGAAGATAAGCCGGGGCAGTTTACGGGAACGTCCATTGTAGTGAAGACAAAAACACCCGCCCGGCAGATCATAGAAAAAAGTGTGGCTGACGGATGGGAACCTCATTTTGCCGTGATTTATGGTGACGTGCTGGAGGAACTGCGTATGCTGGGCCATATGCTGGACATGGAGGTAGATGTCTATTAAATCTTCTTTGCCTTATGCCTGCCCGCTGTGGTAAAATAAATAAAGAAACCAAACCTTCCGGCGGAGCATAACGCGTGCCTCGCCGCAAGTGCGCCAAAGCTTACTTGATTTGTCAGAAAGGTACAAAAATGGGAAAAACGGGTATTAGTTTAGAAGATGTAAAAAGAAAGAATAAATCAACCATAATACAGCTGTTAAACGACCAGGGGCCGATGTCCCGAAAAGACATTTCACAAAATGTATCGCTTACCCCTGCGGCTGTGACGATGCTCTGTTCTGAGATGATAGAAGAGAAGATCCTTGTAGAAAAAGGCGAGGTGGCCGAGGAGAAAAAAGTCGGCAGAAAAAAAGTACATGTGGATATCAACTATCATTACAAATGCATTGTTGCAGTCAGCATAGAACAGAAATGGACCTATATTAGCATATGTGATTTAAAGGGACGGGTGCTTGCGGAGAAAAGGATAGTGACCGACAGGGCAATCCCTCCGGAGGAATTTTTAAAGCAGACTGCCACAGAGTGCAAGGCACTTCTCTGGGAGAGCGGGAACAGCCAGGAAGATATACTGGGGGCAGGAATCTGTATCCCGGGCATCGTGGATAAAAAGCAGGGTGTCAGTATTCATGCTTACGGTATCTGGAAAGAAACGGTACAAGTAAAGGCATCTATACAGGAGAAAATGAACTGTCCTGTGATCGTGGAGAATAATGTCAAGGCATTTGCGGAAGGAGAACTTCTCTACGGTTTTGGGAAAAAAGAGGATAATCTGCTCTTTGTGAAATGGGGACCCGGCGTAGGGTCTGCAATGATCATCGGAAACCAGCTCTATGAGGGCCATGGCTATAAAGCCGCGGAGATCGGTCATTATATCATCGAGCCTGACGGTCTTCCCTGCCGCTGCGGCAGAAGAGGTTGTCTGGAGACGAAGGTTTCAATCCCGGCTATCGTGAACAGGTTGCAGGAGATCTATTCAAAGGAAGAGACCCCACGGCTGTATGAGCTGACGGACGGCGATCCGGGCGGGATCACGGAAGAAAGCTTTACCGAATGGATCGAGGGGGCAGAAGGGCTGATGGAATGTCTGAGTGACAGCGCTGTTGCGGACATACTCGGGCATAATATTGAGCGTCTGGCAAGGGCGGTAGTCAATGTAATGACAATGCTTGCCCCGGATCATACCATTATTTTCGGAAGCATGCTGGACAATGCATATATAGAGCAGGCGTTTTTAAGAGATTGCAGGAAGTACGATCCGTCCTATACGGAGGAGTATATCGGGAGGTCTCTGCTGAGCAGGCAGATACATTCCATCGGTCCCACGGCGATTACGGCGAAGGAATTGTTTTTCTGATAAAGGAAGTTTCTTTGGGATTTCCTTTATCAGAAAAACTTACGGAGGCTACACACGCCGCGATAAGCTATATACGGCATCGCAGCGGCGCACGGGGCAGATTATGCGATGTGGCTGCCGAAGCCGGGAGCCTGGATCGTGTCTGAAAATTTTATTTTACCTTAATTAATTAACAAAATGAATCAATTGGATATGAAGGGAATTTTATAATACATGCCCTATGTTATATCTGCAGGAAAACTGTGGGGCAGGGACAATTAAACTTGGAGGTAAGGAAATGAAGAATATCTATCTCAAGCACTGGGACGAGATCCGTCAGCGGATGAACGACTGGTGGACCGGCGGGGATGCCGGCCGTCCGGTGATGGCAATCCAGGTGCCGAAAAATAAATATCAGGGAGTCAGCATTGACGCCGGATGGCTGAAATCTTCATCCGGCGATACCGAGGCAAAAAAAGCACCGGTTAAGGAGTCTGGGCTGGATGCTGAAGAAGCCGAAAAATTCTGGACAGATCTGGATGTGCTGATGGAGCGAAACCAAAAGCTGTTTGAATACTTTTATTTTACAGGGGAGACGTATCCCCGTTTTGCGGCAAATATCGGAGTGGGGAGTCTTGCTTTGTTCCTGGGATGCCAACCGACTTTTGCAAAGGATACAATCTGGTATAAGCCCGTGCTGAATGATCCTGAGAATGACCATTTGGAGCTGGATTTGGACAATCCTTGGCTGCAGTGGAGTCTGCGTACGACCAGGGAAGCCAAAAGAATCGCGGACGGTGCATTTCTCGTGGGAATGCCGGATATTACAGAGCATTTGGATATCCTGGCTTCCCTGTATCCCACACAGGATCTGATGTTCCACATGATGGATTATCCGGATGAGATAAAAAGGATGCTGCGGGAGATTCAGGATATCTGGTTCAAGATATATCAGATGCATTATGATATCGTATGTGACAAGGAAGGATATTCCAATTCAGGGCCTTTCCAGCTCTGGGGGAAGGGGAAGATTGCAAAGCTCCAGTGCGATGTGTCCGCCATGCTGTCCACAGATATGTTTGATGAATTCGCGCTGCCGTACCTGAAGGAACAGGCGGACTGGCTGGATAAGAGCATGTACCATCTGGACGGTGTGGATGCGGTGAAGCATCTGGATTCCGTGCTGGGAATTGAGAACCTGAACGCACTGCAGTGGACGCCGGGAGCCGGGCAGCCGGACGGCGCGGATGAGTGTTGGGATTTCATCTACGAAAAGGCATTAAATGCCGGGAAATGCATCTATGTACTTGCCGCTCCCCAGAATATCCCCCGGTTTGTGAAGAAATTCGGATACAAAGGTGTTTATCTCGTAACAATGGCCAGAGATGAAGAGATGGCGGAACAATTAGTTTCCATGAGAGTATAGGAGAGAGAGTATGGGTGGGAATAAAAAAGGTGCAGCCACAGACTGCGCAGATAAAGTCAGCTTAAGAACCAAAATATTATACGCAATGGGGAATATTTATGGCGGCGGTGGATTCCAGCTTGTAGGATTTTTATATGCTATTTTTCTGAGTGATACCATAGGACTGCGTATGAATTATATTCCGATCGTTATGATGGCCGGAAAGATATGGGATGGTGTTACAGATCCGCTGATGGGCCGGATCTCCGATAAAACAAGATCAAGATGGGGCAGACGAAGGCCATACTTTCTGTTTGGCTCCATCGGCGTGCTGGTGTCCTATGTCCTTTTGTTTGCCCCGGTGTCTTTTGAGAGCCAGGGAATGCTTCTGGCCTATGCAGTTTTGAGCTATATGACCTTTAGTACCATATGGACGGTTGTGATGGTACCGTATTTTTCTTTTGGAGCAGAGATCACTCTAGACTATAAAGAGAGAACAAGGCTCATGAGCGTATCTACGTGTTTTTCACTGGGAGGCTCCATTATGGCATCCGCCATACCGCTTTTAATCGTCAACAGTTTTCCGACGAGCAAACAGGGCTATACGGTCATGGCGGTTGTATTTGGTATTATCTTTGGCATTTCCGTCCTCTGCGTATTCTTTTCCAAGAAGGAAACTGTGCGCCAGGATACCAATACAGAGGAGATAGGTTTCTTCAAAGCCCTCCTCAATGCGTGCAAAATGCGTTCGTTCCGTGCATATGTAGGAATCTTTATTTTCGGAATGCTCGGTGTGGATATCGTATCTATGATTATGGCTTACTATACGCGGTATTATCTGCGTAAGGACGGAATTCTCTCCCTGGTGCTGACAACAGCGCTTGTCACCCAGTTTGTCAGTATTCCGCTTTGGACGAAAGTTGCGACCCGTTTCGGGAAGCGTACTGCATACATAGCAGGGGGCTGCATTATGGGGGTAATGGGAATCATACTGTTTAGCATGCCTCAGACAATCTCGCTCCCAATGCTTCTGGGCATGATTGTCATCAGTAGCGTGGGTATGGCTGCGATTATGTTTATTCCACATACGATACTTGGGGATATAGCCGATGTAGGGGAATTTGCTTATGGAAAGCGCCAGGAGGGGACGTATTCTGGTTTTGCAACCTTTATTAGGAAGATTTCCAGCGGCGTCGGGCTTGCGTTAGTAACCGGGACATTGAGCATTTGCGGCTATATCACCCCGCCGGAGGGAACAACGAATTTTACCGCTGTTTATCAGCCTCCGGAAGTGGAGTTTGTGATCAGGCTTTTCATGACATTGATTCCGGTAGCGCTGGTACTGATCGGCATGTTCTGCGCAACAAAGTATAAACTGTCGGTACAGGTTCACGGGAGACTGATCCGCCACCTCAACAGTATCAGGGAAGGAAAAGGCCCGGTTCTCACCAAAGAAGAGGACGCGGAGCTCAGAAACCTGCTGATTGGCGGTAATACAAAAAAGGAGCATGTGCGATGGGGAGCGTGACAAAAAATAAAGCGGCCTGTGATCTTGAAAAATACAGCTTTTCAGGAGGTACAGGGCAGGCGGATTTTAAGATGAAGCAGGGCAGCTTTAAGATCCGGGATCACGTGACCGAGAAATTTGCATTTCAGGTGAGAAAGGAAAGCACCGGCAGATATATTTTGGAAAATGGGGAACGTCATGTAGTAATCACCGCTGATTTGTCGGACAGTGAAGCAGGTACCTGTATCCGTTTCTGGCAGACGGCAGGGGAAACGATCAACAGATTCTGGATAGAAATGCCTGCTGCCCCTGGGGAACACATATACGGGTGCGGCGAGACCTTCAGCGAATTCGACTTGAAAGGAAAAGAGGTCAGAATCTGGGTGGCGGAGCATCAGAATTTTGCCAGAATGGTTAGGAAGGTTGTAAAAAATACGTTCCCCGGAACAAAGAGGGGAAAAAAGCTCTCCTTCCATAAATATGAGAGTTATTATGCACAGCCCACCTTTATGTCGAGTGGAAAATATTATACGCATGTGGACAGCGATGCATATATGAAATTTGGATTCGGGGAGAACAAAACGGTTCTGTATATCCATGCGCTGCCCGGCAAGATGTGGGTTGGACAGGACGAATCCTTTTCCGGGTTGAGTAAAAAACTGTCACTTGTACTGGGAAAACAGCCGCCTGTGCCGGAGTGGATCAATGACGGCCTGATCATTGCCGTGCAGGGGGATACGGCAGCCATTGAAAAAAAGCTGGATACAGCAGAAAAATATGGAATCCCGGTGGCCGGTGTCTGGACGCAGGACTGGTGCGGCGCCAGATTTACGGCATTCGGGCGCCAGGTGATGTGGGACTGGTCCTGGGATCGCGAGCTCTATCCCGGGCTGGACAAACTGATCGAAAGGCTGCATCAAAAAGGGATTCATTTTCTTGGCTATATCAATCCCTTCATCGCAATAGAAGGAGCGCAGTACAAAGAAGCGAAGTCCAAGGGATACTGTATCAAAAACAGCGCCGGCGAGGATTATATGGCGACTACCACCACATTTCCTGCTGCCATGATTGACTTTACCAATCAGGAAGCTTACGACTGGTACAAGGAGATTATCAAGCAGAATATGATCGGACTCGGCCTGGACGGCTGGATGGCGGATTTTGGAGAATATATGCCTGTGGATGCCGTACTCTGTAATTCGGATCACAATGAAGAGACCCACAACCGCTGGCCGGCGCTGTGGGCGCAGATGAACCATGAAGCGGTTACAGAAAGCGGCAGGGCCGGGGATATTTTCTACTTCACGCGTGCCGGGCACACAAGGACGGTTCGGCATTCTATGATGATGTGGAACGGAGACCAGCATGTGGACTGGAGCATTGATGACGGAATTCCGTCTGTGATTCCCGCAACCCTCTCCCTGGCAATGAGCGGTTTTGGATGCACGCACAGCGATATCGGGGGTTATACCACTATGCCAAAGTGTGTGAGGAGCAGGGAACTGTTGATGAGATGGATGGAACTCGCGGTATTTTCACCGGTTATGCGCTGTCACGAGGGCAATCGTCCGTCAGATAATATACAGTTCGACAAGGACGGGGAGGTGCTTTTGCACACCGCAAAAATGGTGAGGCTCCATCTGTTCCTGAAAGATTATATCCGGAACTGCATCCGGGCAAACACGGAGGAGAGCCTGCCGGTGATGCGTCCGCTGTTCTATCACTACGAGGAGGAAGAAGCCTACCGCGAGGCATACAGCTACCTGCTTGGCAGAGAACTTTTATGCAGTCCGGTACAGGAGTGCGGCCAGAGAAAGAAGCAGGTTTACTTGCCCGCGGATGAATGGATCCATCTTTTTACGGGGGAAAGCTTCGGCGGAGGGCATGCAGAGGTAGACTGCCCGATCAGTATGCCGCCTGTCTTTTACCGGAAAAATGGAAAATATACGGAACTATTTGAGAAAGTAAAGGAATTGATGAAGTGAGAGAAGATTAGAAAACAGGAGGGAATCTGCGGCGTATGCCGTCAGATTCCCTCCTGTTCCTAATTATAAAAGTTGTATTCCGTTCTCCAAAGCCAGGTTCAGCACATCTTCGGGCCAGATGGAAGACTGTACCTCTCCGATGTGGGCCTTGCGCAGATAATACATACAGATTCTGGACTGCCCGATTCCGCCGCCCACGGTATAGGGAAGCTCTCCGGCAAGGAGCGCCTTCTGGAAAGAAAGTTCGGCACGGTCTTCACAGCCTGCAAGCTTTAACTGTTTTCTCAGAGCATCCTCATCAACACGGATTCCCATGGAGGAAAGCTCCAGACCGATATCCAGTACCGGATAGTAGACAATAATATCCCCATTTAATTCCCAGTCATCATAATCCGGGGCACGGCCGTCATGCTTTTGGCCGGAAGCCAGTGTCTTGCCAATCTGGGAAATAAATACGGCTTTTTTTGCCTTGGCGATCAGATGTTCTCTTTCTTTCGGCGGTTTGCCCGGATACATCTCTTCCAGCTCCTGAGCTGTTATGAAGTAAATATCATCCGGCAGCAGGGGTTCTATGTAATTATAGCGCCTGGAAATGAAATCTTCTGTCTCCTTCAATGCGCCGTATACTTTGCGAACCGTATATTCCAGTGTTTCCGTATTGCGTTCTTCTTTCGAGATGATTTTTTCCCAGTCCCACTGGTCCACATAGAGGGAGTGGATGTTATCAGTATCCTCATCCCTGCGGATCGCGCTCATATCCGTATATAACCCTTCTCCGGAATGAAAATCATAGTGCTTCAGCGCATACCGTTTCCATTTTGCAAGAGAATGCACGATCTCAGCGGGGGCATCCTCCTGCTCCCTGATTCCGAAGGAAACGGGACGTTCCACGCCGTTTAAGTTGTCGTTCAGCCCGGATTCGGGGCGGACAAAAAGCGGTGCGGACACACGGGTTAAATGGAGTGACTTCGCCAGTGAACGCTCGAAATGGTCTTTTATTTCTTTGATGGCGACTTCTGTTTCCCGTATGGTAAGGGGAGAGCGGTACCCCTGGGGAATTGTCAATTGTTCCATAATATAAACTCCTTTGTTATTTTCTATACCTTAATAATATTGAAAATCCGATATTCCTATTCTACATTCTCATGATAAAGAAGTCAATGAGGAGTAAGGAATGATAAATTAACAGATAACTATAAAATAATTGTATAAAAAACTAAAAATATATTGACAATATAAGAGATGAATGTTATTATTATAACAAGAATAAAACTGATTGAACAATCATTTAAAAAGAAGAAGTAATCTTGAAAAGTAAGACGAAAATTTTTCGTAAATGAAAGCTCAATACAGTTTTGGCTTACCGGATCACAGTGAATGGTTAGAAAAGAGAGATGGAGAAATTATCATAATGACGAGAAAGTTATGAGAGAAGTAAAATCCATCAGGGAGAGAAGATCAGAGAATCTAAGTCCGGTAAGGAAGTCTAAGAATAGGAGGTACGGTCCGCCAGCATACTTAATTTAAAAACCAAACCCTATCAAAAGATAGAGAAAGAGGTAAAAAAAGAATGATAGAGATATCAGAATAGAGATGGGTGTTAATCATTATTAGATTAGCATCCATCTTTATATTGTATATTTTAAGGAATGTTGTTAAAATAAGATAGGTACAGGTTTGGAAGTGTTTGAGATTCATGGTTGCAAAATGGAGTGGCTTTTGCGGCAATGAATTTTCAAACATACCCTAAAATGTGGGATTATACAGGGGAGAATATTATGGCAAAATCTTGCAACCAAAAGGAGAAAATCCTGTATCTGATGAGGCTGTTTCTGGAAGAAACAGACGCAGAACATCCATTATCCAGAAAACAGCTGGAGGAAAAGCTTGGAGAGTATGGAATCCAGACAGAGAGAAAGAGCCTGTACAGTGATATAGAATCGCTGAAAAGGTTTGGCCTGGACATTGCGTACAGAAAGGAGCGGCCGGAAGGCTACTATTTGGCAGGACATGAATTTGAACTGGCAGAGCTGAAACTTTTAGTAGATGCCGTCCAGTCATCCAGATTTATCACTGAGAAGAAATCACACAACCTGATCCGCAAGATTGAAGGGCTGGCCAGCCGCCATGAGGCGAAACAGCTGCAGCGCCAGGTCGTGGTAACCAACAGGATCAAGGCGATGAATGAAAGTATCTATTATAATATAGACAAGCTGCACGCGGCAATTGCTTCGAACCAGCAGATTCTTTTCAAGTATTTTGAGTGGACGATTGACAAAACCATCCGTCTGAAGAAGGGCGGCAGCCCCTATCAGGTCAGTCCGTGGTCGCTGACGTGGGATGACGAGAATTATTATCTCATCGGATTCGATATGGATGCGGGGATACTGAAGCATTTCAGAGTGGATAAGATGCTGGAGATCGAGCTTTTGGAGGAGCCAAGGTCCGGCAGAGAGGAGTTTGGCCGGTTTGATCTGGCCCATTATGCGAAAAAAACATTTGGTATGTTTGGTGGGGAGGAGGAGACCTTACGTATCAGATTTCATAATAAATACATAGGTGTTGTCATTGACAGATTTGGGAAAGATGTATCTGTGAGGCCGGATGGTGAGCAGCATTTTATCGCCAGGGTTGAAGTGGCGGTGAGCGATCCGTTTTTTGGATGGCTGACGGGACTTGGGAAGGATGTAAGGATTCTTTCACCGGCGCATGTGGCGGATGCATATCTGACTCTGCTGCGGGAGATCTCGGAGGTATATGACAGCGGGGAACGAAGGTAAATATTAACAAGGGATAAGGAGATTTACAAAATGGAAGTGAACTTAATATTTCAAAGACTGCAGGTCGAGATCAACGGCGGCCTGACGGCATTGACAACGAAGGGACGGAACCTGACACCGGAAGATATGATTACTCTGGCCGTGTTTGCAGCTATTGGCCTGCTGTTTTGTTTTTTTGGGCTGAAGATGGTACGTTTCTGGGCTGCTTTCTTTGGCTTGATGATTGGAGTGGCAGGCGGTACTTATGCGGCCTATTATTTTAATGTCAGTGATAATATTGCCTGGATTATAGGACTTGTTACAGGTGTTATCCTGGCGGCTCTGGGAGCGCGGTTTTATCTGGCGGGGGTCTTTGTTGTCGGGTGGTTCCTGGGAACCGCGGCCAGTGCTTACTTTATACAGCCGGCGGATTGGATCTATCTGCTTGTTTGTGTTGGAATCGGCCTGGTAATCGGATTGATTACTCTGAAGTTCGCGGAGCCGGTCACGATGGTTATCACTTCACTGTTCGGTGGATTTACTGCGGGACAGGCGGTCTATGGGCTGCTTCCTCTGGAAAATGAGATTGTGCGGATTGCGGTTATTGCGGCACTGGTTATTCTGGGTGTGATCGTACAGTTCTTACTGGAATCCAAAAAGCGTAAAAGACTTCATCTGAAAAAAGCGGAAGAGATAAGGAAAAAGCATTCTACTGCCAACGAAGTGGACAAGGCAAGGGCTATGATAGACAATCTGGACAGTGCAGAGCCTGTTAAAAAGAAGAATCCTGCTGCCGGTGCGGCAGCTGCAGCAGGGGCTGCTGCCAGTAAAGCGGCTGTGGAGGCAGAGAACGAAGCAGAGGCAGACGAAGCGTTCCTGAATGAAGATGAATTTATGGAAGACGATGATCTGCTGGATGAGGAAGATTATCTGGAAGATGATGATCTGCTGGATGGGGAAGACTATCTGGAAGACGAAGAACTTCCGGATGATGAGGAGCAATTGGACGGAGACCTGGATGATGATATTACTATTCTGGATCTGGACGATGATAAATAGACAGTGAGATTTTAATACACTTTTAGTTCCAATTACAATAGTTTAAAATTAACTTTAATGATTTTAAATGAAACTTTAAATGAAAAAGTAAAGTCCGTTTTATGACACACCCTTTCTGATATGATGGATTCATATGAGAGAGAGGTGTGTTTTTTATGTCATTAAGAAAATCATTGCTGAGCGCAGCTGCCATGGGAATCGGAGCGGCTGTACTGTTGATTATGGCCGTACTTTATTGTTTCTCCGAAATTCAGGTTCCGGGATATGTGTATATATTCGGATGGGTCGGAAGCATCCTGGCCATAGTGGATATAGTTGGAAAGATAGAACGGCAGGAAAATGGACAGAATATTAAATAAATATAAAACTAAATCGTAAAGCCCCTGAAATAAAGTAAAACACAGGACACTGAAAAAATGTGGCAGATGAAAAGACTGTGAATTTATTGCCAGCCCTCTGACAAAGTTGTATAATACATATAAATATAAAAACTAAAAAGGGGGCTTACTTATGAAGATTGATATGCATTGCCATGTAAAGGAAGGTTCTATAGACAGCAAAGTAAGCTTGGATGAATACATTACGATTCTAAAGAGCAAAGGATTTCAGGGTATGGTGGTTACAGATCACAATACTTATAAGGGATACCGCTACTGGAAGCATCACATGAAGGGGAAGATCCATACCGATTTTATTGTATTGAAGGGAATCGAGTATGACACAAGGGATGCCGGACACATCCTGGTTATCATGCCGGAGGGGGTTAAGATGAGGCTGCTGGAGATGCGCGGCATGCCCGTATCCGTCCTGATTGACCTGGTGCACCGCAACGGCGGGATTCTCGGGCCTGCGCACCCATGCGGCGAGAAATATCTGAGCATTACGAATACAAAGAGATTTTATACGAACCCTGAAGTGATGAAGCGTTTTGATTTTGTGGAAGTATTTAATTCCTGTGAATCCGCGGCATCCAATGCAGGTGCCAGGAAGCTGGCCGAAAAGTATGGTAAGGTTATGGTTGGTGGAAGCGACTCCCATAAGCCGGGCTGTGTGGGACGGGCCTATACCATTCTGCCCGAACCGGTGAACTGCGAGACGGAACTAATCTCCATGATCCACAAAAAGACAAAGCTGGAGACCGGAGGAACGCTGTATGAGAAGACGACAAAAGACCGGATCGGGAAGGTCAATAAAGTGCTTGTCTACTCTTTCTGGTTTTATAACAAAGGCGGAGAACTTCTTAAACGCCACGGACGGAAAGAGAAGATGGAGGTAGAGAACCCCATCGATCCCATTGATCCGATTGAAATGTACTATACAGGAGAACAAAAGCTGTCATAAGTGGCAGCTTTTGTGACAGTTGAGGCTTGTCTAATCTGTTAGGGCCTTTCTGTATTCTCCGGGGGTCTGCCTGTATTTGCGTTTAAAAAGCCTGTTAAAGTAGGAGAGATTGTCAAAACCCGTCCTTGTGGCAATCTCCAGTACAGATAAGCCGGAGGCGGCAAGCAGCCGGGCGGCCATGCTGAGGCGGTAGTCGTTCAGATATTCTGTGAACCCCATATCCATGTGGCTCTTAAAGAATTTCATAAAATGGGATTTGCTGTAAAAAGTAAGGGCGGCCATATCCGCTATCGTGATCGTATCGGCATAGTGATCTTCAACATATTTTAAAATAGTTTTTAATTTTTCCAGAGATTTCGTCTTGATTTTTGTGGCGGAATCTCTGTTTGTCTGTGAGGAGACCAGCAGAAAAAAGAACTGGAAGAGATATCCTTTCACCGCCAGCTGGTATCCCTCCGTACGGGCGGCGCATAGGTCATCAATATGGCTGATGCAGCCGGCAAGATCCGCATATGCGGAACAGGAGGGGGTGAGGAATGTGAGGACGGCGCGTTCTGCACACAGCAGAGGCTGCAGAAACTGTGTAGTACAGAGATCGCTGCTATCTGACACCAGCAGCTCAGGCTTAAACAGAATATTTTCGTACTCCATGCTGCATCCGTCTTTCTGCCGGATCGAGTGGAGCTGGCCGGGAAGGATGAAGACGATATCACCGGCGGCAATGTTCCGGGTCTGAAGGTTAACGGATACCTGGCCCTGTCCTTTTTTAATAACAATAAACTCAATTTCTTCGTGCCAGTGGAGCGGAACTTGTATAAAATCAAGCGGAATGGAACATAGATAAGTATTATAAGGAAAATCAGCATTTGTATGGGATTTAGTTTCATGGTAATTCTGGTACTCCGTGATATTCAAAACGGTCCCTCGCTTTCTGTAGTAATGTAGTTGATTTATAAAAGTATGATAGTATTGTACTATAATTTAAGAGTATTTTGCAAGAAAATGAACAGGAATCGTATTAAAATGCATAACATAGGTCACTATTCACGGCCCAGGGGCCGCGCATAGTAACTAACATAGGTAACAGTTCAGGCCTTCCTGGGCTGTTTCTGACATAGACTTAATGTAAGGCCAATTGGAGTTTTTATGAAAGGAGTAATATTATGAGTATACAGGATACTTTGACACAGAAACTGGGGAAAGAAATATCAAAGGCTTCTAACGAGGAGATATATTCCGCACTTCTGGAGACCGTGCAGGAAATGGCCCGGCAAAAAGAAGCTCTATTATATTTCTGCTGAATTTTTAATTGGAAAATTACTCTCCAACAATATGATCAATCTGGGCATTTACAATGAGGTCCGGGATGTTCTCGCGGGAAACGGCAGAGACATCTGTGAGATCGAAGAAATCGAGCCTGAGCCATCCCTGGGAAATGGGGGACTTGGAAGGCTGGCGGCCTGTTTTCTGGACTCGATCGCTACGCTGGGGCTGAACGGGGACGGAATCGGCCTGAATTATCATTTCGGCCTGTTTAAGCAGGAGTTTGAAGAAGAACTGCAGAAAGAGACCCCGAATCCATGGATTGAGAAGCAGAGCTGGCTGACAAAAACGGATGTGTCCTATCCGGTCAGCTTTAGAGGAATGACACTGAATTCCAGAATGTATGATATCGAAGTTACGGGATACAACAATATAACAAACAAGCTGCATCTCTTTGATGTGGAGACTGTAGATGAGAGTATTGTGGAGGATGGGATTGAATTTGATAAGAAGGACATCGCCAGAAATCTGACTCTGTTTTTGTATCCGGATGACAGTGATGAGAAGGGACGCCTGCTGCGTATTTATCAGCAGTATTTTATGGTCAGCAACGGTGCAAGGCTTATTCTGGATGAATGTGAGAAAAAAGGCTGCAGACTCTATGACCTGCCGGATTACGCGGTCATACAGATCAACGATACGCATCCGACAATGGTGATCCCGGAGCTGATCCGACTGCTGATGGAGCGGGGGCTGGAGATGGATGAAGCTATCGATGTTGTTTCACGCACCTGTGCCTATACAAACCATACGATCCTGGCAGAGGCGCTGGAGAAATGGCCGTTGGACTATTTAAAAAAGGTGGTGCCCCAGCTGGTTCCTATCATCGAAGTGCTGGACGATAAGGTGAGAAGAAAGTATGCGGATGAGAGTGTGGCTGTTATAGACAGAAAGGATACGGTTCATATGGCTCATATCGATATCCATTACGGATTCAGCGTGAATGGGGTTGCATCTCTGCACACCGAGATTCTCAAAGATAATGAGCTGCATCATTTTTATAAGATTTATCCGGAAAAATTCAATAATAAAACGAACGGAATTACATTTAGAAGATGGCTGCTCCACTGCAACCCCCTGCTCACTGAAATGCTTGATTTTATTGTGGGTACGGGATACCGGTCTGATGCAAAACAGCTGGAAAGGCTGATGAATTTCCGAGGGGATAAAAGTGTACTGAGCCGCCTCCTGGAAATAAAGAAAGAGAATAAGAAGGTTCTCTGCAGTTATCTGAAAGATACTCAGGGGCTTGAGCTGAATCCGGATTCCATTTTTGATATCCAGGTAAAACGTCTCCACGAATACAAGCGCCAGCAGATGAATGCCCTGTATGTGATCCACAAATATCTGGAAATCAAAGCGGGCAGACGGCCGTCCACTCCGATTACCGTCATCTTCGGGGCAAAAGCCGCGCCGGCCTATGTAATTGCAAAGGACATCATCCATATGATTTTATGTCTTCAGGAGATCATCAACAAGGATAAAGAGGTAAGCCCTCATCTCCAGGTGGTTATGGTAGAAAATTATAACGTGACGAAAGCGGAAAAACTGATCCCTGCCTGTGATATTTCCGAGCAGATTTCCCTGGCATCCAAGGAGGCCAGCGGAACCGGAAATATGAAGTTCATGCTGAACGGAGCTGTTACGCTGGGCACGGAAGACGGCGCCAATGTGGAAATCCACCAACTGGTGGGAGATGATAATATTTTTGTATTCGGAGCATCCAGCGATGAAGTCATTGAACACTATGCAAAGGCAGACTATGTGTCCCGGGATTTCTATGAAAAAGATCAGGATATCAAGGCGGCCGTGGACTTTATCACCAGCAAAAAAATGCTGGCGGTGGGGAATGAGGAAAACTTAAAGCGCCTGCAGAAAGAACTGCTGAGCAAGGACTGGTTTATGACGCTTCTTGACTTCAAGGAGTATGTGAAGAAAAAAGAGGAAGCGCTCAAAGCTTATGAGAACAGAACCGAATGGGCGAAGAAGATGCTGGTTAATATTGCAAAGGCGGGATATTTTTCCTCAGACAGGACAATAGAGGAATATAATAGAGATATCTGGAAACTATAAAAAGGTATAATACTGGCTTCAGAAAACAGCCTGGGCATTGCACCGTATAAGATCTAATGACTGGATACAAAGTGCACCGCAAAGCGATGTTGAAAAAAGAAGACAGTTGGGGACGGCGTCTTGCGGCGGAGGCCCGTCCCGAATCTTAATACACCTGTACAAATTGCACAAAATACGTAAGAAAAAACTGTGAGAAATTACAGAATCTTAATTCTGGGATTGCAATTATAATGTGGCAGGTGTATATTTAATACCAGGATTGGAAACGTTACCGACATCGATACCGATAACGGTTCCAAAACAAAAGGAAACAAGAAAAAGTTTATTCAGAAAAGGAGAAGTAAGTATGAAGATGAAAAAGTTTTTATCAGTTGCACTGGCAGCAGCGATGACTGCAGGGCTTTTAGCCGGATGCGGGAGCAATAAAACAGATTCCGCATCCCCCGAATCATCCAAAAAAGATGATAAAGGTTCCGTCTATTATTTAAGCTTTAAGCCTGAGCAGGCAGAACAGTGGGAAGCAGTTGCCAAAGCTTATACGGAGGAGACCGGGGTGCAGGTAAAAGTGCAGACTGCGGCTTCCGGAACCTATGAGCAGACGCTGAAGTCCGAGATTGCAAAGAAGGATGCTCCCACGCTGTTCCAGGTCAATGGACCGGTGGGATACCAGAACTGGAAAGACTACTGCATGGATCTATCGGACACAGATCTGTACTCCTGGCTGAATGACAAGGACATGGCCATTAAGGGGGAAGACGGAGGCGTATACGGTATTCCATACGCAGTGGAAGGATACGGCATCATTTACAATGAAGAGATTATGGATAAATACTTTGCTCTGGACGGTGCGAAGGCTTCCTCTATCGAAGAGATCAACAATTTTGAGAAGTTAAAAGAAGTGACCGAGGACATGACAGCCAAGAAAGACCAGCTGGGCATTGAAGGCGTATTTGCTTCCACATCCTTTGCACCCGGCGAGGACTGGAGATGGCAGACACATCTGATGAACCTTCCGATCTATTATGAGTATCAGGATAAAGAGGTGAAAGATGAGAAAGAGATTACTTTTGAATATAACGAAGAGTTCAAGAATATTTTTGATCTTTATCTGAATAATTCCGTTACAGAGCCGGCTATGTTAGGTTCTAAGACCGTTTCCGATTCCATGGCTGAATTTGCGCTTGGAAAAGCAGCGATGGTACAGAACGGCAACTGGGCCTGGGGAGACATCAGCGGCGTTGACGGCAATACAGTAAAAGAAGATAAGATCAAGTATCTTCCGATCTATACAGGCATCAAAGGAGAAGAGAAACAGGGCTTATGCGTGGGCGGCGAGAACTATTTCTGCATCAACAGCGAGGCTTCCGAGGCTGACCAGAAGGCATCTCTGGATTTCATCCAGTGGCTGTTCAGTTCCGAGGAAGGCAAAGACAAAGTAACAAATGAACTGGGATTTATCACACCGTTTAACACCTTTGAGGACGACCAGAAGCCGACCGACCCGCTGGCACAGGAAGTAATCCGCTATATGGAGAATCCAGACTTGACAAGTGTATCCTGGGACTTCCAGACATTCCCGAGCCAGACATTCAAAGACAACCTTGGGGCATCACTCCTGGAATATGCGTCAGGTAATAAGGAATGGAACACAGTTGTGACAGAGTGTATCGAAGACTGGAAAGCAGAAAAAGAAGCAACAGCTGAATAAAGAAAACAAGGAGGCGTCCGGAAAACCTTACTATCCACGGGGCCGTGCACCAGGCTGCACGGCATCCGAGCCAATTAAGTGATGGGGCGGGCATCTGGCTTTTCGCCACTGGCGACTTTGAATGAGCCAGATGCCGTTGCTATGCGCGGCCAACAGGCCGTGAATAGTAACCGGAAAATCAGTCTGCCTCACCCTCAAATACAGAACAGGAGGAGTATTATGCAGAAGACATATAAAAAATATTTTTGCATATTCGTGCTTCCGACACTGATTGCATTTACATTATTTTTCGTGATTCCATTTGTTCTTGGTATTGGATTATCATTCTGTAAATTTACCACAGTGACAAATGCAAGATGGGTTGGATTAGAAAACTATCTGAAGGCATTTTCAAATAAAGACTTTTTGAATGCCCTCTGGTTTACCGTAAAGTTTACAATTGTTTCTGTCATCAGCATTAATGTAATCGCCTTTATCTTTGCATATGCGCTGACAAGAGGAATCAAGGGAACAAATCTGTTCCGTACTACATTTTTTATGCCGAACTTAATCGGCGGTATCGTGCTCGGTTATATCTGGCAGCTGATGATCAACGGCGTGCTTGCCAGATTCGGAGTGACCATAACGACAGATGCGAAATACGGATTCTGGGGCCTGATTATTCTCATGAACTGGCAGCTTATCGGATATATGATGATTATCTATATCGCGGGCATCCAGAATATCCCCACAGAACTGGTGGAGGCCGCCAAGATTGACGGGGCCACAAAGCTGCAGGCGCTGTTTAAGGTGACCATACCGATGGTGATGTCCTCCGTGACGATCTGCCTGTTTCTGACTCTGACAAACTCCTTCAAGCTCTTTGACCAGAACCTGGCGCTGACTGCAGGTGCCCCGTCCAAGAAGACGGCAATGCTGGCGCTGGACATTTATACGACTTTCTATAATAGAAACGGATGGGAGGGCGTAGGTCAGGCAAAAGCGGTTATTTTCTTTGTAATAGTAGGAATCCTGGCGCTGACGCAGCTCTATTTCACGCGAAATAAGGAGGTGGAAAGCTAATGGCTGGAAAGAAGAGAAAACAGGAAGAAGTACAGACAATGGAAGTATCAAAAGGCACAGGGGCTTTGATGACCGTGATCTTTGCCGTACTGGCCCTGGTATTTATATTCCCGATTATCCTGGTATTTATCAACTCTTTTAAGAGTAAGCTTTATATCAGCGACCAGCCTTTTGCACTTCCCAGCAGCGATACGTTCGTGGGCCTGAATAACTATATTGACGGCGTGGCTAAAACAGGGCTGATCAAGGCGGCCGGATATTCCATCTTCATAACGGTATTTTCCGTGCTGCTGATCGTACTGCTGACGGCGATGACGGCATGGTGGCTGACACGGGTAAAAAGCAAAATATCTACGGTCTTGTATTATCTGTTTGTTTTTGCTATGATTGTACCGTTCCAGATGGTGATGTTTACGCTGTCCAAGGTGACAGATACGTTAAATCTGGGAAATCCGGTGGGGATCATCTTTGTATATGTAGGGTTTGGAGCGGGATTATCGGTGTTTATGTTTGCAGGTTTTATCAAGGCGATACCGATTTCTCTGGAGGAAGCGGCCATGATTGACGGCTGCACGCCGATCCAGACATTTTTCAGGATTGTGCTGCCGGTACTAAAGCCGACTGCAATTACCGTTGCAATTCTGAATGCGATGTGGATATGGAACGATTATCTGCTCCCCCTGCTTGTATTGGGAAGCGATTATCAGACGATCCCGATTGCAGTGCAGTATCTCAGGGGCGGATATGGTTCGGTGGATATGGGAGCCATGATGGGTATGCTGGTTCTGGCAATCCTGCCGATCATCGTATTCTACCTGCTCTGCCAGAAATATATTATTAAAGGTGTGGCTGCAGGGGCAGTGAAAGGATAACAGAAAGGGGAAACGCGATGAGAGAAAGTGGAATTTTATTACCCGTTTTCGCATTGCCTTCCGAGTATGGGATTGGATGTTTTTCAAAAGAAGCCTATGAGTTTGTGGATCAGTTAAAAAAGGCGGGACAGAGTAAATGGCAGATTCTTCCGCTGGGACCGACCGGATATGGGGATTCCCCGTACCAGTCTTTCTCTACATTTGCCGGAAATCCGTATTTCATAGATTTGGAGACTTTAATCCGGGAAGGACTTCTGACAGAGGAAGAATGTAAATCATATGATTTTGGGAAAACGAAGGACTGTATAGATTATGAAAAGCTGTATCTGGGTAGATTTAAAATTCTGAGGCAGGCGTACCGCAGGTTTGACGGCAGCCGGAATGAGGAATACCGTAAGTTCCGGGAGGATAACAGGGAATGGCTGGATGAATACTGTCTGTTTATGGCCCTGAAAAACCAACATGGCGGCGTCAGCTGGCGGGAATGGGAAGCTCCTTACAGGGACAGAGATGAGAAAGCCCTGGAGGAGGCCAGAGGGGAACTGGCAGAAGAGATTGATTTCTACCGTTTCCAGCAGTTCGAATTCAACAGGCAGTGGAAACGGCTGCATGCCTATGCCAATGAAAAGGGCATAGAGATCATCGGCGATATTCCGATCTATGTGGCGTTTGACAGTGCTGATACCTGGGCGGCTCCGGAGCTGTTCCAGTTTGATGAGAATAAGGAACCGGCCGCGGTCGCAGGCTGTCCGCCGGATGGATTCTCCGCCACAGGGCAGCTGTGGGGAAATCCGCTGTATGACTGGGAATATCATAGAAAGACCGGCTATGCATGGTGGATGCGGAGAATCGCCCACTGCTTCCGGCTGTATGATATCGTCCGTATCGATCATTTCCGGGGATTTGACGAATACTATGCGATTCCTTACGGTGAGAAGACCGCCGTGAACGGCAAATGGATGCCCGGGCCGGGAATCGAATTTTTCAGGACAGTGGAGGAGAAGCTCGGCAGGCTGAATATTATTGCGGAGGATCTGGGGTTTTTAACAGACAGTGTCTTGAAGCTTTTGGAAGACACTGGTTTTCCGGGGATGAAAGTCATACAGTTTGCATTTGATTCCAGAGAATCGGCGAACTATCTTCCTCACACATATACCCCAAACTGCGTGGTATATACCGGAACCCACGACAACGATACAACACGGGGCTGGTATCATCATGTGGATAAGGAGTGCCGTGATTTTGCAAAAGAATATCTGCATAGGCATGCGCTGGATGAAGATGAGCTGGCATGGGACTTTATCGCTATGGCCATGAGCAGTGTGGCACAGCTGTGTGTGATTCCGGTTCAGGATTATCTCTGCAGAGACAGTGAGGCTAGGATCAATACGCCTTCGACACTGGGAAATAATTGGGTATGGCGGTTGAAAAAAGGTGAGTTAAATGATACTCTTATAGAAGAGATACGTAAGATAACGAAACTATACGGTCGTCTGTAACAGTTTAGACATGTCTGAACTGTTACGGCCTTCTATCTCGTAAAGGACAGCATACCGAAGAGAAACTTCTATAAAAATAAAATCGGCCCGGCGGAGCGTGTATGTCCAAAATACTGAATAAGGGCAGGGATCAGCATGGAGACAATTAAGGATATAGCCAGGATATGCGGGGTTGGAGTCAGTACGGTATCCCGTGCAATCAACAATCATCCGGATATCAATCCGGAGACGAAAGAGATGGTTATGCGGGTGATTAAGGAGCATAATTACATCCCTAACAACAGTGCAAGGAACCTGAAACGTTCCGATGCCAAAGCCATAGCAGTTCTGGTCAAAGGGATAACGAATCCCTTCTTCAATGACATGATAGGAATTATCGAACAGGAAACTCAGCGGAAGAAGTATACGTTTATCCTGCAGAGGGTGGAGGAACACGAGAACGAACTGGATGCGGCGATTGAGCTGGTCAAAGAAAAAAAATTAAAGGGAATTATCTTCCTGGGCGGCTTTATTACGCACTCCAGTGAGCATCTTGCACAACTGGATGTCCCGTTTGTCCTGAGTACCTCAGGGATCGTCAATGAAGAGTCGGAGGAGGGACCGCTCTGGTCTTCCGTCTCGGTGGATGATTATGCCGAGAGCTATAAGATGACAGATTATCTGTGCAGGGCAGGACACAAAAGGATTGCAATTATATCTGCGGATAAAGAGGATGAAAGTATTGGTAAACTCAGGTTCGAGGGATATCTGAAGGCGCTGGAAGACAATCATATACAGCCGGATGAAGCGCTGATCTGCCATATGGACTACGTGACAGACAGCTATTCCATGAAGACCGGTTACCGTCTCATGAAGTCTCTGCTGGCGGAAAAGCAGGAGTTCACAGCGGTATATGCGATTGCTGACAGTCTTGCAATCGGGGCATGCCGTGCACTCACAGAGGCCGGTATCCGGATTCCGCAGGACTGTTCAGTGGCGGGATTTGACGGTCTGGAGATCGGGACATACTATACTCCGGCCCTGACGACCATCCGTCAGCCGGTAGAGAAGATGGCGAAGGTTACAATCGACCTGCTGTTTAACATAATACGGAAGAACGGGCAGCATAAAAAGGTTGTGCTTCCGGGAGAATTGCTGGTTCGGGAGTCTACCAGGGGATTGGTGTGAGGGACGCCTGCCGGGGCAATGTCTGCTGGTGAAAAGTCCATAAAGCAAGCGTTAGAAGCTGTTGAAGAAAACGGAAGGGGAAGAGAGGGCAGAATTTGCCTTACCAGGCAAATTCTGATGCCGCCTGCGGCGCGAATGC
>OBZW01000452.1_pt1 | contig 25655 bp, 22 predicted proteins | sample 1477021 | NCBI WGS metagenome assembly OBZW01 (sample SAMEA2580262, study PRJEB22360) | human gut metagenome | biome: human gut; feature: human-associated habitat; material: faeces | place: Denmark | collected 2008/2010
CATCCACATCGCCGCCGCAGGATGGGCAGGTATAAACTTTCTTTCCATCCTTTTCTTTTACCGCCCATTCGCCCTGGACGCCCCGGGAATCTTCCTCCCAATCGAATGTATCCTCCTGTGCTTCTACTGACTCTACAATCTCTGCATACTGCTGGATTATTTCCATATCTATTTCATTATCACAGGATGGGCAGCGAAGCTTCTGGATATCACTGCTGAACACCAGACTCCCCCCACAACAGGGGCACTTATAGCCTTTTGTACTCATATTGCATACTCCTCTTCTCATTAGTCTTATTTGGGTAAAAATATCGTTTTTGCTTTACATTTATTATATCATAGTCATTGGGAATTTGATATTACCCTCTCTTCTTTTCTTCTACGGACTGATCCTGTTCCTTCTTTATAGGTTTTTTCGTGATATCGCTTGTTAAGAATACCGCCGTTTTACGAGTATGAAACGACGCATCTGTGTTCCGGTATGCATCCGCATTACTCTGATCATACTCCGTCTCCGGTTTCCTGTTCATAAAAGCCCTCCATATTAAGGTGATAATCCCTCCGCATATCATTGCGGGAATCAAGTAAATTAAGGGGGATTTTTTCTTCGGAGCAGTTTTCACATCCTTCTGAGTCTGACTTGTATCTTTGGCTGCGCCTCCGTCTGCCGGCTGCTTTTTTCCATATAATTCTGAAAGCCCTTCCAGATAAATCTGAAAGCCCTCCCTGTACTGACCCGGGCTTAGATAATTAGTAGCCATATTCTTAAGCAGCTGCGTTAAATCGCCGCCGGCCAGAAACGTATTTTCATTTCCAAATTGAACAACTCTACAATTACCGCTGTTCAATTCAATTATGAGCATGATTGCGTTCTTGTCGTCCCCGATCCCATATCCATTCTGGTTATACAGATTTTTTGCCTCGGCATTTAAATCAGCTTCCTGTATCTGCCTTTTCATTACCAGAATTACATCTATTTGATATTCTTCACCAATGCCATAAATCTGTTCTGTCAGTGCTGCCTCTTCTGCCTCGGATAGAAGCTCCGCTTCATCCATCACTTTCGGCGGGCTGGCCTCTCCGCTCGCAGAAACAGGCATTACATTTACCAGAAACAGGCAAAGCAGTACTGCCATGAATCGTAATTTATTCATTCTCCGTCCCTCTTCCGTAATATGTAGTTTTCATATTCCTAATGTCGCTACAGGTTTATGACTCAGAAAAATATAAGAAGCAACAGAAGATATACAATCAAAGTACTTCCCGCAAACACCCCCAGCGTATTTTTCCTGTACATCCCCTTATCAGTCGGCAGATCACCTGACAGTTTTCCGGTCTGTCCGTTCACTGCAAAGGGGTATATTTTGTCTTTATATTTTACATGAAACGTCCAGAGCGGCAACAAGGCATACTGCACCTTCCCTTTCGTGCAGGCAATACTGGAGCTTTTTTGAAAGATAGAATAATACTCATTATGGTTGACTGACTTGCTCATAGCTCTTTGAAGTGAGCTCTTTATCCTTTCCTCTGCTACATTCCTGCATTCTTCTTTGGACACATCGTACCGAATTGCTTCATAACCGGACAGGTAACCTTCCTCAAAAGGAACCGCTTTTTCAATCCCATATGGTTCTATAGATTCCATATAACTTTCATCTTTCTCAGAGGAACCGCCTACAGGAAGGTATTCGAAGAACATATCTCCTTTTCTGGTAACCAGGTATAAATCTCTTTGGGTGTATTCAAAATCATCATCCTGCCATTTTTTTATCTTTTGAGCATCATAGATAAAAGTTCCCTTTGCCCGGCAGCTGAACAGCCAAAATGGAACATAACTCCCAGTTACCTCCTGCATTTTATGCCCGGACCGGAGAGCCTTTGGCAAAAACTTCTTTCCTTTACAGTACTCCTTAAATATCTCTTTTACACCCTCCTCATCCATCTGAAAAGGTATAATCAGATCAGGGTGATATTCCCCCGACACTTGCCCCGGCAGTATTACAGGACTGTCACAATAGAGACAGGTTGTAGATGCGGTTGTCTCGTCGGCATCCACCTCCGCGCCGCAGCATGGACAGATATAAAGTTTCCTTCCTTCTTCTTCTTTCACTCCCCATTCAGTCTGGCTCTCCCCGGCATCATCCTCCCACTCAAATGTATCCCCCTGCGCTTCTACTGACTCTACGATCTCTGCATATTGCCGGACTGTTTCCATATCGATCTCATGATCGCAGGAAGGGCATTGAAGCTTTTGGGTATCACTGCTGAACACCAGACTGCCACTGCAGCACGGACACTTATAGCCTCTTGTACTCATAGTTCACACTCCTCTGCTCTCTTGTACATCGTCCGTCAAACAGCTGCTCATTTCAATAGACCGCATTTACGATGTACTCCTATCATTTTAGTAAAAATGCCGCTTTCACTTTGCTTTTATTATAACATAGTATTTTTATATTTTATATGATAAAAACGCAAAACCGGACAGTCATCCGAAAGGATTTCTGTCCGGTTAAAATATATTTTCTTTTCTATCCAAATCTATCCAGTTCTATATTGGCGTAAGCCCACGATTCCATACAGTATTCCAATTGCAGCCGCTCCCGTCACCGCTGCCCCGCCCCCCATAACCTGCATCCAATTATTATACAGCTCCTGTTCCGGCCAAAACTGCTGAAAGGCTGCAAATTGTCTGAGGGCCTCTGTTTTCGTTTTCCAAAGGCTGCTGAAAAATTCGAAATCCGACCAGTAAGTGGGCAGATAGTCTCTTCCCAGGCCGGAGAACATGATTCCCAAAATCACAATCACTAGCAGCATGATCCATCCTGCTGCCACCAGGCACTTGGACAGAACTGCCGGTTTCCTGGTTTTTCTGGCGTATACCGCAGCGGCAGTACAGAGGGCAGCGCACAGCATAGCCAGACTAACTGCAAATATGATTTTTGCCGTGGCCGAGTAGAACTGTCCGTCTATTACTTCTTTATGGGATCCTCCAAGATATACTTCCAGCATACTGACAATATTCTGCACGGACTTGCCGTCCGGTTTTCTTTGGACAGAAATGCCGTCAAATGCGCTTCCCTTTTCCGCAGGAATCATACAGACAGCCTCTTCTCCTGATAATATTCCGGTTATGCGGTAGGTCTTCCCACCAGTTTGAATTACATTTCCGGATGCATCTTTGACCCCAAACAGGGCTATAGAAGTCTTTTGATCCAGCAGGCAGACACCGGTTTCACTGCTTAGAAAATACCTGCCGGACTGCAGTGTTTTTCCAAACACTGCCTCCGGCTGTCCCTTGACACTGAAACAGTCTGCCTGCTGTTTCCTGCCCGTCTGCTCTGCGGATATCTCCTTCCGGCCATGATTCTTCCACACCGCGGCTGAGGCAAGCTTTTTTGCCTCTTCACTGTCCATCAACTGGTCAAAGGATTCCTCCGGGATCATTCCCTCCTGGTAACTCAGAGACAGATAACCGGAATGAGTCTCAGCCGCCTGTGTGCGGCCGAGCAGCCACAGATCCGCCAGAATCAGCGCCGCGGCAAGCAATAAATAGAATGTCAGTTTGCGTTTTCCATTATCCGTACCTGGTCACCTTCTTCCACATATTTTTCCGTTGAAACAATGATCTGGTCTTCTCTGCTAAGCTCTGCTATGACAGCGGCGTTCTGGCTGTCCTTTTCCAGTACATTTACAGGAACTCTTTTGGCGCTCTGTACCGTCCCCAGCATTCCGGAGCTTTCAGTAAGAATCAGGCAGTACGTACCGTCAGTGCCTTCGTGCAGCGCACTCAGCGGTATCATCTGCTCATATTCCTCCTGGGACTCGGTCTTTGCCGTCCAGGTAAATGCCTTGTTATAAACGCCCTCGACTCTTTCTGGAAGCGGCGCATACCAGAATGCTCCTGCTTCACCGGACACGCCGCTGCCGGATTGCCCTTCGCCCTGGCTCTGTCCCTCTTCCTTGCTTTGGCTGCTATCCGCATTTTCGACAGACTCGATTTTTAAGATGCGCTTTTCAGAAGATGGCAGCGTAATCTCTACTTCTTTCCCTGCCGATAACTGCTCTTTATCTTCCCCGCTTACACTTCCACGCAGCCTCCAGCCTCCGTTTCCCAGAACCAGTATCTCCGATCCGGTGGTAACGGCGCCTTCCTGAATTCCAGACCGCAGTACCACACAGTCCTGCTCCGCACAGATTTTTCCTCCGGCTGCCTGATACTCACGGAGCTTTTGAAGCTCTCTCTCCGCCTGCTCTGTCTGAACGTTCAGGTCCTGTACCCCCAGCTCGGCCGCTTCCCGGGCATTGGCATCATTTGCCTCCTGGGCGGCATCTTCCCGGCATGCCAGGTCATAGGCATTCTGGGCATCCTCCAGAGCCTGATTCGCAGACTGTACTTCTGCCTGTGCACTCTGGAGCGCCTGGTAAAGCGCCTGTTTTTGTTCCTGGATTCCTGGGTCTTCTTCCGTATCAGGCTGTCCGGCGGTCTCCTCTTCCCCCGGTCCGCCGGCTTCTGCCCCGTCGTATGCAGCCTGTGCCTCTGCCGCCTTCTGTTCTGCCTCTGCCAGTCTGTTCTGCGCAGACTGCAGCGTCAGGGCCGCCCCCGCAGCCGAGGATACTCTTTCACTCCCGCGGGCGCTAACCTGCTGCTGTTCCCTCTGCAGGCGCAGCCTCTCTACTTCGGCCTGTTGCTTGTCAATGGTTTTTTGGAGATATTCCTCCCTGAACTGTACCAGACATTCTCCTGCTTTTACCGTACTGCCTTCCTTTGCGGCACTCTCGACCTGCTGTTGGGGCCAGGGAAAAAGTTTTGTCTCCTGTGCCGGTACGATCTGCCCTTTCCCTTCCCAGGTGTAAGTCAGGCGTCCCTTTTTTATTTTCTCCACCTGGACCTGTGCAACCAGCATGGATGCAGCGGCTCTGGAAATTACGGTACAAAGCGCCATCACGGCCAGAAATACTGCCAGAATCCGTATGGCCCGTTTTTTATTCTTATCCATCTATGATCTACTCCTTAATCCCTGATGCAACAATTCCCTGTTCCAGATAATCCTGTCCGAAAAAGAACAATAACAGCGCCGGCGCCAGCATAATAATAGACGCAGCAAATGCAAGGGCCGCCTTTGAGGCTGTTATCTGCGGCAGGTACAGCGATAGCGGCCAGTAAGCCTTTGTCTTGAGATAAGTCATCGGCTGCTCGATTGCATTCCAGCTCTCCAGAAATCCCAGAATCAATATTGCAAAGATTCCAGCTTTTCCAAGTGGCAGGCCCACATGCAGAAAGATCCGCAAGCTACCCGCGCCATCCACCTTAGCAGCCTCAATCATTTCCCCTGGTATGGCGGAAAAACTCTTTCGCAGTATGAATACCGGCAAAGTGGAAAACATCCCCGGCAGAATCACTGCCGTCGGCGTATCCATCAGATGTACCGAACTCAGCACCAGATAGCCGGACACCATAGTTACCTGAAAGGGCAGAACCATCAGAAGCATATAGAGAAACCACAGCACCCCTTTTCCCGGAAACCGGAATCTGGCAAATGCCCATGCTGCGGGAACTGCTGTGAGAAGCTGACCAGCCAGTATGCCGCCGGTCTGGATACACGAGTTCCAAAACGCCGTGAAAAATTCCGGCGAATCAAGCAGGAGCCGTACATATGCACGCAGTGTGGGGTAAGCCGGGATCAGCCGGAAACCAGACATCCCCTCCAGGCCGGAAAGTACCGGCCCGCACAGTTCTCTCAATTCCTGTACTCCCATGAAAGAGTAGGAAACCAGCAGGAACAGTGGCAGCAGAATGATCACCAGCACCAGAATCAGGCCCAGCCGGACAACGGCTCCTCTCCCGGCGGCTGATTTATAACTGACCAAGCTGCCCCTCCCGCTTTTCTCTGTGATTTCTCCATAATTCCTCACCACCCAAGACACCTCCTATTCCCAGCATAAGCAGTACCGCCGCGGCTGTCATTTTCTGGATGTCCAGATTTGTAAACCAATTATTAAATAAATGCTGCAGCATGTATATGCTGTCGTGGGGATAATCCCCCGCAATCAGATATGCTTCCCGAAACACACGGAATGCATTGATAAAAGACAAAAGCGCTGTCACGAATACCGTTTCTTTCATCTGTGGCATCGTGATATACCGAAAACAGCTCCACCTTCCCGCGCCCTGCACCTGGGCAGCCTCATACTGTTCCCGTGGTATGGCGCTCAATCCTGCCAGCCACAGCACCATATCATATCCCAGGTTCTTCCATATATAGCAGGCCGTCAGCACCCAGAATGCCTGGTCGGAGGCCAGCCAGTCCTGTCCCCCGCCCCCAAACTTTTGAAGCAGGAGGTTGAGCCAGCCATGCCTGTCAAAAATCATCTGGAAACAGACTGCCACAGACGCCACGGGCATAGCCATAGGCAGAAGCACACCGGTCTTTGCCGCTTTTTGAAACATACCGGTATTCCGAAGCGCCAATGCCGTGCACAGTGATAGTAAAAGAAGCAGCGGAATACAGATCACCATAAACCGTGCAGTATTTCCCGCTGCCCTTCCAAACGCCTCGTTTAGCAGCACCGACTGATAATTCCTAGCTCCTACAAATCCCTTTCCGGAAGCCTGAAGAAAAGACCGGCGGATAACATCCAGAAACGGCAGGAAGACAAACCCTCCTACTCCCAAAAGGCTTGGGAGCAGAAACAGGTATGCCGTTCTTATTTCTTTTTTTCTATTCTGCGAGATAGGTATCCACCTTCTGCGCGATTGTCTCCGCCGCTTTTGTGGCATCAATACTTCCCTCCAGATATTTGTCAGTTGTCTCCTGGTAAATGTTCCATACGATCCGATCCTGATTTACCGGTTTTGTCAGAGAATGGCCAAGCTCCATTAAATGATCCACTTCCTCTACCGTGGGATATGTGGCGGATATTTCAACGGTATCATCTCCGATCGTCGTGCTGCTCATCATTGAAAATGAGTTTGCATACTCACTGTCCACCTCGGCGGCCATGCCCTTCATCGCGCTTTCCATAACCGGAAATCCGTCATCAAGCTGTGCAGACTGTATTTCTTCGGAGAATAAATATTTCACGAAATCTTCCGCAAGATCTTTCACACCGCTGCTCTCATTAATCCCCACAACACCTACCGGATTGTACATATTCTGAACTGCGGACGGTTTCACGTTCAGCTCCCGCATCATGGCGTATGGCAGCATCATATTCTGCACACTGGATATCTCTTCCGTGGACACTGCGTCCGGATATTTCATGATACCCGCACCCATAATATTGTTAAACGGCCCAGGAGCATATTCATAGGAAGTGTTGTATTCTTCTCCTTCAAATTCCGCAGCCCGTGCATTCACGCTGATTTTCGATTCCAGCTCCAGAAGCTGCACCAGCCTGGCCTGGTCAATTTTACCGTCGGGGTCCACAATTTCGTCCTGGTATAGCTGGAATAGGAAATTACGGATATAATCATAGTCTGCAACGCCAAACACGGAGGCCTCCGGATTGGCATCCATATAGGCCTGGAGTGTATCAATGGATTCCAGGGCTGCTTTTACCTCTTCGTCGCCGAACAGGATTGGTATCTTGAACTTTACAGGCATCCCGTAAATATTTCCTCCACTCTGTGCGGTATTCTTCAAAATCTCTTCCAGATAAGAATCCTGTCCCATCAGGTCATCAGCAAGGTCTGTCAAATCTTCCAGCATTCCCTTTTCAATATAGGAATCAACCGGCAGGCCATCCAGCAGCAGCACATCGGCACCGTTCCCGCCAAGCAGTTCCGTATTCAAAGTGCGGATATCGTCTGTGCTAACCTCACCTGCCGTTTTACCGGATGTATTGAACTCTACTTTCACATCAGTATGTTTCTTCTGGAATCGAATAATTGCCTGACGCACAGTATCATTTTCTGACAGGCCGAAAACTTTCAGTGTTTTCTCCGGCACAGAAGGAATACTGGGGTCAAACACATAATACTCCAGTAGGTTCGTTCCCGCTTTATCCTGACTGTATAGTACATAGAAATCTTCTTTATCTCCCATTACCACAGAGACAGGACTATTTACAGGCGAGCCCATAGCTCCCATGCTCCCCTCCATCAGAATCTCGCTGATGTCGTTTCCACTTTGTTTTCTGCTGATTCCGTCTTCTGAAACTGTATACCAGTTGCTGCCGTCGCTGCAAAGCTGTCCATGTTCGCCATTTTCCTGCTTCAGTGTCCCTTTCTCAGCCAGGCTGCCACTCTGGTATAAAGTATAGATTCCTTCCTCCGTGTTCACTGCCACCATTCCGTCACTGCCCTTTGCCATTAGCTTCTCTGAATTGCTGACCGACTGGATCGTCTGGATCTCGCTGACAGTTTCCAATGTATCTGGTGAAAGAATCACAACTTTCTGCTGGTATATATCCTGCAGCCAATAATTTCCCGCATCATCGACCAGCAGATCTGCTACCATAGGCGTCCCGTACTCTGTCTCCTGCTTTAAATAGGCTGCATCCAGCGCTTCCCCTGCACCGCCCTCTTTCCCCCGGGCCAGCTGAAACTGCTGTGTCTCCATATTCACACTCAAAAGTACCTGTGTGCCATCCGCTGTCTCCTCCATATCAACCAGATACGGGGGCTGATCCTGGTATAACTCCGCTATCCATTTAACCGGAGTTTCCTTCCATTCTCCATCTTTATATTCGTATCTGTTTACTTCCGAACCTTTGGACCCGAACAAGAGGGGATTCCCGTCTTTGGATTTAGAAAAGCTAATTCCGCCTTCTCCATCTTTAAAAGGCAGTTCAATATCCTTTTCTATATAGCGCCCCTTTCCCGCGTTATCATCTTTTGTATCTCCTTTGCCGCACCCTGTCAGCAAACCGGCCGTAAGAGCCAGCGCCAGTATAAATGCCAGTGTTTGTTTTATTCTGTTTTTCACTGCTGTACCTCCCTTTCTATATCAGAGTACTCTATCAATACTCTTAATCATACAGGCAGAATCTCAAAAAATCTTGAAAGCCTGGAATTATTTCTTAAAGATTTTTTTGAGATTTATCTGCTATACTATATTTAATACACCAGAATGTTTTGAAAAGAGGTATTATTATGCATATACTGATCGTGGAAGATGATAAAGAATTAAGCCAGGCCCTCCAATTGCAGCTCAAGGCCAGAAACCACACTTCTGACTGCTGTTATAAGGGAAGTGAAGCTTTATACTATGCCATGAAGAATTCCTATGACCTGATTCTGCTGGACCGGATGCTCCCGGAAATTGACGGTCTCTCCATTCTGCGTTCTATCCGGCAGAACCATATAAACGTCCCTGTTATCCTGACTACTGCACTGGATACGGTAAACGACCGGATTGACGGACTCGACTGCGGCGCGGATGATTATCTGGTCAAGCCTTATGCAATTGAAGAACTGATGGCGCGCATCCGCGCGCTGTCCCGCCGTCCGGGTGTGCTTCTGGAGCATCAGGAACTTCACTTTTCTGACCTGAGATTTACCCCGGACAGCCGTACCCTGCGGTGCCAGGAAAGAGAAGTGCAGTTGTCCGGACGGGAAGCGCTGCTGATGGAATACTTTCTGCGCAATCCGGAAATGGTGCTTGCACGGGAACAGATCTTTGCACGCGTGTGGGGCTCGGATGCCGCAGTGGAGGACGGCAATCTGGATACTTATATTTATTTTTTAAGAAAACACCTGAAAACACTGCACAGCCAGAGTGTCATTTCTACCGTACACGGCCTTGGCTACCGCCTGGAAAGTTAAGTAACCGCATCTGGCTCATTTAAAGCCGCCAGTGGTGAGGAGCCAGATGCCAGGCCCCATCACTTTATTGGCTCGGATGCCGTGCAGCGTAGTGCACGGCCCCGAAAATAGCAGCACTGGAGGCACATCATGTTTCATAAATTTAAACAAAACCTTATCTTTTTATATACCCTGACAACGGGTTTGATCCTGACGCTGGTTGTTTTTATGGCCTTCTTATTTTCTGCCTTTTCCCAGAATAACCGCCGGGAGGCTGCATTTCAGAACAATTTATTCTCTCTGACATCCAAACTGCAGACCGATTCCCAGTTTACAGACGCTTATCTGGCGGAAATGGAGTTGAGGAACGGCCTGCTGATATACATAGAAGAAAACGGGCACCCGCTCTTTTTTCCTGGCGCCTGGGAGCCGGACGGCGGTCGGGATGCCCTGCTGGACCGTGCGGCTGCAGAAGCCAAAAAAGAGGGCATCTATGAAGGCTCCCAGCCCATTTCCTCCGACCTGCTGAAGAGTTCTGTCTTTCGTATTAAGGGTGCACACTATGATACCTGGCTCGGTAATGTGATGATCATCCGTACAGAGTCAGGTTATAAGAAAATGATCCTGTTATCCGATGAAACCCAAAACCGCAGAAATATCCTAAAAACAGGGCTGCTTTACCTGCTGATGGATTTACTCGGGATCTTCCTGCTGTATCTAAGCGGCAGGCGGTTTGTCCGCCGCTCTACACAGCCATTGGAAGAAACTTACGAAAAACAAAGAGACTTTGTCTCGGCAGCCTCTCATGAACTGCGCTCGCCTCTGGCCGTCATACAGGCAAATGCCTCAGCCATCCAGGATGCTCCCGGGGAAAGCCCCCGGCTTCTGGCTGTGATTCAAAGCGAATGCGACCGTGGAAGCGCCCTCATCAAAAACCTGCTGCTTCTTGCAACTGCAGACAGCAAAAGTCTGTCCCTGCATAAGCAAAACCTGGAAATAGACGACCTGCTTCTGCATTTACTGGAACTGTATGAACCGGTCTTCCTTGCCAAAAACGCCAGGCTGCTGCTGGAGCTTCCCGAAGAAACGCTGCCTTACGTCCAGGCTGATCCCCAGCTCTGTCTGCAAATATTCACAATACTTCTGGATAATGCGGCTGCGTATGGACTGGAACAAAGCTCCAGCCCGAAGGTTCTGTTGAAGGCAGACTGCAGCAGCGGCTCTGTGTACGTATCAGTAACTGACTACGGCGTGGGTATCCCCGACGATAAAAAGCTGCAGATATTTGACCGTTTCTATCGGGGCGACAGATCCCGCAGCCACAAAGAACATTTTGGGCTGGGTCTGTCCATTGCAGCAGAATTGGCAAATGCCCAGGGGCTGGATCTGGACGTACAGGATACGCCGGGGGGCGGGTGCACTTTTGTTGTCAGATTTCATGTTGTTCAGGGATAATCGAGTGGACGGATAAGGCCGTCTATTTGTAGGTAGTAATCAGATACACTGGGTGAAACTAACAGGAACATTAAAATATTGTAAACGAAGAGGGATGATATCCATTTTCGATATCATCCCTCTTCACTCGCTTTAGAGATCATGTTTCCATCTTTATTTTCTGTTTTGTTGATACCCAACGGAAGGCTGAAAGTTACTGTGCTTTCTTATGTTTTATTGTGCAGCGTTTCTCGAAAGATGTCAAGTGGAATCAAAACATACTCCTGCAGCGTTAGCCTCCCCCATCAAACTTATAACCAATTTTAATTTCTCTGCAGCGCCGAATCAAATGCAATATTCGAAGGCGAGAAGTTCATTTTCTTTATATATTCCAGGGATTCTCTCGCCCCGCATTCCCGTTCCATCCCGCTGTCTTCCCACTCAACAGAAAGCGGCCCCTCATATCCCATCGCGTTCAGCTCCCGGATAATACCGTCAAAGTCAACATCCCCATGTCCCACCGAGACAAAGTTCCATCCCCTGCGCAGGTCTCCAAACGGCAGGCAGGAGCCCAGTATTCCGTTCTTACCGTTTAGATTCACCTTTACATCTTTAATATGAACATGATAAATCCGTTTCCTGAAGTCACGTAAAAATTGCTTCTCATCAATCCCCTGCCATACCAAGTGACTTGGGTCAAAATTAATGCCGAGTGTTTCTCTGAATCCGAATCGTTTTAACAGCTCCTCCGTCGAATAATAGTCAAATGCAATCTCCGCGGGATGAACTTCTAAAGCAAATTTCACACCATACTGATCAAATACATCAAAAATAGGTGTCCATAGTTCGTAGATTTTCTGGTACCCTTCTTCGATCATTTTTTCCGTTGTCTGCGGATAGGAATACCAGTACGGCCACAGCGGGGAACCCGTGAATCCAGTCACCACTTCTACGCCCATCAATGCGGCTGCCTCCGCCGTACGTTTCATTTCCTCAACCGCCCATTTTCTGATTTTTTCCGGATTGCCCTTACAAGAATCCGGTGCAAAATTGTCCAGACGGGGCTCCCATTCATCACCAACGCACTGCCCCGTCAAGTGCGCGGATATGGCGAAGCATTTTAAATGATACTCTTCCAAAGTTTCTTTTAAACCGGATATATAGGAAGGATCAGAAACCGCCTGTCCCACATCGAAATGAGCATGTGTTGCCAGCTCGATCCCCTCATACCCCATATCTTCGCATAATTTTGCTAATTCTATAACTGACAAATCTCCAAACTGACCCGATGCGATTGTAATCGAACGACTCATATGCATTTCCTCCTTCAGTGAAAAGGGGGCTGCCCCTTTTGCAGAGGGGTCTGACCCCTTTTGTTATTATTCTTTATTAAACAGTTTATCCTGCCTTCCCTCATAGGAATTCTTAATGATAAGGGGTTTCATAAACTCAGCAACCTTTTCAACCCCGTCCATACGGCTCATAGTCACATCCTCATGCTCATAGCTGAGCGATCCGTCGAATCCCACCATCGACAATTCCGTGATCAGCCTTTTCCATTCTACCTGGCCCCAGCCAGGGATTCTGAATCTGTATGTATGGTCCAGTGCGGACATATCGCCATGCATCAGCGTGCCGCCTAAGGCAATATTTTGTTTTGCCAGCTCAGCATCCTTCGCATGAACATGGAAAATGCGGTCTTTTAACCGATCCACAGCCACAGCGGGATCAATGAGCAGGTATAAAATATTGGCAGGATCAAGGTTATAGCCGAGCGCCGGATGATAGTTAACAAGCTCCAGGGCCCTCTCCGCCGTGTGGATATCATAGACAAAACTGTTCGGATGGATTTCAATTGCAAACTTTACCCCATATTCCTGGAACTTATCTAAAACAGGTGTAAAACGCTCCGCAAACTGCTCTTCATATTCGCTCCATCCTTCTCCATACGGAAAGAAGAAAAATCTCCCCCAGTTTTCAACGCCCGGATACCCCACAACAATCGGAACCTCCAGTGCGTTTGCCGCCTGGGCAGTCCGGATCAGACTCTCTGTTCCGTGTTTGATTTTTTCTTCTGCCGTACCCTGATATATAAAATCCGTTTCTTTCCCCGACGGCCCCATAATCAGGAAGGAATCCGCGTGGTTGCTCAGCGCCTGGATACTCATCCCATAATCAGAAACCATCTTATTGATATCCTTGGCATAATTTCCTTTAATAACATCGATTGTTTCTAACTGTCCGTTGCCTTCATATGCGGGTATCTCAAGTGTTTCATATCCATACTGTGACACCAGTTTTACCACTTCTTCGAGCGGCTTTTCACTAAAATTTGCTGTAAAAAATCCTAACTTCATTTTTTTCCTCCTTTTTTCGGTAAAATATAGCCGTATTACAAAAAATCTGTTATTATCAATTCAGTATCCTTGGACAGAAAGGCGGATAATTAGTATGTATTATATCGAACGCAAAAGTAAAATTCTCGAATTACTCCAAGAAGAACGCAGCGTCAGCGTAGACTCTCTGGCCATGGCTTTTGATGTTTCAAAAGAAACAATCCGGCGTGATCTGCGGCAGATGGAAAGCGAAGGTTTACTGACAAGAACCCACGGCGGCGCTGTTCCGTTAACCACAGCTTTTACGGCTCCCGCCCCTTCTCCGGCAGAACCACCTGTAGACATCCGCAGCACTTTTAATAAAGATATTAAACATTCTCTGTGCAGAAAAGCCGCTTCTTATATTAAAGAGGGGGATAATGTATATATCGACAACAGCTCAACTACCGTTTATCTGGCTCAATATATCCCGGAAAATATACAGGTTACATTTATTACGAATTCGATTTCTTTTCTGATCGAATCTTCACAATTAAATAATCCAAATCTGACTTTTGTCTGCCTTGGCGGAATCTTAAATACGAACAATTTATCCACATATGGAAATATTGCGCTCCGTAATTCACATGATTATTTTCCAAACAAGGCCTTTTTGTCCTGCACTGGCATATCTGAAGAAAGACAAATTACAGATTCCAGTATCAACGAAGTAGATATCAAAAAGGAAATGATTCACAGGGCAAAAGAAGTGTTTATATTATCTGACCATACCAAATTCAACAAAAACGGTCAGATTTTCCTTTCCAATATCGAAAATATCCACCACATCATAACAGACCCTATTGTGGATTCTTACAGCCACAATTTCATCGACCGTTCGCATACAGATATTATCTTCGCTGAATGATCTTACTTTTCAGAGCTGTTTAAAACCATCTGCAAAAGTACCGCCACAATAATAATTGCGCCCTTAATTGCATCCACAAGGAATGAATTCACGCCCATCAGGTTCATCATATTGTTAATAATACCAAGGGTAAGCGTTCCCAGAACCGTAAAACCAATCTTCCCTTTCCCACCGGCCATGCTTGTTCCGCCGATTACGGCTGCCGCGATGGCGTCCATTTCATAGCTGGATCCCGATGATGCCGAATTCACGCTGCCCAGTCTCGATGTTTCCACAATTGCCGCAATTACAACTAATAAAGATAAAATTGAATAAGCAAAACATTTCACTCTGACTACACGCACGGTTGCCAGCTCGGCCGCTTTCTGGTTGCTCCCCACCGCATAGATGTGCCTTCCCGTTGCGGTGTGCTGGGCAAACAAATATACAAAAACCGCACACACGATCCAGACAATGATGGGCATTGGAATCACACCAAATAGATTCGTATTCGAAATCGAAAGATAGGAATCCAGCTTATCTCCTGCTGCCGTCAGTCCGCCCCCATTCAGCCAATACTGTGCAACAGAGCGGTAGATACTCATACTTCCCAATGTGGTAATAAATGCAGGAATTCTGAATTTTGCAACCAACAGACCCGTAATGATCCCCAAAACAAGCGCCATGATAATGCTTGCTGCCAATGTTAACACAATGCTCTGCGTCTGGTTAAATATCTGTATAATAATGACGCCGGTAAACGCCAGCTGCGATCCTACGGACAAATCGATTCCTCCGGTAATAATCACCAGGGTCATACCCAGTGCAATAATTCCGATAACTGAATTGTTTCTTAAGATATTAATAATATTATTGAATGACAAAAACATGCTTCCCTGAAATATCACCGCCAGGACAAACAATACGACAAATGCAATCAGCGCACTGTTGCTGCCGGCCCATCTTTTCCAATCTCTGCCTTTCACTTTCGTATCCATATATTCACCTCATTTCCTATATTGTCCCGCCGGTAGCCGCTATCATAATATTCTCTTCATTGGCCTCTTCCCGGGAAAACTCTTTTCGCATTTCTCCATGGAACATCACGTATATCCGGTCGCAAAGCATTAAGACTTCGTGCGCTTCACTGGAGAGAACTACAAAACTGACTCCCTGTTCCGCCAGCTTCATAATAATACTGTAAATCTCCAGCTTCGCTCCGATATCCACTCCCTGCGTCGGATTGTCCAAAATGACCAGTTCCGGATTTGAGCTGAGCGCCCGCGCCAGCATCACTTTCTGCTGATTTCCGCCGGAAAGGCTTGTAATCAGGTCACCCGTATCTTTTACCTTAATGTTTAACTGCTGCACATAATCATCCACCAGTTTTTTATCTTTCTTATGATGAATAAAGGGCCCTCTTCTGATCTTGTCGATAATGGAGATCGTCGCGTTTTCACCCACACTCAAGTCTTTAATAATTCCATTTTCTTTTCTGTTTCTCGGAAGGTATGCGATTCTGGCCTGCCTGGCTTTCTGCACATGATTCATTTTGCGTTCCGTGTTATGTAAATAAATCTTTCCTTCATAGTCCTTATTGCACCCATAAACCGTACTCATTAGTTCAAAACGGCCGTCTCCAAGCAGTCCGGTAATTCCAACAATCTCCCCCTTCCCGACTGAAATATTAATATCTTTAAATTCACGATCCCGTGAAAGATTTTCCGTTCTCAGTATCTCTCCGCCGATTGTCCGGTCCTTGTACAATTCATCGTAGTTGAGGTCTTTTCCCACCATATACCGCGCAAGATCTTCCTCCGTAATATTCCCATCCACTCTGCCGGACTGCACCACGCAGCCGTCCCGCATGATCGTATAGCTGTCGCAGATCGCAACGACTTCGTTCAATTTATGAGAAATAAATATAATGCTGACACCCTGTTCCCTCAGGTTATTCATAATCTTAAAAACATGCTCTATTTCAACGTTTGTGAGAGCCGTGGTGGGCTCATCCATAACAATTACCTTTGCCTTCTTCATCAGAGCCCTTGCGATTTCGATGACCTGCTTATAAGAAGCGTTCAGATCAGATACCATGGTCTTTGGATCCAGATTGATATCCATCAATTCCAGAATTTCTTTCGACTTCTCATACATCGCTTTTTTCTGCAGCTTTCCCTGCTTTTTTATTTCACATCCGAGAAAAAGATTTTCAAAAACATTCAGATCGTTGATTAATGCCAGCTCCTGATGAATAAATGCAATTTCTGAAGCTTGTTCCACGGCCGTCCCATCCACCTGCATGACCCTTTGGTCCACGGTAATCTCCCCTTTGTTTCCGGGAATGATGCCTGTTAGAATATTCATCAGGGTCGTTTTACCCGTGCCATTCTCACCTAAAAGAGCGTGAATACTTCCCTTTTCAAGCAGGAAATCGACTCCATGAAGCACTTCATTTCTGCCGTATGATTTTACAATCCCTTTCATCTGCACAACATAATCACTCATTTTATCACCTCTGTTCTAAAAACGCCTGAGCAGCTACTCTCAGGCGTTTTATGTTATTTTTAACTGCGGAATTTAATATGGTGAATCCGCATTGATATAATCAGCAACATTTGAGGAATCTACTGTCTCAGGTTCAAGGATTGTATCTTTCTCAAATTCTCCGCCCTGCTGGATTTTCTGTGCAAGCGCAATTGCATCTGCTATCATGGATGGGCTGTATGTTTCCGTAAAACAGTGAATGCTGTCTTCAGACTGGATCTTCTGATACCATGCCTGAGCGCCGCCGGAAATATATTTGATATCGGTTCTTCCTGCCTCCTGAACGGCTTTCAGAATACCAAGTGAAGGCTCATCATCAATGGAGAATACCGCATCAATCTCCGGGTTTGCAACCAACATATCCGTTGCCATTTTCAGTCCTGCCTCCTGTGTAAATCCGTCCGCCGTTACCTGGATCAGCTTCATGTCCGGGAAGCTCTTTTCCATTTCTTCCGTAAAGGCCTCTGTCCTCTCCACACTTACGGAGCCAACGCTTGGGGCTGACATCACAGCAATTGTTCCTTTTCCTTCCAGGACATCACCCAGGTATTTTGCGCCTTCACGGCCGATTCCCGCATTATCACCCGCCAGATATGCCGTATAATCTCCGGTTACTTTACGGTCAAACACAATTAAGTTAATATTAGCATCCATAATTTTCTGGGCCGCAACAGACACTTCGTCATTATGAGGCAGAAGCACAATAGAGGTACATCCGAGAGAAATTAATTCCTCAATATCATTTGCCTGGTCATTGACGCTGTCGGATGTCAGGATTTTATAACCTGTCCCTTCCTCTAGCCCCAGCGCCTTTACCTCTTCCTGTGCGGAATAGATGCAGCCTGCCATCCAGCCGTGGTCTGCAGACGGAAGGGCAATTCCAATCAGGCCGTCCTCCGTGTTAACCGTTCCTTTACTATCCGCTTCCTTAGCGTCAGCTTGCTTATTATCCGATTTTGCTGTGCTGTTTTCCTGTTTCGCATCCGTTGCCGCAGAATCTGATTTCCCGTTTCCACATCCTATACACATGGTAACTGCCATCGCCGCGATCAATAAAACTGATAAAATTTTCTTTTTCATTTCCAATTCCTCCTTCTATGTATGTGAAACCCTGAGGTTTCCTTTTTCTTTTCTTGTTCTGACAAGTTCTTCATGTGCTGTTTTATCATATACACAGCAGCCCACCTTGCTCTGCTGAATCAGCAGCTCGAGGCATCTGTCACACAACAGACAGTATTTAATCTCATCTTCTTTTCCCTCCGCCAGTTTCTTCGGGAGATAAGGATCGGCAAATGACTGGCGTCCAAGCCCAACCATATCTGTAACTCCATTCTCAATACACCATGCCCCGTAATTCAGGAGATTGCTTTCCTCCGGTGTTGTTGCACATAAATCATTCTTTCCGCTTCTAAACGGTGAGAAGTTGGAACCGATGACTATGGTTTCCGGTTTCAGCGCCTTTCTGAATTCTTTTGCCCAATACTGATGTAAGTAAGCATAATATGGAACATGTTTGTCAACCTGCGTTAAACCTACCGTAATGGACGGGCTTCCCGCTGACTGAATAATAAAGTTCGCTCCTCTTGCCTCCAGGCCCTGGATCAGCTTAATTGGCTCTGTCAGATCCATAATCGGAGAATCCGGACCCTCTGTTCCAAATCCTCCCGGGAATCCCTCCCAGGCTGAGATCTTGGAACCGACCAGGAAATTGGGATCTGGAACTGCTTTTCTGATTCTTTCGATTAATTCAAAAGCAAAGCGGCTTCTGTTTTCCCAGCTTCCTCCGTATTTCCAATCCCTGCTGTTATGCGGACGGATCATCTGACAACCGAGGTATCCGTGGGACAGCTTCATATCAATGCCGTCCGCGCCCGCCCGGTAAGCAATCTCTGCCGCCGTCACGAAAGAATCCATAATTCTTTCAACATCTTCTTCTGTAAGCAGATCCCCGCCATATCCCGGCAGTGGATTCGGTGTCACCCTTCTGGAAAACTCCGGATTGGAAATCTCCCCGGAATGGGTTAACTGGAAGATAAACAGCGTCTCCGGGTTTGCTTCATGCACCCTTCTGACAAACTCAGTCAACGGCTTTTCATTGGCCGGCATAATCGTCAGCTGATTATCTCTTGCCCTGCATTCCCTTGTTACAGTGATTGCTTCTAATGAAATTAACCCCGCGCCTCCTTTTGCAAGATCACAGTATCTCTGGATTGTCTCTTCTGAGGGGTTCCCTGTTTCATCTTCTTTGTTGCACTCCATCGCCTGTATAAAAAATCGGTTCTGCGCAACTCTGTTTCCAATTTTAATTGGCTGTAATAATGTTTCTTTGTAAGACATTATAATCGCTCCTCCTTTGGTTTCTTGTTTTTGTTTATGACCGAATATTAACACACTTGTCCTATTTTTACAACAAATTTGCACGTTTTTATTTCTTTTTGTCTGTTTTTCACAAATATCCATTTCTGTTTTTGTGTGTATTCCACATATTTTAAACTATAGCTTGCGTTTATGCCCGTTTAGTGTTAACATTCAGTCATAATCAAAACCAAACATGCTTGTTTTTAGTATGTAGAAAGGAGAAAACATGATTCATACACTTACTCTTAATCCAGCCATTGACAAACTTCTGTTTTTGCCCGAATTCAAAAAGAACATCACCAATCGTCTGCAAAGTGATGATGCTTCTATGGGTGGAAAGGGAACCCATGTCTCAATGAATCTGCATAATATGGGGATCAACAACAGAGCTTACGGTATTGCGTATGGTGAGACAGGCTCCAAAATTATTCAAATGCTTGAGCAATATGGTATTGAAGTACATTTTTTGCAGAAACCAGAAAAAAACAGCCGTACCAACTATATTATTATCGAAGAAAACGGCGATTGCTCTACGCTGGCTTCTCCCGGTGTTTCTCTTGATCAGGATATCATCGATGAAATCACCGCTCGTCTAATAGAAGAACTGGAACCAGACGATTCACTGATCCTATCGGGTGACACCAGCAATTGCTACGATCCCTGTGTCTACAATTATATGCTGCAGAAATTAAAGGATAAAAAAATCAAAATTTTTCTCGATGCAAGCGGCCCGACCCTGGAGAAATGCCTCGATGCATCCCCTTTCCTGATTAAGCCCAACCAGGATGAACTCTCCCAGTTATGCGGAAAGGACCTGCAGACAGAAGCTGATATTGTTTCGGCCATCGAATCATTATCCCGCTGCAGCATCCCCATTATTGCAGTTTCGCTTGGCGGAGACGGTTCCATTGTCAAATATAACGACACCATTTACCGGGTAATCCCGCCGGAAGTATCCGTCTGCAATACCATCGGATGCGGCGACTGTTTTCTATCCGGGATGATCTACGGCATAGAGAAAAATTATCCCATCGAAAAAACGCTTACTATAGCAACGGCCGTCTCCGCTGCAACCGCAGAATCCAGATTCTCTGTCGGTTTCGATCCCGTAAGAGCGAAGAAATTAGCCGGTCAGGTAAAGATCACTCAACTCAACTAGTGTACTGGCACATTGAGATTTAGCCAGCTATTCGGCTGAATATCAATAAGACAGTGAACCAAAACAGAAAGAAGGTATAAAAATGTCAAACTTATCTTATTATGAGATGCGCAAAGAAATGTGCAAGGTCGCAAAAATGATGTGGGACAAGAGGCTTACCAATGCAGCCGGAGGCAATTTTGCCGTCCGCGTTGACGAAAACAGAATCCTGATCTCCCCCTCCCTGATGTCTGAAAGAAACCACTGTGAAATGGAACCGGAAGACTTTTTATTAATCGACTATGACCAGAACATATTGGAGGGGACAGGAAAACTTTCCAGAGAAGGGTTAATGCATGTGCTGATACTAAGCAATTTCAAGGAAATCGAGTGCACCATTCACGCTCATCCCTTCTACTGTATGCCTTTTGTCGCAGAAGCAAAACCCATCCCCAATGTCACAGAGGCCACCATGGGACGCGGCGAAGTCGGATGTATCGAATGGACCAAGGCCTATTCCGAGGAGCTTTCACGCAACGTGTATCAGTATTTTGAAGACCACAGGGAAACTGCCGAGAAAAAACCAATTGGAATGATTATGCCCAAGCATGGAGTCGTCGTGTCCGGTCCAAGTATTTATCTCGCATACAGCATGTTGGAAAGAATCGAATGCGATGCTTTCTGCACGATCGCCAAATCCTTAATTTAAAAGCAGGTACCCCTTATGTACATAGAAGAGCGGCATGAACGTATTATCAATACTCTTCAATCGACCGGACGGATTGATGTGAAAAAACTTGCAGATACTTTTCATGTTTCAAGAGAAACCATTCGAAGAGATTTAAATATTTTAAGCGAAAACGGGCTGCTGCTGCGCACCCACGGGGGCGCAGTATTAAGCAGGCAGGAATCGGCGCCGTCTTCAGCCTCTGAGGCGCCTGTCAGCGTCCGAACCGTACAGAACATACCGGCAAAAGAAAAAATATGCAGTTATGCGGCAAAATTCATCAAGGATGGGGACACCATATTCGTAGACAACAGTACAACCTGTATCTACTTATACAAGAATCTCCCCCCGGAAATGCAGGTTACCATCATAACAAATTCCATTTCCTTTTTAGCGGAATGCGCCAAGGCAGTTAACCCAAACCATACGGTGGTCTGTCTAGGCGGGATATTAAAAAGTTCCAATTTATCCTTCTACGGAAATATTACGATGAAGAACGCAAGACAGTATTACCCCAATAAAGCCTTTATTTCGTGCACCGGAATCGCATCAAAATCGCGTATTACGGACTCGGGAGTGCAGGAAATCGATATAAAAAGATTTCTGGTCGAAGCGTCAAAAGAAGTATTTCTATTGGCTGACCCCCGTAAATTCCAGCCGATCGGGCAAATCTTCTTATGCGAATATGCCGACATCGACTATTTAATCACCACAAATGAGGCCGATTACGCTTATCTGGGATTAAGCGATTCCGAATCATCCAAAATACACATTGCACCATAACGGAGGTTGCCAATGAATCTAATAGCTTTCGACATAGGCGGCAGCGGCGGAAAAATGTTTCTGGGTAAATATACGGGCGGCAGTATTTCCCTCCACACACTCCATCGCTTTGAACATGCCGCAGTATCAATGAACAACGGATTATACTGGGATGTCCTCAGGATCTATCAGGAATTATGCAGAGGAATCAAAAAAGCAATCGAAGCCGCAGACGACCAGATCGACTCCTTTGGAATCGATTCTTTCTGCAATGATTTTGCTCTGGTTTCTCCGGAGGGCGATCTGGTAACACAAATGCGCAGTTACAGGGATAACAGAACCATCCGCTGCCTGGAGCAGCTCTACCAGATTATGCCGGAAAAAGAACTGTACCAGGCCACCGGGAACCAGAATGCACCTTTCAACTGCCTGATGCAGCTGGGAACCATGGTTCTGGAGAACCAGTCATACCTTTTCAAAAACAATACGCTTTTATTCCTGCCGGATCTGCTGCTGTACTATATGACAGGGATCAGAAAGACAGAGTTTACGATTGCATCCGTTAGCCAAATGTTCGACTTTTCCACAAGCAGCTGACATCCGGGGATTTTAAAAAAGTTCTCAATTCCAAAACAAATCTTTGCGCCCATAGCGGCTCCCGGCAGTATACTCGGGAGAACATCTGAAGCATTTAACCGGGAACTGGGGACTACAGGTTTTCCGGCTGCCACCGTCTGCGAGCACGACACCGCATCCGCCTTTCTTGCCTCATCAGGCTTGCCCAACTCCGCCATCATCAGCTGCGGGACGTGGGCAATTGTGGGCGCAGAAACGGATGCCCCGGTCATCAACAGTTATGGATACAAATATAACATCGCAAATGAAGGCAGCATAAAAAATCATCACCGGATATTAAAAAATGTTATGGGAACATGGCTGCTGCAGGAAATCCGTGCGGAATACAGGTCACGAAACCTGGAATATACCTATACCGAAATGGAGGCCGCCGCCCTTACCGCACCGCCCTTCGCCTATCTCATCGATGTAGATGATGAAAGATTTTATTCACCCGGCAGCATGATAGAAAAAATACAGGATTATTGTATGCTCCGTTATGGAAGCGCTCCCTCTTCGCTCGGCCAAATTGTCCGCTGCGTAAATGAAAGTCTGGCAATGAAGTATCGCTGGAATATCGAGAAAATAGCACATTTAACTGGAATTCACTTTGAATCCGTGAATATAATCGGGGGCGGTTCCCAGAGCGGCCTCATGTGCCAGTTTACGGCGAACGTAATGAATCTGCCCGTCATTTCCGGTCCTGCAGAGGCCACGGCACTCGGAAATATCATCGTCCAGTTAGCAGCCCATAAAAAGATAGAAACGATAGCACAGGGCAGAGAACTCATCCGGAATTCTTTTGCCGCCAAACGCTATACCCCCGTGAATGCGCAGGAATGGGAAAAACAGTATACTACATTCAAAAATCGATTTTTATCTTAACCTAACGCGCGGCTCACCAAAAGTACGCCAAGACGTGCTTCAATATTAAGAAAGAAGGGATTTTATTATGAAAATTTACAGAGCAGGAATTATCGGTACCGGCTTTATAGGCGCGGTACATATCGAAACACTGCGGAGGCTTGGAAATGTAGAAATAGCCGCATTGACGGATACATGCAACGCGAAAGAAACAGCCGAAAAATTAAATGTTCCGTCTTACTTTTCCGACTACAAAAAGATGATCGACAGCGTGGAACTGGATACGGTCCACATCTGCACCCCAAACAACACGCATTACGAAATAGCAATGTACGCCATGGACCACGGCATCAGCGTGATCTGTGAGAAACCCATGTGCACGACAATTAAAGAGGCTGAAGCTCTTGTCGCAAAGGCTGCTGAAAAAGGGCTGGTTAACGGAATCAACTTTCACAACCGCTTTTACCCAATGAATAACCATTTAAAAAATATAATAAGGGATGGGGAGCTTGGGGATATTTTTTCGATTACCGGTAATTACACACAAGACTGGCTTTTATTCGATACCGATTACAGCTGGCGCTTAAGCGCAAAAGAATCCGGAAACACCCGGGCAGTATCCGACATCGGATCCCACTGGATGGATCTGGCGGAGTACGTGACCGGACAGAAAATCGTGGCAGTCAACGCCGACTTCTCGACAATACACGCGAAAAGAAAGAAACCCAGGAAAACCGTACTGGCCTTCTCAAAAGAAACCTTTCAGGAGGAGGACTATGAACCTGTTGATATTGATACCGAAGATAATGCGAATATCCTCTTCAAATTCAGCGGCGGTGCAATCGGAAGCGCTTTCTTCTCACAGGTAATCGCAGGGAAATCGGTAGATATCAATCTGCAGATCGGAGGATATAAAAAATCTGCGGAATGGCACAGTATGAACTGCAACGCGCTCACCATCGGAAACCGCGACAGTTTCAATGAAACCATTGAAAAAGGAATTGCAACCGTGCATCCCGAAACCAGGCCGCTGATTGCCTATCCATTCGGGCATGCCGAAGGGTTCCCGGACGCTTTCAAACAAAGCTTCCGCAGTATTTACGACCACATCGCCGATCCGACAGGCTCCTATGAGCATGCTGACTTCGAAGACGGACTGCATGAAATGATTTTGTGTCAGAAGATATTTGAAAGTAATCAAAGGCAGGGGTGGGTCAACATAGACGGTGAATAGTGGTAAACGCTGCGTTAATTCAATAGCAACCGTTCTAATTTACAAAGAATGGAACAAAGCGGATTCATCTGCTGCCACCGTATAGCCACACCCAGCGCACAGTCTTTTTCCTGCCTGCCGGATGAACCAACTGAAAAACCGGGAAGCCTGTTCCCCGCATGGGGCAGGCTTCCCAGTTTTTCAGCGTTCCTCCTCTGTTTTAATCTCAACTTTTTTACCTGTCTCTAAAATTAAGAGCTTCACCAGGATTTCCGCCGCCTTCTCAAGTGCATGCATGGCGCCAAACACCAGGGAAAAATCATCCCCCGTAATGATTACCCCGTGGTGCGCCCATATCACAACGTCATGTTCTCTTATGTATTCCGTGGTTAAACTACTGTTCTCTTTCCCTGTTACCTTCCAAGGAATGATTGCCACGCCGTTCGGGATCACCTTCTCGCATTCTGCACTAATCTTAACCAGCTCTTGAGTAAACTTATCACTTTTCAGCGGCAGGTAATAGGTGAGCGTAATCAGATTACTGGGGTGTGCATGGTACACAACTCTCGCATTTTTTCCGATGGACTTCCGTTCTCTGTGACACAACAGATGGATGGGAAGTGACAGTGTGGGCTCAATACCGGTCTCTGCGCCCCACACCTTGCGGTATCTCCTGCCTTCTTTATCCAGCTCTATCATACAGATTGTTTCCCTCGGGGCATCCATAATATCTCTGAAACTTATATCCTCGCACGTCACTAAAAAGAATTCTTCAGCTAGCTCCGGGACAGACACCAAAAGCGGCTCCCATTCTCCCGGTTGCAATTCCTCCTTCACATCTTCTACTTCACGGGCCTTCACCCTGTAAGAAAGATTCCCTCCATGCCGTTCATTCCAGTTATGCTCCCACCCATCATTCGCCAAACGTATAAAACCATTTACAAAATCCGCATATAGAAAATTCATAAGCTCCTTGTATGATATTGAGGAAGATCAATATCACATCTTTCCTTTCTTTTTAATATCG
>OBZW01000467.1_pt1 | contig 24809 bp, 21 predicted proteins | sample 1477021 | NCBI WGS metagenome assembly OBZW01 (sample SAMEA2580262, study PRJEB22360) | human gut metagenome | biome: human gut; feature: human-associated habitat; material: faeces | place: Denmark | collected 2008/2010
AAGGTATGATCTCTCCCGAACTATCCGGTAGGCCAGCACCCCCGCCGCTACGGATGCATTCAGGGAGTCGATCTCGCCTTTCATAGGAATAGCGGCAATAAAATCACACTTTTCTTTTACAAGACGTCCCACACCTTCCCCTTCGCTCCCGATCACAAGCCCAATGGAGCCGGTCAGATTCAGTTTGTACATGAATTCTCCGCCCATATCCGCGCAGACGAACCACATACCCCGTTCCTTTAATTCTTCCATTGTCTTCGCCAGGTTTGTTACCTTCGCCACCGGCGTATAATTCAGTGCGCCCGCGGAAGTCTTCGCCACTACAGCTGTCAGGCCGACTGCCCTGCGTTTTGGTATGATAACGCCATGGGCCCCCGCCAGATTCGCCGTACGGATGATTGCACCCAAGTTATGCGGGTCTTCTATATTATCCAGCAGAATAAAAAACGGATCCTCACCCTTTTTTTCTGCAAGTTTGAACATATCTTCGATATCTGCATACTCGTATGCAGCAGCACAGGCCACCACACCCTGATGCTTGCCTGTTTCCGAAAGCTGCAACAGTCTTTCCTTTCCCACAAAATTTAATATGGTATCGTGCTTTTTCGCCTCCCTGACTATTGTCCGTATCGGACCATCCTGGCACCCATCCAATATGAATACTTTATCAATCGGCCTGCCTGAACGGAAAGCCTCCAGCACTGCATTGCGGCCTTCAATTATCAGCGTATTGTCGTTTTGTTCTCTTTCATTTCTATTATTTTCCTGCATTATATTCTCCATTTATATCCAAAGAAATCACGGATGTTCCCCTGGTCTTTGACTATACTGTTTCGCTTAAATTTCACTCAGGCTGTCCAGTCCTGCTTTTACCAGAGCCATGAGCCTTTCATAATCCTTTTTTAGATACAGGTAACCGAGCAGCGCCTCAAATCCCGTTGCCCTCCTGTAATCCGTGATGGACTGATTCTTTGCCGGTGATACAGATTTGGCATTTCTGCCCCTTCTGTAGATGGCATGCTCTTCTTCTGTCAGGTGCTGCTGCATTGTGCGCATCATCAGAGACTGGGTGGACGCCTGTACAAATCTGCTTGTCTCTTCATGCAGTTTATGCACCTGTTTATTTCCCCGGCTGATGATCATAGACTTGATAACCAGATCGTAGACGCAATCACCGATAAACGCCAGAACAAGAGGTGAATAGCTGTCAGCATCCACCTCTTGAAGACTTAATACTTCCGTTATATAATCATGAAAATCTAAATTTATGCTTTCTTCCATTTTACTCCTTCTCGGGTATCCTCCAGGACGATTCCTCTGGAGAGCAGTTCGTCCCTGATCTCGTCTGCTCTGGCAAAATTTTTCGCCTTTCTCGCTGCCTGGCGTTCTTCAATCAGTGCTTCGATGTCTTCTGCCAGCATCTCCTCGTCCTTCTCCACGATAATTCCCAGAACATCTGTCAGCTTAACAAGCAGATCTCGCAGGTTCTGCAGATATTCTGCTGAGCTTTCACCGTCTGTATTCGTATTGATATATTTAACGAGCTCGAATACAGAGGAAATTGCGTCTGCCGTATTGAAATCATCATCCATCGCCCGCTCAAAGCTGTCAACATATTCCTGTGTTTTTGCAAATGCTTCCTTCTCCGCGTCTGTCATATCCTGCACTTTCGCATTGCCCTTCAGGAATTTCAGATTGTCAGCCGCGGTTATGATTCTCTCCAGTCCCGTTGCGGCAGCGTCCATAAGCTCTGCACTGAAATTCAGAGGACTTCTGTAATGCGCGCTGAGCATGAAAAATCGCAGAACCTGAAGGTCATATTTTTCGCTGATCTCCCTTACGGTAAAGAAGTTTCCCAGTGATTTTGACATTTTCCTGTTGTCAATGTTCAGGAATGCGTTGTGCATCCAGTAGCGGGCAAATTCTTTGCCGTTCGCAGCCTCACTCTGAGCAATCTCATTCTCATGATGCGGAAATATCAGATCTTCCCCTCCTGCATGAATATCGATCTGCTCTCCCAGATATTTTTTAGACATCTCAGAGCACTCGATATGCCAGCCCGGACGTCCTTCGCTCCATGGAGACTCCCATGCCGGTTCGCCTTCTTTTTTGGGCTTCCATAACACAAAGTCCAGAGAATCTTCCTTTTCGTCCTCTCCCGTTACAAGGAGTGAACGGCCGCCGGATTGAAGGTCATCCAGATTCTTATGGGAAAGTTTTCCGTAATCTTTAAACTTTCTCGTACGATAATATACCGTTCCGTTTTTCTCGTATGCAAAGCCCTTCTCGATCAGTGCTCCGATCATATCCACCATACCACAGATTTCTTCTGTTGCCAGAGGATGCTTTGTGGCAGGTTTCACGTTCATGCCTTCCATGTCTTTCTTACATTCTGCAATGTAACGTTTGGAAATCTCATCCGCAGTAACGCCTTCTTCGATTGCTTTTTTGATGATCTTGTCATCTACATCTGTAAAGTTGGAAACAAAATTCACATCGTAACCTTTATATTCAAAATACCTTCTGACCGTGTCAAAGACGATCATCGGCCTTGCATTCCCTATATGGATAAAGTTATAAACCGTAGGCCCGCAGACATACATTCTGACTTTGCCTTCCTCTATAGGTACGAATTCTTCTTTTCTTTTAGTAAGTGTATTATATAGTTTCATCTGATTTCTCCTCTTTCTTTTCTTTTTCTCTGCATCCGCTGCACTGTGCTTCTGCTGGCTCCGTATTTTCCGCAAATTCATCGCCGTCCGGCAGCATACAGCGCATATGCCTCTCCATTTCTTTCAGCTGCTTATACAGGCGTATGTTATCATTCTGAAGCTCCCTGATATCATTCAGAACCGGGTCAGGCAGATGTATCTGATCCATATCCGTCCTCGGTACCTTCTGGTCACCCATCCGCACAATACGCCCCGGCACGCCGACTACAGTACAGTTCGGAGGCACCTCCTCCAACACAACCGAACCAGCCCCTATCTTAGAGTTTTCCCCAATCGTAAAAGACCCGAGTATCTTAGCCCCTGCGCTGACCATGACATTATCCTTCAGCGTAGGATGCCGCTTTCCCTGCTCTTTTCCCGTTCCCCCCAGGGTCACGCCCTGATAAAGCGTTACATTGTCTCCGATGATCGTCGTCTCCCCGATAATAACGCCGCTTCCGTGGTCAATAAACAGTCCTTTCCCAATGGTGGCGCCGGGATGAATCTCAATCCCAGTCTTTCTCGCAGCCTTCTGTGACATCCATCTGGCCAGGAAATAATGTTTCTTCAGATACAGCTTGTGTGCAACTCTGTACCTAAGTATAACTTTAAAACTCGGGTAAAGCAAGACCTCCATATTAGATTTAATCGCAGGATCCCGCTCCCGGATGACCTGAATCTCATTCTTAATATAAGATATAATTCCCATTTCATGATCCTCCATACCAATCGCATACAATATTTACCAACTCTGCTTTCATTTCAATCCACTTCACCTGCCCGAAATTCCAGAGGAATTTCCGGTATCATAAAAAAGACCCCGTCTCTTGTTAGAGACGAAGTCATATCCGCGGTTCCACTCTATTAAAAGAATTACTTCTTTCACTCACTGCATGTAACGTATGCCAAACGTATTCCGCTACTCACAGCATCCCGCCGCGTTTACAGAATCAGCTCCCGGACGCACTTCACAGACTCCTCCTTTAGAACCACTTACAGCCGGTGATGGTCCCTCTCTGCAATCTCAGAATCAGCTACTCTTTCCGTTCATAGCCTTTCACAAAATCAATATAGATATATCTTATGCAAAAAAGAGAAATTTGTCAACTGAATTTTGGAGCGCGAGGTGGGGACACCTGTCCGGGAGTGTTCAGCCCTTTCCCATTTGATGCGCCCAGCTAACACCCCACATTACACGATTTCATTGAGGTAGAGGGGGCGTAATGGCTCTAGTTTCCCCAGTTCCTGTTTCAGCCTCGGTGTAAGGATTACGCCTTCTTCACGGCTGATTTCATCTATTGTCTGGTAACCGAACAGCAAAGCTGTCAGGGAGTCTATTGTAAGCACTCCTTCCGAGTCCTCTGTTTCTGAGACCTGTATATCCGGATTCTCCCCGCTGCTCTTCAGCCTCCAGACTCTGCTGTTTTTTGTGATGATGGAATCAAGTACTGCAAAGGAGCAGTTTATCTCCCTGCCTGCTTTTGCCCTCATAGAAGCCAGAAGTGTCTCCAGGTGAAGAATACGTACCATGATGAGTGGTACTTTCCTGCTCCGGGCATTTTCTCTGCCTGCGTATATCTTTGCAGGAGCGCCATGTTCTGCCCGCATCTGGTATACGGCTTTCTGGAATTCAGCTTCGAATCCGGGTAGGTAAAGGGCCTCTCGGATCTCGAGCGTGTTCTCCTCCCTGGCATACGCGAACATTCCAGCTATAGCGCCGTCTTGTTTTAATAGTTTTATACCCCCGTTTTCACTCTGCTGCTCGAATAACATCGTCTGGTAATACTGGTCGTCGCGCACGGCGCAGACCTGATATTGAGCGGCAAAATGGGCATTGAAAAATACGGCCATTGCACCGGCATCCGATAAGCCGGCGTCCGACATGCTGACTGACATGGAACCTGGTTCTCCGCAGGATTCTTCCTGGATCTGCGCGTAGACAAACCGGAAATCATAAGGCCTGTATATGGCCTCCGCTGCCGGCATGAGGAAAGTAAATGGCTGCTTCAGTTTATACATGTCCATCATAGAAGCTTTGAGCAAACGGCCCATATAGCCCCTCTTTCTGTATGCCTCCTCCGTTGCCACGGCAATGATATAATTGCATAACTGCTGTGTCCCGCCGATCCTCAGCATGTAAGGATTAAGCTGGAGCATGGAACGGACAGCTCCATCCTCCTCAATTACATAGATCTGATTGTTCCTGGTCTTTATAAAATAATAGTAGTCCAGAAATGCTTTGCTGTCTTCCGGAAATACCTTCTCCCACAGCGCTCTTGTCCCGCTGTGTTCACTGCTGTCAAGCTTTCGAAGCTGCATTCTATATTCCCCTCTTTTCTTACTGCCTGGGACAGCCCTTGCAGCCCTCGCATCCATTTGGATTCGGGGTTACGTCGTAGCTGCTGTAGTTCATAATCTTTTCCAGAGCGCACACCGCCTGAGAGGAAATCCCCTCTCCGCGCCCTGTAAATCCAAGCCCCTCTTCCGTTGTTGCCTTGATATTGACCTGGTCAGGCATAAGATTCAGTGCATCCGCCACATTCTTTATCATCTCATCTATATATGGGCGCATCTTGGGCTGCTGCGCAACAATGGTCGCATCAATGTTCTCTATCACAAATTGCTTGTCATCCAGAAGTGCTGCTACATGCTCCAGCAGCCTGATGCTGGAAATGCCTTTGTACTGCGGGTCTGTATCCGGAAAATGCTTTCCGATATCCCCCAGTGCCGCTGCTCCGAGAAGCGCATCCATAATGGCATGTACAACCACATCTGCATCCGAATGTCCCTGAAGTCCCTTCTCATATGGTATCTCTACTCCTCCGAGAATCAGCTTTCTGCCTTCGACCAGCCTGTGTACATCATATCCCATACCTACACGCATGTTCTGTCACTCCTTATTCATATTCTATCTTTCTTCGTCGTCAGTCTCTTCCATTGACTCTTCCGTGGTATCCCCGTTTAGATCTATCAGTGTATCTGCAGATGTAACTGTGTCCTGGGCTGCATCGTCCTCCATAGCTTCTGCAGTTTTCGTCCTGTTATTCTTCTCACTGTCATCATTTGGATTCACTTTTCTATCATCTGAAGAATCTGTCTCCATGGAATCTGTGTCTTCCTTCCCGGAAGGCATTTCCGCCGCAGACTCCTCCTCGGTATCTTCCTTTTCTGAAGAAGTCTCCTCCTCAGAATCTGCTTCTATTGCATCTTCAGAATTGTCTTCCTCTGAAGATGCCTCTTCTTCGTTCTGCATTTTGTTTCTCATTGCGATTACGCCTTTTGCGGATACAATCACGATCACCGCTCCTATCACAATAAACAAGATACCCGCGGTCATCATAAACACCATGTTTTCGGGTCTTTCAGTAAGCATCCCGCTTACGATCTGGTACCCCAGATAGATCACATACAGACCGGCTACAATTCTCAAAACGAGCCAGGATTTTTCATTCATTTGTTTGTCCTCCGTTTAATTTCTCATTCTCTGATTCTAACATACTTAGATAAGTATTGCCATAATCAGACACAAAAAAGCTTCGGAAATTTCCGAAGCTTCTCAGTAGCGGAAACTGGATTTGAACCAGCGACACCACGGGTATGAACCGTGTGCTCTAGCCAACTGAGCTATTCCGCCATATAAAATTTTAGAAAGTTATGGGACCTATAGGGCTCGAACCTATGACCCTCTGCTTGTAAGGCAGATGCTCTCCCAGCTGAGCTAAGATCCCATATTCTCCCGGTCTGCGTTTAAGTGTTTGTCTCACCCGCAACCCGCTTTGCTATTATACTATTATTTTTCATCAAATGTCAACACCTTTTTTCCTGTTTTTTCAAATTTTTTTAACAAATCAGAAACTTCATCCGGCGCTGATCATGGAACCCCTTATAAACACGGGCCGTATCCCATTTTTAAATATTTCGTACAGCGGATACGGCCACTTTTTATTGTAATAATTTAGATCTATTTGAAATATTTCACACCAGATTCAAAGATTTTCATGTCCTGTTCCCCATAAATATTTATGGCAACCGAGTTGTCTCTTCTCTCCGAATGCGCCATCTTGCCAAGCACACGGCCGTCCGGGCTTGTGATTCCTTCAATTGCGCGGTAAGAGCCGTTGACATTCCACTCTTCATCCATGCTGATCACGCCGTCAATGTCACAATACTGTGTCGCAACCTGACCGTTGGCAAACAGTTTATCCAGCCATTCTTCACTGGCAACAAAACGCCCTTCCCCGTGGGATGCCGGATTCGTATACACGCCGCCAAGAGACGCCTCCTGAAGCCATGGAGATTTATTTGTCACCACTTTTGTGTATACCATCTTTGAGATATGGCGTCCAATGGTGTTATAGGTCAGTGTCGGAGAATCCTCCTTCTGGCCTGTAATGGTGCCGTAAGGCACAAGCCCCAGTTTGATCAGGGCCTGGAAGCCGTTGCACACACCAAGGGCAAGTCCGTCTCTCTCATTGAGCAGTTTTTCTACCGCCTCTTTGATCTTTGCATTCTGGAAGGCTGTCGCGAAGAATTTGGCAGAACCGTCCGGTTCATCCCCCGCACTGAAACCGCCCGGGAACATGATCATCTGCGCCTGTGAAATGGCGTTTTCGAACTCTGCAACTGAATGACGGATATCTTCCGCATCCAGATTCTTAAATACCTTCGTTATCACCTTTGCCCCTGCGCGCTCAAAGGCTCTCTTGCTGTCGTATTCACAGTTCGTTCCCGGGAATACCGGGATGAATACGGTCGGCTGCCCGATCTTATGGCTGCAGATATGGATATCCTTTGTATCATATAAATTGTCTTCCAATACTTCTTTGCTGTCTGCAGAAGATCTTGTGGCAAATACTTTCTCCAGAGTCTCTGTCCAGGCTGTCTTCGCCTCGTACAGAGTGATCTCCGTGTTTCCATAGCTGAATATGCCGTCGTCTGTCACTTCACCGATGACAGTATAGCTGATTGCCAGTTCTCCCACCTGATCAGCAGGCACTTCCGCAACCAGATCTCCAAATGCCGGCGCAAACAGTTCTCCGGCATCCAAGCTGTGTTCTATCTTCAACCCAAGCCCGTTTCCGAACGCCATTTTACTGACTGCAGCCATCACACCGTGCCGGTCCAGAGCATATGCGGATACAATTTTGCCATTGTGTATATCGCTCTCAAACTTTCCGTACTGATCCATCAGCTGGCCGTAAACAGGGAGATCATATCCATCCTTCTCGATTCTCATCCATACCAGCTTATTTCCCGCCTTTTTCAGTTCCGGGGTAATGATATCCTTCTCCGTTGCCATATCGACAGCAAAAGAAACCAGAGTCGGGGGCACATCAATATCCTGGAATGTTCCCGACATACTGTCCTTACCGCCAATTGAGGGCAGGCCGAATCCCAGCTGTGCGTCATAAGCCCCAAGCAGAGCCGCAAAAGGCTGGCTCCATCTCTTCGGATCTTCTGTCATTCTGCGGAAATATTCCTGGAACGTAAAGCGGATCTTCCTGTAATCACCGCCGGCCGCCACGATCTTAGCCACAGATTCTACGACGGCATATACTGCACCGTGATACGGACTCCAGCTTGAAAGATACGGGTCAAAGCCATAGCTCATCATAGAAACGCTGTCCGTGCTGCCATTTTGCACCGGCACCTTAGCAACCATAGCCTGCGTCTCTGTCATCTGGTACTTTCCGCCATGCGGCATGAATACGGAGCCGGCGCCGATTGATCCGTCGAACATCTCCACAAGCCCCTTCTGGGAACATACATTCAGATCGCTCAGCATGGCCAGCCATTTTCCTTTTACATCCTGCACGGCTTCCTTTACAAAAATTGTATCTTCTTTATTTGGAATCTCCACCTCAACGGATGTCTCCTGATGGGCACCGTTCGTATCCAGGAATGCACGGGAAATATTAACGATCTCTTTTCCGCGCCATGAAAGCACCAGTCTCGGGGACTCTGTAACTACTGCCACTTCAACAGCCTCCAGATTCTCTTCCTTTGCATAATCCAGAAACTGTTTTACATCTTTCGGATCGACAACAACAGCCATTCTCTCCTGAGACTCTGAGATCGCGATCTCTGTCCCGTCAAGACCGGCATATTTCTTCGGTACCTTGTCCAGATCTACACGGAGCCCGTCCGCAAGCTCTCCGATGGCAACTGAGACACCTCCTGCACCAAAATCATTGCATTTTTTAATCAGGGCGCTGACTTCTTCTCTTCTGAATAAACGCTGGATCTTACGCTCTGTCGGCGGATTTCCCTTCTGCACCTCTGCGCCGCAGGTCTCGATAGACTCTTCCGTGTGGACCTTGGAAGAACCAGTCGCTCCGCCGCATCCGTCACGCCCTGTTCGTCCGCCAAGGAGAATGATGATATCTCCCGGATCGGAAGTCTCTCTGATGACTGCACGTCTGGGAGCAGCGCCGAGTACTGCGCCGATCTCCATACGTTTTGCCACATAGTCCGGGTGATAGATCTCCTTGACCGCTCCGGTTGCAAGTCCGATCTGGTTTCCGTAGGAACTGTAGCCCGCAGCGGCTCCCCGTACCAATTTCTTCTGCGGAAGCTTTCCTTTTAAGGTATCCTTTACAGACACGGTAGGATCCGCGGCTCCGGTCACACGCATGGCCTGGTATACATAGGTCCTGCCTGACAGAGGATCGCGGATCGCGCCGCCCAGACAGGTTGCAGCCCCACCAAAAGGCTCAATCTCAGTTGGATGGTTGTGTGTCTCATTTTTAAAATTAATCAGCCACTCCTCTTCCACGCCGTCTACCTTGATCGGCACTACAATACTGCAGGCATTGATCTCCTCAGACTCCTCCTGATCCTGAAGTTTCCCTTCTTTTTTCAGCTTTCTCATCGCCATAAGTGCCAGATCCATCAGGCAGACAAACTTGTCCTCTCTGCCGGCAAAGATCTCGCTGTGGTCTTTCAGATATTGTTTGTAAGTATTTACGATGGGTTCTTTATAATCCCCCTCGCCAAATATAATCTCCTTTAATTCCGTGGAGAATGTGGTATGGCGGCAGTGATCTGACCAGTAGGTGTCAAGCACGCGGATCTCCGTCATCGTCGGGTCTCTGTGCTCTTCCCCGCTGTAGTACTTCTGGATATGCAGGAAATCTTTAAACGTCATTGCCAATCCCAGAGAATCATAAAGCTTCTTCAACTCCTCCTGGGGCATATTCTGGAAGCCGTCAAATACTTTTACATCCTCCGGTTCCTCAAATACCGTGACCAGAGTCTCCGGTTTTTCCATTCCGGTTTCCCTGGAATCCACTGGGTTGATGCAGTGGTTCTTAATCGCACCAAACTCTTCTTCTGTTACTGTTCCTTCTATTACATAAGTAGTCGCAGTGCGGATGATCGGCTTTTCATCTTCCTTAATAAACTGCACGCACTGTTCTGCTGAATCTGCCCTCTGGTCAAACTGTCCCGGGAGATATTCTACTGAAAACACATGGCTCTCCTCTTTCAGCGGAAAACTTTCCTTATAAAGTGTATCAACAGGAGGCTCTGCAAATATCCCACTGCATGCTTTTTCAAAAGTGGTATCGGAAAGATTCTCCACATCATAGCGGATCAGGACGCGTACATCTGTCACCGTCTGAATTCCCAGATAGTGTTTAATCTCATGCCGCAGTTCCTTAGCTGAAACAGCAAATTCCGGTTTTTTCTCCACATAAACACGTCTTACATTACTCATAAACGATCTCCTTTGCATTTTATTCTGCCGCAGTTCACTGCGCTCTTTTCTATCCTATCACATTTTTTCTCATTAGTACAATTAATATAATTAAACTTATTAATTAGTACAGTTAATCTTTGACTTTTTTCTCCATATTATGCTGATGATAAGCAGTACTGCAAGCCCCGCTATAAAGAGAACCCCAATTCTAATAACCATATCAGAAAACAGTCCTTCCGGGAGCATTCTGATCATATAATCCTCCGCCGGATCAAACAGCCACAGGTCATTTGTAAAGAAAATCTCATGAAATTTTGTGAAGGCAGCCGAAAAATCCCTCGAAAACAAATACGCCAAAAGAGCCGTTCCCGCCGCCGTTAGCCCCAATGCGATCTGAAAAGCTCTGGGAATCAGATATTTCCAGCTTGCCTTTGCCGCAATCAAAACTACGAGGCAGATCAGCAATACTGCAGCAGCCCAAGTCCTGAGGCGCAGTCCTCCAATGAAAAGTCCCTGCACATCCGCCATATGCAGCTTGTCCTGTTCATTAAAGAAATCCTGTTCCTTCCCATCCACTGTAGTGATCACCTCCAGATTCTCCCGATCCCCCTTCAGATAATCCATCATCTCATGGGTCACATACATCACATCCTCCATCTTCATGTCCAGATCAGGGAGCACGTCGTATTTCTCATACTCTTTTTCATAAAAACCAAAATCCGCATACATCGCCGCTTGAAAGCTCGTGATCAGAAGGATCAAAATCACAGCCAGCGACAGTATAACGCCCAATACCCAATGTACTTTTTTCATCCTGCCATCTCCTATCATTCAATAAGTACAGATTTTATACTATCCAACGTATTTATTTTATCATAATACCGATTGTAATTCATCTCAATTTGGCTTATAATACAAGCAATACTTATTAGGAGGTCTAATAATGGATATCAATTATGAACTGTACAAAGTATTTTTTCATGTTGCATCCACCCTCAGTTTTTCGGAGGCGTCAAAACAGCTTTTTATCTCACAGTCAGCGGTCAGCCAGTCCATCAAAACCCTGGAACGCAAGCTGGACCAGACTCTGTTTATCCGCAGTACTAAACGGGTTCTTTTAACCCCGGAAGGAGAGATTCTGCTTCGTCATATCGAACCGGCCATGCATCTGATTCAGCGGGGAGAAGCACAGCTGCTGGATGCCGCTTCCACGGGAGGGCAGATCCGCATAGGGGCCAGCGACACGATCTGCCGCTATTTCCTGGTTCCATATCTTGAAAAATTTCACAAAGCATTCCCCAGCGCACACATCAAAGTAAACAACCAGACCTCCATCAAATGTGTGGAAATGCTGGAATCCGGCCAGGTTGACCTAATTGTTGTCAACTACCCCAACAATTATCTGAGCAACGTCTCCTCAATTAAGAAAATCAAAACATTCCGGGATGTATTTATCGCGAACGAGTCATTTCATGAACTGAAAGGGAAGAAGCTAACCTATAAACAGCTTTCCCAGTATCCGATCCTTATGCTGGACAGGCACAGCACAACGAGTGAATTTCTCCATCGGTTATTCCAACAGCACCAGCTGGATCTGGTTCCGGAGATCGAGCTGACAAGCAACGACCTGCTCATCGACCTCGCCCGCATCGGACTGGGCATTGCCTTTATCCCCGACTACTGCATGACGGGCGGGCAGAAAGACATATTTGTTGTGGAGACCAAAGAGGAACTGCCCGAAAGAGAATTAGTCATCGCTTATAACGAACAGATGCCGCTCACCAGGGCCGCGGAAGAATTTTTAAATTATTTTTAAGAAGGAAAAGCCGATGAATCATAAAATATTATTAGTAGATGATGAAAAGGATATTGTCGACCTGATCGAGGAAGTGCTGCGTCAGGATGGCTTTCAAAATATTGAAAAGGCATATACCGGGGAAGACGCCGTGGAGTTCTGCAAATCCTTCGAACCGGATGTAATCGTTCTGGATATTATGCTTCCGGACCTGGATGGAATCGAGGTATGTAAGAAAATACGCGGTTTCTCTTTTTGTTCAATTCTATTTCTTTCTTCCAAAAACGATGATGTCGACAAGATCCTGGGACTGTCCAGCGGCGGAGATGACTATATCACCAAGCCATTCAGCCCCAGGGAAGTCGTATTCCGGATCAAGGCACAGCTCCGCCGCCAGCAATATCAGTCCTCCATCCATACCCCTGAGACGGAAACAGTTGCTACGGGCCGCCTTCTCCTGGACAAGGAAAGCTGCCGCATTCTAAAATCCGGAAAAGAGTTAAGCCTTACGGGCCGTGAATTTCTGCTCCTTGCCTATCTGATAGAAAATGCAGATAAAATCTTAAGCAAAGAACGCCTCTACGAGCATGTGTGGGGGGAATACAGCAGTATCTGTGATAATACAATCATGGTGCATATCCGCCATATCAGAGAGAAAATAGAGGATATTCCATCCAGCCCCAGGCAGCTTGTAACAATAAAAGGGCTGGGTTATAAGCTGAAGAAAAGGGTGGATTAAATGAGAAAATCTGGTTACCGCACTGCTTTTCATATATACCTTATCTTTTTTCTGGCGCTTCTCGGCGCCCTTATTTTCTCTGCCCTGTTTTTTTTCTCGGTTATCACCGTAAAGTTTCCCGATGGTTCTGTACAACGAAGCGATTATCCCAAGGCATTCACAGAGGATTTTGGCAGACAGATTACTTTTATAGATGGCAAACCGCAGATAAAACAGATCGGAATCGAACTGCTCCGTGCAAATCAGGCGGGTATCCAGCTTTTAGACGGCAGGGGCGGGGAAATCGCCAGTTATCATAGACCTGCGGATGCAAAGACTTCCTATTCTGATGCGGAGCTGCTGCAGCTTTACCGGACAGGGGAGTTTTTCGGTACCACTGCGTTTATCGGAAATCTGAATGATAAGGACAAAGAGTTTTCTTACATCGTGTATTTTCCTGTAAATATAACAAAAGTCACCATGTTTCTGAACGGCGACAGGTTCACTACCGGTAAAACAATCTTTGCATTGGGCACAGGAGTGCTTATCATGATCCTCCTTGCCGGAGGCCTTATATATGGATTCTGGATCACAAATAAAATGAACCACATTTCTGAATGCGTTCGTTCTATATCAAAACGTGATTATACCCCTCTCATAGTCAAAGGCTCGTTTGGAGACGTATATGAAAGCCTGAATCAGCTTGACCAGGATATCCGGGACACCGACAGCTTAAAAGAACAGACGGAATCGATGCGTGAAGAATGGATTGCCAATATCACACACGATTTAAAAACACCGCTCTCCCCGATTAAAGGTTATGCGGAGATTCTATTTGAAAACGGCTCTGTTACAGGCCCGCAGCTTCATAAGTACTCTGGAGTCATTTTAAAAAATGTCTCTTCCATCGAACGGCTCATCGAGGATCTGAAGCTGACTTATCAATTAGAAAGCGGAATGCTGCCGGTTCAGAGCAGAAGACAGGATTTCGTGCGTTTTATGAAAGAGCTGGTCATTGATATATTGAATAATCCCGCATACGAAAACCGTGTTATACATTTTGAATCAGATCAAGAACCTATCTATTTTTTGTTTGATGAGAAGCTGATGGCAAGGGCTTTCCAGAACCTCATCCTAAATTCCTTTACCCACGGAAACAGGGATACTGAAGTTGATTTGGAGATCACGACACCGGACAGGATACTCACAATCGTTGTAAGCGACAATGGGCCTGGCATGAATCCTTCCGAACTGTCCATGCTGTTTCAGCGCTACTACAGAGGCGCCAGCTCCGGACAGAAAACGGAGGGGACGGGGCTGGGGCTTGCCATCGCCAAAAGTATAGTAGAGACCCAGGGCGGCAGGATCTGTGCAGACAGTGAAATCCATGCCGGAACATCTTTTAAAATAGAATTTCCCACAATGGTGTGAAATAAATTAAGGTTATTTAAGGTTGTGTGAAAATCAGATTAAGGTTGATAGTCTATTATAGATTTATAATAGCTGTCAGCCTTTTTCTAATATAGGAAATTACTCTGGAATTTCCTATATCATACCACCCTCATGAGCGAGGGGGTGGGGAGCTGAGGTGGGATGACCACTTTGTTATTGGTAAAACAGTAGTCTAAAGAAAGCAGGTGTAAATGTGAAAATTATTTTTAAATACATTCTAACGAATGTGAAGGAAAGAAAGGTAAGAACGGCTGTCATGCTCTTGTCAATTATTCTCTCGACAGTCCTCTTATTCGTTTCCTTTTCGATCGGGGAATCCTACGAAAACGCACAGAGAAAAATGACTCGCGGTATGTCAGGTACGGCGTCCATGCAGCCGGAACTGGACATTGTAACCTTTCTATCAGCCGGGGCAATGGGAATAGCCGTAACTTTGGTCAGTTCCGTCGTTCCGATTATAAAAACCCGGAATATGAAATTAGTAGAAGAAATCAAATTTGAATAACTGGAGGTCTGACAGATGAAAGCAATGATCAACGATACAGCCATTGAAGGCAGAAATATTATCAAAGACTTTAATAATATAGGCGGCACACCGACACGGATTCTAAAAAATATATCGCTAAAAGTCAGAAAAGGGGATTTCGTCTCTATTATGGGTCCTTCCGGATCCGGAAAAAGCACATTACTCTACATCCTGGGCGGTTTGGATGTTCCCAGCAGCGGGTCCGTATATATGAACGGGACAGACATCTCAAAATTTGACGACCATAAAATGAGTATCATACGACGCCGTAAAATTGGATTTGTATTCCAGTTTTATAATCTCATCCCCAACTTAAATGTAGAGGAAAACGTCATGCTTCCTCTGCTGTTAGACGGGAAAAAGCTAAAGGATTACAGAAGCAGGCTGGATGACATCCTTGAAACTGTCGGGCTGGCAGAAAGGAAAAAGCACACACCCAGAGAGTTATCCGGGGGGCAGCAGCAGCGTGTCGCAATCGCGCGGGCTCTTATTGGAAATCCCGAGATACTGTTTGCAGACGAGCCTACCGGGAATTTAGACAGCAAAACAGGTGCTGAAATCATGGAATTACTACATTCCATTAATAAACATACCAGTCAGACTATAATCATGGTCACGCATTCCGCGGAAGCGGCTGAACGCAGTGGCCGCATCATTACAATAAGGGACGGAGTGAGGTGCGTTGATTAATTTTGGGAGGGGCGCTTAATGAAGGGATCTCCGTCAGACTTCCTTCATTTCGCTGGATGCATCCAATCGGAAGAGTGGCTTGGCAAAGGTGGAGGCTCCGTAGCGGGGGCAGCGTATTGATTCGTTTGGGGGATCATATATTTTTCATTACTTTATCCTAAGCATATTGTATCCTTAAACGGATTCATACGCAGCCGCTATCCGTCCGCAAGGCTAGAGCTTGCGGACTTATATCTGTTTTTTGTAGTAGGTGGGGATGGAAATTATTAAGAAATTATAAAATTAGCACTCACCTATTGACAGTGCTAATAATCATATGCTATATTACATGTAGAACAAAGATAACAAATTGATTTTTAGGAGGTATGAACTATGTTATTATCAAACAGAAGTTTTTTTAATGATTTCTTTAAAGACCCATTTTTTGAAAGACCTTTTGACAACGCTTCATCCCAGATCATGAAGACAGACATTCACGAGAAAGACAATAACTACCTCGTAGAAATGGAGCTTCCGGGCTACAATAAAGAGGACATCAAAGCTGACTTGAAAGACGGATATCTCACAATAACCGCCACTCACGAAGAAAGCCAGGAAGAAAAAGACGAAAAAGGCAACTGCATCCGCAAAGAACGCTATACCGGTTCATGTAACCGCAGATTCTATGTTGGTGACCAATTAAAACAGGACGACATTAAAGCATCATTTAAAGACGGCGTCTTATGCCTGTGCGTCCCCAAAGAGGCTCCAAAGGCAATCGAAGAAAAACCTAAATACATCACTATCGATTGACTTTAAGTAAAACCTCTATGTGTAGATGTAAATCGTCTGACCTTTTGAAAATGTATATACGTAAAAAAGCAGGAAACCCAGTGTTTCCTGCTTTTTTATGATATATAGCCACCGAGCCGGCCTGCGTCCATAACAGTTCCTCCGGTCACTATTATACCAGGCTGTCCGAAGGTTCTCCGCCCCAGAATTCCTTTATCTTTAGGCCAAGGTTATCTATCCTGCAGATCTGGTACCCCTCCCACTCACGCGGAAATATCTCCCGGTACTGTCTCTGCACAAACCGCTCATCCAGCAGTATAATAACGCCACGGTCCTCCTCCGTTCTGATGACTCTGCCGGCAGACTGCAGTACTTTGTTCATCCCCGGGTAAAGATAGGCATAATCAAACCCCTTCATGTTTCTGCTGTCAAAATACTGTTTCAGTATCTCTCTGTCATTGCATACCTGCGGGAGTCCTGTTCCGATAATCACTGCCCCAATCAGCCTGTCCTGGGTGAGGTCAATGCCTTCCGAAAAGATACCGCCCATCACGCAGAATCCCACAAGGCTGCACTCCCGCGCCTCCTCGAATGTCTCCAGAAAGATTTCTCTGGCTTCTTCTCCCATAAACTGCGACTGCACAATACATTCTATGTCGTGGCGCCCCTGCAGCATATTCTGAAAACATTCCTGTACATCTTCCATAAACCGGTAGGACGGAAAGAAAACCATATAATTGCCCTTTCTACCCTCCACTATATTAAGAATATACCTGGCAAACTTCTCGTACATGTCTGCTCCCCGCATGGTATACTTTGTGCTCACATCGTTGCCAAGAAGAAGAAGACGGTTCTCCCTTGGGAAAGCGGATTCCGCATAGATTGCATAATCATCACTCTCCACGCTGAGCAGCTTTTTATAATAATGGATGGGCAGCAATGTTGCGGAAAAAAATATGGTACTGTTTCCCTGCTCCAAGTAAGTCTGCAGATTTACAGAAGGATTGACACAGAGCAGCTTTACGCGGAAACGGCCGCCACGTTCAAGCTCCGAATAGATGACATAGTTTTCATCTAAAATATCATGAATATTCAAAAAGTCTCTGATCTCAAAATAAAAATCCAGAACCTGCTCTCTTTTTTCCTCGCTGTGTTCTTCCTCCAGATACTCCTCCAGACCGGACATTACATTCATCAGCTTAACCGCGATGTGGGAAACACTTTCCAGAATCTGATAGTTCTCACACTCTCTTTTCAGCATAAGCAGCTGCTTGTTGCACTCCTCCAGTTTTTTCGCCAGCTTAGGATCTTCGTTTTTTACCAGGCGCTTTATCTCAAGCACATCCTCTTTATATAAGACAGCGCTGTACATCTCGCGCCCCCGTTCAACCAGATTGTGTGCCTCATCAATGAGATACAGATAGCCGCCTTTATTTCCCTCGGAAAAAAAACGCTTTAAGTGAGCGTTTGGATCAAAAACGTAGTTGTAATCACAGATAATGGCATCTGACCATACTGAAACATCGAGCGCCATCTCAAACGGACACACATTGTACTTCTGCGCCTGTTTCTCTATTGCCTCTCTGCTCAAATCATCCGAATTCATAATCAAGTCAAACACGGCATCATTCACTCTGTCATAATGCCCTTTTGCGTATGGGCAGTTGTCCGGATTGCAGACTGTCTCTTCGCAAAAGCATATCTTTTCTTTTGCGGTCAGGGTAATCACCTTCATGAGGAGCCCTTGACCCTTCAGGGTCTGAAAGGCCTGTTCTGCCACGGTTCTTGTAATTGTTTTAGCAGTCAGATAAAAAATGCGTTCCCCCAGTCCTTCCCCCATGGCCCGCACCGCCGGAAAGACGGCCGCCATGGTTTTCCCCACGCCCGTCGGGGCTTGTATAAACAACTTCTTCTTTCTGAGTATCGTTTTATAGACTGAAGTCACAATCTCTCTCTGCCCATCCCTGTACTCAAAAGGAAACTCTATCTTCTTAATCGATGCATTCCGCTCCGACTTCCATTCGATCTGAAACTTCGCCCATTTTTCATACTTAACAACCAGCTCCAGAAACCATTTTTCCAGTTCATCCCTGGTAAACTCCCGGATAAATCTCTTCAGTTCTTCCGTCTCCAGATTACAGTAGGTCATCTGCACACGGATGTTCTGCAGATTCTCCTGCCTGGCATACATATATGCGTAGCACTTAGCCTGTGCCAGGTGTACATTGGAGGGTGCCTCGATATGCAGGAGTTCCCTGAGGACGCCCTTGATTTCATCTATCATGACGCCCTGCCCATCCTCGATGACTCCGTCGGCCCTCCCTTCTACCTGCAGGGTAAATCCTTCGCAGGGAATCTGCGTTTTGAGAGAAACCTCTGCACGATAATCAGAACCCATACGCCGCTGTATCCTGCGATGGATTCTGCTTCCCTGCAGCATGGCCTCTTTGTCCGCGCTGCTCCCTGTTCTGTTGTCGATGTCCCCCTCGCGCAGAATAAATTCCACCAGATTGCGGACAGATATTTTGATCAGTTCTTTTTCTTCCATGTATGTTATTATACCTCGTTCAAGCAGGAAAAGCCACTCTTGTTACCTCTAAATTACTACGGCAAACTGAATATAATTCTCTCCGCCGATCTCTTCCTGCCCCACGGTAATCTCACCCCCCGCTTTCTCTGCAATCATTTTGGCGCGGTAGAGGCCAAGCCCCCTGTCCCCTCTCTTTTTGCTCTTCGTAGTAAATCCATTCTCAAAAAAATGTCCGATCTCTTCCAGTGAGATCTTCTCGTGCTGGTTGAATATCTGGAAAATCAGATGATCCTGCCGGGAATCCAGAATCATGCGCACTCGTCCCCCCTCCTCGGGGCACGCCTCATACGCATTGTCTACCAGAACCCCAACAATCTCAATCAGACTGTGTTCTGATACCCGGGAAATAATCTCCCTGCTGCGCACCTCTATCTCTGTCTCAATGCCTTCCCTGGAACTGACAATCTTACTGTAAAGAAAGCCTGCGAGCACCTTATCACTGATTTTCAGAAGCGGCAGATACTGGCTGACGCCCTCTCTGCTGATCGCCTTCACATACTCCGACTGTCTGCGCACAAGTTCTTCATAAGAATCCACAGTAAGGTGCATGTTCAAAACAGCATTCAGATGATTGTCAAATTCATGCTGCCTTGCCCTGATCTCCTTTACCAGTTCCTCCAGCGGTTGAATATAGTGCTGATACATCTTCAGTTCCTTTTCCTGCTCCCTTATGATGTCATTGCTCAGCTTCCAGTCAATCGTCCCCCATATAATCACAACAAGTAATAAAATGAATACAATGATCATCTTAAAATCCAGCGTCCTGCTTATCTTCAGGTCAATCACCAGGTAAACTGCAATCGCAAGGGAAATGAAACAAAAGACCCGGTAAAGGAATTTTCTTACTGTTTTATTCATTTAGCAGCCTCCTGACCTCAGTCTTGTAGGTAACACCGATATCAATTTTCTCCCCATATCCCTCTACCTGTATCATCTGATTTACCATATCATAATACTTCACGTATGTCTTATTCACCGCAAACATCCTGTGGCACTGGAAAAACTCCTGCTTTGGCATTTTCTCCATAAGCTGCCGTATAGAGAGATATGGAATTTCCATCTTCTCCTCTTTCAGATAAAGGCAGACCCCCCTGGGAATTGCCTTACAGAAAACAATCTCTTCACACAATATCTTATAATTAATCCCGTTTTTCTTAACTATAATGTACGGTTTTTCCTCTGCTCGCACGTGGGACAGCACCTTTTTCACCACGGCCTGTACATCTGCTTCGCTGTAAGGCTTTAAGAGATACTGATAACAGTGTATCCTGCGGTAAGCCTCTATCTCCAGGGAAGCAACCGATGTGATCATAACAACAGGTGTGAACTCATACTTGATGATATTGCGTATCTCCTCTGCAAAGATCAGGCCGGAGGAGTCTTCCTTGTCCTCTTTTACAAGATTTACATCCAGTAAAAATAAATCAAAAGAAACGGTGCCATGCAGCAGCAGCCTGGCTTGCGCCAGGTCTGCCGCCGTATTCACCGTTATGTCAGCCGATATGCGGCAGAGCATGTTCCGCAGTGCTTCCCTGCTCCGCTCCTCGTCTTCCAATACCAAAATTCTTGCCATATCCTGCTCCTGCTTCTACTGCCTTCTATTGTGCGGCACGCGATCTCCGATTGCCTGATTCCGTCCAGGCCCAAACCGGACTACTCAGCCTTCTCGTAATGCGCGATTTCTGAAATTGTCTTAGTCAGACCGGCAATTCCCTGCAGTTCGGATGGGATGATAATCTTGGTAGCCTTACCGTCAGCCGCCTTTGCAAATGCTTCCAGGCTCTTGATCGTCAGCACTGCTTCATCAGCGCCGGCTTCCCTGATAAACTTAATACCATCAGCCGTAGCCAGCTGTACGGATCTGATCGCTTCCGCCTGTCCTTCGGCTTCCTTAATCCTCTTCTGCTTCTCGGCCTCTGCCTTTAGAATCGCTGCCTGCTTCGCCGCTTCCGCCTCAAGGATCACGGACTCTTTCTCACCTTCTGCCACAAGGATCGTAGACTTCTTCTCGCCTTCTGCCCTGAGGATGGATTCTCTTCGCTCACGCTCAGCCTTCATCTGCTTCTCCATCGCATCCTGGATAGCCTTTGGCGGCATAATGTTCTTTAGCTCGACACGGTTCACTTTGATTCCCCATGGGTCAGTTGCGATGTCGAGAGATGTTCTCATCTGGGAGTTGATCGTCTCTCTGGATGTCAGTGTCTCATCCAGCTCCAGATCGCCGATAATATTACGCAGTGTAGTTGCCGTTAGATTCTCTATCGCTGCAATCGGACTTTCTACGCCGTATGCATACTGTTTCGGATCCGTAATCTGGAAGAATACGACCGTATCAATCTGCATCGTAACATTATCCTTTGTTATAACCGCCTGTGGTTCAAAATCTACCACCTGCTCTTTTAAAGACACTTTCTTTGCAACTCTGTCCAGAATCGGAATTTTAAAATGCAGGCCTACTCCCCATGTCTCTTTGTATCCGCCAAGACGCTCCAGTATATACGCATGTGCCTGGGGTACAATCCTGATATTTGTCACCAGGATTAACAGTACGATAATTAGTATTACAATTCCAATCCAAAGTCCCATATTCTATTCCTCCTCATATTTCTTTACAATCAGTTTCACGCCGGAAATGCTTACCACCTTGGCCAGTGTCCCGGGCTCCAGGATATCCTCATCCTTTTCTGCCCTTGCGGTCCACTCCAGCCCATTGACGACAGCGGTTCCCGTCTGTGCCAGATTATCTACAGTCTCCGTCACCCTGACTATTTTACCTATAACGCCCTCATAATTTGTCTTCTCATGATGGGCATTTATGTATTTTACCGCAAAGGGACGGGTAAAAAACAAAAGTAAAAATGAGACAACGAAAAATGCGCCAACCTGCCAGATCAGGTTCATACCGGCAATGTTTAAAAGCAGCGCTGCCAGAGCGCCCCCGGCCAGCCAGACCGATGTAAGCCCGACCGTTATAATCTCGATTACCAGAAAAACTATCAGCAGTCCAAGCCATACAAAAGCTTCTCTCTCCATATTTCTCCCTTCTCTCAGATTTTATTTCATCCGGTTAATAACCTTTCCTGATGATAGTTATATGTTAATCCAGCTTATTCTATTATACAATACTTTTTGCGTGAATGCAGTGAAATCCTGTTTTAATGAAATTCTGTAACAGTTCAGGTAAATCTGAACTGTTACGCATCCAGCCATTAAAATCGCTTTGCGATGGGATGGATGCCTGTGGCCACCTCATTTTCCTACGGTCTGCGCTGTAAATGCGCAGACCTGACTGCGCTGTCACTAAATTCTGTCATATCCTGTCGGAAATGCATCGGCAGGTGCGACCTCTGCAGGGCCAGATTCTCACGCTCTTTGATCGAAATCGAGCTGCAGAATCCTTTCCATAAACGCTCAAATTCCCCTTCCGCCTCCGATACTCTGCCTGCTGTCTCCGGATTCAGTTCCTCTCCCTGGACGAGAACCCAGTTCTTACCTGCCTGATGAACCAGAAATACCTTATGCGTTTTATCATAAACCATCCAGTTCTCCAGCGGAAAACGATTTGTAAAATGATCTGCAATGCAGGTCAGCACCTGCCCCTTAGGGGTAACCTCCGAGAGCAGGACTCCGTTCTCCAGTTCCCGAAAGCGGATGAACTCCGTAAACAGATGCGCTTCATTGGCCACGCTCCTGCTCAGTTCAAACACCTTGGCAACATATGGATTACTCAGGTGTTCCATGATCTTCCTGCTGTCTGGTATGGTTCTGGCTGCCAGCATGGTGTTATATACGGCATCCGCCTTCTCGGAATCGTCTGCCAGGAGGGCATGATAAATATCCCAGTAAGTATTATACCCAAGATTCTGTTTTATCAGCCGCTCAACCGCAATTGATTTTTTTTCCGACTCTGCGGTCTCCCTGTACTCACAGAACAGCTGCGGGGTCATCTGGCCGCGCAGTGCAATACCAGCTTCACCGTTTCTATTTTCTTTCCACGCATCGTGGATAGCGGAAAATATGCCTGTTATTGTGTCATAACAAATATAGACCTGTTTCATCTCTGTCCCTCTTTTACTCCAATATGCTGAAAACCTGTGCTTCCCTGAAGGTCACATCATCAAATAAAGAAAGCTGCCGGTAGGTCATACCGGTCACAGAATCCGGCAGCTTCTCCTTTGTATTCAGTAAGTTTCTCATAATATAATCCTCTTCTATCCTGGTTTTGTACATCATTCTGCCGTTACATGTCAGAAAATAAAGTGCACGCTTTAGAACGACTCCCATCTTTTTTAAATCTTCAAACTGCAGAGTTCCCATCCTTCTCGCCTTCACAATCCTGGCAGCCGACTTTACTCCGATTCCGGGCACTCTCAAAAGTGTATTATAGTCGGCCCGGTTCACCTCCACCGGAAAATATTCCAGATGCTTTATCGCCCAGTCGCACTTTGGATCCAGAAAAACATTAAAATTCGGGTTCTTTTCATCCAGCAGCTCCCTTGCTTCAAATTGGTAATATCTCAGCAGCCAGTCCGCCTGATACAGTCTGTGCTCTCTCAGAAGAGGCGGCCCTTCCCCTGTTCTGGCTGGCAGAGCCGAGTCCTCATTCACAGAAACAAATGCGGAGTAGAACACCCTCTTCAGTTCGAATTTCTTATAGAGAGATTCTGCCACATTGAGGATCTGGTAATCGGTCTCAGGAGCAGCGCCGATAATCATCTGTGTGCTCTGCCCGGCAGGGACAAACCGGGGAGCATTCTTATATTGAACAATCTCCAGCTTATTGTCATTGTGCTTCTGCTGTACCAGACGCATCGGCGCCAGAATATTCTTCCTGCTCTTGTGAGGTGCAAGGAGCCTCAGGCTCTCGGCGGTGGCAAGCTCCAGATTCACACTCATCCTGTCCGCTAAAAACCCCACCCGCTGAATCAGCTCCTGATCCGCTCCCGGAATCGCCTTCACATGAATATATCCCTGAAAATTACACTCTCTGCGCAGCTTGTACAGCACAGCATAGATCAGCTCCATGGTATAATTCGGCGTCTTCAGTATCCCGGAACTCAGAAAAAGGCCTTCAATATAATTCCGTCGGTAAAACTCCATAGTCAGAGTGCATATCTCGTCCGGCGTGAACGAAGTCCTGATTACGTCGTTGGACGCTCTGTTGATACAGTATTTACAGTCATAAATACATTCATTTGTAAATAAAATCTTCAATAACGAAATGCATCTTCCGTCAGCCGAAAAGCTGTGGCATATACCCGATTTCTTGCAGTTTCCCATCCCAGTCCCGTCACCCTGCCTGTCCACACCGCTGGACGTGCAGGCCACATCGTATTTGGCGGCATCGCTTAAAATCTGCAGTTTGTCATACATCGACATCTGTTCCTGTATAATCTCCGCCATCTCCGTGCACCCCTTTTCCTATACTTTATTCCGTAGTTTTCTGCGGATCCGCCCGCAGGGCATGAATTACGTGATGCCCTTTGGGTATACTTTCTTCAAATAAAACATATAGTTATTTCGAACATGTGTTCTTCCCATAACAAATCATACCATATCTTCCACGCATTTTCAATAGGGAGTTAGTTAACGAGCTTTAGACTCGTTGACGGATGGAGGACGCGAATGACGAGGTGAGTCCGGGAGCTGGCGGGGCAATGTCTGCTGGTGAAATGTCCTGACACTTCGCGAAGAAGCTGTAGAAGAAAACGGAACGGGAAGGGAGGTACATGCCGCATTTGGCCCGAATGCCGATGCATTCGCTGTTGCATCCAAACGGTAGTTAAGAGCTCATTCCCCAGAGGGGCCCTCGTACGGTAGCAACGGATGGAACAGAATTGGTGATTCGTTTATATAA
>OBZW01000473.1_pt1 | contig 24470 bp, 20 predicted proteins | sample 1477021 | NCBI WGS metagenome assembly OBZW01 (sample SAMEA2580262, study PRJEB22360) | human gut metagenome | biome: human gut; feature: human-associated habitat; material: faeces | place: Denmark | collected 2008/2010
GCCGCATAGCCCCAACAGATGTACGCCTCCGTCCATTCCACTGACCGCTCCCGGCAGGCTGCGCACATCAAGACGGAAGATGCCCATTTTACCAGTAGGATTACGTGAGGCGGTGGATTGGGCTGGATAAGGGAGAGCAGCTCGCACAAGGTCTGCAATCTTCAAAACTTCCTTATCTAAATCAAAGCGCCCCACATCGTATCAATCCGCAGCTCCCGCCGGAATCCCTCCAAGGGAGAATCTTTTCTTCCGACTTGATGCGCCCAGCAGGGGAGTAGGCGGACAGGGGAAGCGGGCGATGCATCAAGGAGGGCGGGATAAGCGGCTTCAATAAAATTTCAGATAAAATGCAGACCATTTCCCGAACCACAAGTTCGGGAAATGAGCAGACCCGCAGGAAAAAATCATCAGATTTTTTCTGAGTGTCTGCGGAGTCTGCCATTTTATCTGAAATTTTATTTAGCCGCTTACCCGCCCTCCGCCTGCATCGCCCGCTTCCCCTGTCCGCCTGCTCCCCTGCGTCCCCTTCAGCCAAAAAAGTCCCCCCATATATTCCAACTTATAAGTGGTGGTTTTTAATGGGGGTTAGTATTTATTATGTGTTTTTCAGGCGGAAACCTGGGAATCCCTTGACAAGTTTGTTTAATTTTTGTACTATATCAGTTAAAACATCAGCTTACATATTAGAGAAAGAGAGGAAATAAAATCATGGGTAAAATTATTGGAGAAGGTATTACATTTGATGATGTGCTCTTAGTTCCAGCATTTTCCGAAGTAATTCCGAACCAGGTTGATTTATCAACGAACTTGACGAAGAAGATTCGACTGAATATTCCGATGATGAGCGCAGGAATGGATACGGTTACTGAACACCGTATGGCTATCGCGATGGCTCGTCAGGGCGGAATTGGTATTATTCATAAAAACATGTCTATCGAACAGCAGGCGGATGAGGTTGATAAGGTTAAGAGGTCTGAGAATGGGGTAATTACAGATCCTTTTTATTTATCACCTGAACATACACTGGAAGACGCCAATAATCTGATGGCTAAGTACCGCATCTCAGGAGTTCCTATTACGGAAGGAAAAAAACTCGTCGGAATTATTACAAACCGTGATTTAAAATTTGAAGAAGATTTCTCTAAGAAGATTAAGGAGTCCATGACTTCCGAAGGGCTGATTACAGCGAAGGAAGGTATCACATTGGACGAAGCGAAGAAGATTCTTGCGAAGGCAAGGAAGGAAAAGCTGCCGATCGTAGATGATGAAGGAAACCTGAAAGGTTTGATTACAATTAAGGATATTGAAAAACAGATTAAGTATCCTTTGTCTGCAAAGGACGGTCAGGGACGGCTGCTCTGTGGGGCGGCGATCGGAATTACAGCAAACTTTCTGGAGCGTGTGGATGCGCTGGTGAAGTCTAAAGTAGATGTTGTGGTTATGGATTCTGCACACGGTCATTCTGCGAATGTTCTGCGCACGGTACGCATGGTAAAAGAAAAGTATCCGGAACTTCAGATCATTGCAGGGAATGTTGCAACCGGGGACGCAACAAGGGCTCTGATTGAGGCAGGAGTAGATGCTGTCAAAGTTGGAATCGGGCCTGGTTCTATCTGTACGACACGTGTTGTTGCAGGGATTGGTGTTCCGCAGATTACTGCAGTTATGGACTGTTATGCAGTGGCAAAAGAATATGATATACCGATTATTGCAGATGGCGGTATTAAGTATTCCGGAGATATGACTAAGGCAATCGCTGCTGGTGCAAATGTTTGTATGATGGGCAGCATATTTGCCGGATGTGATGAAAGCCCGGGAACATTCGAGTTATTCCAGGGAAGAAAATATAAGGTATACCGCGGTATGGGCTCGATTGCTGCTATGGAGAACGGAAGCAAGGACAGATACTTCCAGGCGGATGCTAAGAAACTTGTTCCGGAAGGCGTTGAAGGACGGGTTGCATACAAGGGAACCGTGGAAGACACCGTATTCCAGCTGATGGGCGGTCTGCGCTCCGGTATGGGTTATTGCGGAACGCCAACAATTGATGAGTTGAAGGAGAACGGACAATTTGTGAAAATTTCTGCAGCATCTCTGAAAGAGAGTCATCCGCACGATATTCATATTACAAAAGAGGCTCCGAACTACAGCGTGGACGAATAAAATTACTATGCTCGTCCTAAGGGCCGTGCATAGTAACAGCATCAGGCTCATCAAAAGTCGCCTGCGGCGAGGAGCCAGATGCCCCTTGAATCATATAGAACCGGACAATTCCGGAGATACCCGAAATATTCAGTAAAGAAGCGGGGATCCCGGAACTGTCCGGTTTTTCATTTACCATAATGCCAGTCCATCAGTTAAAACTCATCATGTCTGCCGGTTTTATCTGTTACAGGGTACTCTTGCTAAGACAATTTTAATAAAATATTCATTTTTGTTTCGACAAAATATGATAAGATATAAACAGTTTTTGGATTGGGGTACAGGGATGAAAAGACGAAGATATACAAAAAGAAAAATAAACCTGAAGAATATAAGAATCGATAAGAAGTCTCTCTATATATATGGAGGAATCGTGTTTCTGGTAATCCTGACAATTGTCCTGGGAATTTATTCCTGCGTTGCCGATGGAAGAAGAAATCGGGCCAATACGGGTCTGTCTGTGGATGCCTCGGAGCCGAAGATTGATGTACAGCTGCTGGATGTGAATGAGTATTCAAGGCCGGGGGCTGAATCTGATCCGATTACAGGCATCGTCATTCATTACACGGCTAATCCAGGCAGCACGGCACAAAATAACAGGGACTATTTTCAAGGATTGAAGGATAGCCATGAGACGTCGGTAAGCAGCCATTTTGTGGTCGGCCTGGACGGAGAAATTATCCAGTGCGTGCCGACATGGGAGATTGCTTACGCATCTAACAGTAGAAATCATGACACGGTTTCAATCGAATGCTGCCACCCGAATGAGTCGGGAGAGTTTAATGACGCGACTTATAAGTCTGTGGTCCAGCTGACAGCATGGCTGTGTAAAAAGTTCGGCCTGACGGAGGAGAATGTGATCCGGCACTATGACGTTACGGGAAAAATCTGTCCCAAATATTTTGTGGATCATGAAGATGCATGGGAACTGTTTAAAGGCGATGTGAAAGCCGCTCTGGAGAAATCCCATAAAGAGTAGGAGAATACTTTATATAAATGAAAAAAGGATCGAAAAAGCTGAAAATACGGATATAGGCGGTTAGTTTCTGCTTGCTATCATCTGGGAAAGTTGCTATAATATGGTGTATTGTTTTGGAATAAGAGATTAAAGGTGGACGTTGGAAGATGAATGATTTAGAGATGTACCGCGAACAGCTTGCTTTGTGTGATGACAAGATCATAGATGCGCTGGTAGAGCGCAATGCAATTGTAGAAAAGATCATGGCATATAAAGAGGAATACGGCATGCCGATTTTGCAGCCGGCACAGGAAGCCAAGCAGGAACAGAGACTGAAGGATAAGTTGGAAGGCAGTAAGTATCAGGACGAGATTTACGATGTGTTCAGGAGAATTGTACGTAACAGCAAGAGGATACAGGCAAGGAAGCTGTTTTCTTACAATATAGTACTGATTGGATTTATGGGCGCAGGCAAGTCTACGGTGTCTGACTATCTCAGCACAATGTTTGCGATGCGTATTGTGGAGATGGATCAGGTAATTGCGGATCGTGAAGAAATGAGTATTCCGGATATTTTTGCCACATATGGTGAAGAATATTTTAGGGAGCAGGAAACAAAACTGCTGATCGAACTGCAGAATAAAAAGAATACCATTATTTCCTGCGGCGGAGGAGCAGCCCTCCGGGCGGAGAATGTTGCCGAGATGAAGAAAAACGGCCGTGTGGTTCTTCTGACTGCGAGTCCGGAGACCGTTTATGAACGGGTGAAAGACAGTGATGACAGACCGGTGCTCAAAGAGAATAATAATGTAGAGTTTATTGCTGATCTGATGGAAAACCGCCGTGAGAAATACGAGGCGGCTGCCGATATCGTGATTCAGACTGATAACAAGACGGTGCTGCAGGTTTGTGAGGAACTGATTACAAAGTTAATGGAGATGGATGCGGAATAATGTTTGACAGATTTTTCCCGGATGACTATAAGATGTCTACATATGTCATCCCATTTGAAAAATTATATGAAGATGGTTTCAGAGGCGTTATATTTGACATAGATAATACACTTGTACCTCATGGCGCCCCTGCGGATGACCGCGCTAAAAAACTGTTTGCCAGACTGAAGGAAATCGGTTTTTCTTCATGCCTGATTTCAAACAATCAGGAAGCGCGGGTTAAGATGTTCAACGAAGAGATTCAGACGAACTATATTTATAATGCCCATAAGCCTTCCACAAAGAATTATAAAAAAGCGATGGAGATTATGGGGACGGACGATTCCAATACTCTTTTTGTAGGAGACCAGCTATTTACAGACGTCTGGGGGGCTAAGAGAAGCGGCATCCGCAATATACTGGTTAAGCCGATTCATCCGAAAGAGGAGATTCAGATCGTGTTGAAACGGTACCTGGAGAAGATTGTGCTGCATTTCTATAAAAAGAAGCAAAAGAAGCGGATCTCCGGTTAAAAAAAGGTTGAAAAATGAATGAAACTATTATAAAATTATAAACAGTGTAAAAAGGTAGGCGCATTGGCAGCGCAATTGAAGGAGGATTACAATGATATCAGCAGGAGATTTTAAGAATGGATTAACCGTTGAGATTGAGGGGAACATCTATCAGATTCTGGAATTCCAACATGTAAAACCAGGTAAAGGTGCAGCATTTGTAAGAACAAAGTTAAAAAATATAATTAACGGCGGTGCTGTTGAAAAGACTTTCAGACCGAATGAAAAGTTTGAACAGGCTCGTATTGACCGGAAAGACATGCAGTATCTGTATCAGGACGGGGATTTATTCAACTTTATGGACGTTGAGACATATGATCAGATCGCACTGAATGCTGAAGTTGTCGGTGATGCTTTGAAGTTTGTAAAAGAAAATGAAGTAGTAAAAATCTGTTCTCATAATGGAAATGTATTCTCTGTTGAGCCGCCGCTGTTTGTAGAGCTTGCAATCACAGAGACAGAGCCGGGATTTAAGGGTGATACTGCACAGGGAGCAACAAAGCCTGCGACAGTAGAGACCGGGGCAGTTGTCATGGTACCTCTGTTTGTAGAGCAGGGAGATGTCCTAAAGATTGATACACGTACAGGGGAATATTTGTCACGTGTTTAATGTGGAAAAGAAACAGAGCGGAGCAGGGGACGCTCTACGACAGGGCTGCCAGGAAGGGTATTGGCCTGTATTAGACACCTGTGCCGCTAGCTGTATCTGAGAAAAACCGATGCCGGATATGAGGACTGGGGAACCCCTGTGGGAATCTGATGATTTCCTGAACCGGGTTTCCTGAAAACTTGATTTGAAAATCGAGTTTTCTCTGCATATCCGGCTTCCTTTTTTAGATGCAGTAAGCATACAAAAGTGTTTTACAACGGCATATACCAGTATAGTACTGGGATGCATCGGCTAGATGAAGGGCAACAATATTTTGCCTTATTTGGGATTGTGTTTTTGACGAAAATCATATATAATTTACTCACCTAATATGTTTCAAATCATTATTTTATCATGGACACAGGTCGTGTCAATTTTCCTAATTTGTTTTGATGAGCACAGAAAATTTGAAAGGAGAATTATGAATTATCAGGATTTTTTGTGTGCTGTTGAACAGGAATTAAATAAAAAATTAAAGGAGGGAATTCAGGCGAGCGTCTATACTGCCCGAAAGAATAATGGCAGTGAGAAGCAGGGAATTATGATTAAGGCAGATGGCGTGAATGCTGCGCCGGCTATTTATCTGGAAGAACTATTTGAACGGGTCCTGAAGGGAGAACGGATAGACAGGGTTGTCCAGGAGATTCTGGACTTTTATGAAGAGGTGGACTGCAGGAAAGTATGGGACTGCAGCCAGTTTCAAAAGTATGAAAATATCAGGGAGCGAGTGGTATTCCGTCTCATCCATACAGAAAAAAACAAAAAGCTTTTGGAGTGTATCCCTTTTATGGAAGTACTGGATTTATCGATTGTGTTCTATGTACTTTTAGAACAAGACAGGAATGGGACGGCCAGTATTCAGATCAGTAATGAACATCTGAAGATGTGGGGCGTACAGAAAGAAGAGTTGTACCGGGCTGCGGTCAGGAATGTAACAAACCTTCTGCCGGCAGAGTTTTATACTATGCGCCATGCCATTGAGGAGATGCTGGAAGTGGACTCGGATGAGGAGGATAATCTGCTAGAAATTCAAAACGATGAAAAGAAGGATGTTATGTACGTTTTGACGAATTCTCTCCGCAATTATGGAGCTGCATGCCTGTTTTACCCTCATGTACTGGAGATGGTGGGGGAAATGTTAAAAGAAGACTATTATATTCTGCCAAGCAGCATACACGAACGTGCGACCCGTTTCGCCGCATAAATCAACAAAGGGCGAGGGTTGCAATTAGATATTCTAGTTGTAACAACAACTTATTTTCCGAGAGGTGGAATGATAGGGGAACGCCTTGAAACGCCTCCTTTAATACTCCGAATAGCGTCTCGCAGTTGCATATGCGAGGGGTTATAAGCTCGGTGAAGTCGGCTGAGAGCCACCCTAACGTGTAAGGACGAGGAAATGCGAACCAGAGGTGGTCGAGTGGACGATAGGTCGGAAGTCTATAAAGTATCTATGGTGAGAATGTTGCCGATACACAGGTAAACTGGCGAACTTTTGAATGAAAGGGTCTAAAGAATGGCAATGTAGAAATGCATTGATGACGTGGCGTCAGGTAAGTGTGGATGAGTAAGACATTCGTTATGAAAATCCATGTAGTGTTACAGGCACTACCAAGCTTACAGGCTCAAAGAAAGCACCTAAGGATGTATGTACAGATAGGAAAATAGGAACGGGGAAAGCTGACAACGAGTAGGGAATGCAAACCCGATGAGACGGTCTGTGGTAACACAGTTTGTGTCAGTGAGAGTAGGGGCAATGTACCTATGAAACGGTGATAATAAGCCGTGGAGGGATAGCCCCAAGTCAAGATAATACATTAAAACTTAATATGGTAAAAAATGTTTTGGGTTCGAGTATGACTAAGAGAAGAAACCTCCCGTAAAGGAGATGACTGACCAAACGACAAAGAAACGAGAAAACAAGGTTTTAAGGCGTAACGAATACTATGCAATTCAAGATGTGTTGGATGGCTTATATATCAAAAGTAAAGAAGGTGCAGTATTTACTGATTTAATGTCGCTAATAACAAGTCCGCAGAACGTCGCTCTTGCGTATAGACGGATTAAAAGAAACAAGGGAAGCAGAACACCTGGCACTAACATGGGTGCGATTCAAAACATAGCGGAACAGGGAAATGACGTATTAGTAGATTATGTTCAGAAAAGACTGAAGAACTACAAACCTCATTCGGTTAGACGAGTCATGATTCCCAAGGACAATGGAAAAGAAAGACCGTTAGGAATTCCAACCATTGAAGACCGATTGATTCAGCAGTGTATTCTACAGGTAATGGAGCCAATATGCGAAGCAAAATTTCATAAGCATAGCTACGGTTTCAGACCAAACCGCAACACCCATCATGCAATAAGTAGATTTAGGTTCTTAGCTTTTACAGTAAAACTGGAATACGTTGTGGATATCGATATCAAAGGCTTTTTTGATAATGTAGACAATGCAAAACTGTTAAAACAGATATGGTCGCTAGGTATACATGACAAAAATTTACTGTGTGTAATAAGCAAACTTCTGAAAGCACCGATACAGGGAGAAGGAACGCCTACAAAAGGCACGCCACAAGGTGGCATACTTTCTCCGCTATTATCAAATATAGTGCTGAATGAATTAGATTGGTGGGTAAGCAATCAGTGGGAAACGTTCCCCAGTAAATTTCCGTACAAATGGGACGGGGACAGATGTACCGCCCTAAAGAAGACGAGGTTGAAGGAAATGTACCTTGTGCGGTATGCAGATGATTTCAAAATCTTCTGTAGAAACAGGAAGGATGCTGAACGAGTGAAAATAGCTGTTGAAAAGTGGCTAAAGGAAAGACTGCATCTTGAGACAAGTCCCGAAAAGAGTAAGATAACTAATCTGTGTAAGCATTATTCAGAATTCCTCGGGTTCAAGTTAAAACTTGAGGAAAGACCCAAGCAGAAAGTTATTGTATCTCATATGTCGGACAAAGCTAAAAAGAAAGTGACAGCCAAACTTCGAAAAGCAATTTGGGATGCCCAAGGCAATGAGGATAAGGCGCGCATTCTAAACATGACTATTCGAGGGTTACACAATTATTATTGTGTAGCTACCAGAGTAAGCAAAGATTTTTGGGGAATTTATTATCATCTACTCCCAAGCCTAAAACACATGACACGGTCGAACGGTAAAATCGGACCGCCACTGTCTGAATTCCAAAGAATAAAATATGCCAACTATCACGGAAGGCGTTACCTTGTAGGGTCTGTAGTAATTGACCCTATATATGCAGTAACCTTTACAATTCCGTATGGATTCAAACAGGATACCTGTAACTACACAGAGGAAGGAAGACAGTTAATTCATAAAAGGCTGACACACCTAGAGGTAATCTTTAGATACCTTGCTGAAAATCCGCTAAAGCATGAATCTATAGAGCTGAATGATAATCGCATCTCGCGAGTATCGGCTCAAAAGGGAAAATGTGCTATCACGAGGAAGCAGTTAACGGTGTATGATTTGCGAGTTCATAAAATATATCCGACGGGTGGAGATGGCTATAGGAACATAGAAATAGTTTCAAACGATGCCTACGAAATCATTCACACTAAAGATTTGACACGAGCAAGAGAATTAATAAACAAGCTGAGTAATGAAGGATTGTGGAACGAGAAAGCGCTGAAAAAGACCAATGATTATCGAAGTCTAGTCGGTAATGCCATTATTGAGTAAATAGGTTTATTGTGATGGAGCGCCGTATGAGGTGAAAGTCTCACGTACGGTGCGGAGCGGGGGAAAAGGTGGAAAGTAGAGATGACTTTCTACTCAGACCTTACCTATCGCTATTGATTATTGTTCCGGAATCCAAGGCACTCGATGCAGATGAAATGAGCGAGATGGTTGTTGAAATTAATGAAACCCAGGTAGAACCGGAGGAAGTACTGAGCGATCATGCCTATTTTTACCAAAGAGAGGAGAAGAAGTTAATGTCCATGAAAAAGGGGGATGCATGGTGCGGAGAACGGGGATAGATCGTACACGGGGCATCCTGGAAACGAGTCTTTCCCTGTCTGCCGGGTGCGCCAGCTCCAGGTAGGGGGAGCCGAAAGCCCCCGGAAGAACCTGCCTGCCAGACAGGTTCTTCCGGGAGGATTTCGGTTGCTCCTACCTGGAGCGTTTCCCGATCCGCACCGAGGTGAAAGCTCTTCACGAAATCTTGTTTTCCTCTTTACATTTCACAAATTTTGTGCTAGGATAATAAAGCATTCTGTTAAGGGTTCATTCCATTACAGCAGAATTGCACAGCAATTATGCGTCTGTAGCTCAGTGGATAGAGCAATGCCCTCCGGAGGCATGTGCGGCGGTTCGACTCCGCCCAGACGTGTATTTTTTATGCCCTGGAAAAAGTATCGTATTAAAATATGTATTTTAGCACCGGGCAATAACAGAAAACTGGGAATACATTTCCAGGCATATTATTTTATATAGATAAGATGCAGCGTACTCAGTGAAATTACTGAGTGTGGATTATAACAAAAGAGAAGCAGAGGAGAGGGGTAGTCATGTCAGGGTATAAGACTGCGTTTAAGAGGGCTTTTCCTTATACGATCCCGGTACTGACGGGATATCTGTTCATAGGGATTGCTTTTGGTGTTATGTATGCGGAAAAAGGATATTCTGCCTGGTGGGCGGTTTTAATGAGCCTGCTTGTTTATGCGGGGTCGGGGCAGTACCTGGCTGTGAATTTTTTTGTGCCGGGTATTTCTTTTCTACAGGTCATATTTATGACTTTGATGGTGAACATCCGGCATGTATTCTATGGCCTGTCCCTGTTAGATAAGTTTAACAAAATGGGCGGCAAGCGCTGGTATATGATCTTTGGACTGACGGATGAGACGTACTCTCTTTTGTGTACTACCAAAATTCCGGAGGATGTTGAGGAAGATAAGTTTCTGTTTGCCATTGCGCTTCTGGACCAGAGCTACTGGGTCATCGGCTCAGCCATCGGAGGTATTTTAAAAAGCGTACTGCCCATCAACGCCGAGGGAATAGAATTTGCCATGACCGCCCTGTTTGTTGTGATATTTGTAGAGCAATGGATGGAAGCAAAGAATAGGATACCTGCAATGATCGGTGTGGTTTCAGCCGTTTTATGCCTTCAGATTTTCGGGAGCGGAAGTTTTGTGTTTCCGACAATGATATTGAGCATTTTGATACTCTTTGCCGCAAGAAAACGCCTGGAAGGGGAGGTGGAGACATGCCCGTAAATATAGGAACTTCATTATGCATTATTTTGGCCGTGGCTGTCACTACGTTTGCCACAAGGGCTGTGCCATTTCTAATATTTCCCAAGGGGAAGGCAATCCCCAAGACAATTGAGTATCTTGGAAAAGTCCTGACTCCGGCTGTCATTGGAATGCTGGTCGTATACTGTTTGAAGGATACCCCCATAAGGACAGCCCCCCATGGTCTTCCGGAAGCATTAGCCGTGCTGGCCGTTATCCTGCTGCACGTTTGGAAACGCAACAACCTTTTGAGCATTGGAGCAGGTACTGTATTCTATATGTTCCTGGTACAAGTCATATTTTAAGCGGCCGGCAAATTGGGCCCGCAGAACAAGAGAGAAGCAAAAAGCGTTCCGCTCATCGGACTTTCTGCAAATGCCTTTCAGAGGAATATAGATAAGGCAACGCAGAGCGGGAGGAATAGATATTTCCCAAAGCCGGTTGATTCGGAACGCTTTTTTCAGACGCTGGGTGAATTTCTTTAGATGAGATTCACCTTTTTGTTCATAATATAATGTGTTGCGGCGTATTCCAATACTGTTGTAACAAATATCAGGATTCCGCTTAACCTAAACAATTCAAATAAGTAATGGCCTACATTGCCTGCACCAGGCGGGTAGTTGCTGCCGTTCGGAAATATGCCAAGGGCAGTAAGGATTATAAAGGTAAATATTTGAATGATTGTAGATATTATTATGTAAGCAACAACGGAGCACAGCACTCTGTGGCCCGGAAACAACTGCCCAATTGCCACACAAGAATAGATCATGATGACGCTTCCTATACTGCTGGCCAGTATAAATAACAGCATGTACAGACTGTACCGGCCGAGCGGCATCCCAAGTGACTCTGTTACCTCAGAGGCGATTTCTGCGTAGGCTGTTGTAACATTTTTACCGCTGACCAAAATGTAAAGACTCAGGCTGTAGAGCAAAATATCAATGACATACCAGATTGTGCCGGATATAATCTTGGCCCAGAGCTGCTGTGCAGGGGTTGCAGGCAGGGTCCATGTCAGATATCCTTCATCTGTAAACAGATTTTTATAAAAACGGATACCAAGCATTAACATCACCCCAAAGGATACTGCCGTAAATAGAAGCAGAAAAATGGATATAAATAAACCAAGAGAGGTGATCAGGACATTCGGTTCTGCGCTGAAGTCGAGTTTTTCAAGAAAGAAAAACCGTCCGAGTATACTGGCCAACAGCAGCAGTGCGTGGAGTATAATAAATAACTTGGCTCCATATTTTAAGTCGTATTTAATGAGTCTGCCTAACATTTGAATACCTCCCTGAATAAAGCATCTACGGATTTCCCTTCCTTTGTGCGGATCTCGTCTACAGAAGCATTCAGGGAAAGCTGTCCGTTCTGGATAAAAAGAACTCTGTCGAGTACATTTTCAATATCGGTGATGAGGTGTGTGGACAGAAGAATGGTCGCATTCTCGTTATAATTGGTCAGAATAGTGTGCAGGATATAGTCCCTCGCAGCAGGGTCCACACCGCCGATCGGCTCGTCCAGGATATAAAGTTCGGCATCCCGGCTCATGACCAGCACAAGCTGTACTTTTTCCTTGGTGCCTTTGGATAAGGTGCGCAGCCGTGAGCGTGTATCGATCTCCAGATCGTGCAGCATTTTCCTGGCGCGGTCCAGATCAAAATTATCATAAAAATCTAAAAAGTAGGATAGTATATCGTCCACCCGCATGTGGTCATTCAGATAGCTTCTTTCCGGCAGATAAGAGACCAGCTTTTTTGTCTCAGCTCCGGGAGCCAGGCTGTTGATCATGACGCGTCCGTCAGTAGGGGTTAAAAGACCGTTAATCAGCTTGATCAATGTAGTCTTTCCGCTGCCGTTGGGGCCAAGAAGCCCTACAATCTGCCCTCTGTCCAGAGTCAGGTTCAGGTTGGACAGCGCATAGAAGTTGTTATATTTCTTAGTCAGTCCCTGACATTCCAGAATTGGTTTCATTTACTTTTCCTCCTTGATTGTCTCCTGGATTAATTCCAGAATCTCTTCATCCCCAAAACCGAGCAGCTTCATCTTTTCAAAAAATTGATGAATATGTTCGGATGCTAAATCTTTTTTCATCTTTTTCAGCATTGCATCATCCTCTGTAATAAATCTGCCGCTGGTTCTCTGCGAATATACCAGGCCGCTTCTTTCGAGTTCGGAGAGCGCTTTCTGCATGGTATTGGGGTTCACGGAAGCATCGAGAGCCAGGTCACGTACGGATGGGAGCTTATCTCCGGGATTATATATGCCGGCAATGATGTCCTGCTGGATGCGCTCCATGAGCTGCAGATAGATAGGGCGGTCATTATCTAAATCCCATGGCATCTAAGTCACCTCTTTTTCTGTATGATAAAGTTTTTGTAATACTGTATTATCTATATAGTACAATCATACAATGAGGCGCCTCAGTTGTCAAGTACTAGCAGCCTGTCTTTTCATTCTCCCTGATAATTCTATCTGTGAGACCGGGATCAAATTTCCCGTTCCTGAGCATTTCGATTTCATATTTATATGGTGCATAGGATTTTTTCTCGTATGTGGGGGATGGAACATAAGGCGTCTCCAGAATCTTCGGCACGTTTTCAAAATCCTGGTGGTGGACGATATAGTTCAGGGCATCAAAGCCGATCTCTCCAAAACCGATATTTGCATGCCGGTCCTTTGCAGCTCCGGGTACGTTTTTGCTGTCATTTATGTGGAACACTGCAATCTGGTCTATTCCTAGGATTTTGTCAAACTTATCGATCACGTTATCAAACTGTGCGATAATATCATATCCGCTATCACTGGTATGGCAGGTGTCAAAGCATACCCGCAATTTATCGTTATACTTAACGCCGTCGTATATACGGGCCAGCTCCTCAAAGGTCCGGCCAATTTCGGAGCCTTTTCCAGCCATTGTTTCCAGTGCGATGCAGCAGTCCGTATCTTTTGTAAGAACCTCGTTCAGTCCCTGGATAATCTGATGAGTACCGGTCTCGACGCCGGCGCCGACATGTGCGCCCGGATGCAGAATCAGCAGATGGCTTCTGCAGGCAATCGTACGCTGCAGTTCTTTATCCAGAAATTCCACTGCCAGTTCAAAAGTTTCCGGCTTAACTGCATTTCCAAGGTTGATGATGTAAGGGGCGTGTACAATAATCTCATTGATTCCGTTTTCCTTCATATATTCCCATGCGGGTTCAATATTCAGTTCACTGATATCCTTACGCCGCGTATTCTGGGGCGCCCCGGTGTAAAACATAAAAGTGTCTGCTCCGTATGAAACAGCTTCTCTGGCGGAGCCAAGAAGCATTTCCTTTCCGCTCATTCCTACGTGTGATCCTATAATCATTCTTTATTCCTGCCTTTCCAAACAGTATTTAGGGTTTTTGGTTTGGGAAACATACTTAAATGCCCCAAAATACGGGGAGAGTTCCCTCATAACACTTGCCCTCCCTGATTATACGTGATAAAATAGCAAAATGGAAGAAAATTAGAACGGAGTGTGGAATAAAATTGAAGACATTATTGGAACTGATTACCATAGAGATGCAGAAAGCCTTCCAGGAAGCAGGATACGATGAGTCTTTTGCGAAAGTGACTCTGTCCAATAGGCCGGATTTATGCGAATACCAGTGCAACGGTGCGATGGCGGCTGCAAAGACCTATAAAAAGCCGCCATTTGTAATTGCGGAGGATGTTCTGGGGAAGCTCGGAGAGTGTTCCTGCTTTGAGACAGCAGAAGCGGTCAAGCCCGGGTTTATGAATCTGAAGATGAGTCCTGCGTACGTGGCAGCATATCTGAATGAGATGATGGCTGCGGAGGGACTTGGCGTGGAGAAAGCCGTACAGCCCAAGATAATTATGGTAGATTACGGCGGCCCGAATGTGGCAAAGCCGCTTCATGTAGGGCACCTCAGGTCTGCGATTATCGGCGAGAGTGTTAAGCGTACTGCGAGGTTTAAAGGACACAAGGTAATCGGAGATATTCATCTGGGAGACTGGGGATATCAGATGGGGCTGATTATAACGGAGCTGGAGAAGAGAAAGCCTGACCTGGCATATTTTGACGAAGCGTATGAGGGAGAATATCCCAAAGAAGCTCCTTTTACAATCAGCGAGCTGGAGGAGATCTATCCAACTGCCAGCGCATATGCCAAAGAACACGAGGAATACCGTGATAAGGCGCTGCAGGCCACATTTCTTCTTCAGAACGGGCACCGAGGATACCGGGCCATCTGGAACCATATCATGAATGTATCTGTGGCGGATCTTAAGAAGAATTATGAGAGCCTGAATGTGGAATTCGACCTTTGGAAGGGCGAGGCGGATGCGCAGAAGTATATTCCCGACATGGTGCAGCGGCTGAAAGACGAAGGCTATGCCCATTACGACCAGGGAGCGCTTGTAGTCGATGTGCAGGAGGAAGCGGATAAAAAAGAAGTGCCTCCGTGTATGATCCTGAAGTCAGACGGCGCGGCATTATATGATACGACAGATTTGGCAACGCTGGTGGAACGGGAAGCACTTTACCAGCCGAACAAATTGATTTATGTTGTGGACAAGCGCCAGGAACTGCATTTTGTACAGGTATTCCGCTGTGCAAAGAAAACTGGAATTGTGCGCCCGGAAGTGGAAATGAAATTCTTGGGATTCGGTACGATGAACGGGAAGGACGGCAAGCCGTTTAAGACTAGAGAAGGCGGAGTCATGCGCCTGGAGAATCTGATCCGTGAGATCAATGAAACGATGTATGGCAAAATTATGGACAATCGTACCGTGAGTGAGGAGGAAGCGCAGAATACAGCGAAGATTGTGGGACTTGCGGCAATTAAATACGGGGATCTGTCCAATCAGGCATCCAAGGATTATGTTTTTGATGTAGACAGATTTACCTCCTTTGAAGGGAATACGGGGCCTTATATTCTGTATACGATTGTACGGATTAAGTCCATTCTGAATAAGTATCAGGAAGGAAAGGGAGCCCTGGAGGGCCTGGCGGTAAGGGACGCACAGAGCGAGTTTGAGAAGGCGCTGATGCTGGAGGCGGTCAAATTCAATGACGTAATTGACGCGGCCTACGAGGAGAGCGCACCGCACAAGATCTGCGCGTACATTTACGACCTGGCCAATGTATTTAATAAATTCTACCATGAGACAAAGATTCTCACAGAAGAGGATGAGGAACGCAAAGCAGGATATATTGCTCTTCTAAAGCTGGTGAAAGAGATTTTGGAGACTTGTATTGATTTGCTCGGCTTTGAAGCGCCGGAAAGGATGTAAATACAGAATATGACAGAAAAGTTATTTTACGAAGACAGTCATAAAAAAGTGTTTACCGCAAATGTACAAATGTGCCGGCCAAAAGGGGAATATTACGAGGTGGTCCTTGACAGGACTGCCTTTTTTCCAGAGGGCGGCGGACAGTATGCGGATACGGGCTGGCTTGGAGATATCAGGGTGACGGATGTACGGGAAAGAGACGGCATCATCTATCATGTCATGGAGGCGCCTTTAGAGGAAGGTCTCCAGGTGACGGGAAAAATAGACTGGGATATGCGCTTTTTGAAGATGCAGCAGCATACCGGGGAGCATATTGTATCAGGACTTGTGCATGCCGGATTTGGATACAATAATGTGGGATTCCACCTGGGCAGTGAAGACTGCACCATGGATTTTGACGGGGAGATTACAAAAGAGCAGCTGCGGGAGATTGAGTGGCAGGCTAATGAAGCAGCCGTGAAAAACCTGGAGGTGCAGGTGTCCTGGCCATCAAAGGAGGAACTGGCTTCGCTGGAGTACCGAAGTAAGATTGAGATAGAGGGGGCAGTTAGGATTGTGACGATTCCGGGTTACGATGTCTGTGCCTGCTGTGCTCCTCATGTAAAAAGAACAGGCGAGATCGGCCTGATTAAACTGACAAATGTACAGCGGTATAAAGGCGGCGTGAGGGTTACGATGCTGTGCGGGTTCCGCGCCCTGGCTGACTATGCGGGGAAGGAACAGCACGTGAAGAATATTTCTGCACTCTTGTCTGCAAAAGAGGATAAAATCAGCCAGGCAGCGGAGCATCTGAAGGACGAGTGCGGCCGCCTGAAGGCAAAGCTTTTGGAAGAACAGAAAAAGCTGCTGGAGTACAGGGCCGGCGGGATATCCGGGGAGGAAACTTTCGTATGCCTGTTTGAAGACGGGCTGGAAGGGGACGGCCCCAGAATCCTGATGAATCTGGTTCTGGCACGCGGAGCAGAGTGCTGCGCAGTATTTCTGAAGACAGAAGACGGGGCATACCGCTATGTGATCGGCAGTACAAATATGGATATCCGTCCCCTTGCGAAAGGACTGAATGAGGCGTTTGGCGGACGCGGAGGCGGTAAGCCGGAGATGGTACAGGGATCTCTAAAAGGGAAAGAAGAAGAAGTGAGGGCGTGGATAGAGGAGAAAGCGAGGATAACAAAAGAATGAATAAGAATCCGGAATCAAAGCAGTTCTGGCGGCTGTTTGGTCCTCTTCTTTTGTATTGGGTCATCCAGTTTGTGGCAAGATTTATAGTGGAAATGTTTGCAATCATTCCACATCTCGGAGAAATTATAGATTACAGCGCATTTTCTGATAATATGACGCAGGATGAGATTATGAATCTGGCGTGGCAGAATGCGGGCAAGGTCATGGAGATCGTGCAGAAGTATCAGGTTGAGATCCTTGGGTTCGCGGCCTTATTTACGATTCCGTTGACATTGTCGCTGTTTTTAATGGATAGAAAAAGAGAGAAGATGCTGAATATTCCGCAGAATAAGAAGGCAAATATCTGGAAATACGGCGAAATCATCGGACTTGGCGTGGCAGTATGTATAGGAGCGAACTGTCTGACAATCATGAGCAGCCTGGCAATGGCAAGCCAACAGTATCAGGAGACTTCGGAAGTGTTCTATTCGGCCAGCGTGCCGGTTCAGGTCCTCTGCCTTGGGCTCGTAATACCACTGACCGAGGAACTGATGTTTCGTGGAGTTCTGTTTAAAAGATACCGGGAGCGCGGCAGCTTTATGAAGGCCGCGGTTTGTTCTTCTCTTTTGTTCGGGCTGATCCATGGGAATGTGGTGCAGTTTTTGTACAGCTTTATTTTGGGACTTCTGCTTTCTTATGTTTATGAGAAATACGGATCTTTCAAGGCTCCCGCTGTGCTGCATGTGGTTGCTAACATTACCTCTTTGATCGTCACTGATATCGGGGGATTCGACTGGCTTGCCGCAAAAGTTTCCAGAATGGGAATCGCGGCAGTAGTCTGCGCTTTTGCAGGTTCCATTATGTTCGTACTTATTCAGAGAATTGACGAAAAACCGGATGTGACTCCGCCTCCTGCGGAAAATAAGATTACACCGGATATGTTCCGGTAAATAAAACAATTTGAGTTACTACTCACGGGGCCGTGAATAGTAACCAATTCGAACATAAGCCGGGTACAGGACATTGAAGAGGTGTATGTACCTGGCTTTTCAATTGGCATGGGTTGGGAAAATGACTTGAAAATGCGAAGAATTGAGGTACAAATAAGAAAATAAGAATAAATGTCTGAAAAAATAAGAGAAATGGGTTATATTGACAAATTAACAGATAATTTAAAATAAAGTTTATATTTACAAATAAAAAAAACTGTAGTATAGTAGTGAAAAATAAAAAGTCAACAATACTATTATGGAGAAAGGAAAGGGATTATGGGTGAACTAAATATGGGCCGGCAGGCCGGACTGTACCGATCCGGTTTTGAACATGACAACTGCGGGATCGGGGCGGTTGTGAATATTAAGGGCATAAAAAGCCATGAGACAGTGGTGAATGCCTTGAAAATTGTAGAAAATCTTGAACATAGAGCAGGCAAGGACGCCGAGGGTCAAACAGGAGATGGTGTAGGAATCTTACTTCAGATTTCACACAGATTTTTCTCTAAGGTTTGTAAACCCCTCGGTTTTTCTTTGCCCAAAAACAGAGATTATGGGGTGGGGATGTTCTTTCTTCCCCAGGACGAACTCAAAAGAAATCAGGCGAAAAAGATATTTGAGGTAATCACAGCAAAAGAGGGTCTGAAGTTTTTGGGGTGGAGAGAAGTGCCTGTTAAACCTGAAATTCTGGGTAAAAAGGCGGTAGACTGTATGCCGTGTATTATGCAGGCATTTATCGAGAGGCCGAAGAAAATAGAGCAGGGACTTCCCTTTGACAGGCGGCTCTATGTGGTGCGCAGGATTTTTGAACAGAGCAGCGACGATACATATGTGGCTTCACTTTCCAGCAGAACAATTGTCTACAAAGGGATGTTTCTGGTCGGGCAGCTCAGAATGTTTTTTGAAGATCTGCAGGATGAGGATTATGAATCCGCAATCGCGATGGTGCATTCCCGATTCAGCACGAATACGAATCCGAGCTGGGAGCGGGCGCATCCGAACCGTTTTATGGTGCATAACGGCGAAATTAACACGATACGCGGTAACGCGGATAAAATGGGGGCAAGAGAAGAAACAATGGAATCCGATGATCTGAAAGGAGAACTGCACAAGGTGCTGCCTGCGATCAATACTTCCGGTTCCGATTCCGCGATGCTGGACAACGCGCTGGAGTTCATGGTGATGAGCGGCATGGAGCTTCCGCTGGCAGTTATGATTGCAATACCGGAGCCGTGGGCAAATAACCGCAGCATGTCCCAAAATAAAAAGGATTTTTACCAGTACTATTCAACCATGATGGAGCCCTGGGACGGGCCGGCCTCCATTCTATTCTCGGACGGAGACTGCATGGGAGCTGTTCTGGACCGCAATGGCCTGCGCCCTTCCAGATACTATATCACAGAGGATGATAATCTGATCCTTTCTTCCGAAGTGGGAGTATTGGAGATTGATCCAGCAAAGATCATCTTAAAGGAGCGCCTGCATCCCGGAAAAATGCTGCTTGTTGATACCATAAAGGGAGAAGTGATTGACGATGAGGCACTGAAAGAAAAGTATGCAAATGAGTATCCATATGGAGAATGGCTGGACAGCAATCTGATTCAGTTGAAAGACCTGAAGATTCCGAATCAGGATGTGCCAAAGTATACAAGAGAAGAATGTACAAAGCTGCAGAAAGCATTCGGCTATGCCTACGAGGATGTTAAAACGTCTATATTGAATATGGCCAGGACAGGAGCCGAAGGAATTGCGGCAATGGGGATTGATACTCCGCTGTCCGTCCTGTCTCATAAAAACCAGCCATTGTTCGGTTACTTTAAACAACTGTTTGCTCAGGTAACCAATCCTCCAATCGATGCGATCCGGGAGGAGGTAGTAACTTCTACGACCATCTATATCGGGAAAGACGGGAATCTTCTGGAGAAGCGGGAAGAAAACTGCAAAATGCTCCAGGTAAACAATCCGATCCTGACAAACACAGATATCCTGAAGATCAAAAATATGAAGGTGGATGGCTTCTGTGTGGCTGAAATTCCCATTATATATTATAAAAATACAAGCCTGGAAAGAGCCATTGATTATCTTTTTATTGAAGTTGACCGGGCAATCAGGGAGGGGGCAAACATCCTGATCCTGTCGGACCGGGGTGTGGATGAATACCATGTGGCTATCCCGTCGCTTCTGGCTGTATCAGGTCTGCAGCAGCATCTGGTACGTACAAAGAAGAGGACATCTGTGGCAATGATACTGGAATCCGGGGAGCCGAGGGAAGTACATCATTTTGCAACCCTGCTGGGTTACGGCGCCTGTGCGATCAATCCATATCTGGCTCACGAGTCCATCCGCCAGCTGATTGATACGAACATGCTTCACAAGGATTACTATGCCGCTGTGGATGATTATAACTATGCGGTGATCCATGGCATAATCAAGATCGCTTCCAAGATGGGGATATCTACGATTCAATCCTATCAGGGGGCAAAAATATTTGAGGCGTTAGGTCTGAAGGAAGAGTTTATCAGCCGGTATTTTACAGACACGGTCAGCCGGATCGGCGGGATCGGTATCGAAGAGATAGCAGGGGATTATACGGCATTTCATTCTGAGGCATTTGACCCGCTCGGACTGGATGTAGATATGACGCTGAACAGTATTGGAAAACATAAATCCAAAAGCGGGGGAGAAGAGCATCTCTATAATCCGCAGACCATCCATATGCTGCAGCAGTCATCCAGGCGCGGCGATTACGGCTTGTTCAAACAGTACACGAAGATGGTGGATAAGGAAGGAGAAAAGATCAATCTGAGAGGACAGCTTGATTTTAACTATCCCGCTAAGGGTATTCCTCTGGATCAAGTGGAAAGCGCAGAGTCTATTGTGACGAGGTTCAAGACTGGCGCCATGTCCTACGGATCCATTTCCAAAGAGGCACACGAGACCCTTGCCGCAGCTATGAATCAGCTGCACGGCAAGTCAAACAGCGGGGAAGGCGGCGAAGACATTGAACGTCTGGACACGGACCGCTGCTCTGCAATCAAACAGGTTGCTTCAGGAAGATTTGGCGTGACATCGCGCTACCTGGTCAGTGCACGGGAGATCCAGATCAAGATGGCCCAGGGCGCCAAGCCAGGGGAAGGAGGGCATCTTCCGGGAGAAAAGGTATATCCCTGGATTGCAAAGACGCGTCACTCCACACCAGGAGTCAGCCTGATCTCACCGCCTCCGCATCATGATATTTATTCCATTGAGGATCTGGCGCAGCTGATCTACGACTGTAAAAATGCGAACAAAGAAGCCCGGATATCCGTTAAGCTGGTGTCTGAGGCGGGGGTTGGAACCGTAGCCGCAGGCGTTGCAAAAGCAGGAGCAGAAGTGATCCTGATCTCCGGTTATGACGGCGGTACGGGAGCTGCTCCCAGAAGCTCTATTCAGAACGCAGGCCTGCCCTGGGAACTGGGCCTGGCGGAGACACACCAGACACTGATCCAAAACGGGCTGCGGGACCGGGTGCGGATTGAGACCGACGGGAAATTGATGAGCGGCAGGGATGTGGCAATTGCGGCGCTTCTGGGTGCAGAAGAGTACGGATTTGCAACAGCGCCTCTGGTGACCATGGGATGTGTCATGATGCGGGTGTGCAATTTGGATACCTGTCCGGTGGGGGTGGCAACGCAGAATCCGGAGCTTAGAAAACGGTTTTCAGGTAAACCGGAATATGTAGTGAATTTTATGAGATTTATCGCAGAAGAACTGCGGGAATATATGGCGAAGCTGGGGGTACGCACCGTCGATGAGCTGGTGGGCCGGACGGACCTCTTGAAAAGGAGGGAAATTCCGGCGTCAGAACGGGCATCCGTTCTGAATCTGGACAGCATACTTTATAATCCCTATTCAGGAGAGCGGAAGGGGAGAATTTTCAATCCAAAGAAGGTATATGATTTTGAGCTGAAAAAAACGCTGGATGAGAAAATTCTTTTGAAACAACTGCTTCCGGCGCTGGAAAAAGGACAGAAGAGAAGCATAGAGGTAGATGTCTCCAACACAGACCGTACGTTTGGCACCATGTTTGGTTCTGAGATAACAAAGCGTTATCCCGAAGGTTTGCCAGAGGACAGTTTTGTTGTAAAATGCAAAGGCGCCGGCGGGCAGAGTTTCGGTGCGTTTATTCCAAAGGGATTGACTCTGGAACTGACGGGAGACAGCAATGATTATTTTGGGAAAGGACTGTCAGGAGGAAAGCTGGTTGTATGCCCGCCTAAAGGAACCCGGTTTGAAGCCAGTGAGAATATTATTATCGGCAATGTAGCACTTTATGGAGCAACGAGCGGAAATGCTTATATTAACGGCGTGGCCGGTGAAAGATTCTGCGTGCGTAATTCCGGAGTACGTGCGGTAGTTGAAGGTGTAGGCGACCACGGATGCGAGTATATGACCGGTGGCCGTGTTGTGATTCTGGGACAGACAGGGAAAAATTTCGCAGCCGGAATGAGTGGTGGTATAGCCTATGTACTGGATATGAGGAACGATCTATACCGTAAAGTGAATAAAGATATGGTAAACATTGAGAGGTTAACGGATAAGTACGACGTCCAGGAACTGAAAAATATGATTCAGGAGCACGTTGCATACACAAATTCCGTGATTGGTAAAGAGATACTGGATCATTTTAAAGAGTATCTGCCCAAATTCAAAAAGATCATACCGGAAGATTATGAGCGCATGATGTCGGCAATTCTGCAGATGGAAGAAAAAGGCTTAAGCAGTGAACAGGCAAAGATGGAAGCATTTAACAAAATCAAAAAGGGAAGATAGGAGGCGTTAATAGTGGGGAAACCAACAGGATTTATGGATTACGAAAGACAGGACAAGACGGCAGAGACACCAAAGGAAAGAATCAGGCATTTCCGTGAGTTCCATACGCCTCTTTCTAAAGAAGAGCAGGAGCAGCAGGGGGCCAGGTGTATGGCCTGCGGGGTGCCCTTCTGCCAATCAGGTCAAATATTGAACGGGATGGCAAGCGGATGTCCTTTGCATAATTTGGTGCCGGAATGGAATGACTTGATTTATAACGGAAATTGGGAGGAGGCCTATGCGCGTCTTATTAAAACAAATAATTTTCCGGAATTTACGGCTCGTGTCTGCCCGGCATTGTGCGAGGAAGCCTGCACATGCGGGCTCCATGAAAAGCCTGTTGCAACAAAAGCAAATGAATTCAGTATTATTGAAAATGCTTATGAACAGGGATATGCCCGTGCCTGCCCTCCCAAGGTAAGAACGGGAAAGAAGGTCGCAGTCATTGGTTCAGGGCCAGCAGGCCTGACTGCTGCCGACCAGCTGAACCGACGGGGACATCTGGTGACCGTATTTGAGCGGGAGGATCGGATCGGAGGCCTGCTCCGTTATGGAATTCCCAATATGAAGCTGGAGAAGCAGATCATTGACCGGAAGCTTGCAATCATGGAAGAAGAGGGTATTCAGTTTAAAACAGGCTGCAATGTAGGAAAAACAGTGAAAGCAGCAGATATTTTAAAAGAATATGATAGAGTGATCCTGGCCTGCGGTGCTTCGGAACCGAGGAATATCAAGGTACCGGGGCGTGATGCGGAGGGAATATACTTTGCGGTAGATTTTTTGAAATCTACAACAAAGGCCCTCTGGGCAAATCAAATGAAACTGAAGGATGGCGCGTATATCTCGGCAAAAGGGAAAAAGGTTCTGGTAATCGGAGGTGGAGATACGGGAAATGACTGTGTTGGAACCGCTGTCAGGCATGGGGCAAAGTCCGTGCTTCAGCTGGAAATGATGCCAAAGGCGCCGGATCAAAGAGCAGATAATAACCCGTGGCCGGAATGGCCGAAAATCTGCAAGACGGATTATGGCCAGGAGGAAGCCGCCGCCTTATTCGGAGCAGATCCCAGGGTATATACAACTACGGTGAAAGAATTTATTAAGGATAAAAAGGGGACGGTGTGCAAGGCTTCGCTTGTGAAGCTTCAGGCCAAGCTGGATGAAAAAACCGGCAGAATGATGATGGCGGAAATACCCGGGAGCGAATATAGCGTGGATGTGGATCTGGTGCTGATTGCGGCGGGATTTATCGGAAGTGAAAGCTATGTGACAAAAGCCTTCGGTGTTGAAGTGGATGAAAGGCACAATGTGAAGACGGCGCCAGACGGGTATGAGACGGCCGTAAAAAATGTATTTGCAACGGGAGATATACACAGAGGGCAGTCGCTGGTTGTATGGGCTATCCGTGAGGGACGCGAAGTAGCACGGGAGGTGGATTTGAGCTTGATGGGGTATACGAATCTGTCGGTGCAGTAGAGGGCGCCAAGTTCGAGGGGAAGCTTGCTTCAGCCGGGGCTGTGCATGCTGGTTTTCTATCCTGTCCGTTCGCGAAGAAGCTGTAGAGGAAAATAACAGGAGAAAATGGAGGGCAGAATTTGCTTTCGAAGCAAATTCTGC
>OBZW01000482.1_pt1 | contig 23690 bp, 16 predicted proteins | sample 1477021 | NCBI WGS metagenome assembly OBZW01 (sample SAMEA2580262, study PRJEB22360) | human gut metagenome | biome: human gut; feature: human-associated habitat; material: faeces | place: Denmark | collected 2008/2010
TGGGGCTTTCCGCACCCAACCCCCCCCCAAAACCCCCCCCCCGCCAATAGAACTATAAGAATCATAAATCGTAGTGCTTTTTGGATTTTTCTATCTTTTTTAATCGTCTCAAACCTCCGGAAATAATTTCAGATATACCTCCGCCATCACCCTGTATACCCGCGGTGAAACGGAAAATATGCGGATCGACAACCGCTCCATAAATCCCCCGCATTCTAGGATCTCTTTCCTATATATACCGTAAGTCAACTTCCATTGCGCCCGCAGCAGCCCGCTCAGCTCTTTTCGATCCGGCAGAAACTTCGCGGTCCGGTACCATGCGATCTGCAAATTGGTCAGATACCGTTTCCTCGCATACCGTTCCAGCTCCCGGTCATTGTTCTCCCGGAAAAATGTAACAGCCTCCCGCAGCGCCCTGATCTTATCCAGGCGCTTTTCCCGGAAGCCGTCATTCATGATGCTCCCGCTGCGCTGCAGATAATGGTACAGCGGGCGGTTTGATACAGCGACCCGTCTGGCTGCATAAAAAACGCGGTACGTCACAAACTCATCTTCGTGAGTCTTTCCTTCCGGATATACCAGCAGCGGCTTCAGGTCTCTGTGATAAAGTTTTCCCCAGGCAGTAATCATCGCACGCGTGCTTTCTTTCACGATCTTCTCGGCAGCCTGCCTGCCGGTATAAACCAGGGTATGAAAGTCCTGTTCCCCCTTCTTTTTGTTCTGCCCATTTCTGCTCTGCCCACTTTCGTGTTCCCATACCAGGCAGTACCCGCAGACAGATACCTGTGCCCGGTATTCTACGGCATTATTGTACAGTACCTCCAAATATTCTGGCCCGATCCTGTCATCGCTGTCGATGTATGTAATATACTCCCCTTCTGCCAGGCCGGTTCCTGTATTTCTGGCCCCGGACAGCCCACGATTTTCCTGGTGCACGGCGCGGATTCTGGCGTCTTGCCCGGCATACCTGTCGCAGATCTCCCCGCAGTTATCCGGGGAGCCGTCATCTACCAGGATCAGCTCAAAGTCCTGAAATGTTTGGCCCAGTATGGATTCAATGCATGCATCCAGATACTGCTCCACCCTGTAAACAGGGACAATTACACTTATCATATCTTTCGCTCCTCTACTTTAGAACTGCCGATGCATATCGTTTCATCAGCGGATAGCATATATAAAATATGCGGCTGATGCTTTTAATCATTTTCCGCTTCAGCGCACACATGCAGAAACGATAGAACCACCTCTGCGGCGCCGAGACAAGGGATTTTAAATGTTTTGATGCATCCACAGCGCCGAGCGCCTTTTCGACCTCCGGGGCATAAGCAAACGTCCCAGCCCGCTCCTCAAGGCGTCTCATAGACATCCCTTCATATGGGATGTTTTTTATCATTGACCAGCAGAAAGACCTCATAATCACCGGAACCACCATATCCAGGTTCTCTTCCAGAACGCCCTCCCCATCGAGATAACCAACAAGCGTACGGATCATATTGACGCTTTTCGTATGAACCTGTGGATCTGGTCTGCGGGTCGTTGACGCATGAGCCGTTATGTAATAGCAGATCGGACAGTCCATACAGTAAAACACCGGATTGCGGCTCCACACCTTCATGTTAAACATAAAATCTTCCATATTCATGGTCCGGATGTCATCCATCCATATATCCTGCTCCCGCAGAAACTGCCGCCGGTATAATTTATTCCACACATAGCCGAACATGCTCTGCGTCTTCACCTTATGGTACAGCCCCATTTCTGCGTCTGTTCCCCGCCGTTTCATCAGGCCTTCTCCGGGCACGTGCACCCACTCCTCTGTTCGGTCGTCTGTCCTGTAATAACCACCCATGGCGACATCCGCGTGGACGGATTTTGCCTGTTCCCACAATCGGTAGATGTTCCTGGTGTCCACCCTGTCATCTGCATCCGCAAAACAGATATACTTCCCCGCTGCCGCCCTGAGCCCATAATTTCTGGCCAATCCCTGTCCACAGTTCTCAATATGAAACACTTTGACCCGTTTATCTGCAGCGGCCTCTTCATCACAGATTATCCCCGTGCAGTCCGTAGACCCGTCATCAATGATCAGAATCTCTATCTGCTCCTCCCACTCCCATCTGCGGATTTCACAAATACAACGGCGTATAAACTGTTCCCCATTATATACGGGGATAATAAAGCTGATCTCCATAATGCCTCCTCTTCCAGATACCATTTCCTTCTTCGGCAATGCTTCACGGCACAAACCGGTTTTGCCTATGGTTTGCTATACTTTTTCATACTCTGTTTAAAGATAAAGTAGAATACCAGATAGCAAAGATTGCATACCACCCCGCACACAGCGGCTTTCAAGAGGAAGTGCAGGACTCCGCCTTCCGGAAGCGCCCCGATGGCCAGCCCTGTAACAAGGAGGGATGCCGCCATCTGCAGAAGCGTGATGAACTGATAATAGATTTCGTTCATAAAGCTTTTTTTAAAATACCGGAATACAATGAGGGGTTCGTACCAGAAAAGCGTGGCAGCCGATGCAATAGTCGTTGCAATTAAAATTCCCCACAGCCCCCATATTTTTCCCAGTACAAAGGAAAGAACGATATTCAGTCCGCCCTTGATCAATATCATGCGTTTAATATTTTTAAACAGCCCGGCGCTTTCCCGGTACATCTTGGTGGCAGATCTGCATATTTCCAGGTAATAGTTTACAATGATCACAATAATCACTTCCCGGGAAAGCAGGTCCACCGACCCCATCCAGATCCTGATAAAATCCTGAACCAGATAATAAAAACAGACAATCGTGGCTCCCGCCATCCAGGAATTGATAAACGAATAGAACTGAAAGCCCTGATATTGGTTTTCTCTTTCGCTCATGGACAGCATCTGGCCCACTCTTGCCGTAATAGCCTCGTAGAAAGCGGCAATCAGGCTTGTAATTCCTGCGATAATAAACTGATAATTCGAATAAATTCCAACCATAGCAGTACTGATGAAGCGGGAGATAAAGATATTATCCGTATTGCTGATCAGAACCTTTCCAAATCGGTACATCACCATATCGGAAACATTGCTTTTGATCGTATCCGCCTCTTCTTTTTCCAGCCCGCTCCCCCTTTTAAATAGATACCCATAGCGGATCTTCAGATATTTACCGAAAATCCCGTTTATCAGTATATTTTTAACCAGTATGCAGACTACAAATGCCTCATAGCTTTTGAAGTACTTTAGAAGCAGGATCTCGATAATAAGGGCAGAGGCATCCACCCCTCCGGTCACCGCTGCCACAAAATATCTGCGCTGGTCCGCCTGGATAAAGTAATTTCTCACCATCTGCCTGTTATATAGAACGACGGACAGCATAAATGTCAGGTACGTGACAGCCACTTCTAAATCGCTGATACTGGCATTGACCGAGAACACCGCAAATATGGTGGATATAGAACCGATTCCGAGGACTACACAGGTCATTTTTTTATAAATGCCATCATAGTGACGGTAAATGGCAGCCAGCCTCTCCTTATCTCCTCTGGCCAGAGGACCGTAAAAACTAAACAGCATCGCCGTCCCCGCGCCAAAATATGCAAAGGACAGTACGTCACAGAAATTGGAGTACAGGCTCTGGAGGCCCAGGTACTCCACATTCAGGTACAGGCATATCACCCGCTTTGAAATAAGATTAATCACCAGAGACAAAACCTGGCTTAGCATACTGACAATGATATTCCATTGCAGCAGCCTTTTTCCACTATCCTGCTGCATTGCGCTCCTTCTTTCGGTAAACAACTTTTCCTTTATTAGAAGACTTCATCGTATCCACGACTTTGTAATCGCAGAATATGAAGGTATCCAGATTTCTTTCGATCCAGCGTATTCTAAAAAAGCTGTATGTCCAGCCCACAAGCATTCCGATAAATACTCCCGCACCCCAAAAGGGAATCGGCCATTTACTAGAAAACAGGCTGCAGGTCAGAGTGGCCGCAAAGAAAAGCGCCCCGGTCAGAAACGCCCCGGTCATGTCCGCAAAGTAATACAGGTAGATGATATTTCCGTACATCATAAAGATTCCCAGAAAAGCAACCACAAGCATCGGATAGATGGTCATGGTAACACTGTCAAACCCTATTTTCTTGCCAAACAATACCATAAACAGAAATACAACCGATGTAATTGCAATCTGCGTGCCAAATACCTGGATGATCTGCTGGGAAAGCGTCCGAAACAGCTTCTTTCTCCCCTTTACTATCATTTTATAAGTTCCTCCTATGACACCCTCCATGTATTCCTTATAGGCCGTGTGGAACCGTGTCTCCACCACAACCATAAAGGATACCATAACAGAAATGTTTGTAAACATAGCAAGGCATGAGGCCATATCATATGCCTGGTGGCTGTAGTACGTGGAGGCCACAAAGAGACGCCCCGGTACCGTCCAGAATACAAAGTTATGAACATACAGTCCCAGAATATATAAAAAATTAGCACCTAAAAGCCGTTTAAACGACCATAAATAGTGCATACACTCCCCATATTCGTTAGACACACTTTTGAAATACCTCTTTATATAGGAAAAGTCGCAGACCGCAATCAAAAAGAATCCCAGGGAAAGCCCGTATATAATAGAATGGATTGCATCCTGCCCAGCCACTTTATAAAAGGCAAACGACACCAGAAAGCTGACCGCCATACCGATTACGAAAAAAAGCGCGATGATCTTATAATCCTTGGTCGCATGCAGATATGTAACTGCAAAGAATAAAATGACCAGGGAAATCCATTGAATATAGGCCGCAATAATAAATGGCAGGTCTATCTCCCCCCGTACCCTTAGACTCCATCCCACCGGAAGGAACAGCAGTGTCGCAATGATACAGCATATAGAATTTCCCATGTAATAGGATGCCAGTATGTTGGAATACTCCTCTGTGTAAAACTTATCCGCCAGATACCGGGAAAAGATTACATTGAACGGTGAGGTAAGTATGACGGAAAAGATAAAGGTGTAAAGAATCGTGGAGGACAGCAGCTCTCTGTCCGCATAGGGCACCTTTGTCATCCCTAAAAAGAAATAGAGCAGAAGGATTGCCACAATCACCAGTATCATAGGTCCAATCGTCACAAGGGAGCTGTAGACAACGCCCAGCATTCCCCTGGATATGCTTTCTTTTCTGTATATTTTTTTTAATTCAAATCCGATGCCTGCCATGCTCACACCTCCCCGCTTCCTGTCAATTTCTGATAAAGATTGTAATATGTGCCGAAAACCGCCGATTCATCGTACGCCTTCACGGCTCTCTGATAACCTGCCTGCCCCATCCTTTTTCTGGTCTTTTCATCCTCCGCAAGTTTCAGTATCGCACGGGCGATTTCGGACACGCCCATAACCGGTACGACGTATCCTGCAGGGCCGTAATTGTCGCGTTCCCCTTCGATTAGCCCCTTACAGTTCCCCACATTTGTTGCAATATATGGTTTCCTGGCGGCGAAGCCCTCCAGTATGGAAAGCGGCTGCCCCTCGCTGATACTGGTCAGTATTAGAAAATCCATCCTGCCAATATACTCTTTTACATCGATAATTCCGGTAAATTCCACATCCTTAATGTCCATGTCCCGCACCATGCCGCGGCATTCTTCAGCATAATCCTCTGCTTCCTCCATACCGCCCATAATCCATAGCTTCAGCCGCGGCTCCTTGTTTTTAGCCAGGGCGAATGCACTGATCATGGTCTTGACGTCCTTGATCGGGGTAACACGCAGGACTGCCCCTGCGTTGATATATGGATCCTGATTTTCTTTCTGCCGGATACCTTCAAATTTGTGATAATTTACGCCGTTTGGAATAACCATTGTCTTATTTTCATCACATCCCAGCTCTATCTGGAATCTGCGGGCATCTTCAAACAAAGAAACCACTTTATCCGCATACTGGTAACAGCACTCCCCTATCTTTTTAAACTGCCCAATCCAAATATCCTTGTAAATCCCGCTTACCCAGTCCGCTTTGATAATCTCTTCCTCCCGCTCCCTGGTATACAGCCCATGCTCCGTCATCAGAAAGGGACGTTTGTACAGGCTCTTCTGCATACACCCCCAGATACCGGCATATCCGCTGGACACGGAATGGTACAGATCCGCCTTTTCGGTTCTGGATTTTAGAATCGTAAACAGCGGAAGATACAGGGAACGCATGGTCCAGAGAAAATCCGAAAATGCAACTCTGCGAAAATTTGCATTATAATAATCCAGTGTCATTTTAAAAAAGTCCTTCCCTGAAAGCAGCGCATTCAACGACACCTCTTTTTCGGCAAAAAACCGGATAATGACATCCCAGTCTGGATTGCTTTCAAACATCAGGTTCTCGAATGCATCGTACTCTTCCCCCGTTAGGGCAACTTTTTTCTGTGTTTTATTATTTACGTAATCGTCGTCAAGAAGATAGACCTCCTGAATCTCACTGACATTGGAGGGAATCTGGTACTTAAACTGCAGATTCGCATCCGGGCTTGCCGCTATGGACTGTACCACGAACTCAACATCCGGCATGGCAAGCATCAGCCCCTGCATCCAGCTTGATACCCCGCCATTGACATAGGGGTATGCTCCTTCAACAATCAAACATACTTTCATACAAACCCTTTCCTTTCTTATACCACCCTGCTGCCCAGATTTTAGTACTAGTACAGCAGTGCATTAATCTTTCGGTAATAAGTGCCTGATATCTGCGTCAGAGTTGTGCCTGCTTCCGCGACGGCGTAGTGTTTCCTACGTCTAGCGAAAGCAGGTACAGCTATGGCGTAGCGAACAGGTGCTTATTGCTGAATTATTAGTGCAATGCTGTACTAGTACCTGTTATGTTATTCCTCATACGTTATCCTGATATCCGCTTTTTCAGCCTCTACCAGATACAGCACATCACTGATTCTGGTAACCGAGGCGCCCTCTGCCCCTTTTATTTCCCGGTCCGCCGGCAGAGACAGGTAAAAGTACGCTTTTCCCGTAAAGTTTCCGATCACCGCATCAATCTGTTTATCAGAATATCTAATCTCCGGCTCCATCATTTGAAATGCTTTTACTCTGTACACGGCCTCACCAACTGTCACTCGTTCCAGCCATGGAATATCTTCCTTTTCAACCCCCAGAACTGTCTCCAGATTCCGGCAGTAGTCGATCCAGCGTTCCTGCTTCTTCTCATCTGTTTCATATAAAAAGGGAGAAATGTCTGTAAAAACAGTGTTCAATCCCATTCCCCGGCAGATTCCTTTATCGTGAAATATGATGTTTTGATATTTTTTCTCTGTAAGCGCACGGTATGGGATACAGACGCTATCTGTTAACTTATCTGTCCATTCAAAATCAGAATTCCATAACACAAGCCGGTTATCAAAAGGGGAGTCCACCTCCCGTTTCAGGCTGTAGTTATTAAGCGTACCAATCTCATTGTTTCCTTCCACAATTCCATCCAGATAATACGCAAGCATGGCATTCGAGTATTTTTTGATCTCTTCACGTTCATCCGTATACCAGGTGGTCTTTACGCCGTACCTCTCTTCACAGCGTCGAAATTCCGGGAAGAAAATATCATTTTGTACTCCCATGCTATCACGCTGGTATTCTTTTTCCAGATACTCGGAGGTGAATTCATCCGTATAGGGCATCCCCGAGACGGCAAAGCAGTATGCATTTACTATCGGGTACATATAGGCCTGGTATAAATCTGTAAAAAGGAAACTGACTACTGCATAGACCATGGTACCCGCCATAAGCTCCCTGTCCGCCACGTATATGCTCCCGCCTTCTGCACTGCTCTGATATCTCCAGAATACAGGCGCAAGATTTTCGTTTTTTACTTTTTTACTCTGCAGCGCGGAACCGTATACCTCTGCCTGTCTTTTTAGTGTTACGGACTTCATTGTGAAAGATTCCCGACTTTCTGTAATCTCCCCAAATAAAAGGTTTTCTGTAAGGCGGATCCCCTTCTTTTCCTGTATCCCTTTATAGGTGTCAATCCCCAGCAGATCTTTGACGCTCTTCTTCTCAAGCGCAGCCTCGGATGGGATTTCCGTGAAGAAAAGCGCGGCCCCCGCTCTGCTGTACTCCTCCAGCATCTGAATCTCCTGGTCATTAAAATCTGTTTTGCATACAAACAGGATCTCCGCCCCCGCGCACTCCTCCAACTGTTCTTCAGTACGGAAGTCCTCCTTCATATTATTAAGCTGCAGGGCAACCGCTTTATAACTCGCCGTGCCCGTTCCCCACACAACGGTCTTTTCAACCGCAGTGTCCTGCTTTGCTTGCGCAATGTGCTCTTTCTCCAGCTTCTCGGACAGTTTTACCACCGCCTGATACTCGGCACGGCTGTCTGTTTCCACCCTGTTGGTTTCATGAATGCTCCGCCATATATTATCCAGGTTGCCTACCAGCAGGAAAACGAGCAAAAGGCAAAACAGTATGAGGACTATGTAAACAAAGATATATTTCTTCAGCTGGTTTTTTTGGGAAATGCTAAACTTATTCAGTAATTTCATTTTGTGCTCCCTGTCTTATACCGCGACCAGGCATTCCATGTGCTTAACATCATCAAAATCATATACTTTCCCACTTTAAGGAGCCCCGTATGCATGGACACTCCCGCGGTGCGCTCATGCATAATGGCCGGCACCTCTTCGATGCAAAAGCCGAGCAGAAGCATCTGCACAATCATGTTCAGGTCCGGATACTTCAAGTCAAAATTATTATAGGAAGCGTAAAACGAAAATGCCTTTCTGTTAAGCCCCTGAAGTCCGCTGGTCGGATCGGTAAGACAGCATCCTGTCACTTTTTTAATGATTTTTCTAAAAAAAAGAATTGTATATTTTTTTAGCCGTGATATATGGAAAGACTGGCTCCCCTCCAGGAATCTTGAACCAATGACAATATCCGGATATGTATCCATATCCTCTGAAAAGCAGCCTAGTTTCCCGCACAGCACCTCCACATTGCAGAGGTCGTGCTGTCCGTCCGCATCCATCTGGAGCAGGTAATCATAATCTTTCTCTACGGCATATTTATAAGCAGTCTGCAGAGCAGCCCCATACCCCATATTAAAAACTTGCCGGATTACCTTGAACCCGGACTCCTTCACAATTTCCGACGTGCCGTCCCGGGAGCAGTCATCAATCACCAGGATATCCATACTGGTCTCCAGCCCGGCCTCTTTCATTTGCTTTAGAAGAGCCCCTATATTTTCAGCCTCGTTGTACGCCGGTATCATCAAAAGTATTTTTTTCATTCTATGCCCCCTGTAACTTATTCTGCATCCTGGTCTGCATTAAAGCCGCAGATTAATGTATACCCAAAGGGCACCCCGTAATTCATGCCCTTCGGGCGGGTCTGCAGCCTAGCGGCAGATTAATGTATACTATCTGCTGCCAGCTGCTTATAATCCACTGACAAATTTAATGTAAAATAAGGATCCTGTGTAATCTTATAGACAGTGACCGTCTCATCCTGGTAATATTCCGAGACATGGTTCGGATAAATCTTCTTTACCGCCTCCATCCAATAATGGAGCTTAGACATCACCACATCTCGCTGAAAATAATACGGCGCATCCGCACCATGCAGACCACTGGTATCCCGGTCCCACTCCACATCCTGAAGCGCCAGTTCCGGGCTGATCTCCTGTACATTATCCGGTGCATCGATGTCACTCCTGTCAATTTTTCTACGGTCATTGGTAAATGAGATGGGATGTCGTTCCGTTACCACATATATATCCGGAGTCGGAATATAGATATTTTTCTTTCCTTCATCCAGTGCTTTTATCAGATCTATAATCTCATAGTGATATCCGGTATAGCGTATTACAGATAAATCATTGGTAGGTGATATGACCGTCCATGTATACTTTTCATGATTTTCACACAGATCCAGGCACACCCTCATATCTGCCTCCGAAATCGTAATACTGTAATAGCGTTCTTCCTTCACTCTTCCCGCTGACGACATGGCCCAGATACCGCCGGTGATCAGAACCGCAAAAGACATTTCCAGATATTTTTCTTTTACCCTGCACAGCCTGAGCAGGGTAAACAGCATCTCAAAAGGCAGCCCCAGCAGAGGGATGGTCAAAAATGACAGGAAAGTCGCCATTCGCTTTACTTCAATTAAAACAGGAATGTTCAGATAATACGCACATGCAAGGATTGCACAGACCTCCCAAAGCACCGCCCAGAACAAATATCCCAAATAACGCACCCTCTTTTTTGAAAGAACCAGTCCCAGCATGGCGTACAGGGCAAGTGCTCCATCCGCCAGCATGAGCAGCCTGGCGGTATCTCTGTTGCTTACGAAATTGTACGACAGATATTTAGATTCATCTTTCAGCAGATCCTGTGCAAACGAAAGAGCGCCCTCCTCCCGCCAGTTACTCTTCTGCGCATCTTCCGGGCGGGGCCCCTCAGTCTTCTGGTTCTCTGATTCTGCTGTAGTCTGCGTGATTCCCAGCGCCCATTCAATAGAGCGTTCAAATTCATAACCGTTCAGGTAACCCCATATATACGGGATACATGCCAGTAAGACACCTACGATCCCTGCCGCAGCGTAACGAAGCAAAACTTTTTTGCGCAGTATGGGAATCAGATATACTACCCCAAAGCAAACACAAATAATCAGGCAGAGAATGGTGACATAAAAATGGGCCATGAGTGTCCACGTGATGCAGGCTGAAAACAGAATCAAATCACCCTTCTGCTTCTTTTTTATGTACGCCAGCATAGCATAGATCATGCCAAAGGCCGCAACAAGGCCGAACTCCATTGGAAACGAAAACTGAAACCTAAAATAGGACGTGGAATGGAACAAATCTGTCAGAACAAAAAATGCCCAGCCCGCCATTGCCACATATCTATTGGAAAAAACTTTTCTGAACAGTGCATATGCCGAGCTAAAGACCATGACGGTTGAAAGAACCGAAAAGTTCAGGTAAACCCGGGTAACATTCAGCGGGAATAGGATTCCTAGCGCCGCATTCAGGGTGTGCACTCCGTGGGGATACATACCGGCCGGAAACATATTCCCGTGGATCAGCGCCCCAATCCAGTAAAGATGAGTCTCTTCGTCCGTATGGCCATATCCTGTATTATGCATTTTATACCATCCGTAAAACCAGATGACCCACGCCATGACAGCGCAGAATATCAGGATTTCTATTGCGCTGCCCTTGAGGGACCTCTTTTTTTTCAGCAGCCATTTTTCTAGGTTCAGCCTGATCTTGCGGAAAAATACCTGGAATCCATAGATCCCTAATATCAGTTCTCTCAGGATTTTCGCTGCACGTCTCCGAAACGTGGTGATTATTCTGCGCTCCCTCCAACAAGTAACGGATAACGGCAGAATAACCAACATGACCAGCAAAGAAACAAAATTAATAAAATGCAGAAATCCAAGAAAGATAACCACAAAGTTCAGGTATAAGTTTCCCATACACTGGTAGAAGAAAAAACGGAAAGTCAGCTCTTTCTGAGCAGTATATTTTCTGAGGCAGACAGAGGGAAGCACCAGTGTCAGCAAAAAATATCCAATCGCGCTCCCTATCATTGTCCACACATTTTCCCATATCATTGTCATCTACCACCCTGTCTGTTTTTTCAAGTTCGCCCTGGAATTCCAGCGCCATGGTGCACCTCCTGTGCCATGGTATCGCGGCTTTGTGCGCCCCGGCCTTCTGCCGCCGGTTTTATCCGTCTGACGGGTAAAACCTCACCCACTCGAGAAGCTCGCTGTCCAGAACCAGAGACGACTCCTTTATCCGCCGGACAGCTTCGCTAAACCCGCTCCTGTTCCTTATCTTAAAGTAATATTTCAGCACTTCTTTTGCCGCAGCAAGGTCCTGCTCCATGATATCCTCTGCCCGTTTCACCCATTTTTCAATGCCGCCTGCATCCTGATATTCATTCCGTAATTCAATGATATCTGCCAGCATGTTTCCATTTACCTTCGTTTTATCCTTCTGATAGAGTTCTTCCATATATCCTTCAAAAAAATTGAGATAGATCTTCTGCTCCGGCTCGCTGAACACTTTTTTGTGAAGCATATTATCACAGAACTGCAGATACAACAAAAGTGTATCGCTCTCTTTGCTTTTCTCATAGATCGAACGAAGGCGTTTTTCCATATCTTTGTATTTTGCTATGGTATCTGTTATATAGGAAGCCGCATAATGAACTACCTCCGAATCCTCCTGGGCCATGGCATTCTGGATTCCTCCCATATACTCCTCCACGTCCGGGCGCTTGAGTACCTCCAAAAAAAGCTGCCTTCTGTTCATGGTGTCAGAAATCATCAGCGCCTCTTCTATGGGTACCCGGTCGATCTCTTTCTCTATATCATCGCCTATAATCATTCGGGTTCTTTTCTTACTGAAGCTCAGCTCCTCTTCGTTCAGCAGACCGTCCCGCTTATGAAATAGAATAAAATTGAAAAGTTCACTGCACGATAAAAAGATAGTGCCCACCACCGGAGTCAGTATCATAAATACGGTCAAAAGAACTGCTTTTCGGTATTCTTTTTTCCATACGCCCCGGTACAGGAAATACACCAGTGCCAGACACGTATTTATAATCAAAATCCATATCATCCATTTGTTTTCCACGCTCGCCAGCTCCTATCATCCAATTCCATTTTCAACCGGTATTCCTGCATTTTGAAAGCGCTGAATCACATATTTGGCTTCCGATTCATTTGTGTTCATAAGAAGAATGCAGATATTTTCATCTTTTTCACCGATGATATCCGTCTGCCTTACCAAGGAGGCTATTTTTGCAAAGACTTCTTTTCCCCTGCTCTGCAGAAACCGGCCGGATATCCTGAGGGCCGTATACTCCAGCTTATTCTGCTGGGAACCTTCCTGGCAGATCTGGCACATTTTGTCAAACTCTTCTTCTCTCAGCACGTTTGTTCCCTCTATATATTGGTTCGCAAGACGGTTCCAGTATGTTGCCGCATGGTTCATGGAGGATTCAATCAGCCGGCAGATCAGCGCCAGCATGTTGGACTCATAAAGATTAATCTTGGAGAGATCTTTTGTCCAAAGCATGATGACGGCATTCAAATTCTCTCTATCGTATATTCCACATGCATAGGACGGCAGCACGGAATCCACCTCCCTGTTCCGGTATACTGTTCTCTCAACCAGTTCCCGATGCATGAAGAAGTTTTCATCTGCATGAATGGATTTCCCCATCTGGCGGGCCTCTTCGGACGAGGCTGCGGCAAGCCTCAAATAGCCCGCACTGCCGCCCGTTATGTAGATGGCTACGTCCTGAATGTCCATCAGTTCCCTCGCCACATCGACGGCCTGGAAAATCACCTTCTGTGGTTCCCAGAAATCCAGCTGGCTGGAGGCTTCATAGACCCTTACCATACTATTCTCATAGTTTACAATCCGCTTTTCATAAATTTCCTTGACATACCTGTTGCCGTCATAGATACGCGTCATATCTACAAGTTCGCTCTGGTAATATTTTTTTTCATCCTCCAGATCTCCGTTTTTTCTTCGGTATTTGTCCCTCATATGCCCTACAATTACGCCGACCACAAGAATCTGCAGGATCCCTGTGAATGCGGAATAATCAAACGTGCCGCCGGTTATTAGAATCTCGCCGGTTTTGGCCGCCAGAGTGAGCAGCGTCGCAAACAACGCATGTGCACACCCGTAAACCACGGCTATTATGACTACATAGAGCAGATAGAGGTCTGCAATGCTGCCGAACCAGGTGTCCTTTAGTAAGTATGTAAGCAGTGTCATGAAGAGAAAAAGCCCTACGTTTTCCGCCAGGGGAATTAATTTATCCTTGATTACAGATTTTTTCTTCTCTTCCTTTATTTCCAGGTCCTTTTCTTTTTCAAATATTTTAAACAGTTCTCTCAGACCATCCTCCAGACTGTACTTTTCATAGATTCCCAGCCTTTCCAAATACGGATCTTGTATCTCGGGCAGAGAAGCTCCTGCATACTCAGCCTCCCTGATGACAGTCTCTCTGCCTGGTATTACAATCCTGACCGCTTCGATGAGCTGTCGTTCTGTGTAATCGGAGCCTGGCACCAGATAACTCTTTTCCCGCTCTCCGGTCAGGAATACCCGCATCAGTGTATCTACAGCGTCATTGACAAACAGCACCCGGTGCTGCTTTCCCGCCTCAATTTGCATCTCTGTACTGGTAAAGAAGTTTTCCATCAGCCTTGCACAGATATTGTAATTATGAGTTTTATAGTCTCCGAATACCTCCGGATAGCGAATAACGCATATATCAAACTCCCCCGGGATATTTTGCTCCGCACACATGTATTCCGTCTGGATCACTGTCTGCATCAGGATGGAGTCTGCCTCAAAGTCTGTGTTTTTATCTATCACAGCATCTTCGCATCCATCATAAACCCCCAGCGAGGAGCAGTAGATGACCTGTCTGATTCCGGCTTCCTTTGCGCTCATCAGGATATTGGTGATGCTGGTCAGATAGCGCACCGACTCCTGATTGATATCCTGCCATGTGAATTTGGTATCGCAGACTCCCAGGATCAGGAGCACATCAGCCTGCACATTTTTCATGATTGTACCAATATTCTTGCTTCGATAGCTGAAATGATACTCCTGAAAGACTCCGGTTCTTGGCTTCTCTCTCCGTGCTTTCTCTGAACCTGTTATCACGAAAATGTCATGCTTCTCTTTCCTTAGTCTGGAAATCAGCTCTCTGCAGTATACACCGTATTCTCCACAAATCAATACCTTCATATATTCGTGTTCTCCCCTTTGGTTTTGCTGTTTAACATGTTTTCCAGTTCACTGTTCTCATCTTTTAAAAGGGCTACCTGCATGGCCAGTTCCTTAATTTCTGTTTCCATAGAAGAAATTGTGACCGTATGGCGCAGGATTATCATTATGATTACAATGAGAAAGAAAAAGATCAGTGATGCAGGGGGCCACCAGATTCCCAGAAGCTCTGCAGCCCATGGCAGTATTTGTGGAAATATGGAAAGCAGCAGGAGGCCCGCCGCCCCTGCGATCCATAAGATTGCCTGGTTTTCTGAAAGATGCCTTTTTTTCATCTCCTGGCAAAGCCCGTATAACATAAGTAAACATACTGCAATGGAAACAATTTGTAAGATGATACTCATATGCTTCTCCTCCCAATTTTTTCTGCTCTGTATCGGCATATTGCGGCAAAAAATTTTTAAAAGCCCGGACTGTTGCGCTGGCACATTGTAAAAGAAGTTAATTATGATTCTTTGTTCGAGTCCTGTCCGCCTGAGATCATATTTTCTGCCTCTTCAAAAAACTCTTGCCTGACCGCTTCGATCCACGGCTCATAACCAAATAATCCCTGTCCGGCATGGGCCGCCAGCTCAATAAATAATTCCCCTGCTGTCTTATGTGTCTTATATGTATGCAGTTCATAGTCCATGCTCCGTCCATATATTATGATATAACCGTCCATGTCCGCTGTGATTTCTGTAATGCCGGGCATGTAGATCTCTCCGGTTCCAATGTTTTTAGCTGCCAAATATACGACGATGGGTTCTGTATAAGGTATTTCCTTTTTTATGCCTTCCTCGTAGAGTAGCAGCATGGATTTCTCCCGAAATTTTATATTCAGCGGGGCTGTGATGTGGGATCTTTTCTCCATATGAAATCTTCCTTTTTTTACTGTTTACATAATTACCACAGAATCAATATTCTGTGGTGGCTGGAGGATCTAGATCTCACGGTTATTTCTTGATTCACCACGAAATCAATATTCTGTGGTAGAGAAAGATATTTTATAAGAAAATATATTTGAAATTTATATTGGGAATATCTTATGAGTGCACTTTCATATCATAATTTGGGCGCAGTTAATTAGACCTGTCTTAAACAAAAACACCAGGTCTTTTTCTGATACATACTATTTTTAATTAATAGCAGACTGCATTAAAAAGGTTAAAAATATATTGCTTTTTTAAAATATAATTGAATATTCGTCATTTTTCATATATAATATAAGCAATTGAATTTATGTAGAAACTTATTTCATTTACCACAGAATATTGATTCTGTGGTTTTTTATATTATCAGCTGCATTTTGTCCAGTATCTTGTCAAAGTTTTTGTAACTGGATGCAACATAGATCCTCGTGGTCTCAATCGAGGAATGTCCCAGAATATCCGCAAGATGAGAAAGATTTTTTTCCACCGCATAAAAAGTTCTTGCGAAAAGATGCCGGAAATTGTGTGGATATACTTTTTGTTTCTCTACACCAGCTGCAGCAGACAGCCTCTTCATCTCATGAAAGATGTTAGAGCGGTCAACTGGATTTCCATTTTTGGTTATAAACACACATCCCTGGCTGATATTTTTTAGGCTCATATAATCTTTCAGCCTATTCTTCAATTCGTTTGGAAGTAGTACGACTCTGTGCTTCCCTTTCATATTTATTTCTGCGCGTCCCTGCAGCACTGCATTTGCGGTAATATACCTTAATTCACTGATCCGGATTCCTGTCCCGCATAATGTGAGAAGAATATGATACAGCCGGATATTTCCTTTCTTTTTTGCGGACATAAGCAAAGACTTATATTCATCCTCTTTTAATTCCCTATTTTCCTCTATGAATGACTTTTTCTGCACTTTTACAAATTTTACCCGGCAGTCAGACAGTCCTGAAAACTCCAAAAATGCATTGATGGCCGACAGCTTTACATTAATTGTCTGGGCTTTGTATTCCCGCTGCAATGAAGCTCTATATTCTATCAGCCGGTTCTTGCTAATTTCCCCACCATCAAGAAAGTAAAACAGATTCTCAATCTCCTTTAAATATTTTTTTACAGTTGCGGGGGATTTCTCATTTAATATCAAGTCCCTTTCAAATTCTTTCACTTTTTTAATCCATGTTTTTTCTGCCATATATTTCTCCTTCCTTTGTATTATTAAAATACAATTTTGACAGAAAAATATACATTTAAAAAGTGTTTATTTCTTTTTATTTTTTAAATGAAAGTGTTTTTATTTCGAATTCTGTTTCTACAAAAAAGACTTCACAGGAATGCCGCCGTTTGCCAGCATTCCTGTGAAGCCTTTTTTCATTCCCTATTATCCGCCATACACCTTACGAGATTCTGCCTATGTACAGCAGTACTTTTCCCTTTATCTGTTTTCTGATAACAGCGCCGAAGTCTCTGGAATCCATAGATTCCTCACGATTATCTCCCATAACAAAGAGTTTACCATCCTCTACCGTATAGGGAAACTCGACACCGCCGATCTTCTTCTCTGTTGCCCCGTTGATGTAGGGTTCCTCCATCTCTTCGCCATTCACATATAGTTTCCCCTGCCTAATGTCCACCGTATCACCGCCTACCGCAATGACACGCTTCACATAATAATCCCCGGAGGGCATCCTAACAGACAGCACATCCCCCCGCTCAAAATGCGGAATAATTCTGGTATAAAAGGCAATCTCATTATTATGAAGCGTTGGATACATGGATTTTCCTTTTACAAACGATATACCGATAATAAAATTGAACAAGATAAAGACAACAAGGAAAATGATAATAATCTCGATAATATCATGCAGCCACTTCTGCTTTTTACCGTCATATTTGCCTAATATTCTTTTTGACATGGAATTCACTGCTTTCTACTTAAATTATATATCCCTATTATACCTCGGATCAGGAATATTGCAAAGGGGTCTGACCCCTTTGCGTACCGTTTTCAGAATATTCTAAAAAAAGCCCCCGGAAGTCACTCCCAGGAGCTTTATTGTTTTTACTAATTATACTTTACTGTCAATCTCTACCGTATCGTTTGTGTAGAGTTCGGACAGCTGATCTTCCAGATCATTTTCCTCTTTTTTCATGTTGTGGTGTTTTACCGCAAATCCAACGATAACAACAATCAAAACGATTAATGCAGGAAGGTCCCACCAGCAAAAACCAAGCACGGTGTGTGAAAAGATATATGACATATTGATTCCTCCTTCTCATTTTGTGCTGCCCGCCGCCGGATGGATACGGCGGCGACAGCCTTTGTTGTTATGCCTGCACAGGCTCCTCGCCCGCTGTTCCTTCTTTGATTGCTTTCATCTTTTCTTCCAGCTCATCTTCGAAGTTGTTCTGACGTTTCTTCTGATTATGCTTATGCACTGCGAATACGACTATCATGATGATTCCCACCAGCAGCGCCGGTAAATCCCAGAAGCATAACCCTAAACTGTTGTGTATGAATTGATATAAATTATACAACATATGGTTCCCTCCTTTTCGGTCTTGCGCTGCTTTGGTTATTCAGCGTCATCTTCCTTTTCCTCTCCGCCTAAGCCTCTTCTGGCCATTTCAAGCTCCAGCTCTTCTCTTAGTTCGAAGATTCTTGCCTGCCGTTTCTTCATGCTTCTTGTGTAGAATGCCAGCACAATCAGTGCGAGCAGCATCAGTAAGAAGTGGAGAATGCAGCAAGCGTGGTCATCGAGGTTCTGTTTTGCTAATGGTGTTTCCTCATCCTGGATTGGTGTTAAATCATAGTCGCCTTCGTCGTTCTCTGTTAATTCAGCGTCAATCGGTGCTGCAGGTGTCGGTGTCGGTGGTATGATTGCCGTTGGTGTGGTCGGCGTTACCGCTGCCGGAGTTACCGGAGTTACTGGTGTTGCCGGTGTTGCTGGTGTCACCGGAGTCGTCGGAGTTACCGGCGGTACGATTGGTACGATGACCGGGTTCGCTGTGTAGGTTACTGTTACTTCTACATCTGCTGCAGGCATACCGTCCGCGCCGCTGTTTACGGTTGCATAATTCGGTGTGTAGCCTGTAACTGCCGGTGATGCGATGGAGAATGCTGCACCCACCTCATATTCGCCGGTATAATCCGGTGCTACCGCTGTTCCGGCTGCATCTACATAATGAATGGTCAGTCTGTAGATATTTACAACCGGTGTTTCCTCTGTCTCGTCTTCACGTGGAGTCTCACCAGTCTCATCTGTTGTTACACTTGCGATATTGCTGATGGTAGCTCCTGCATCTTCTCTGACGATCAGGTATTCGCAATTCAGTACTACTGTCTCACCAATGCCGATTTCACTAATGGTTGCTTTGCTTCCTTCAACGGTGTAGCCCTCTGCATTTGTAAAGATTACGCTGCCAGACGCCCCTTGAAGGTTATCACTTACGACTACGTTGTGCAGTGTTACATTTCCGGTGTTGTTTACCGCAATCTGGTACTGGATCGTGTCGCCGACCCTGTATTCATCCTGCGGGTTCACTACAGTCTTATTCACTGTATATGCCGCATCTGCCGGCTGTGTCGGTGTTACGACTTCATCGCTTCCATTCGGCCCTTCCGGATCATCGGTGGATGCCGCCGCCGTATTAACAACCTGGCCGTTTCTGATATCTGCTTCTGTTACAGTATATTCGTATGTGAATTCTCTGCTCTCACCCGGTGCAAGGATCGCGATGGTGTTCTCTGTGATGCTTACCAGGCTATCCTCAACCCTGATATTCTCAACCGGTACATTGCCGTCGTTTGTTACGGTTACTCTGTAACTGATCGTCTCGCCAAGTGCATATGACTCGCCATTTGCCGGCGTGCTTGTTACTTCTTTAACCACTGCTACGCTTGGGTTCGGATCATCTGTCGGGTCTTCTTTCTCTCCCGGATCCACTCCTGGATCTGGTTTTTCCGGATCTGGAGTCTCTCCGCCAGCTGTTGCCACGTTAAGAACTGAACCTTTCTGGATATCCTCTGTGGTTACGGTGTGTTCTGCGGTAAATGCCTCGCTGCTTGCTCCCGGTGCAAGGGAATCTATAATCCACTCATCTCCGGTCAGCTCATCTCTTACCACTACATTCGTCAGGGTCAGGTTTCCATCATTTACTGCTACAATACGATAGGTGATGGTCTCACCGAGGGCGTAAGTCTCACCGTTAGCCGGTGTACTCGTTGTCTCTTTGGAAATGCTCAGGTGCGGATTGGAGTTCTCTGTTTCAATTGTCTCCGTTCCATCCCCTGTTACTTCACTTCCATCCGGAGCCGTGCCGCCTGCTGTTGCGATATTGACTACCTGGCCTGCCAGGATGTCGCCTTCTGTTACAACATATTCTGTCGTAAACTCCTGCGTTCCGTTTGGCTCAAGGCTGTCTATTGTCCACTGGCCTCCTGTCAGATCATCGTTTACTGTAATGCCGCTGATTGTCACATTACCGTTGTTCACAACTTTGATTGTATAAGGAACTGTATCCCCAAGGCTGAATCCGCCTTCCGGCCCTGCAGCGGCTGTCTTCTCTACAAACAGACTCGGCTGCGGTGTTACTGTCGGCTCTTCCTTCTCACCTGGGTCTACTTCCGGATCCGGTTTTTCAGGATCTGGGCTTTCTCCCTTAGCGGTTGCTACGTTGAGTACCGTTCCGTTCAGGATATCCTGCTCTGTTACTTTGTATTCTGCAGTAAATACTTCGCTGCTTTCTCCCGGTTTCAGGAAATCAATTGTCCATTCATCTCCGGTCAGGTCGTCAGTAACCACTATATTTTTCAGGGTCAGGTTTCCGTCATTTGCTGCCACAATCTTGTATGTGATTGTTTCTCCAAGAGCGTATGCCGCTCCGTTCTCTGGTGTACTTGTTGTTTCTTTTGTTACGGTCAGATGGCCGTTCGGATTGTCTGTCGGATCCTCTGTCTTTCCCGGGTCTACTCCTGGATCCGGTTTGTTCGGATCCGGGCTCTCACCTGCTGCGGTTGCTTCATTTACTACGGAGCCCTTCAGAATATCCTTCTGTGTTACCTTGTGGCTCGCTGTAAATACTTCACTGGTCTCACCCGGTTTCAGTGAGTCGATGGTCCACTCGTCTCCGGTCAGTTCATCTGTTACCACTACATTTTTCAGCGTCAGGTTTCCGTCATTGACTGCTGCGATCTTATAAGTGATCGTCTCGCCAAGTGCGTATGTTTCACCATTTGCCGGTGTACTTGTTGTTTCTTTTGTTACGGTCAGATGTCCCTTCGGATTATCTGTTGGGTCTTCGGTATTGCCAGGTACGATCTCTGGATTTGGATTCTCAGGATCCGTGCTTTCACCTATAGCTGTAGCTTCATTCAATACCATGCCCTTCAGGATATCTTCCTCTGTTACCTTATACTCAGCCTTGAATGCTTCGCTGCTCTGACCTGGCTGCAGAGTTCCCACCGTCCATTCATCGCCGGTCAGCTCATCTTTTACTATCACGTTGTTCAGCGTCAGATTTCCGTCGTTAGCTGCCACAACTTTGTAGACGATTGTCTCGCCAAGAGCATATGTCTCGCCGTTTGCAGGCTTGCTTGTTGTTTCTTTTGTTACAGTTAAATGTCCCTTCGGATCTTCGAATTTGTCAACCGTGTCATCTTTCTCGTAGTCTTTATTTTCGTCTGAGAACTTCGCGGTAACGGTGTTTGTGAAACTTCCGTTCAGGATATCTTCCTCTGTTACTTTGTAAGTTGCTGTTGTTGTTACTACATCACCCGATGCTACATTCACAAATTTATCATTTCCTGTGATTGTGACTCCATCCTGCTCTACGATTGTAATTGTCTTAGCCTCATCATAGATATTCTTAACTGAGATATCAAAGGTGATCGTATCGCCATATTTATAGGTCTTCTCTCCGTCATGAGTCTTTGTTACTACGTCATCAACATCGACATCCTCATCTGTTACAGTCAAAGTACCCTTTACGTAAGTAATATCATAATTGCTTGTTACATCTTTTTCTCCGGCCAGAGTATAAATCTTAGCGTCTCTTACAACATTGTCGCTTGTTCCCACAAATGTCTGACTGCCTTCTACAGTTGCCGTATATTTGTGTATCGGTAATAACTGTCCCAGGCCTACTGTGCTGACTGCTTTCACCAATGCAGTATTATCAAAGGACTTCTCAGCGCTTGCCGCTGTAATTGTGATCGGTCTTGCCACAATCTGAATCGTAACATCCTCAGCGGTCAGAGTTGTATAGCCTTCCCGTAAAGCCTTAACGCTTACTGTTACGGTTCCTTCCGATACGTTTGTTACACTTGGTACTTTTGTTGACCAGTCATTTGCTGCTGTCTTGTAGTATATAGTGTAGCCGTCTGCGCCGATTACCTCAGCACTTGCAGCATGAGCCTGACCATCATACTTCCAGCTTCCGCCTTCCGCCGTTACTTTTGCATCCTTAATAGTCGCCGTCTTAATCTCGAAGTCACCCGGAATTACCGTTACAGAATAGTTTGTATTCTCTTCATAATCTGCGGTCAGCACATCCTGATAGATGTTTACATCTTCGTCAGCATTCGTTCTGCTGTAAACCACTTCTCCAAGATCGTCTTCTGCAATTAAGTTCTCTATTGTTCCGGTAAATATAGGATCTGGCTGGTCAAAATATTTCCAATCATCATCCACTGTAATGGTAGCTGGTCTGGCTGTAATCTCAATCGTTACATTTTCTGCTTTCAGATCATCATAACCTGTTCTAGTCGCTTTTACACTGACTGTCTTCACTCCGTCTGCTACATTTGTTACACTTGGCGCTTCTGTGGTCCAGTCTGCATCTCCCACCTTATAGTATACCGTATAGCCTTTTGCTCCCTTGACCACTGCAGATGCTTCATGGGCTACTCCGTCATAGGGCCAGCTTCCGCCGGACGCTTCCAGATACGCTCCTTCCACACTTGCTGTTTTGATCTCAAAATCGCCGGCCTCTACCGTCACTGCATAGTTGGGGTTTGCTTCATAATCTGCGGTCAATACATCCACATAAGTTCCTACACCTTCCGCTGCATTCGTTCTTCTGTAGCTTATTTCTCCAAGATCTCCTGCTGTAACCAGCTCGCCTACCGTTCCGCTAAAGTCTGGATCCGGCTGGTCAAAGTATTTCCAGTTGTCATTCACAGTAATTGTCACTGGTTTTGCAGTAATCTGAATCGTTACATTGTCTGCTGTCAGATCTGCATATCCCGTTCTGGTTGCTTTTACACTGACTGTCTTCACGCCGTCCGCTACATCTTTTACGCTCGGCGCTTCTGTGGTCCAGTCTGCATCCCCCGCCTTATAGTATACGGTATAACCTTCCGCTCCTGTTACCACTGCGGCTGCTTCATGCGCTGTTCCGTCATAGATCCAGCTTCCGCCTTCCGCATTCAGCTCTGCTCCTTCTATGCTGGCCGTCCTGATTTCAAAATCGCCTGTCTCTACCGTCACTGCATAGTTGGGATTCGCTTCATAATCTGCGGTCAGCACATTCAAATAGGTATCTACAGCTTCATCGCTGTTTGTTCTTCTGTAGCTTACTTCTCCAAGATCCCCTGCTGCTACCAGCTCGCCTACCGTTCCGCTAAAGTCTGGATCCGGCTGGTCAAAATATTTCCAGTTGTCATTCACGATAATTGTCACTGGTTTTGCAGTAATCTGAATCGTTACATTGTCTGCTGTCAGGTCTGCATATCCCGTTCTGGTTGCTTTCACACTGACTGTCTTTACGCCGTCTGCCACATTCGTTACACTTGGCGCTTCTGTGGTCCAGTCTGCATCCCCTGCCTTATAGTATACGGTATAGCCTTCCGCTCCTGTTACCACTGCGGCTGCTTCGTGCGCTGTTCCGTCATAGATCCAGCTTCCGCCTTCCGCATTCAGCTCTGCTCCTTCTATGCTGGCCGTCCTGATTTCAAAATCGCCCGTCTCTAC
>OBZW01000485.1_pt1 | contig 23474 bp, 19 predicted proteins | sample 1477021 | NCBI WGS metagenome assembly OBZW01 (sample SAMEA2580262, study PRJEB22360) | human gut metagenome | biome: human gut; feature: human-associated habitat; material: faeces | place: Denmark | collected 2008/2010
TCTCTGCTGTTGAATGTTCTGCTTCAGGTTCATCTGGCGGAAAAGTCTATGAGGAGGGAATCTGAGAATTTATTCTGGCAGATTAATCAGATATTGGTGCAGAATGAAAAGGACGTTGAACAAATCAAAGCAGATTTTGCGAAGAACTGCCTCATTAATGCAAAGGCCGCTGCTTATATCATGCAGAACCGGCCGGAGATTATTGGGAATCAGCCGGAACTGGAGAAGATTGCTAAGCTGCTTCAGATCGATGAGTTTCACATATTTGATACGGAGGGAAACTTGTATGCGGGGTCGCAGCCTAAATATTTTGGGATGAATTTTAATTCCGGGGAGCAGATGCAGTTTTTTCTTCCAATGCTGGAGGACCGTTCTCTTGAGCTCTGCCAGGAGATAACCCCGAATACGGCGGAGAGCAAGCTTATGCAGTATGCGGCTGTCTGGCAGGAAGACGGCAAAGGGATTGTGCAGATTGGAATGGAACCCGACCGTGTTGTAGAGGCTATGAAAAGAAATGAGCTTTCCTATATATTTTCAATTGTTACTGCGGATGAGGGAAATGTAATCTGTGCGATAGATCCTGATACCCATAAAGTGCTGGGATCTACAGACAGCAATTATATTAACAGAGATGTCAAAGAACTGGGGATAAAAGGGGAGGCTCTGGCGGATGGAGAAGAGGGATTCCGGACGGAGTTTGACGGGGAAAAGAGTTACTGTTTGTTCTCGCGCACGGGTTCCGTAATACTTGGGCGGATCTGTCCCGAGAGCACAATGTACCGGAATATATCTAAAAATACGCTTATGCTGTCCTTGTATCTTGCGCTGCTGGGCGTGATTATTATTGCGGCAATTTCCAGGTATCTGGACAGATATATAGTGCGGGGGATTTCATCGGTCAATAAAAAACTGCGTGTGATTACCGGAGGTGATCTGGATACCCGGGTGAGCGTAAATACGACACCGGAATTTGCCGAACTGAGCGACCAGATTAATGAGATGATAGAAAGCCTGCTGGATATGCCGAATAAATTATCGGCAGTGCTGGATATTGTGAAGATTCCGGTGGGGATCTATGAGTACCGGCTGAATATGAAGCGGGTGATGGCTACGAGCGGTATGAGAAGTATTCTTTGTCTATCTTCAGAAGAAACAGAGAAGATTCTGTCAGACCACGGTACGTTTGAAGCAAAACTGGAGGAGATCCGCCGATGTCCGGAGGAGGCAGAACGGGGGATTTACCGACTTCCCTGGGAAGAGGAACGGTATATCCGAATGGATTCCATTCCTTACGAGAATGGCACTTTGGGTATTATCCTGGATGTGACGGAAGACATGGTTGAAAAGCACCATATTGTATATGAAAGAGACCGGGATTTCCTGACGGGCTTATATAACCGCCGGGCATTCTACAGCAGGTTTGAAGGAATCATGAGCGGAAAGCCGGAATGCGGTCATGCGGTGCTGTTTCTTGCCGATGCCGACGGACTAAAAAAGGTAAACGATCAATATGGGCATGCAGGCGGAGACGACTACCTGCAGGGAATAGCCGATGTCCTGCTCTCCTGTCCGGCCGGAAAGAAAGTTGTGAGCAGACTGGGCGGAGACGAATTTGCCCTGCTTATTTATGGAGCGAAAGACAGGGAGGAACTGGAAGTTTATATCGATGCGGTGCAGAAGGCTGTAAGCCAAAGCATTGTAGAGATAAACGGTCAGGTCTCGATCCCTGTGCGGCTGTCTGCGGGATATGCATTCTATCCGGAGGATGGCAGTGACTGCAGTGGATTGATGGAACTTGCGGATAAACGGATGTACGAAGCAAAGAAGAGCAGAGGATATGAACCCCGTAATAAGAGCGTGTCCAGCTGATGGTGTTAAATCGGAAGAATGTCTTAATCATTCATACCCGAATATGGAACTGCACTTGGATAGGTGTTTGCAGGAAAGGAGCATGGGAGCAGCAGGCCCCTTATACAAAAAGTCTTTTCGAAATCATGAAAAGAGAAAGCCGTACCTGATGATACAGTCCTAAGGGTAACAGCTACAACTAACTGAGCTGTTACCCTTACATAGACTTTTCAACGAGGTCTATCATAATCAGGTTTTCCCTGGTTTAATCTGCATTTCCGAAAATCTGCTCCTCAATGTCTTTTATTGTAATACTCTCCAGATATTGTTTTCCGATTTTATTTAGATTGCCATAGATTCCATCCATGACTCCGGCCATTCCGGATGCCACTAAACAGGGCATATCAATATTTCCGGAATGCCAGGAGGTTTTTACAATATCCATCTGCAGAGCATCACAAATTTGTTTCAGATTGATATCTTCCGGATTCCTGGCAATTCTATAGCCCCCCCGGAGGCCTTCTTTGGTATCGAGTAAATTATATTTTTTCAGCCGTGCCATCACTTTTCTGACCCGGACGGGATTCGTGCAGATGTTGGCTGCCAGCTCTTCGCTGGAGAGCGTCTCCTGCTTATGGTCGAGGAAGACCAGCGCGTGCACCGCGATTGTAAATTCTCCTGTCATGTTATCACCCTTTAGTTATATTTGCTCCTGCCCATTTCGCTCTGTCAGAGAGTCTTTGTTAAACTATTTTCAGAAATCGGATTCTTTCAGTAGATTATTTATCCATCAGACCCATTTTTATATCAATTTTCTACATTCCACTTAGAAATTCTTCCGCGTATTTAGAGGCTACAGCGCCATCAGCTGCTGCTGTTATAATCTGGCGCATGGGTTTTGTACGGATATCTCCCACCGCAAATACGCCGGGAATATTTGTGCGTGTTGTTTCATCAGCCTGTATATAGCCGTGGGAATCCAGCGTAACCTGTCCCTTCAGAATGGCTGTATCGGGAACCCTGCCGACTGCCACGAAGATCCCGTCACAGGGAAGGTAGGACACCTCTTTTGTATTGACATCCTCCAGTTTGGCTCCGATGACTTTCTTTTCGTGAAGAACTCCGGTTATCCGTGTGTTCCAGTGGAAAATAATATTGCTGTTGTTCAGCGGCTCGATATAGATCCGTGATGCGCGGAGCTGGTCCCTGCGGTGAACCAGATGTACTTCTTTGCAGATTTTAGAGAGCAGAATCGCGTCTGCAGCCGCAGTATTTCCTCCGCCTGCGATTACCACGGTCTTATTTTTATACATCATCCCATCGCAAGCCGCACAGTAAGCGACGCCATGTCCGCGCATCTCCTGCTCTCCGGGGACATCCAGTTCGCGGGGAGAGGCGCCCATTGCCAGAATCACAGTGCGTCCGAGGACTTCCCCTTCTGAGGTGATAAGTTTTTTGGGATTGGAGGTGAGTTCCATTTCTTCTACCTGGGCAAAGGCGGTTTCTACACCGAACCTGTCGGCGCCCTTTTTCATCTTTGTGGCCAGTGTGTAGCCATCTATACCGTCTTCAAATCCCGGATAATTATCGATCTGTTCGGTGGTCGCCATTTGTCCGCCCGGAGAAAGCTTCTCCAGTACCAGAACGGAAAATCCGCTCCTGGCGGCGTACAGAGCTGCGGTATAACCGCCGGGGCCGCCGCCCACAATCACAACATCATATTCCTTCTGTTTCATCCTCTATACCTCCTTTATCCACTTTTGTATCTCTGCTTTCGAGCCGGGATTTACAAGCAGTTCACTGTGATGGCCGTCCTTGAACATCAACAGGGAGGGGATCGTGTCCACATCGAACTTTTCCGCCAGTTCCGGCTCATCATCCAGATTGACTTTTCCGATTGCCACCGTACCCTGGAGTTCTTCTTCCAGCTGGTCGATCACCGGGCCAAGGCGGCGGCAGTAACCGCACCATGGCGCCCAGAATTCCACAATTATGGGTGTTCTATTCTGGCTTGTATGTTCCTGAAAATTATTGTTTGTTAAAGTAAGTTGACTCATCTTTGGCACCTCCTGATTTTATCTTTTTTGTTTTATGCGCATTGCTGTGAATATAAATGTAATATGAATGGTTACAGTTTATACTGTAATTATATTAGTATCAGTTTGCGGTGTCAAGTGTTTTAACAAAACTTTTTAATGAAAATAAAGTATGTCTAAAATTTATCAGACTATTGTTAAAATATTATTTAAATTGACAGTATATTACTTGCGTGGTAATGTAAATGTACAGTTTTGGAATACACTTTTGAAAGGGAGGTTTATTATGAGTGTTTATATTATTACAGGAGGAACAACAGGAATCGGGGCTGCTGTAAGGACGACATTGCTGGATCAGGGCCAGGAGGTTTTTAATATTGACTTAAAAGAGGGTGATTTCCTGGCAGATCTTTCTAAAAGCGAGGAACGCCAAAATGCAATTGAGGCAGTTAAACTGCGCTATCCGGATGGGATTGACGGGCTTTTCTGTAATGCCGGCGTGGGACCCACTGCACCGCCTAAGCTGATATTCAGTCTGAATTTCTTTGCAGGAATTGAGATTGCAGAGGGACTGCGCCCATTGCTTAAGAAAAAGAACGGAAGCTGTGTTATGACCTCTTCCAATTCGGTGACTAATCATACGGTCCGGTGTGACTGGGTAGACATGATGTCAAACGTCATGGACGAAGACAGGATATTGGAGATGGCGGCAGATATCCCGCGTACAATGGCTCCATCCGCCTATAGCTCTTCCAAGCATGCGCTGGCCAGGTGGGTGAGGAGAGTCTCTCCCGCGTGGGCAGTGGACGGTCTGCGTATAAATGCGGTTGCGCCCGGCAACACAACGACTCCAATGACACAGGGAATGACTGATGCACAGCGGGATGCAGCGCTTTTGATTCCGATTCCGACGCGATATGGAAGAAAAGAATTTCTGGATGCACAGGAGATTGCAAACGGTATGTTATTCCTTGCTTCGCCGCTGGCCAGCGGGATCAATGGAATCATCTTATTTGTAGACGGCGGAATTGATGCATTACTGCGTTCAGAGCGTTTTTAGAAGGGAGAGAAAGTGATGAGAATTTTAGAACAATATATGGACTGTATGCAGCGCGGCGATAATGTGGGGCTGGCTGACCTGTTTAATGAGTACGGGGTGCTTCACGATGCTTCGTTAATAAAGATCGGAAGCGATACGATGCACCTGGAAGGAAAAATGGCCGTAGAAATGATGTTTCACCATAAATTTGGTTTCAATGGAGGGCCATTTAAAATATACAGTATTAAATACAATGGAGACAATCAGGTGTGGTATTTTATCCAGTATGGAGATACAATATTGCCGGTAACTGCCTTTCTGGAGAAAACGGATGAAAATGGAAAAATTAAGCGGCTAAATATATATCCGCTCTAATAATTGAATCGTTCGCAAATTACATTGCATATGGCGATAAGGTCTATATACTTAAAGGTTGTAAAATTTATATCTATTATAATAGGAAGAAACTGCTCTGCCCGAAACATTTTTAGATGTTTTCAGGAGGGCATTTTTTCTGTGTATTCTGCATGATGCAGAAATATAAAAACATCTTGACTCTTCCCTTACGGGAGACTGTAGGATGAATTTGTAAGGAGGAGCAGAGAGATGAAAACATGTATGAAAGCAGAACATTAAAAAGAGGTGGACAGATATATGATTTAGTTTCAGGAGGAATGGTTAAGACTGTGATTACTCCGTCAAAAGTTGCATTGAATCAATGGAAAAAAGCATATCCAAGTTTTAAGGGAACTGCATTGATAATACCACACCAGAAAAGACGTGGGGTTTATCGAGGCAACAATAAGCGGATTAATGAGAACGAAACACTTAAAATAGCTTATATTGGCGCGCCTTTGATAGAAAAGGGATGGAATTATTGGAATGAAGCTATTAAAAAAGCTCATGAAAAAGGCTGTAGAGAAGAATTTCATGTATTTGGAGCAATTAGAAATAATCCAGAATATGTTGTCATTCATGAAATAACCTTTCAAAATGGCCTAAATAGTATGATAACGGCATTAAGAAGAAATGAAATTCATTGTGTAGTATTAGGGTCTATTGTGAAAGAGACTTATTCATATACTTATTTTGAATCATTGGCATCAAATGCTTTTGTAATAACAAACTTGTTAAGTGGAAATATTGCATATGAAACTAAAAAAAATAAAAATGGTATTGTTTTAAATCGACCGGATGATTTAAGTCAATTATTTTTGAATGAGAACGACCTGCGAAACAAAATCAATAATTATCGGAAAAGAGAATTTAATGTTCCTTTAGAGTTGGTTGAGAATGATGATTTTATTCCTTATATATCGAACAAGCAATTTAAATGCGAAGTATATATCGAGAAAAAAAATCTTACTTGGTGGCATGAACACTTAAAAATGAATTTAATTTTTTTACATAAGATATTTACGTTTAAATTAAAGAGTTTAATCAAAGTAGCTTTCAATCTAAAAAAATAATATTTATTGATAATCTCGGAAGGAATATATGACAATTAAGATTGGAAAAAGAAAATTTATATATTGTTTAGCTTTGTTTTTTATTATTTATTATGCTTTCTCAAGTGGATTGGAAAAATACACATATGGAGGAAAGACCATTTTAATCTATTGTTCTTTATTATTTGCAGTAGGACTTATAGTGCAGCAATCATTTTATAGTATTAAATGGTATCCAATTAATATATGTGCTATTTTTATGGGACTAATAGTAATGTTAAACAGAAATCAAAACCAGGCTAATGGAATTTATATTAATACATTAGCAATGTGGGTAGGAATTTCTTTTTTTATATTCATGCAAACAAACAGTAAATGGCATAAAGCGGCACGCTATTTATTAACTTTCGTAGGACTTTTTTTTGCTTTTTTTACAATAGCATTTATGTTTACTCCTGAATTTTATTGTAGCAGAGTAGCAACATTATTTTCCGGTTATACTTATGCATTATTAAGACAATATAAAAATGGATTTATGCCGGGGTTAGCTTTTCACTATAGTGCTAATGGAATTTATTTATCAGTTGGATTAAGCGTTTTAGGATCATATCTACTAAATATAAGATTTCAAAATAAATCTAAAATAAAAAAAATAGTTATGGTCTTTCTTTTTCTTTTTGTATTATTTGCTCTATTTATGACTGCAAAAAGAGCACATATAATTTTTTCTATGTTCGTTTTACTTGTTTGCTACTACTTTCTGCACTCTGATCAACCTGTAAGAAGATGGTATAAAATCTTATTTGCTGTTATGTTAGCTGTTGTTGCTTTAATGGTTATTTCGCAGTTTGTTCCAACAGTATTAAATTTCGTATATAGGTTTTACGAGTCAGCAGCAGCAGGGGATATTACTTTAGGCCGAGAAACGCAAGTCATTACAGCTTTAGGCCAATTTTTCCATAATCCACTTTTGGGAATAGGATGGGACGGATTTAAATACTGGTATAAAGCGACAACTGGTACATATGTTAATGTGCATTGTGTTTATGTCCAATTATTATGCGAGAATGGTTTAATAGGAAGTATACCTTTTTATACTTTCTTTATAGTTGAGTTGCATCATATTATAAAAGTTTTTAAATATTATATACAGAGAAAAGTGCATTTTTCTCAGGATGCTCATATTGCCATGACGTTTTCTTTATATATTCAAATATTCTTTTTGCTATATTGTTTTACAGGAAATCCACTATACGATGCACCAATATTTTTCCCATATATGTTTGCATGCTCTATAGGTGAATATTATTTTAGAAAATCTAAGAAAGAAGAAAAAGTATGAAATATGGAATAATTACATTTCATTTTGCCCACAATTATGGAGCCATGCTACAAGCTAAAGCATTAAAAGATTATATAAGTGAGTTGAATGAAAATACAGAAATAATAAATTATGTTCCAAAAACAATGATGCAATTCTATCAAATTAATCCTTTTAGAAAAAAAATTGGAATTAAAAACTTCTTTTATGGTTGTATGAATTTACCTAGACGTATAAAGCAATATCGCATTTTTCAAAATTTTTACAGACAAGAGTTAGATTGTATTGGTAAGCCTATTACAAACAAAAGGAAATTTATAGAATATAGGGATGAAGTTGATGTAGTAATTTGTGGAAGTGATCAAATCTGGAATGGTAAATTGACAAGTTGGGATGATATATATTATGGAGGTGCGCTTGGAGGAAAAAGCAAAAGAATATCATATGCGGCAAGTTTCGGCGGGGTTAATATTGATACCTTTCAAAAAAAATGTATTGAGAACTTTCTTCCAGATTTCGTAAGTATTTCACTTCGTGAAGAAGATGGCTTTCAGGAAATATTAGAACTCATAAATATAAAACCTGAGATTGTATTAGACCCTGTTTTTTTGTTAGACGAACCATATTGGAGTAAATTGGCTGAAAAGTCGGTTTATAAAACAAATGAAAAATTCGTACTTTATTACTCTTTAAAAGAAGATAAAGAATTAATAGAATTAACAGAGCGTATTGCCAGATATAACGGATTAAATATATTAGCAATCCATCCAATTTGTCAAAAACATCATATTTGTGCTGTTAATTTGAGGTGCATAGGGCCAAATGAATTTCTTTATCTAATTAAAAATGCTGAGTATGTTTGTACTAATTCTTTTCATGCAAGTGCTTTTTCAATTATTTTTGAAAAAAAGATTTTGCACAAATCCTTCCCAGGCAAGGAAACACGAGTTGAATCCCTGTTCCGACGAACTGGAGCATTTTCAAATAAAGTTGAGCCGATAGATAACATCCCAATTATGGATTTGAGTAAAGTTGACCATGGAAAAATAAAAACTGAAATACAGCATTCTAGAGAGTTTTTATTAAAATCATTACATAAATGTCAGAGCGAACAATAATGGTATCGGGAGAGAATAATGTATTTAATTACGAAGTTAAAAGAGGAATGCTGCGGGTGTACTGCATGTAAAAGTATATGTCCCCAAAAATGTATTAAGATGGAGCGAGACGAATATGGTTTTTTATTTCCTGTTATAACGGACGCGGTAAGATGTATTTCATGTGGACTATGCGAAGACGTTTGTGCTTTTACAAGGAAAAAAGAAGTGAAGGAAGAACCGGATTGTTTCTATGGCTGGCATAAGAATCAAAAAACGAGATATGAAAGTACTTCAGGGGCTGCATTTGTGGCTATTACAGAAGTTTGTAATAAATTAGGCGTCTCGGAATTTTATGGAGCTGCATATGATGATGAGTTAATGGTACATCACATAGGAGTTAACCAATTATCGGATCTTAGTTCATTAAAAACCAGCAAATATGTACAAAGTGAAATGGGGGAAGTATATGAAAATGTCATGAATTCCCTTAAGAAGGGGAATAAAATACTTTTTTCTGGGACGCCGTGTCAAGTGGATGGCCTGAAAAGTTGTGTCAGAGGAAAATACAAGGAGCAATTAATTACCATTGCTCTTATATGCCATGGCGTAGCAACACCAATGGGGTATAAGAAATATCTCAATGATATTGAAAGAAAACAAGATGACAAAATTAAAAGAGTTCAATTTCGTGTGAAGCATCCGCAACATGATTTGCTAACATGTGAGTTAGATTCTGGCAATGTATATGAGGATAAAGATCAAACATATATGATGACATTTGGCATGGGATTATTGCATAGGATAAGTTGTTTTTCGTGTCCTTATACAACCCCTTATAGAAATGTAGATTTTACGATTAGTGATGCTCATGGCTTAATTCAGTATTATCCAAGTCTAAAAGAAGAGATACCAAGAGGGGTATCTTGTGTGATAGCACACACCAAAACAGCGAAAAAGATGATTTTAGATATCTCCGAAATAATGAAGCTTAAAAAAGTACCATTGGAGCAGGTACAGAATCAATACCAACCACAGTTGTCAAAGCCGCTCGAATATAATCCTAAAAGGGAACGTTTCTTAAAAAAAATAATTATAGGTAATAAATCTTTTGAAAAATGTGCAAAGAGAGAGATTTTTTTGTGGAAAAAGAAAATGATCTTTAAAAACAGAGTAAAGAAAATATTTAAAATAGACTTTTAAGAATTGTGAAAGGAGTTAATATTTTGAGAGACGATATTATGGTATCTATAAGATGTCTTTGTTATAATCATGAAAAATATCTTCGTAGATCGCTGGATGGTATAGTGAATCAAAAGACAAATTTCCGTTTTGAGGCAATCATTCATGATGATGCTTCTACAGACAACTCTCAGGCAATTATCAAAGAATATGCAGAAAAATATCCAGAAATAATTATTCCTATCTTGCAAAAAGAAAATCAGTATTCTAAAGATCCTCATATTTCTCAGTATATTATTAGACCAATAGTTAGAGGAAAATATTGCGCTATTTGCGAGTGCGATGATTACTGGACTGATCTAAATAAGCTTCAGCAACAAGTAGACTTTTTGGAAAAACATTCGGAGTATAGTATATGTGGACATGCCTATGATGTTGTGGAAGAAAATGAACATATTGTTAATCATAAGATACGCGAGAATAAGCAGAATCATGATATATCATTAAATGATATTATTATGAATTATGATTTACCACAAACTGCAACATTAGTCTATCGCACGGACAAATGGATGAAAATGCCGGATTTCTTTTCTAAGTGCATGGTTGGAGATTACCCATTAATGCTTTATATGGGGACTTGTGGAAAAATGTTTTATATAAATAAAAATATGTCTTGTTATAGGCTTCATGATAAAGGTTCTTGGGTGTCTGAAACACGAAAAAATCCTATAGAATTTCGTACACATGTGGATCTGCTTATTAATATGTTAGTGGAATATAATAAGTATACTTTTAATAAATACAAAAACATAGTTGATTTGCGAATATCTCAGTGTGACTATATAGCATTATTGCTTGAAGAAAAGATTACAGAAATAAAACATAATAAATATTTTTTAACATTGCCATTTAAAGAAAGAGCTGCAGTAATATCAAAACTTAAGTATCCAAAAGCAGCTTCATTTTTTAAACGAGTTATAAAACCAGGAGATAAAAAGTAAAATTATGAGTGGAGTCACAAACAATAAAGTAATGGCTAATTTTATATGGAGATTTGCAGAACGTTGCGGTGCCCAGGGGGTTGCATTTATTGTATCCATTGTATTAGCGCGGTTACTGGAACCCAAAGTATACGGTACGATTGCGTTAGTTACTGTGTTTACAACGATTTTAAATGTTTTTGTTGACAGCGGACTCGGAAATGCTCTTATTCAGAAGAAAAATGCAGATGATTTGGACTTTTCAACCGTTTTCTTTTTCAATATATTTGTATGCTGCTTTTTATATGCGATAATGTTTTTCGCCGCACCATCTATTGCAAAATTTTATAATGATACCACTTTGACTCCTGTAGTCCGTGTACTTAGCCTGACACTTGTTATTTCTGGGATTAAGAATGTGCAACAGGCCTATATCTCAAGAACACTACAGTTTAAGCGCTTTTTCTTTGCAACCTTAGGGGGAACAATTGGGGCCGCAGTTATTGGGATTATGATGGCGTTTATGGGATATGGAGTATGGGCATTAGTCGCTCAACAAATATTTAATGCAACTGTTGATACTCTAATTTTATGGATCACTGTAAATTGGCGTCCGAAGAAAGAGTTCTCCTTGAGAAGATTAAAAAGACTTCTCTCATATGGATGGAAATTACTTGCCTCAGCACTTTTAGATACTGTATATAATAATGTCCGTCAATTGATCATAGGTAAAATGTATTCTTCGACAGATCTAGCCTATTATAATAAAGGTAAGCAGTTTCCAAACTTGGTTATCACCAATGTGAATACAGCAATTGATAGTGTACTATTTCCAGTAATGTCTTCAAGGCAGGATGATACCAAACAGGTTAAGTCAATGACTAGAAGAGCCATTAAGACTAGTAGTTTTATTATCTGGCCTATTGTAATGGGAATGGCAGCATGTGCAAGACCAATTATTAGTTTACTATTGACAGATAAATGGCTCCCCTGTGTTCCGTTTTTACAAATATTTTGTTTTACATATGGATTTTGGCCAATACACACAGCAAATTTAAATGCTATTAAAGCTGTGGGCAGAAGTGATATTTTTTTAAGATTAGAAATTATTAAGAAGATAATAGGAATAATATCGATTTTGGTTTCTATGCCTTTTGGAGTAATGGCAATGGCATTAGCCTATGGTGCAACGGCGCCAATTAGTGCTTTTGTAAATGCCACACCCAATCGTAATTTATTGGATTATAAATATTCAGAACAGTTACGTGATATGCTTCCAGCAATGTTGCTTTCATTTATAATGGCAGTCATTGTATTGTATATCGGTAAAATTCCTATAAGTGTTTTTCCTGCATTTATTATACAGATAATTGTAGGCATTATTATCTATATTGCTGGAGCAAAAATTTTTCATTTTGAAAGTATGGAATATATTTTAACAGTAATAAAAATGAGGAGGAGTGAAAAAAAATAATTATGCAAACTCCAATCGTGAAAATGAATCAAAACATTGGTTCAGCTAATATTTATGTAAAACGCGAAGACTTACTTCCATTTTCTTTTGGAGGCAATAAGGTTCGTATTGCACAAGAATACTATGCAGATATGTGTAAAAAAAGAAAAAACAGTATGATTTGTTATGGAAATGCAAGATCCAATCTTTGCAGAGTTATAGCAAATATATGTCATTCCAGAGGTATTGTTTGTCATATTATTTCACCATCAGAAGAAGATGGAACTCGTATTGAAACGTCAAATAGTAGAATAGCAAGGAATTGTGGAGCCATATTTCATCCCTGTAATAAAAATAAAGTTTGTGAAGCAGTTGAAGATGTTATCTTGGAGTGTGATTGTAATGGGCTATATCCTTATTATATATATGGGGATAAATATGGGAAAGGAAATGAATCTGTTCCAGTAAGAGCATATGTAAAAGTTTATGATGAAATAAAACAGCAGAGCCAGCATATGGGAATTCAATTCGATTTCATTTTTCTTGCTATAGGAACTGGCATGACACAGGCGGGATTAATAGCCGGAAGACAATTAAATAAAGGATCAGAAAAAATTGTCGGCATATCTGTATCTAGAAAAAAAGAACAGGAATTAAGGATACTCGCTACCTTTGTAGAAACCTATTTTCACTCTTTAGGAATTGAACTTCCATTAGGAGAACTGGAGATAATTGATGACTACCTCTGCGGTGGCTATGGAAAATATGATGATGCTATTGTCAATATAATAAAAGAGACTTTAATACAAGAAGGAATGCCTCTGGATCCAACATACACGGGAAAAGCATTCTACGGAATGCTTAGGACAATTGAAAAAGAAAAAATCAAAGGAAATATTCTTTTTATCCATACAGGAGGCACTCCGCTTTTTTTTGACAATATCGAATTACTGAAGTAATGATGTTTATAATAGGTGGTATAAAAAGGAGAAAAGGTGAATGAATATACTATTAACATCTGTCGGAAGAAGAAGTTATTTAGTTCAATACTTTAAAGATGCCTTAAGTGGTAAAGGCGAAGTTCATGTGGCAAATAGCTCTGCAATTACACCCGCATTTCAAGTTGCAGATTATGCAACTGTGACGCCGAATATTTATAATAAAAATTATATTCCTTATCTTTTAGAATATTGTCGTAATAATGATATAAAAGCAATTATTTCCCTATTTGACGTAGACTTACCTGTTTTAACTCAAAATAAGGAGAAATTTGAAGAGGTTGGCACAACTGTCGTGATATCTGATAAAAAAGTAATTCATATCTGTAATGATAAATGGTTAACGTATCAATTTTTATTAAAAAATGGATTCTATGTGCCCAAAACTTTCATTTCATTAGAAAAGGCATTAGTTGATGTGAAAAATGAACAAATCTCATATCCACTTATAGTAAAACCTAGATGGGGGATGGGATCTATTGCAGTGTTTGAAGCAGAAAATGAAGAAGAATTGAGAGTTTTCTATGAGAAAACGAAAAGAAATATTTTAAAGACATATTTAAAATATGAGTCTCAGGAAGATATTGATACCAGTGTATTGATACAAGAAAAAATAAACGGCCAGGAGTACGGATTGGACATTATTAATGATCTTCATGGTAATTATCAAACAACCATTGCAAAAGTAAAATATGCAATGAGATCAGGTGAAACTGATTGCGCAGTTACTATTGCAGATAATCGCCTAAAAGCGCTTGGAAAAAAGCTTAGCAGCTGTTTGCATCATGTAGCTAACCTAGATGTCGATGTCTTTATAGTTGATGATAAACCTTATGTGTTGGAAATGAATGCAAGATTTGGCGGGGGATATCCATTTAGTCACATGGCGGGAGTAAATCTACCACTTGCAATTGTGAACTGGTTACAGAATATTTCGTTCGATAAAAAGTTGTTAACAGAAAGAATTAACATTATGGGACAAAAGGATATTAATCTAGTAAGGCTACATATTCAACCAGAGGTTTCTATTAACAAAATCAGAACAGAAGAACAAATATATCGTACTGTGATAGAAATGGAAACACTCTTAACTCCGTCGTTGACTGAAAGGAAAATAGATCTACAATCTTATTCGAAAAAGCTATGTTATTACGGAGAGGTCTGGAGAATACAAGACACTCAGAATAGAATCATTGGCATATTAGCAGCGTATATGAACGATAAGGAAACAAAGACGGCTTACTTAACTCTACTTGTAATCTCACCCAAATACAGGGGCCAGCATTTAGCAGAAAAAATGTTGAAAATTGCAGAAGACAATGCTATTAAAAATGGTATGCTGAAATTCAAGTTGGAGGTAAGAAAATCCAATATTACAGCAATCGGTTTTTATGGAAATTTTGGTTATTATGTAACTGAGGAAGTAACTCCTGATTCTTATCTTATGGAAAAAGTACTGTAGTTAGACGAGGAGAATAGCGATGATGAATAATAATATTTTAGTAACCAGATCATCCATGCCAGAAATAGAGGAGTATATTGAGGAGATAAAAGATATATGGGATACACATTGGCTTACTAATATGGGAATTAAGCATAAGCGTTTGCAAACGGAGCTAAAAGATTATTTAGGAGTTGATCATATTGATCTTTTTACAAATGGCCATATGGCATTGGAGTTATCTTTACAGGCAATGAACTTGCAAGGAGAAGTTATTACCAGTCCATTTACATTTGCTTCTACAACACATGCGATTGTGCGTAATGGGTTAGTGCCGGTATTCTGTGATATTAATCCAGTTGATTTTACGATGGATGTCTCAAAGATTGAGGAATTAATTACAGATAGAACATGTGCGATTATGCCTGTTCATGTTTATGGAAATATCTGTGATATTGAAGAAATACAGCGCATTGCAGATAAGTACGGACTAAAAGTCATATATGATGCCGCTCATACTTTTGGTGTTCGTTATAAGGGGCAAGGTATCGGCTCTTTTGGAGATGTATCTTGTTTCAGTTTCCATGCTACAAAAGTATTTAATACTATTGAGGGCGGAGCTGCTTGTTTTAGAAATAAAGACTTTGGACTTAATCTATATCGTTTAAAGAATTTTGGCATTCGGGGACCGGAAACCATTGATGGTGTAGGAGCCAATGCAAAAATGAACGAGTTCTGTGCTGCTATGGGGCTTTGCAATTTAAAACATGTAGATGATGAGATTGCAAAACGTAAATTAATAGTAGAAAGATATATGAGTTATTTGAAAACTGTTGATGGCATTCAAACTAATCTAAAACAAAAAAATGTACAACCCAATTATGCATATTTTCCTATAGTGATTGATGAAAAAGTATATGGTTCTACTCGGAATGAAATATATAAAATGCTATCAGATAATAATATTGGAGCAAGGAAGTACTTTTACCCGTTAACTAATACATTTGATTGCTTCCATAGACAGTATGATGCTGCTAAAACTCCAATAGCTTTACATATTAGTAAAAGAGTACTGACTTTACCATTATATCCTGATCTTGCATTGGAGGATGTTGATCGAATTTGCAAGATTATTTTAAGCTGTAAAAAATAGGCGTTATTTTAGAAACGAACACAAGAATGATACAAGAACACGCAGTAATACTGGAAGCGTACTTAAGATTTCTAGTCAGGCAGCGTGACATCTTGGTCGGATCTGCGTCAGATCATCACGTAACCTTTATAACATTTATAATTAGTTTTCTATGATTGTAGTACCCTCTTGTATAGAGCGTGGCGAGAGAAAGGACCAAGATCAATCAAAAGGTCAGGAAGTTGCACATATTTGGTGTTATAGTACTGCTTGCAAGCTTCCATGCCGAGAGCACATGCCAGATAACTTTTTCCACTGCCTGTTGCACCAGTAATAAATAAGTTACGGTGTTCAGTGATATATTCACTGGTTGCAAGTCTGTTGAGTAAAGACCTGTTTAACTTGTGCTCTGATGTATAGTCGATATCCATGAAATTTGCATCAGGCTGGTAGAATTCAGCCTTCTTAATCAGTCGATGAAGACGATTGCTTTTACGACTGCTGTATTCGATATCAACCAGCATTCCGATACCAGCTTGAAAGCATTCAAAGGAAACGTGAGATTTTATTCCTTGAATTCTGGGGGTGGTAAAGAAATATTTGGTTGTGATTTATAACATTAGTAATATCTGTTATTCGCTGAATGGGTCAGTCTCCGTGAGAGTGAGTTTCATCCTCCGCGAGACTGGGTGTAAAAAACTGTGCAGAAGGAGTTCTGTCGTCAGAACATTCATGTTTCAATAATAGTAGTAATATCACAGTCGGAATTATCGCATTGGAATTCATATGCGTTTACGTAAAGCTAGGTGGATTTTCTACTGAGACCGGACTTGGGTTCCAATCGTTCGGGCTGAGGTTCCACTCATTCCGGTAACGTTTCAACTTCTTATAATAAAATTATTCATCGTTTTTTTGATGTAAGTCTATTATAAAGAGCCCACCCATTATGCCCAATTATCCTGAAACCTTCGTCTTAGGATTAATCAAACTGGCATTGCCAGCAAGCAGCTGTGAATGCTCCTGGAGAAAGATCGGAATGTTTTAAATCAGGCCACAGAACTGGACATCACATGGCCTTTAAAGGCTGAAACCACATAGGCAGATCCAGAAAACTTTTGTACCCAGATAAACATGTCCCATCTGTGGAATGCAGACATTCTGATTACGTATAGATCAATAAATAAATGATGCGCAATGGAGTTACTTTGAAACTGCTCTGGAATGAATACTGCAAAGAATGCCATCAAACCAACAAGTTGCCTTTCATGTTTTCACAGTTCTGTTTTTATTACCATAAGCATCGTGAAAGAAACCATTCTACTATGCATATCCCCAGAAAACCTATCTGGCAAATTGAAGTGGACTGGGGAGGTGACACGTCACAAGTGATTGATCCATCAACTGGTGAAATCATTCCCTGTTAATTATACGTTGGTGTCCTGGATTACAGTCTGTGTGAATATGGAGAAACATTCTTATCTAGGGATATGGAAAGCTAAATAACAGCGTATGTCTACATTGTATCAATACTTTAGTAGTTGCGCGCGAATGCTAATCACGTACAATCCTCTGTACAGGTATTGACCATAGCGATTGATATGCACCCAAAATTAATAAGACGTGTCATGAAATGGCTGAGCATTATGATATTAATTACATTTCTGGAAGAAAACTGAACAGAACCTTCATTGAACGGCTGTCCCACCGCCCCTCACCTATTGTGGGTACACTACGAAAGTGTAAAAGTATCCAATATATCTTTATAATATACAAATTCCAATATCCTAAAAACAATAGAAAACCTGTGAACATTAGGAAGAACACATTGCTCACAGGTCTTTATATCAATTTTATGTTTAATTCTTATACTTTTCTAACATATAGTATAATTTTAGTTAACTTATTTGGTACTCATAAAATTCCTCCCGTTATATTTCATCAAGACTTCTTTCTTCCTATTTAGGGATACTTCAGTATAAATTTGTGTGGTCACAATACTGTTATGCCCCATCAATTCTTGTACATCCCGAATATTTGCTCCATTATTCAAAAGCTGGGTCGCAAAACTATGACGGAGATAGTGCGGCGTTGAATGTGGATTTATTTTTGAAAGTTCCCTATATTTATAATAAATATTTTCTATACTAAAGATACTCAGTCGGCCCCCTGATTTATTAACAAACATTGCTGAATCCTCTGGCGACATTTCCCGGCGTGTTAATAGCCAGTTATTCAGTTTTTGACATACAATCGGCGATGATATAAATAGCATTCGTTCCTTTTTACCTTTTCCATGTATAAGAACGGAACAGTCCTCTCGATTATAGTCCTCGATATCTAAAGCGGCAATCTCACCAATTCGAAGACCCAGGCAAAATAAGAGCTCTATAATACACATATTTCGAATGCAAAGACGTCGATGATATTCAGAGGATACCGATTGAAATTCAGCAGAGACTGAAGAAATCAAGCTTTGGATTTCGGTTTTTGACAAGATTTTGGGTAAATTTTTAGGGATCTGGAATTTGCGCGAAGAAAATTTAAAAAATACCTCTTTCATTTCAAGTACCTTATTTACAAAATCACAATATTGTCTGATAGAAACATATTTGCGTCGGATACTTCGAGGAGACAGTTCAATTTCGTTTTGTAGATATAAAAAATACATCATAATTGTATCAGCATCTAATTCATTGTAACCGCGGAGATCAACCCATTTAATCATATTATCAACATCATTTTTGTAAGCATATAATGTTTTTGCTCCCAGGTTTCTCTCTATTGATAGTACCTCTACGAACTCACCTGCAAGTGTTGCCTGTTGCCTGTAATTATATTTCATGATAACCACCTCTCTTTAGTATTCTGTTGTCAGGGTTCTTCGGGAAAAGGACTGCATGGAGAACGGATTCTATGATGTATTTGCTTCATAATTAATTACCTTAGCAGATTTGAAAAGTAACAGACTTATTATCGCACATTTCTGTGAGATGTTCTATGTTAAACACAAAATATGTGAATATATGTCACATAACAGTTTATTTTGGCTTTTTAAGAATATAATTCTAAATAGTCAATGCGTTTTCCGACTTTTTTAATATAGTTATAGACATGTTCATTAATATTTTTACAGGTGTTAGTAGATTTGTAAATTAAAGCCTGAATAATACATCTCCTTTCTCCTACAAAAGTATGAACGTATATTTTTTAGCAATATGTCTTGCAGAAACAATTATGGTGTGATAAGCTAATTATATAATTACTAATCGTATAATTAGTAAAATTCTTGCGAATTTGATTTATTTACCAGCCATCTGTCTTTTAAAATTAAGAGTATCACTATATGAAAATAATCGGGGTTATATTGGGAGGTATACTATGTTTATAGGTAGAGAACGCGAACTTAAAAAGTTAAATACTCTATATAAAAGTGATCAATTTGAGTTCGTTGTATTTTACGGAAGAAGACGTGTAGGTAAAACGACTTTAATAAATGAATTTATAAAGGACAAGGCTTCTATATATTATATGGCTGTTGAGGGTACACGAAAGGAAAATCTGCAGGGATTTTCTAAAGCATTACTTTCTGATGCCGGTTTAAAATCTCATTTTCCCGAATTTTCGGATTTTGCTACATTATTAGATTATATTGACAGCTTATGTTTGAAGCATGAAAGATTAATCATCGCAATCGATGAGTTTCCTTACCTGGCTGCTTCCTATCCTGCCATCTCATCTATGCTTCAAAGTCATATTGATCAGTGTTGGAAGGATAGTAGTTTATTTTTTATTTTATGTGGTTCATCAATGAGCTTTATGGAAGAACAGGTTCTTGGATATAAAAGTCCGCTTTACGGACGAAGAACCGCACAATTTAAGATTCATCCGTTTAGCTATTTTGAGTTCAGGCCTATGTTAGAAAATTTTTCTCCGGAAGAGCAGGCAATTTTATATGGCGTAACTGGTGGAATTCCTGAATACCTTGCAAGAATTGATACATCACTGACAGTAGATGAAAATATTATAAATCTGTTCTTCGATGAAAGTGGACGATTATTTGACGAGCCATCCAATCTGCTGAAACAGGAACTGAAAGAACCAGCAACGTATCATTCTATCATTTCCGCAATTGCCAGTGGTGCAAGCCGGATGAATGAAATCGCTACAAAAACAGGTCTTGAAACTAGTGGATGCAGCAATCAGATTTCCTCTCTTATAGCTTTAGGAATTGTAAGTAAAGAAGTTCCAATAACCGAAAATGCATCAAGTAAAAAAACACTTTATCATTTAGAGGATAATATGTTTCTCTTCTGGTACCGTTTTGTTCGCCCCAACTTAAGCAGCATAATACGCGGGATAGGAGAAACAATTTATGAAACTCTTGTGCGCCCGCAAATTAGCGATTTTATGGGAAGTGTATTTGAAGAAATATGCCAGCAATACCTTTACCTCCCTGAAGTTTATGTTTCTCTCCCATTTCCTATTGGAAACAGTGGCCGCTGGTGGGGGAATAACCCGGCTAAAAGACGGCAGGAGGAAATTGATATAATGGCGGTTCAAGAAGAGAGTGGACTTTTCTGCGAATGTAAGTGGAAAAATAGTCCCGCTACTTTAGATGTAGTACTTCTTTTAAAAGAACGTGGGGAATTATTTCATTATGAAAATAAATATTATATTATATTTTCAAAATCCGGATTTACAGACCAAACAGTGGAGTATTCTAAGTTGCATAAAGATACAAAATTAATCTCTTTCGATGATATAAACCGAAAGATAATCGTAAGCGCCAAATAATAACGCGGTAAAATTTAAAATTCCCCCAGCCCTTTGTGAGTTGGAGTAATTCACTATAATTCATATACGATTTTTGATAGCTTGGAGTTTCTCACTCCAAGGTGCCAGTTCAGCCAACTGTTCGTCGGTCATGTTCTGGTTCGGCCGGTGCTCCAGCAAAAATTTAAGGTATCCATAAATATTCAGATTGTGTGCTTTGGCCATCTCGACCATTGTGTACACAACTGCACTGGCATTGGCTCCCTCTACGGAATTGCTGAACAGCCAGTTCTTCCGACCTACTGCAAATGGGCGGATCGCATTCTCGCTGAGATCATTGGTAAAACTGCACCGTCCATCTTCCAGATAGGTCTCTGCTGTACCGCGCCGGTTGAGAACATAGTTGACTGCTTTGTCCATCCGGGTATTCAGGACAGGCTTCTGTTGGTTGAGCCATGACCAGAAAGCCTCCAGAACGGGCTTTTCCTTCTCGAGGCGTAGCTGCCCCCGCTTTTTATAATCACCGGGGTACTTTTTGTTAATGGAATCCTCTATGGCAAACAAACGGTTGCAGTACTGGACACCCTGTACTGCAGGCTGGCTGTAATCATACTGTTTTCCTCTCGGAACGGCATCGATAAAATACCTGCGGATATGGGCCCAGCAGGAACACCGTTTGATCCCTGGCAGGTTGTTGTACCCCTGATAACCGTCGGTTTCCAGATACCCGCTGTAGCCTTCCAGGAATTCCTTTGCCTGGCTGCCGCTCCTGGTCGGAGAATAGCCATACAGGATGAGTACCGCAAGCCCATCCTCACCGCTTCGGAACAGCCACATAAATGACTGGGACTGGGCTTTACGTCCTTCCTCATTCAGCACCTGGACTCTTGTCTCATCTGCCATCGCAAAACCGTGTTTCAACAGTTTCCGGTGGAAGTAATCATACATCGGCTGGAAATAGTTCTGTGAACAGTAGATGATCCAGTTGGCAAGGGTGGTCCGGCTGATCTGGGCGCCATACTGTTTCCAGTCCTTTTCCTGGCGGTAAAGGGGGAGCCCATTGGCGTACTTCTGGTACATCGTCCACGCAACAGTGGATGCCGAGGCAGGGCCTTTCCCAACCAGGGCCGCCGGAACCTGGGACTTTATGATCACAGGTTTTTCTGTATCTCCAAGGCTTTCTTTACAGGAGGGGCATCCATAACTCTGGCTGTAGTATTCAATGACTTTGCATGTGGCAGGAACGAATTCCAGTTCCCGGCGGACATACCCCTCGCCGATCAGGAACATCTGCGTGCCGCAGACTGGACAGACCTGTTCTTCTTCTGGATGAGGGAGGACTACTTTTTCCACCCTCAGACCTTTGAAGAGATCATCATGGGCTGCTTTCTTTTTACGGGTATGCTCCCTGATCACCGTCTCTTCTTCCAACAGGGATGGATCCTGTTCTATTTCTGCTTCATCAAAAAGATTCTGTTGTCCTGAAATGTCATTGGATCTTCTTTCGCTGGATGAGCCGAAAAGTTTTTGGGTAAGATAGTCTACCTGTTCCTGCAGTGCTTTTTCACGGCTGGATTTTGCGTCAATCATAAGACGGAGGGATTTGATCAGCTCCGTCTGTTCAGATACCATTGTGTTCAGTTGTAAGATTGTATCTTTCAGTTCTCTGAGCTGGATATCTTTTGCACTGGAAGCCATCGTTTCTCTCCTGGGATTTCATATCCTTATTATATCAAAAACGAGGCTGTTATCAAGGGAAAATGCTATCTGGAAACTGCTGGTCTTCACTCCGCTTTCAGTGCTTTGGGCTGGTCAATATCGATTCCAGACATCAGCCAGTCAAACTCCCTCCAGGAAAGATTCCTGACCTCTGACTGCTTCCTGGGCTATTGATAACCGCCGTGGATAGCCGGCCGCTTATAGATCAGAACGAATCCGTCCGCTTCCCGAAACAAAGCTTTGATCCTGTCCCGTCTTCTTCCACAGAAAAGGAAGAGAGCACTGGACGATGGATCCATCTTAAGCTGGTCTTCTATGATGGCACAGAGCCCATCGATGGATTTCCGCATATCGGTGTAGCCGCACACAATGTAGATCTTCTCAAGTTCGGAGATGTCGCCTAATATAAGGACTCCAAAAGCATCTGGAAGGTTCTGGTAAGCAGGGCAGGCTCGGCATCATTCCGGATACGGATGGTGATATCCTTCACAGCAATTTCGATGGTATGTGAATTATCAAGTTACGTTTCCTGCATCTTCGATGACGCATGTTGTTCCGGAAAGGAATCCGGTACAAGGTCAATGGGAACGACGTCTTGTCTCGGACGTGGCTCCTCAAGATGACCGTAATTCGGTGGCAGGATCTGATCCGCTGCTGCTTTTCGACAGCGGCTGACCCAGTTGTAAAAGGTACTCACTGCAATGTCGTTTTCACGGCACCAGTCAGCATCTGTCATGCCGCTCTGGCGGCATTCATTAATCAGCCTGATCTGTTCCGGCTTTGGAACACGGGTTTTGCGAGTAACTGACATAACCTATCCTCCATAAATGTAGTGAAATAATCTAAATATCTTTCGACTACTATTATAAGTTAAACTGAAGGGTTATGAAATCCGGTGGAATTTTGCACTTACAGATAATCAGCTAATCAAAGTATATAGCGATAAAGTTGTAAACGTCAAACCATCCGCCCCAACCTAAACCAACGCCGCTTTTCAGCGGCGT
>OBZW01000496.1_pt1 | contig 22827 bp, 18 predicted proteins | sample 1477021 | NCBI WGS metagenome assembly OBZW01 (sample SAMEA2580262, study PRJEB22360) | human gut metagenome | biome: human gut; feature: human-associated habitat; material: faeces | place: Denmark | collected 2008/2010
TTTAGAACACCTGAGGCGCTTAATCATCAGATTAAGCGGTGAATGTGTTCGGTTCTGTCTGGTTTTGCGGATTTCCGCTTACTGCTGCTTGGCGCAGCGGGCTGTAATTCCAACAGGATAGGCACTTTTGGCAGCACGTCCCGGCTCGCGGTAAGCGCCCCCTCTCCATCCCTCCCCCCAAGGCTAAATCTCATAATCTATATCCCATTTCTGGAGAGTTTCCCCAGGAATTCTTTCATTCGTATGTTATCCGACCCAAAGACCTCTTCCGGGGTTCCCTGTTCCGCGATAACGCCCTTATCCATAAAGATGATATGGTCGGCCACATGTTTGGCAAAATTCATTTCGTGGGTGACGATCACCATAGTCATGTGCTCTGCGGCCAGATCTTTGATTACTTTCAGGATCTCTCCCGTCAGCTCAGGATCCAGCGCCGAGGTTGGCTCGTCGAAGAAAAGGATTTTGGGGTTCATAGCCAGGGCCCTGGCTATGGAAACTCGCTGCTGCTGACCGCCCGAGAGTTGGTACGGGTAAGCATTTTCCTTGTCCTCCAGACCCATTTTTTTCAAAAGTACGCGCGCTTCCTTAAAGACCTCCTCTTTTTCCCGTTTCTGCACTTTGATCGGGGCATCTGTGATGTTCCTCATAACTGAAAAATGGGGAAAAAGATTGAAATTCTGGAATACCAGACCATATTCTCCTTCATAATGGATCTCTCCCGCATCCGGGGTTTCGAGGTTCGTCGCACAACGAAGCAGTGTGGATTTTCCGGATCCGGATGGGCCGATAATTGCCAGGACCTGTCCTTCGTCTACCTTCAGGGAAATGTCCTGCAGTACTTCAACGTCGTCAAAGTGTTTTTTGATATGTTTCATTTCTAACAGACTCATGACATTCCCTCCTATTTATAATAATTTAGCTTCTTCTCGATAAATTCCATGAAAACTGCTACGATCAGGTTAAACACATAATAGAATATACCTGCAGCCACCAAAGGAATAATGGAGGTCTGGGCAGCTGCTATCTGTTTTGCGGTCGTAAACATTTCCGCATAGGCAATTGCAAATGCAAGAGACGTATCTTTTACAAGCGTAATTACTTCATTTGTCACTGACGGCAGAATTCTTTTGATAACCTGGGGGAAAATGATACGGAAGAAAGTCTGCACCCGGTTATATCCCAGCAGCTTTGCCGCCTCGTATTGTCCGACCGGCATAGATTCGATTCCCCCGCGGTAAATTTCTGCAAAATATGCGGCATAGTTGACCGCAAATGCAATCAAAACCGCACTCAGTCTGTAAGACGCCGTGATCCGGATTCCGAATATGTAGTACGGCCCGAAATAAACCACCATCAGCTGCAGCATGAGCGGTGTCCCGCGCATAATAGAAATATATACTTTCGTTATCCACTGAATGATTTTAATTTTTGACATTCTTCCGAATGACACAAGCAAACCTAACGGCAGTGAAAACAAAAGAGTTGCAAAAAATATCCCTACTGTTCCTAACATGCCCCCTGATAACTGGCTGATCATTGCCATAAAACTTATCTTCATCTTCCTGACCTCCGGGTAGTAAAAAGGCCAGATAGTAATTCTGACCTTTTTCATTCTTACTTTTAAATTTTATTTGCCTAAGCAGACAGCGTCTTCAACGCCCCACTTTTTAGCGATTGTCATGAATGTTCCATCCTCTGACATCTCATCAAGCGTTTTCTGAACCTGATCCCTAAGCTTCTCATTTCCCTTTTTAAATCCGACTGCATACTGCTCGGAAGAAATCGTCTCGTCCAGGGTTATGTATCCGCCTCCGCGGGATTCGATCTGATACTTTGCAACACCTACGTCCATTGCTACCGCTTCTGCAGCGCCTGCTTCCAGATCCATAAATGCCGTATTATAATCCGGTACCTGTGTCAGCTGGTTGAATGTTCCTGCCAGTTCTTTCTGGTCTCCCTCCAGGGCTGCCAGTGCAGATGAATCAGCCTGTACTTCCACGATTTTCCCTGCCAGATCCTCCAGTGATTTGATTCCGGAATCTTCTGCAACTACCACTACCTGACTGTTGTCTACATATGGCTCTGACCATGTGTAATCGTCTTCACGGCCATTCATGGTGAATCCGTTCCAGATACAGTCGATGGTGCCGGAACTAAGCTCCATATCCTTCGCATCCCAGTCGATCGGCTGCTTTTTCAGCTCCCAGCCGTTTCTATCGCACACTTCCTGTGCGAGATCCAGGTCAAATCCTACGTATTCGCCGTCATCATCCTTATAGCCATAAGGCGGGAAACTTGCGTCAAACCCTACCGTAAAACTGTCTCCCTCGCTTTTTTCTGCACTTACTGCATCTGTCTTTTCATCGCCTTTTGCGGAATCTTCTGTCTTGGTATCCTCTGTTTTAGTACCCTCTGACTTGGTATCTTCCGTTTTGTTTCCGCATCCTGCCAGCGCTGTTGTCAGCACAAGTGCAGCTGCCATTGCTACTGCTAATTTTCTCTTCATAGATACGCCCTCCCTGTCGTGGTGCTTTATTCTTTTACAAATTGATTACTTTACCACGCTAAAATCGTACATATAATAACATACTTCTATTCGAATGTCAATTGGGATTTGGGGACGGGCTTGAGTCCTAACATGGAACGTCCCCCTATATATGACTTCGCCGGTACTGCTGTTTCCATTTTTCAAGCAGCACGGAACTTGGCTCCATTTGTATATGCTTCTTAATGTCTTCCATCTCCTGGCGCATCTGAGCGTTGACTTCCACATAGTCGTCATGCTTAGTCAGCAGGATGTGGTATTCCTCCAGGGACATATACTTATAGGACGCATACAGATACGGCTTGAGCAGTGCAGAGTCTTCGCAGATCTGGTAAGCCCGGTCGTACATCCTGGCCGACTCCTGATATAAAAACAGCCTCCCGTAAGCTGCACCCAGCCCGGCGTATATCTTGCCGTAGAACTTGGGGTCCACGCTTTCATCCGCCTCTTCGTTGAGTATGGCCTGATACACGAGGATCGCCTCCTCGATCTCCCCGCTCTCCAGCAGGTTATCGCCCTTATACTTCTGACGCTCAATGTCCTTCTGATTCTTCAGCCGCTCCAGCACATTCTGGATCCGTATCATCTCCGGTTCCCTGAATATCCGGGAGCTCTTCAGGATCGTCAATACAAACTTTTCCACTGAACCGCGCATCCGGATGACATCCCTGAGATTTCCTGCCAGTTCCGGCATACCGATCTCTTCCTCCAGCCAGGTACAGAGCTGTTCGTTCATGATCGTGTAGTCAATCAGGTAGAGATTGTTGCACAGATAATAGCATAATTCTTCAATTGTAAATATCTTGCAGTGGATCCTTGTAATCTCATAAGGATGCGTTGCATGCCTGTCATGACAAAGAATTAAACTTCCCATCATTGCCTCCTAAATGTATAATCTTCTCTTCCTGAAAATCCGTAGGCAGGTAAAATTCTCCGAACCCTACGTCCCGCACTGTGATTTTACAGGTCTTTTCATCCAGAAACAGCGTCTCTATCTGCAGCCGCATAGAATATTCGCCTCTCTTTGGGAAATTTTCCAACGAAATAACCTCTGTTTTTAAAGTTCCCTGCACCAGAGATTCTACATGCAGTTCTATGTTCTCCATATCCTCCAGAAGCACTTCCCACTGATTGTTAGACTCATACCAGTGCGCTCCCCAGGACACAATCGGGTACCACATCTCCTGGCCGTCTACTCTCATATTCACAGTGATCTGATCCGTCAGCTTTGTCTCCGAGAGATATACCGGATCTTCTATGTGCATAAACATCTTCCGGTAAGCCGTGTAACAGGCTCCCTTGCTGTACAGATTATTTCCGATAAAAGCTCTTCTTCCATTACAAAGTACGCGCAAAGAGGTCGGATACCAGTTATTTTCAAACCCCTCTCCTGTCAGAAAGACTGAGGATACAATGCGTTTATCAAATACGCTTTCTATAAATTTGCAAAAACGTGAATCCGCCTCCTTCGCCTTGTCCTCATTCAGCACCGGATAAACGGCAGCCAATTCTTTCATATGGGCGCTGGCGACTTCGTCCACCGTGACGAAAGTCGTCTTCCCCCCACCCAGCCCGGGCTTCAGTCTTCTTAACATAAAAGCCTTGATCTCATTACGGTCACAGCAGAATAGTGCGGCATCGTACTGCCACAATTCCTTAGGCTGGTAAAAAAGATAGTTACAGAAACTTTCCTTATAATCCTGAATGAAAATGTGCCTCTTATCGATGTTCATGCGTACCGCAATCCCACGCAGAAGCTGGGCCAGCTCCTCAGTCAGTTCCGGGACAGAAAACACGATCCCCTCAATCTGCGGAAAAGACTGCAGCGACATCTGCACAAACTTGGAGAGCAGCCAGACCGCATCATAAGTCTCTTCCCCGAACTCAATCTTTTCTCCTGCCAGGCTCTTGTCCAGCAGCCTCGTAACCGTAAACCCCTCTTTAATTGTAACCAGACGCTTTGCTTCCTTACCATAAGCCCATGTATCCCTGAGTTTACCAATAATCAGGGGGATCTGGTAATTATCAGAATCCACCTCCAGTGTCTCCGGCTCCAGCTGCTGATCGTTGTAGAAACTGATCTGGCAGGTCTTATCATTTATCTCATATCCAATTATATTGCCTTGTCCCATTACAGACAGCCTCCTCACCTTTACCGCCGGGGCTTTTACTTTGCCCCTCGGCCGCAATGTACTTTCTGCCGGCTATGTCCCGGTCCTCCCGGCGGCATAGTGACATTCTATGTTACCGATCCCAGGCTGGCCTGTGAACAGTAACCATCATCTTCCATTAATATTGTTCAAACATATGAGCGGCAATCGCATCCTCCGCCGCATATGACCTCATCTTTATATCCCGCTCTCTGCCATCCTCCAACAGGATGTCGTTCAGACGTCCGTATCTTCCCGATTCGCCTTTCTTTACTTCCTTCACACAGGTTTCCTTATCGCTCCTGTATGTATTTCCGTCAATTGTCTCCTTAAAATAGTATTTCAGCTTTTCATTGGCAAACAGCACAAACTTCTTCACATACAGGTTCTCGTACATCGGAGTCAAAACCTCGGTGGAGTAATCCACCTCCTCGGAATCCCCTTTCTGCAGCTGATAGTAAAGCATGACACGGCTGCCCTTCTGCCCCTTATATTCGATCAGCGTCTTATCCCAGAGCTGAAGTTCAATCAGCCAGTCTTTCTCATATGCGAGGAAAAACGGGAAATAAATCTGCTTGCCGCTGAGTTCCTGCAGGAACTTCTTCAGGGTCTTGCGTATCATCGAATTATATTCTCTGTTGGAATAGTACTTGAGAACCGCAATCTTACAGATATCTATCGTGTCCTCTCCCTTTTCATACTCTCTGCATATAATATCAATGATGCTCTTGCTGATTTTTCTTTCCTCCACAACATAGCCCCTGGACATATAGGCCAGGTATGCCTGCTGCAGTCTGAAATAGGCGCCCTCCGCATAGTATTCCTCGAACACCTGCACTTCCGCAAACAGTTCTTCCGAGAAGAGCATCTGTGTCAGAATCCGCTCCGCCAGCTTATGCGTATGTACCTCATACTCCCGCGCCTCTCTCCAGAGCCGCTTCATATCCGTTGTGGCGCCGCAGTAATAATTGGAAAGATACGTCAGGATCACCTTATCATACTGACCTTTTTTGAATAATTCAAAACAGATATAGGTCAGAAAATCATCGTTTTCGTAGTTATTCTCCCTGATGTTCTTACTGCAGAGACTGAATAATTCCTCTTCCTCATAGTTCTCAACGCCCTTTTCCCGCACAATATCAAGAGTCAGTGTTTCCTCTGCCTCTTCCATCCGGTTCATGCGCATGCTGTTGATATACTTCTTGCACATATCCATATAACGCAGTTCATAGAACATGCGTCTGCTCTCATAAGGGATTGAATCCGTATAATGCCTGCCGTCCCTGGATTCCCATACAAGCCTGTCTGTCTTGGCGTATAAGAAGACCTGGGCGCCCCGGTCCGTATACGGCACCTTTTGGGTAATGCTTCCGTCATCCGCTATGATGTGGATGAACTTCATGTTCGGTACCTTGGTTGTAATCTCATAGGCGTGGCAAATATCATATAATGCCTTGATGCGCTCCGGATTCATGGAACGCTCCACGATAAAGCGCTTATAAATGATCCTCAGCTGTTCGTCGATGTGCCGTCTCTCCAGCTGATTCCATGCAAAAGCCTCCATCTCATCCCGGTAATGCGCATAGATCTCGCTGGATTCATCCTCATACGTAATCAAATTGGAGTATAATAGAGCGCACTTTCGGTAGTCCAGCGTGTTTCCATGCATAAAATACAGGTACACAGATCTGGGCAGTGCCTTATGGAAATGGCTTTCCTTAATAGAAGCCATATAATATTCATAGAGCTGTGCAATCTTCTGCTCAGTCTCCACCGCTTTTTCATACCATTTAAAATAATCGTAGCCGATACAGTTTCCTTTGATCAGAAGGGTACAGATGGCTGTAAGGATCATGTTTTCCTCATACATCTTGTAGGCCAGTACCAGGGTCTCATACAGGTGCCTGTCAAAGTTCTTCAGCTGGCTTGCCAGATTCGCCGTATACAGGGCCAGCTCCTTTGTCATCAGTTTATATTTTGCCGCAAAATACAGCACCATAACCTCGAATTTGCCCAGCTTTTTCAGGGAGGAACTCTTATCCCTGAAGCACTTAAATGCCTCCATATAGAACCAGATGCTGTGCGTCTTCTCCTCATAAAACTGGCGTTCCAGTGCACGCAGGCGTTCGCTGTATATCTTATACTCGGAGTCTACATTGACCAGCATACACAGAATCAGCCAGCTCTCCGGATGCTTCATATAGGACTTGGAAAGTTCCTCTGCCACCCGGCGCTGCCCGATCGAATCATTGCTGAGCAGGGTCGTAAGATATAAATAGTAGGAACTCATCTCAACATTCTTGCCAATTGCAAACCGGTTATAATTATAGGATTCCAGAATCCACTTCGCCTCTTCCATGCGTTTTCCAAGCAGGCAGATATGCGCGTGTACAAGAAGATACATCTCCTTCTTATTATCCTTCTCCCTGAGATGCTCTATCTTTTTCAGGGATTCCTCTGTCCAGGTATTTAGGTCTATCCTGCCGGCCTCATAAGTCAGATACCGCTTCACAATGCTGGTAAATTCCATATCGCCCGCACGGTGTTCCTCCTCCCGCCTGACATCCTTCTCCACCACAATCTCGTAGGCCAGAGTCTCATAAGGTGTCTGCAGCATGATCTGCCCGAAATTGCTGCCCCGGTGCAGATGCTCCGGTGTGATAATATATTCCAAACGGTAGGAATTGCCGATAAACTCTTCTGTGGTCACCTTCACGTGCTCTACGGTTAAAAAATCTCCTTCCGTCTGCACGTCAATAGAAAGATATCCCCAAGTATTCTTTTTAATCGTCAGAGTTTCTTTGCGAGCCTCTTCCACTTCCATAAAAGCGCGGCTCTCCTCTTCCAGGGTCAGAAATATCTTTTCTTTCTGCTTACAGCCCACAAGAAATTCCTCCAGGGCCTGCTGATCCAACTCCCATTTGCGCATATTGTCGTAAAGGGCCTGGATACGTTTATCTTCATATTTTAAAATCTCGTAAAAATCTCTGGAGCGGAACAGCTTTTCCGCCTCTGCCGGATCCCGGAAAGAAAGCTTCTTAAAATCTTCCAGGCTCTGAACCTTCCCATAGCTTGTCATAACAAAGGGCTTCTCTATGATTGCCGTAAATGCAACATCATATTCCCCGCCATTACACACTATGGTAAACCTGCCATGTTCCACATGTCCCGGCACCAGCCCGGAACCATCATATGTATAATAGATATTAACCGGGTTCCCATCGAAGCCCTGTTCCTCACAATGGACACGATAAGAAGAGGGATATACCAACCCTCTGATGGTCCCCTCGCCCTGGTTCTGCAGGGAAAAACTGCCCTTATACATCTCCCCCTCGCCGACACGCATAATAATCCGTGTCTCGGGGAAAATAATCTCCGGCTGCGGAATGTGAAAATCTCCTTTGGAAAGACGTTTAATCTTATTCTTCAAGTTAGTCACCTACTCATATTTCTTTCGTTGCATTTTTTCATAAGCACGCTATAATGAATTATATCATCTTTATACTATTTCTTGCAACGGGTGAATGAAAGAATTTGAAAGGGGATCGTATACATGAATACAAAACCAGAATTTCACGGCAGTGACCTGGAAAAAATATCGGAATACTACGGAATTCCTAAGGATTCCATAATCAGCTTCGGCGCCAATGTAAACCCACTGGGCCTATCCCGGAAGGTAAAAGCGGCTTTGAGCCGTCATTTGGATATCATTTCCACCTATCCGGACAGAGAATATACCTCCCTTCGCTGCGCCATCGGCGAATACTGTCAGGTATCCCCCGCTCATGTCATGGTGGGAAATGGATCTACAGAACTAATCTCTTTGCTTATTGAGCAGCGCCGCCCTAAAAAAACTCTCATACTGGGCCCCACATATTCAGAATATGCAAGAGAACTCTCGTTTTCTGATAGTACGCAGGATTACTACCATCTGAATCCCGACACTGGGTTTTGCCTCAACATCTCTGATTTTCTAGAAAGACTCGAGGCTGGGTATGATCTCCTGATCATATGCAATCCCAACAATCCTACATCTTCAGTCATAGGCACCTCTGATATGCGCAGCATCCTGTCCGTCTGTCAGAAGGCCGGAACCTTTGTTATGATTGATGAAACTTATGTAGAATTCGCCCCAGATATCTCTTCCGTAAGTGCCATGTCCCTGATCGAAGAATTTGACAACTTCATGGTTCTGCGCGGAGTCTCCAAATTCTTCGCCGCCCCCGGCCTCCGCCTGGGTTACGGAGTCACCAGCAGCCAGTCCTTCCTGGCCCGGGTAAAGGAGCACCAGATTCCCTGGTCTCTGAACAGCATCGCCGCCTTTGCCGGAGAACTGATGCTGCAGGACACTAATTATATAGAAGAAACCCGCTCCTTAATAACAGCTGAGCGCACAAGAATGTTGGAAGAACTGCACAAAATAAGCGGCATCACCGTCTACGACGCAGCCGCCAATTTCATCCTGATCCGTATCCGCAAACCCGGTATGACTGCCTTTGACCTATTCGAGGCCTGTATCAAACAGGGCATGATGATCCGGGACTGTTCTTCCTTTCAGTGCCTGGAGGGAGAATATGTGCGGTTTTGTGTAATGGGGCGGGAGGAGAATTCTAGGCTTATTGAGGGGATTCGAAGGAGTTTGGGGTAGGTTGGTATGGGGACGCTGTACGGAAGTGGAACAGGGCTCTTCTGGCGGCGGAATCAGTGCGTAAGCGCCGCTAATCAAAATCGGAGCGGGCCGCTGCGATGCTGTCCGGGGAGGCTTATGCTGATTCTGGAAGCCTTTAGCGTGCCGTACAATTGCTTACTGCGAAAAAGCCGCAGCTTATGGGGGAAAACTGATTTCCAAATCAGTTTTCCAGAGCATCTGAGCTTAGAAAGCATCAGGCTTTCTAAGTGAATATGCTCGGTCCCATAAGCTGCGGCTTTTTCACAGTTAGCAATTGTAGGCTAAGCGGCCGGTTTCCAGGATCAGCATAAGCCTCCCCGGACAGCATCGCAGCGGCCCGCTCCCATCAGGCGTCCTACACCCTCAATATAAGCGCCACAAAAACAAGATCCTCTCCCCCCGTATTTTTGACTCCATGTCCGTCTCCGTTTTTGCAGTATACTACATCTCCCGCCTCTATAGGCACCGCTTTTCCGTTATCATCATACATTCCCTTTCCAGAGAGAATGTAGTACGTTTCGGTTTCTCCGTGATGCTCGTGATGGCCAAGTTCACAATTGGGCTTGAGCGTTACTCTTGAGAACATTTTGCAGTGGTTTCCAAGCTCTTCTGTGCTTAACAGGGCTTCCTTCATGATGAAGCCTGCACCTCCGTTTGCTTTTTCTACTGTCTCAATCTTTCTTTCGCCTGCTTTTGTCATATTAAAGTCCTCCTTTTTCTTTGTTGTATATTTAGGCTAATTCCGCGCGTAATCTGTGCTTTAAACCCATTCTCGATCTGACATAAAACATTGCATATCCAAAGGGCACCCCGCAACTCATGCCCTGCGGGCGGGTCTGCAGCAAAGCTGCAGAATAAGGTATACATGTATGCTAAAAATCTTTCTTCATCTGCCGGTAATCCAGATCTTGATATCCCAGTTTCTCATAAAGGGCTTTTGCTCTTGTATTGTCATCTTCTATTTCCAGGCGGAAGCGTGTGACACCTTCTTCTCTGTGTGCTTCCATGTATGCGAAAAATTCGCTTCCCAGCCCCTTGGAGCGGTATTCTTCCAAGATATAGAGTTCTTCCAGCCAGTACACATACCCGCCAGCCTCCTGGGAAAATGTCTTCGCGATCAGGCCGTACCCCGCCATGCTGCCCTCATGTTCCAGCATATAGATCTTTCCATAAGTTCCGCTGCTGATGCATTCCTCGAAGGTTTTCTCAATATATGAATCCGGTATCGGATGCAGCACTGCCGGTGAATGGTAGAAATCATGCGCCATCTTCAAATATTGTTCTCTGTCTTCCTGTCTCACTTCTCGTATCATATATGCCTCCTGTTGTATCCTTCAAATATCTTTCTTTCGAAGCAGCTCTTCCTGGCCGCCATTTCCGGCCTCCACAAACTCTCGGCACGAAAAAGCACGGTCCTTCGCCATCTCCGCTGCCCTCATATTATCATATTTCCCGGAAAAGGTCTACTCTTACCCTATCACTTTATTGTCTCAAATGCCGTGCAGCGTGGTACACGGCCCCGTAAAAAATGACCTCTTAACTTCCTTATGGAATTTTAAGAAATCATCTCCATGATTTGTGGTATAATATTTCTATAACTAATTGACTGAATTCTCCAGAAAGGATGGTATATTTATGGAATTAAACGAAGGATTAAAGAAAATATTTCTTGCGGGTGTCGGTGCGATAGCCACTACGGCAGAGACGGCAAAAGATGTGGTTGAGAATCTGGTAAAAAAAGGCGAGATTACTGTTGAGCAGGGAAAAGTACTCAATGAAGAACTGAAAAAAAACGCCAGGGAAAAGATGAAGGAGCATGTATCTGTCACAGTTGTGAAGGAATACAAAGATGCAATGACCGCAGTAGACCATATGAAAGAGGATGAGCTGGAAGCACTCAAGGCCAAAATCGCAGAGGTCGAAAAAGCCGCAGCACAAAAGGCTGCAGAGAAAGCCGCAGAAGAGGCTGCGGAGGAAAAGTCCGGGGACGGGGCCATGGATGCGGATAACGGCGACTCCTGTAAAGCAGCGGAGAAAGCTGCCGACCCTGAGGACGGCCCTGCAGGGGAGGACTCCTGCACTGAGGACAGCCCTGCAGAGGAAGCAGAAGCTGATGCCCCTCAGGATCCCCAATAGCAGGTTCTGCCTATGAACGAAACAATCGTAACCCCGGAGACATCCCAGGCAGAACCCCCAGCTTCCCAAAAGCGCCTGCGGGAGATCATGCAGGTACTTGGTAAACATCGCATAACCCATGGGCTCACCCCGGCCAAGCTTCGCGAAATTCTGGAAGATTTGGGCCCAACTTATGTAAAACTTGGGCAGATTATGTCCATGCGTTCGGATATGCTTCCTGAAAATTACTGCCGTGAGCTGACGAAGCTGCGCACAGAGGTAAGCCCCCTGCCCTATTCCGTTGTGTCCGGAGTCATTGAAGAAGAACTCAAAGAGCCGGCGGGAAACATCTTCTCTCAGATTGAGGAGACACCTCTCGGCTCTGCTTCGATTGCCCAGGTGCACCCCGCGGTCCTGAAGGATGGCACAAAAGTCGTTATTAAAATACAGCGGCCGGCCATAAAAGAGATCATGCAGGACGACATCCTGCTTCTGAAAAAAGCTGCCGGCATTCTGAAATTGGCTATTGGGACAGAAGACCTGATTGATTTCAGGACGATTCTGGATGAACTCTGGAAGACCACCCGGGAAGAAATAGATTTTCTTCAGGAGGCTGCAAACCTGAATCTTTTTTATGTGAACCAGAAGGATATTGTGTATGTCACCTGTCCAAGAGTATTTCACGAGTTTACTACTCCCCGGCTGCTTGTGATGGAGTATATTGACGGAATACAGATCGACGAGACAGAACGTCTCAAAGAGCTTGGCTATGATATGACAGAGATCGGCCAGAAGGCTGCCGAAAATTACTGTAAGCAGATACTCGAGGATGGTTTTTTTCATGCGGATCCCCATCCGGGCAATCTCTGGGTAGCAGGCGGACAGATCGCCTGGCTTGACTTAGGGATGACGGGCAGGCTGACTGAGCACAACAAACAGCTGCTCAAGAAGGCGATCACGGCGATTCTGGAACACGATATCTATTCTCTGAAAAATGTGCTTCTGGCATTCGGGGAACCCCAGGAACGCGTCAACCATGCCAGACTTTATACAGACATTGATGATATTTTAAGCAAATATATGTCCATGGATTTCGGAACAATGAAGCTGGGAGAATTAATTGAGCGCATGCTTTCTCTTGTAAAGGATCACCGTCTGGCTATTACCCCAGACATTACGCTGCTCGGACGGAGCATGGTCACGATGGAGGGAACGCTGGCAGCCTGTGCCCCGGACGTCAATATTCTGCAGATTCTTTCTATGCACATGTCCTCGCTCCTGCTGAAAGAACTGGATATAAAAAAACTGCTCAGGCATAAAGGACGCCAGCTCTATACTTCTATGGATAAGTCCATGGAGATTCCGGCACAGATATCTGATCTGCTCAATATTACCAAGAATGGACAGGCCCAGCTGAATCTGCAGCTTTCTGATTCCGAAGAGATACGCGCCGATATTCATAAAACGGCTGACCGTTTTGTTCTGAGTATACTGGCGGCAGCTCTGTTCATAGGCTCCGGAATGATTATTCATGTACGCACAATTCCACAGTGGTTTGGGATACCTTGGATCAGTTTTTTGGGGTATACGGTCTCTGGGGTGCTCATCATCGGATTGATTATCAGGATACTGATGGCGCGGCGGAAGTAGTAAGGGAGGGGGCGCAATGCAAAACAGCACACGCCTTCCCGGCCCCTCCCGGTTCGCCTTCCGCAAAGCTGGGTGCATCCTGCCAGGGGGATGTCCGATCGGTATTTTGTGGCTTGGGCGGGTGGGGATGGATGGCAGGGCTGTATTTGGCAAGGGGATTTTGCTTGCTTATATCTTCTTTTAATTTAGATTATGGCAGGCATTTTATATAGCGGTATTGGATCTTTTTGATTATGGGCAGGTCTTTTTGGATGTGTTTTGATGTTTTTTGGTAAAGGGCGTATAAGTTTTGGTGGGTTTCTTTTGGGGGCGGGGTTTTGTCGTACATTGCTTTTTGGGCGGCCTGCCGGAGGGTGTTGCAGTCTTGTTCGGTCAGGACAGGCAGGGCTTTTTTAAGGGTTTCGAAGGAATCTGTACTGAACGGGGTTTTTATGTTTGTGCCAAGGACGGCTGCTGCCGCACAGAAGGCAAGGTAGATCTCGGTTATGCCCTTGCCCTGGGCGTATTTTTGTATGGCGTTTGCTTTCTTTTTTCTCCGCACGGCAGCCTGTGTTGCTGTTAGGATTGTGCACAGGAATACCAGCAGGAAGGCTGTCAGGATGGCCAGGGCTGATTTGGATAAGGCTTGACGGCTTACTGCGGGTTTGCTGGCGGATGCGGGCGGTACTGCTGCCTGGCTGTCTCCGGTATACGGGAGGGTGTGCTCTCTTATGACCCATTTGTCTTCATAGGTTTCACACCAGGCATGGCCCATGTCGCCCGTTACTTCTGCACGGTAGGAACCGTCCGGCTGCTCTTTATACGCCGATGGAGGGATGGCATAGCCCTCGACATACCTGGCTGTATATCCCATGATGCGGTACATCAGAACGGCCGTTGTGGCAAAATGGACACAGAATCCCTTTTTGTTTTCAAACAGAAAGTATTCGGAAAAGTCCTGCCCCGAAGGAGTGGGCCCGGGCTGATAATCGTATACTGTATTTTCCTCAAACTCTTTCTGTATAAATTCTGCGGCTTCCTCTACTGAATGGATCTCCTGTTTTTCGCACAGGTTGATCAGACGGGTCAGATTTCCCGGATATCCTCTATATTGATTTGGTATCTCACCGTTTTCTTCCGGAGCTTTCCAAGTACTGTCCTGATAGACTGCGCCGTACGTCAGCGGCAGATAAACGGTGCTCTCGGGGCGGGTTGGAGACGCTACAACAAGTCCGTTTCCGTCTCCCGGCCGGAAATATCCGATGTTCTGCAGGCTTGTTGACTGATCCGGAGCAAACAGGTCGTGAGGGAGGATAGAGGGCGTACCTCCTTCGTTTGGAAACAGACCTTCCCGGGTATCTTCATTGTTCTGTACTTCGTTATCCTGGGATTTCTCCGGTGCAGTATCCTGAGGCCTTTCCGGCTTCGCTTCTTCTTTTTCCTTTGGTTCTTCTTCTTTTGATACACCGGAGGCCTCTTCCAGTCTCTGGATCACATGTTTCTCGATTACTGCCTTTGCCTGGATATACAACCCATTTTCTGCGGACTTTTGTACCTCTATCCTGCCTGCAGCTCCCCAGGAGACTGCGCAGAGCACAGAGACCAGCACTGCAGCTGTCACCGCATTTCCCCAGGCAGCCCTCCCTGTACTGCCTGTCCCTATGGCAAAATAGATACCGCAGGCCATAACCAACAGACCACAGGACCTCACAGATGGAAAATAACCTTCCATGGCAGAAAGGATAACCGGAAAGAAAAGCAGCACTATGACAGCCGCTTTTCCTTTTCCCCTGAGCAGAACCAGGGAAAACACCGCTATGATTGGTATGGTGGCTGCTGCAATCCCTACGGCCAGCAGGATATTGGAAATCTCAGGCACTTCATAGAGCAGGAGCGGCACACTGCCCTCCTCATGAATACGCAGATAGGCATTCGCCAGTGAATTCACTACCGCTGTTGCAGGCACACGATTTTTCCATACAAAAAAAATCAGGGCCGCGCCTCCTGCGGCCAGATATAGAATTTTTTTCTTTCCCCTGCTTCCCCACAGCCACAGCCAGAATACGGACAACAGAAAAAGGCAGCCATACAAACAGGGTTTTAATACCTGCAGGGGGAACACGGACAGCAGGCTCTCCCACCATGCGGCGGCAAGAAAACCCGCAGATAATGCCCTTGCCGCAAACAGACTAATCCGGTTCATTTCCCCGGATATCTCTCTGCTCTTCTGTTCAAACAGCCTGATGCCTGATTTACCTTCTTTTCTGTTTTTCATCGGCAGTCTCCTCCCTACAGCTGCAGTAATTCCTGCTTTTCACCATTGACGGTTATCCCGCCCTGTCCGTCAATATTAACAATACTGCTGAAATGCTCCCCGCGGAATGCATCTTCATAGCAGGCTTTGCGCATGCTGTCATCCGTATACGGCTCCATATCCAGCATTCTCCACAGAAGGCCGTGCACGGTCTCCTCACTGCTGACCTTCCATTTCACAATTCTCATATTCTTTTCTTCAAACCAGGCAGCCATATGAATACATTTTTCCTCCACCAGCGTCATGCACAGGGAGGCAGCTGATTCCAGCATTTTACTGAACCCCTCGCTGCTCTGTGCTTTTTTTGGGTACTCCATCCAGACCAGCACAACGCATCCCAGGGGAAAGCTGTATTCCTTCACCATCAGTGCATCTTCTTTGGCCGTCAGCTTCCAGTGGATGTCGTGCACAGAGTCCCATGGCCGGTATTCCCTGACCTGATAGATTTCAGCGGGGTCATCCCCGCTTTTTTCTACGGAATATTCATCCGCATCGGCCAGAAACTCCCGCGTCCGTCTCGTAATTTCCAGCGGCATCAGGCCGGTTCGGGGCATGATCCCTACATAAGCCTTGTCCGCAACGGGGATAGTTCTGTAAAACATCCCAAAAAAGTCAAAAATTTTCATACCGACAAGCGCGACTTCCATGCTTCCGCAGTATTCCGATGTAAAATAAAACGGAAGAGCTTTTTTTCTGCCCGGCTCCAACATTCCGGACATCTTTTTTACCATCATCTGACCGGAATTTCTTCCGCCGATCTTCACCCGAAGTTCATATTTCCCATTCCAGATCCTGGAAGTATTATTTACCCATAATTTCACCCTGATTTTCTGGTTTTTCTCCCCCATAGCCGGAACCTTCCCGATCCCCGCCGTCAACCTTGCAGACATGTTGTGCAGACAGGCAACTGAGACAAAGGGGTACAGGATTTCCAGCACTAAAGCTGCTGAAAGGGCCGGAGTATCATACATCAGGAACAGATACCCGGTTACCAGAACCGCCGCCGCATATCCTAGTGTTCGTCTTATCATGCCGCCACCTAACGCCTTTTCATAACCGGTGGCTTCACCTCTTCCAGGATCTGTTCCAGTACGTCTTCCGTCCGGATATGCCCGACCTTTGCCTTGGTGCTGAGCAGTACCCTGTGCCCTGCCACACATTGAAACACATCCGCCACATCATCTGGAATCACATACTCCCGGCCTCTCATATAAGCGCCGGCCTTAGCCATAGCCGCCATGGCCACGGTTCCCCTTGGGCTCAGCCCCATTGCAATGTATTCTCCGCCTCTGGTTGCCTTTGCCAGCTGGGCAATATAAGTGTATACGGCGTCATGTATAAACAGATTTTTCACTTCTTCCTGCGCCCGCAAAAGCAGCTCCGCCGTCATTACCCGTCTCACAGGTCCGGTGCTACGCCCTGACTGGTTTCTCTTCATAATCTCTACTTCTTCTTTCACGCTTGGATACCCCATGCTGACACAGATCATAAACCGATCCAGCTGAGACTCCGGAAGCAGCTGTGTTCCCGCAGAACTGGCGGGATTCTCCGTAGCGATCACGATAAAAGGATTCCCCGTCTTTCTGGTCACCCCATCCACGGTCACCTGCCTCTCCTCCATAACCTCCAATAGCGCGGACTGCGTCTTTGGCGAGGTTCTGTTGATCTCATCCGCCAGAAGGAGATTGCACATCACAGCACCCGGCTGGTACACAAACTGCTCCGTCGCTTTCTGATACAGCGTAAACCCTGTCAGGTCAGCAGGAAGCACATCCGGAGTAAACTGAACCCGCTTCTCCTCAAGCCCCATCGCTTTAGAAAAAGCAAGGGCCATGGTGGTCTTTCCCATCCCCGGAATATCCTCCACTAAAATATGCCCCCCAGCCAGAATCGCCATCATAATCTTTTCCGTAATCTCCTCTTTCCCAACAACGGCCCTGCCAACCTCTTGAAGCACCACATCAATAGCCTCTCTATAATCAGACATAAAACGCCTCCTCCTGACAAATACTTGTTCCCCAAATTATATCATATAATCAAGTAGTTTTGGGAAAGGATTCGCCTATCTAGGGCGGGAGGGACTACGGAGGCGGGGAAACTTCAGGGAACCTTCCTGCAAACGGGCCGCCTGCAGAAAGATTCACGGTAACAGCGGATTAAACTAACTACGCGGATATCAAAGCCCCCATTACCTTTGTAGATATCCTGCCCTTTTACGATATATACTACCCCAGCCATTCATTCCCGCTTCATCGATTCCATCCGCTGCCCCCGCCAAGATCCCCCGTCAGTGAAGCCACTTCTACCGTTTTGATGCACCAGCTTCAGGAACCGGAGATAGGGGCATCTGGAGGCGTCTTACGGCGGTTAGCTGGAGTTAAGTAAAATAGAAGGAAAACCGGGGTGATTTTTGTGATTCCGAATCACAAAAATCCCTGGCCCCAGCGCGCGAAGCCATCAGGGCTTCGCGTGATGTGGCCAGATTGCCCCGGTTTTCCTTCTATTTTACTTTACTCCAGTTTACCGTCGTACCCCGTCTCCAGATGCCCCTATCTCCGGTTCCTAAAGCGTCCGCTCATCCGCTCCCGCGACTTCACTGCACAATCCTATAATATTGTTTGGAGGTTATTAGGAATATAGCTGCGTAAAATACTGCGAATATGAATACCGTTCCCACGGTACACAGGAAAAACAGGTGTACGTTTGTGAGATTCATGACCGCCAGCAATTTTGTAACCGTTTTGAAGGCGAAGGCTACATGAATAATGGCTGCAATCAACGGCAGGAAGAAGACCATTAGTACCTGGGTTTTGATGGAACGTCTTACTTCTTTTTTGCTCATTCCCACTTTCTGCATGATCTGGTAGCGGCCGCGGTCATCGTAGCCCTCGGATATCTGCTTGTAATAGATAATCAGGACGGTGGCCATCAGGAACAATGCGCCTACAAATACACCAAGGAATAAGAAACCGCCGTATATTGCATAAAACTCTCCTCTGTAGGCTTCTCTATACTCTATGCGTGATTCTGCAACCTCCTTTGCCAGACGCTCCTCTATTGCTTTTGCAGCGGTATTTTTATCTTCTTCCTTTCCGCTCATGTTGAAGGAATCGGAATAGATGATCGTGTCTGCGCCTTCATAGCCGTACTGCTGTTTTAGGTCTGCGATCTGCTGTATATCTGACATCACTACGACCATTCCCTCTACTGCGCCGGAAACTTCATTCTCTGCTTCTTCTTTCAGGCTGACCGCCTTTTTTACTTTGTAGGATTCATCTTCTATCTGTAACACGTCTGAGTTCCATTCTCCACCGGACATATGGATCAGTACTTCATTTCGCTCCAGTGTCTCATTGGTTCCCTCCAGCCTGTTGTAGTCTGATAAGGGGATGATTTCCATCCATCTGAAATCTTCTGTTGTGTAAGATTTATCCGTCTTTTCTTCCAGCAGAACCGTACTGTTTTTTTCGTCATATATTACAGTAAAACTTCCGGAACTGTAAGATCTACGGTCTCTTATCTTTACCCCGGCCTTTTTTGTCTCTTCTTCTATAATATGGTCCGTCTTGGCCCGATTTTCCTGTGACGCGTCAAAAACCATCACATCCATGTCCGTAGGAAAACGCGTTGCCAGCAAATTCTCCATACCTGCATATAACGAAACGGAAACGGAAATCATGACCAGGACTATAGTACTTAAGATACAGATATTTGCAAGTCCCACCGCATTCTGCTTCATTCTGTATATCATTCCCGATACGGCAGTAAAATGCCTGCTCTTATAGTAAAACTTTTTATTCCTTTTCAGGATTTTCAAAACAGCAATGCTTCCGGCAGTAAACAGGCAGTATGTCCCTATGATTACCAGAATGACTGCTATGAAGAACTTTCCAATGGCTGCCAGCGGAGAGTCCGTGGTCTGTGCAATATAGTAGCCGATTCCAAGGGTCACCGCCCCAATCAGCGCGAGCAGCCATTTTGTCTTTGGTTCTTTTTCTCCCTGACTGCCGCCGTGCAGCAGCTCGATCGGGTTGGCCTTCTGCACCTGAAACAGATTGAAGATAAAAGTTACCACAAACGTGATAAGAAACAATGCAATGGTGCCGATCATGGCCGCCGGTTCTACTGCAAATTTCAGTGGAACCTTAAAATGGATCATTTTTAATAAAATTAAAAACATGAGCTTTCCAAGCAGAACACCCAGCACCAGACCCAGAAGGATACTGATAAGGGTTGTAAGGATTGATTCCCATGCCATCATTTTTGTCAGGTTGCCCTTATCCATCCCCAGCACCTGATATAGCCCGAATTCCTTTTTTCTCTGTTTAACCAGGAAACTGTTCGTATAAAACAGAAATACCACGGAAAATATTCCCGTAATCGTAACCGCCCATCTCAGAACCAGCCTCAGTGTATCTGCGCCCTGCATCTGATCCAGTCCGATGTTTCTACTGATGGCATTCATGACGTAGAACATCATAACTGTCAGCACACAGGTAAGCAGGTAGGGGATGTAAACCTTTCCGTTCTTTTTTAAGTTTGTAAATGCAAGCTTTGGATAAAACATTACTGCTCACCCCCTGTGATTAAGACAGTCAGCGCCGCCGAAATCTTCTGGTACATTTCCTCGTTTGTCTGATTGCCTCTGTATATCTGGTGGTAGACCTGCCCATCCTTGATAAACATGACGCGGTTCGCACTGCTTGCAGCTTTTACACTGTGTGTTACCATCAGAATGGTCTGCCCGTTCTGATTGATTGTGTTAAAAAGATTCATCAGGTCATCCGAAGCCCTGGAATCCAGCGCTCCTGTCGGTTCGTCCGCGAGGATCAGCTGAGGTCTCGTAATCAAGGCCCTTGCAACGGCCGCACGCTGTTTCTGCCCTCCGGAGACTTCGTAGGGGAATTTTTTCAGCAAATCTGTGATTCCAAGCTGAGCGGCTATTGGCTCCAGCCTCTGTCTCATTTCTTCGTATTTTTTCCCCGCCAAAACCAGCGGAAGGTAGATATTGTCTTCCAGTGAGAAGGTGTCCAGCAGGTTAAAGTCCTGGAAGACGAAGCCCAGGTTCTGTCTTCTGAATGCCGCCATTTCCCTGTCTTTAATTGTACTTAAGTCACGTCCTTTCAGGAGTACTTTTCCGCTGGTAGGTTTATCCAAAGATGCCAGAATGTTCAGCAATGTCGTTTTTCCGGAACCGGATTCGCCCATGATTGCCACGTATTCCCTCGGCTCTATGGAAAAGGTGACATCTGCAAGGGCCTGCACCTGACTGCCTCCGAATCTGGTTGTATAAATCTTTTTTACATTTTTTACATCTAATAATGACATAAAGCTTTCCTGCCTTTCTTTTTTCCTTGTTTTCCTGTCTATGCACATATTATAAGGCACCCGTACTGTCTCCATCCATAACTTTGCCTTTCAAAACCCGGGGGAATCCTTACGTTTTTGTAAGATTCGGTCATTTTTCTCTGTTTCTTTTACGAAAAATATGATATGATGGCACTGTGTTATTATTTTATCAGATAAACACAACCTATGTCCACCAGGCCAAATATCCTTTGGCCCCGCGGGCAGCTGACTCCCCGGAATCGCTGTGTATTGCACGATTATCCCGGCAAGGGCCCGCTGCTTTCGCGAAAATCAATGAATGGAGAAAGAAGCTATGAGTTTAATCGAAACAGTAAAAGATGCCGGTATTGTAGGGGCCGGCGGGGCAGGATTTCCTACGCATGTGAAGTTGAACACTAAGGCCGAGTATTTTATCGTCAATGCCGCCGAATGTGAACCATTGATTGAGACTGACAAATATCTGTGCAGAACCTTTGCCGATGAGTTAATTAAAGGAGTCATGTATATTGCCGGACATCTCGAGGCAAAGAAGTCTTACATAGCGCTCAAAGCTAAATACAAAGCCGAAATTGCCGCTTTAAGAGAGGCAATTGAAAAAAATAATGCAGATATCGAGATTTTTGAGATGAGAACCTTCTATCCCGCCGGGGATGAACAGATTATCGTGCAGCAGGTTACCGGCAGGACCGTCCCTGAGCGCGGCATTCCGATTGAAGTCGGCGCCGTCGTGGATAATGTGGGAACTGTGCTTGGGATTTACCGTGCGCTGACGAACGGTGACAAGGTAACGGACAAGTATTTATCCGTTGTCGGTGAAGTGAAGGAACCCATTATGCTGAAGGTGCCTATCGGAACATCCGTCAGAACCTGCATCGAAGCGGCGCAGCCTGCGATCTCCGATTATGCCGTCATTCTCGGCGGTCCTATGATGGGAAAGGTCTTTGCAGATGACAGCGCCATTGACCAGCAGGTCGTGACAAAGACAACCGGCAACATCATCGTTCTCCCGAAGGACCACTATCTAATCAGGAGAACACAGGTTTCCATCCAGAGAATTAAGCATCAGGCGCGAAGCGCCTGTATCCAGTGCAGAATGTGTACAGATCTGTGTCCACGTTTCCAGATCGGACACAGCATCAAGCCTCATCTTGTAATGAGAAATGTCTGGAGAGAAGAGACGATTGATTCCAACGAAGAATTCGCGAAATGCTACGGCGATGCAGTGAACTGCTGCAGCTGCGGCGTCTGTGAGATGTTCTCATGTCCAATGGGACTCTCCCCGAGACAAGTGAATGATTATATGAAGGTACAGCTTCGTGAACGCGGAATTATGATCGATAAGACTCCGGATCCGACGGCAAGGCCGACGATTGATCTCAACCGGATTCCAACCGACCGCCTGATCGCGCGTCTGGGGCTCGGAAAATATAATGGGCTGCATGCACACAGCTGTACGGAACTATTTCCCAGGGAAGTATTCATTCCATTATCACAGCATATCGGCAAGCCGGCGGCAGCAGTTGTCAAAGCCGGCGACACCATACATAAAGGCGACTTAATCGGACAGGCAGATGAAAAAGCGCTGTCAGCTAATATCCACGCAAGCGTGAACGGAACAGTCACCGAAGCAGCACCAAACGGTATTCGAATAAATGTAAACTAATGGAGGAATTTAAAAATGGGAAATTCAGTAGGAATGTTAGAATTGTCCAGTATAGCGAAAGGAATTGAGACCTGCGACCATGTACTCAAGGCCGCAGAGGTTGAATTATTAAGGTCATCCACGATCTGCCCCGGTAAATATCTGATCATTATCGGCGGTGATACCAGCAGCGTGAATGCTGCTATGAACGTAGGGGAAGAGATAGCAGGACCATTCCTGGTAGATAAACTGCTGATCCCCAATATCAGCGACCAGCTGATGCCGGCGATCAGCAATACCTCACAGGTTCCGACCACCGGAGCTGTGGGCGTGATCGAGTTCTATTCCGTATCTTCTGCAATTGTAGCGGCGGATACCGCTGCGAAAGGTGGCGATATTTATCTGCTCTGCCAT
>OBZW01000497.1_pt1 | contig 22741 bp, 23 predicted proteins | sample 1477021 | NCBI WGS metagenome assembly OBZW01 (sample SAMEA2580262, study PRJEB22360) | human gut metagenome | biome: human gut; feature: human-associated habitat; material: faeces | place: Denmark | collected 2008/2010
AATTTCTTAGGTCCGCGGCCGCGTTTTTGAAAGGACATGGATGTTCTCCGGGAGGTTTTCGGCTATCCCTTTATGGAGCGTCCCCATCCGCGCCGAGACTAAAGCCCGTCGCTAAATCCCGATTGCTTTTTATAGGTACAAATGCTATACTAAACCCATGATTTTACCTGATATCTTCTTGGGTTAATACTTTATTTTCAGAATTTAGGAGGGCTTATGACAATAGGGGAAATGAAGAAATTGCTGGATGCCGACATTCTGTTCGGCGAAGAATTATTGGATTTGGATGCAGAATTCGTTTTTTCATCTGATATGATGAGCGATGTCCTTGCCTTTGCCGATCAGTGCTCTGTCCTGATTACCGGACTGTGCAATCCGCAGGTGGTCAGAACGGCGGAGATGCTGGACATTGCCTGTATTGTATTTGTACGCGGCAAGATGCCGGATGAGAATATCATTGCACTGGCCCGCGGCAAGGGAATGGCTATTCTGGCCACCAAGCATTTTATGTTTACAACATGTGGGATCCTGTACGAACACGGACTACGGGGAGGTGCCTGAATGGATGAATTATTGACATTTACTTATACGATCTCCGGGGATGATTTTACCCGTGCCGGGGAGGCCAGCAGCGCCATTAAAAACAAACTGAAGATGCTGGGAGTGAATGCTTCCGCTATCCGCAAGGTCGCCATCGCCATGTATGAGGGTGAGATCAACATGGTGATTCATGCCAATGGCGGAGAAATCACCGTTACAATCTCGGATACTGAGATCACAATGGTCCTTGCCGATGTGGGGCCTGGTATCGAGGACATCTCCAAGGCAATGCAGGAGGGGTACTCTACTGCGCCGGAGGAAGTGCGTTCTCTCGGTTTTGGTGCCGGCATGGGACTTCCGAATATGAAGAAATATTCGGATGATTTTCACATAGAATCTGTGCCCGGAAAGGGCACTACTGTTACCATGAAGGTATTTATCTAACCGCACAGCCGGATTTATGAATCACTGTAACGAAAGGAGCTGTCATGGACAAATTTATGCGGTCTGTCCGACTCAAGGAAGACCTCTGCCAGGGCTGTATTAATTGTATCAAGTATTGCCCGACCCAGGCAATTCGTGTACATAATGGGAAAGCCCATATTATCGATAAGTTCTGCATAGACTGCGGCAGGTGTATCCGTTACTGCCCGCACCATGCAAAGATACCAATATATGATTCCTTAAATGTTTTGAACGATTACAAATATACCGTTGCACTGCCCGCGCCGTCACTCTATTCTCAGTTCAACAACCTGACTAATGTGGACATTATACTGAACGCCCTGCTTAAACTGGGGTTTGACGACGTATACGAGGTCAGTGCGGCGGCGGAGCTGGTCTCCGAAGCTTCCAGGGAGTATATGAAGGAACATGAAGACGAAGGGCCGTTCATCAGTTCCGCCTGTCCGTCCGTGGTCAGGCTGATCCGGGTGAAGTTCCCCTCCCTGCTCTCCAAGCTGCTTCCGATCAAACCGCCAGTAGAGGTTGCCGCCGAGATAGCCAGGGCGCGTGCCATAGAGAAAACGGGGCTGCCTTCCGAGGATATCGGGATCATCTTTATCTCCCCGTGCCCCTCCAAGGTTTCTTATTCTAAAGCGCCTCTGGGAATCGACAAGAGCAACATTGATAAAGTGGTTGCCATCAAGGATGTCTATCCGCTGCTGCTCCCGCATATGAGCCGAGACGAGTCACAGCTGGAGCCGCTCTCCAATTCCGGCAGGATCGGGCTTGGCTGGGGCAATGCCGGCGGCGAAGTGGGCGGTCTTCTGATCGACAGCTATCTGGCGGCCGATGGTATCGTCAATATCCTTCGAGTTCTGGAAGAGATTGAGGATGAGAGGATTCACGGCCTGAAGTTTATCGAACTCAGTGCCTGCAACGGCGGTTGTGTTGGCGGCACCCTGACCGTGGAAAACGCTTATGTTGCAACTACCAAGACGAAACGCCTGCTGCGCTATCAGCCCGTCTCCAAAAGCCATCTCTCCAGCCATCCTGAGCTGAAAAGCGTACACTGGGATGACGATGTGGAGTATGAACCGGTCTTCCGTCTTGGCAACAGTTTCAAGGAAAGCCTGGAAATGATGAGCACGGTGGAAGAACTGACCAAGAAGTTCCCGGGGCTGGACTGCGGTTCCTGCGGGGCGCCCACCTGCCAGACTTTGGCAGAAGATATCGTAAGAGGAGCTGCAACCAGCAATGACTGTATCTACGTACTGAGAGAACATATTTCCAGTCTCTCAAAAGAGATCGATTTTCTTTCCAAAACATCCAATTTGACCTGTAACTCTGATGATGACAACGCCAAGCTGCTTCATGAGTACATACATAAGCTCACGGCAGAACTGGATGCATTCGGAGTTCCGCAGAGGCATAAAAATAAGAGGGAGGAATAAAGTATGAAACTACAGGCTGTATTAGAGATACCCGGATGTAAGGTGCTGGTAAAAGGGGATCCGAAGCGGGAACTGTCCAAAGTATTCTGCTGCGACCTGCTCAGCATCGCTATGAGTAAGGCCCCGGCAGACGGTGTCTGGGTTACGGTAATGGGGAATAAGAATACACTGGCGGTTGCCTCTCTGACGGAGACCGCCTGCATCATCCTGGCGGAGGGTGTTGGACTGGACGAAGGGACGCTAAAACAGGCAGAAAGCGAAGGCATTGCCGTCCTGACCACGGAACTTCCGGTTTTTGACATGGCTCTGGAAGTTTATGAAGCAGGATTATCATGATTCCGTTATATTATGACCTGCATCTCCACTCCTGCCTCTCCCCCTGTGGAGATGATGACATGACTCCTGCCAATATTGCAGGTATGGCTTCCATCAAGGGCCTGGACGTTATCGCCCTCACGGATCACAACAGCTGTAAAAACTGCCCCGCAGCCATGTTTCAAGGCAGAGAATACGGTGTCATTGTCATTCCCGGAATGGAGCTGTGCACCGCTGAGGAAGTTCACGTCATCTGCCTCTTTCCCGCACTGGAGAATGCCCTTGCATTCGACGGATATGTGTATGAACATATGCTTCCCATTAAGAATAGGGAAGCGATATTCGGCAAACAGCAGATCATGGACGAGAACGACAAAGTAACGGGTACGGTGGAGAATCTGCTGATTAATGCCACGGACATTACGTTCGACGATGCTTTTTCTCTGACTGCGTCCTATGGCGGCATCGCCTATCCGGCCCATGTGGATAAGAGTTCAACGAGTGTCCTCTCCAACCTGGGATTCGTCCCGCCAGACAGTACCTTTGCCTGTGCGGAGTTCCATGACCTGAAAAACCTGCACAGAATACAAAAAGAGCATCCGTACTTCTTACAATGCAATATCGTAAGCAGTTCAGATGCCCACTATCTCGGGGATATCCGGGAACCGGAATATCAGATTTTTTCGGAATCGAAGGAGATTCCTGACATACTAAATGCGCTTCAGACAAAGGCGTAGGAAACGGATGCAAGGAATACGGGCAGATTGGCTCTATTCCTTGAACCGGTATCCTACGCCTACTTCTGTCACTATAAACCGGGGTTCTGCAGGATTCTTCTCAATCTTTCTGCGCAGCGTGGCCATGAATACCCGGAGTGTACCGGCCTCGACGCCTTCACCATACCCCCAGATCTTTTTTAATATATAGTTGTGGGTCAGTACTTTTCCGCGGTTTGAAATAAGCAGCGTCAGGATCTTATACTCGATAGGAGTGAGGTGGATCTCCTCTCCGTCCACCTGGACACTTCGTTTCGTATAGTCTACGGTCAGATAATCCTGATGAAACATTTCCTGAGCGCTGTCAGGCGCCATCTTCTCCATCTTACGCATGGCAACCCTGATTCTCGCCATCAGTTCTCCCATATAAAATGGTTTCGTAACATAATCATCGGCCCCTGCATCCAGTGCCTGTATCTTTTCCTGCTCTTCCTGCCTTGCAGATACGACAATAATCGGAGTGTTGGACAACTCCCTGACATGCTTAACCACCTCCAGGCCTTCCCCATCCGGAAGCCCCAGATCCAGCAGGATCATATCCGGCTGGTTTGCGTAGAAAAGGCTGATTGCCTCCTTTACCGACTTCGCGACATAATAGCCGTATCCCTCATCTTTTAATGTCATACTCATGAAATTTACAATATATTTGTCATCTTCAACAATTAAAATTGTCTTTTTCTCGTTCATCTATACCACCCGTTCATGATTCGTTACTATTTTCTCGCGGCCTGTTAACAGGTTCCCTTATTCTGCAATTCTTGCTTCCAGCCAGAAGGTAAATCTGGCGCCGCCCTCTCTGCGGTTTTCTGCCCATATCCTGCCGCCGTGGGCTTCCACCACCTCCTTGCAGATTGCAAGGCCCAGGCCGATTCCTCGTTTTCTGTCTGTGCTTTTATCCGAAAGTGATACGAATTCATCGAAGATCTTTTCCTTCATCTCCTCTGCGATTCCATCGCCATCATCTTTCACGACAAAGTAAACCCTGTTTTTCCGGTAGGAAACATCCAGGGAAATGCTTCCCCCGTCCTGCGTATGCTTCACCGCATTGTCCAGAAGATTCACCAGGACCTGCATGATCATCTTCCCGTCCATATCCGCTACAACCACACGGTCAGGCAGGGACACTCTGAAATCCCTTCTGCTTTTCAGGCCGATCACATGCTTCTGCACCTCATAGACAATATCGTCGATGACCTCCTGGTGTTTTTCGATGAACTGCTGTCCACTCTCGATCCGGGTCATGCTCAGTACATTTTCCATCATTTTCATCAGCCACATAGATTGTTCTATAACATCCCGCAAAAGTTCGTCCCGTGTCTGTCTGTCCATAGTCTGGTTCTCGATCATCAGGCTGCAGTCACCCATAATCCCTGTCAGGGGTGTCCGAAAGTCATGAGAAATACTGCGCAGCATACTGCTCTTCATATGTTCCCGCTGCACCTCCAGTTTGGTCTGCTCCTGTTCCGCATAGATCAGTTCGCGGTCCAGCGCGATTCCAATCTGGTTGGCCGCCGTTTTCACCAGCATCTCCGCTTCCGCCGCCAATCCCTGTTTGTGGTTGAACACTTTTAAAGTCCCCAGCTGTCTGGCCATACCGATGATCGGGAACATCAGGTAGTCCTTGGAAGTGTACTCATTGCCAGACCCGGCGGGAATTGTCTCCCCTTCCAGCTCTACAATACTTTCATATCCCGTATGCTCATAAATATAGTGGATTCCCAGCTGGATAATATTATCTTTGCCGGTTACATTGATGAACTTTTCGGACATCTCATAGAGTCTCAGCGCCGTCTCCTCACTGCCCTGGGCAATTACCAGCTGTTTCTGGAAGCGGGCCGTCAGGCTGGAGGATATGCAGGCTGTAATCAGAAAAAAGCCCATCAGCGCCACATCATTCGGATTCATAATCGCGAAGGTGTGTACCGGAATCGTAAAAAAATAGTTGAACATCATAACGCTTACAATAGCGCCTATGATGCCGTACTCATACCCTTTTGTAAATACACTGATCAAAAGCACAGCCACCATAAATACCATCAGCCCGTTTTCCTTTTCCACACCGAACTGATTAAGCAAAAGGCAGACCAGACTGGCAGACAATACGATCAGTATTGTCCGCAGTGCATAAATAAGCTTTATATTTTTTGCAAGATTCCTGATCGCCTTTCCCATTCCGTCCATGGCTGCCTCCTTGTTCCCGTGCCCAACCGCAGGGTGTGAGCAATAACTTCTTCTGGATTACTGGCTCACTGATTCCGTACTATCATAACACTTTAGCGGATATTTGCCAAGATTCTGTCGATGTCCTTTTTCAGCCCCACCACCATTAGATGATCCTCTCTTTTCAGAATCCGCTCCGCATGAGGAAGCAGCTGCAGATGTCCGTCCTTCTTGATGCCCAAAATACTGACGTGGTATTTAGAGCGTATAGCCAGCTGGCGGATGCTCTTCCCTACCCACTCCTCGACCGGTGGAATCTCAAATATGGAATACCCCTCCGTCAGCTCGATATAGTCAAATACATGGTTGGCGCTGTGTTTTACAGCCAGCCGTTCTGCAATATCCCGATCCGGGTAAATGACTTCGTCCGCTCCGTTACGCAGGAGGAACTTTGCGTGAATATCTCTGTTGGCCTTGCTAACGACATATTTTGCCCCCATTTCCTTGATCAGGCTGGTTATCTCCAGGCTGCTCTGGAAATTAGAGCCAATACATACAAAACAGATATCAAAATTCCCGATTCCAAGGCTCCTCAGCACATCCTCATTTGTACAGTCTCCCACCTTTGCCATCGTGGCGTAAGGGAGAAGGTCCTGCATGCATTCCTCATTTCTGTCAACAATCATCACTTCATTGCCCAGCTGAGACATATTAACACACAAATGATGACCCAGCCTGCCCAGTCCAATAATCAATACTGATTTCATAATATTCACCTCTGCCTATCCTATCATTATCTTTTCTACCGGCGCCTTCACGGGCGCCTCTATTTTGTGCCCTCTAAGGGAAAGGGCAAATGTCATGCTGCCGATTCTTCCGCAGTACATCAGGAAAATCAACACCAGCTTAGAGACAGTCTCCATGTCCCTTGTAATACCGGTGGACATTCCCACTGTTCCAATAGCCGACACCACCTCGAATGCAACATCCGTCATTGCCGCTGGCTGTACAGTTACAATAACCAGAACCGCCAGGATCACTGCGAATAAATTGATGCACAATACCGCACTGGCTTTCCTGATGGAATCCTCATCCAGCCGTCTTCCCAGGATATTACAGTGCATTTCCTTCCGCAGATTGGCGTGTACATAAATTAGGAGTACCACAAATGTGGTTGTCTTAACGCCTCCCGCCGTTGACCCCGGGCTCCCTCCTATAAACATCAGGATCGTAGTCAGAAGCTTGCTGCTGTCGGTAAGCGCAGCCGTATCCACTGTATTGAACCCGGCCGTTCTTGCGGTCACTGATCCGAACAGTGAACATAACACCTGATCCCCAAAAGGCATGCCGGCAATGGTATTATTTTTTTCAAAGAAAAAGAGCAGCGCCGCTCCTCCGAAAATAAGTATTGCTGTTGATATAAGTACAATTTTAGTGTGCAGCCGGTATTTACGGAACTTTAGCTTATTTACCGAAATGTCATTCCAGACAAAAAAACCGATTCCTCCAATGACAATCAGACTCATAATCACCAGATTCACAACAGGGTCATTATAATATTTAGTAAAGGAAGAGTATGCCCCGCTCTCCCCCATCAGATCAAAACCGGCGTTACAGAAAGCGGATATGGAATGAAAGACTCCAAAGTATACCGCTTTCCCCAGGCTCATCTCCCGGCTGAATCTGACCGCCAGGATCAGAGCCCCCATTCCTTCAAATATCGCAGTTCCGACAATAATCTTTTTAGCCAGCCGTACAATTCCGCCCACCTGCATAATATTGACGCTCTCCTGGAGCGTCCCTCTTGTCCAGAGGCCAATCTTCCTCCGCAGGAGAATTGCGAAGCATACGCCGATGGTCATAAATCCCAGACCGCCAATCTGTATGATACACAGAATAACACACTGTCCGAATGTGGACCAGTACTGAAAAGTATCCGCGATTACCAGTCCGGTCACGCATGCAGCAGAGGTAGAGGTAAACAGCGCATCCGTAAAGGGGGTGTATACCCCTGCCTTCGTTGATACAGGCAGCATCAGGAGCCCTGCCCCCAGAAAAATGATAATACAGTACCCCAAGACAATCATCTGCGTCTGGGTCAGTCGTTTTGTAAACAGTTTCATGCCGCACCAACCTCATTTTCCATTGCAAGCAGCTCCAGCCGCTGCAGCAGTTCTTCTTTTTCTGTAAATACATTGATGTGTGACTGCCTGTAAAGCTTCATGTTGCTTTTCTCATTACATATGCTGAACATCTGCACGCCGGGGTACATTTTATGGAACAGATTGCATACCGACAGGTTATCAATATCGGATCCTGAGACTGCGGCCAGATAGTTTACCTTCTTCCAGTTCTTGTCAATATAAATGCTTTCCAGATAAATCGGACGGATACCTGCTTTTTCAAACCATCCTGCAATTTTTTCCTCCTCGCTGCTCTTACCGAATATGACTGCATATTCTTTCTTCCTGTCTTTCTTCTGGAGTTTCTTTTCCTCATCCATGAAATTATCAATGCCCCTCATCAAGTAGAGGCCGTACAGCATTCCCGCTGTTACTATGATTCCTAAAATAAGATTCGTCAACATAACTATCACCCTCTTTTCTTATCTCTATCATAGTACTTGGCGCGTTTAGGCGGTGATAAAATTAAATTGAATTGTATTAAGATTGTGTTTAGGAAATCGGGAAATAGCGATGATCTTTAGTTTCGGTGCGGATGGGGTATGCCAGGCGGTAGTAAAGAACTCGTCCCCAGAGTGGGTGCCCGAGACGGGGGAGGCGGATCGAATTGACTATGCATATCATGCATCTTGATTAAATGGATTTTAAGGCTTTTATGTATGGGGGCTTTGGGACTGTTTTGATGAAATAATTTTTATTTCCTCATATTAGCGGACATGAAGTCCCCCCCGTCAATTCTCCTGCTGTGGGCTGCGGGTATTTGAAAGGGCGGGGATTCTTCGCAGCTATTTGTCTCCGTAATGTCCTTTGCAATGCGCGATATAGATACGGCCATTTTCCATATGATAGACCAGCCGGTCTTTATCGTTGATGCGGCGGCTGTATTCGCCTTGTAGGTCGCCGGTTAAGGGTTCAGGCTTTCCGATGCCCTCCATACAGCCGTTGCGCTCAATGTCTTTTATGAGCTGATTGATACGCTTTATTGTTTTTCTGTCCTGGGCCTGCCAATAGATATAGTCTTTCCAGGCATCGTCTGACCAGATTTTTTCACTCATCCTCTACCTCGATCAGTTCGTGCGCCGTTCCTTTACCTTCTCGGAGTTCCTTGACGGATTTTTTTACATAGGCCATATTTGATTCTGAAAAAAATGGATCGGTGGCCTGTGTGATTTCAAATGGAATTCGGTTTTCGCGTAAAACTGCTTTTACAAAAAGATTGATGGCTGTGGAGGTATTTAGGCCGACATTAGAGCAAAAGGCGTCAAAGCTGGCTTTATCTTTTTCGTCTACTCGTGCAGTTATAGTTGATTGTGCCATGATATCATCTCCTTCCTGTATTCTATCTGTCTTTATTATAGCATTATTGTATGCGTATTACAAGCTATTGTAATACGTTAGGTATAAAATTTGTTTGGGAATATTTATAAAAATTTGAGCAGTATCTTTTTTGGAGCCGTGGTGTAGCGGAACGTATAATTTATCGCTCTACTCCCCCATAGAAATGCCTGTGGCGCTTACCAAGCGCTGGTTAGTTATTTTAAATTGGGAGTGTGCATACGCTTCTTGAATATAGGCAAAAAAAATACGGCGCACACCCTCTTGAATGGATGCGCGCTGTATTGGCTACCGCAAAATTGTATTGAAGTTTGTCGGTAAATAAAAAAGCAGATAACGGGAATCGAACCCGCCTCTCCAGCTTGGGAAGCTGGCATTCTACCAATGAACTATATCTGCATCACAAAAAATATTATACATCGTTTGATTTTCAAATGCAAGTAATTTTTCCAGTTTAATAAATATTTTCGTTGCTACTCAACTCCCCTGTTTATAGTAACATATTTTCAAATATATCCCATTATTTTTTTTGCCTTTAGTGTTATATCAGCTTCTATTTCTTTTAAACCAACATGGCCTATGCAACCTGCAAAATTGTCTTTTCTTCCTTTTCCTGCCCCATACTCTACTCGTCAAACTCCAATACCGCCACATGGAACCGCGGAGTCTCTTTTATCTCCACGACAGTGCCTGTTCTTGTCTTCAATCGTTCTGCATTTTTGAAGTTTCCGCTCATGCCGAGCGCGTGTTCGATTGTATAAAAATAAGATGTCGGAAGCTTTCCCTCTGTTACCTCGAGGGTCTGGCCTATACGAAATGCCTCTATGTTTTCAATCGTGAATTCCATGGTTCTCATTACTTATCCTTCTTTCTATAACTCCATTTTTTTCTCCAGCTCTTCCCGGAACTTCTTCACCTTTCCCGGATCGCTTCCACCGGAATTGATCCCGATTACAATTTCATCTTTCTGGATCACCGACGGGAAATAAAAATCGCAGAGACTCCTGTCGTCTGCTACGCTGAGCAGTATTCTTCTGCCGCAGGAACGCTCAAGTTCTCTGCATTCCCTGGCAATACTGTGATTCAGCACACTGTCATTGGTTGCAGCAAGGACCAAGTCGGCGCCACTGATATCGCCGGCTTTGTACATGCGGCGTTCGCAGCGGATCTTCTGCTCTGCCGCAAGGTTTTCCATAGCTTCAGATAATTCTGGCGCTATGACTGTTATGTCCGACGCAAAACGGGTGAGCACTGCAGCCCGCCTGGCCGCAATTTTTCCCCCGCCTGCAATGATGATCTTTTTCTCTGACAGATCCACAAATAATGGGAAATATGCTTTTTCCATTTTTACCCCCACCTGCACGCTGCGGTGCGCACTTATTTCAATTATTGAATATACCGTTTTATTCTAACCAACTGTCAGTCCAGCATATACAGCAGTGCATTGCATATACATGCTGCGATGTTGCTTCCGCCCTTTCTGCCCCTGGCTACAATGGACGGAGTTTCCTCCAGCGCAAGTATCAGTTCTTTAGACTGCACTACGTTCACGAACCCGACTGGCACTGCAATGATCAGCTCCGGATTCAGCCTCTTTTCCTGAACCATCTCATAAAGATGTACCAGCGCAGTGGGAGCATTGCCTATGGCAAAAATCAGCTTTTCATCGAGAGCTGCGGCTTTTTCCATACTTGCCGTAGCTCGGGTAGTGCCATTCTCCTTTGCAGACCTTGCAACATCCTCATCTGCCATAAAGCAGTAGACTTTCCCCCCATATTTTTCCAGTCTCTTTTTATTGATTCCCGCTTTTCCCATCTGGGTATCTGTAACGATGGATGCCCCATTTTTCAAGGCTTCCAGCGCACGATCCACGGCGCCGTCCGAAAATACCAGATTCTTTGCGTAATCAAAATCTGCACTTGTATGGATACATCGCTTTACAATCTGTTCCGTTCCCGGAATCAAGGGTGTATCTCCCAACTCTTCCGTTATAATTTCAAAACTTCTTGCCTCAATTTCTCCGGGCAGTACCTTTTCCAGATTTATATGATTCATGCCTGTTTATCTCCTTTCAGCGGAACTCCGATCCCACATATGACCCGGTCTACTCTGGATGCCAGTGCAGCCAGTTCCGTGCAGATGCGTCCCGTTTTTTCTCTGTATTCTCTTTCAAATGCATCGACGGGGACCAGACCGTATCCGATCTCCCGTGACACAACTACCAGCCCCGGGCTGCGCTCTGCGATGGAATGTACCAGACCGTCCAGATTGTCCCCTTTTTTCATTCTTCTTTTTATATACTCTTCAAAATGGAAAATACCGCCGCAAGTGTACAGCGCCTCCTCAGGGCAGTCTGCACCGTCCGCCCATTGTATGTTTCCATAGGTCTGCTCTGCAAATTTACGTTTTCCCTGAAAAGCTCCGCCAATCACCATTTTTAAGGATACGGAGGACGTATTCTTCTGCTTTTTGGTTCCTTTCTGCATGACATTTTCCTCCTGTTCCCTGCGGGCCGGATTCTGTCCTTTTACAAAGACTGGCATCCCATACACTACTTCCACCACTCCATCTGCTGTTGCTGCCATTCCCCGGTTAATCTCCGCAAGCATTTTCTTATACAGTGCCATCTCGCTGGTATCCTCAGTTGATTCCGAACAAATTTCATTTGTCACTACAACCAGATGACGGCAGCGATTCTTCAACATTTCAATTCCTGCAAGCACACTTGCCACCGCATCATTACCGGCTCCTCCAGGTTCATACATCTCGTTCGCCACCAGATTAGACATGCATTCAAGCAGGACACAGGGCTTTCCCTGACTTTTCAAAGAATCTGAAGCATCTTCATACAGCTGCCCTCCTTTTTCGGTCAGCGCTCCCAGCCCCGTATAGCACTCTATTGTGGAAAATCCTTTGTTCATGCGCATGTCACGGTGGCGCCGAATCTTGCTCCTGGTTTCCTCCCCGTAAGGAACCATCGTCGCAATATAGAGCAGGCTGCCTGCGGGGTGATCTGACCCGGGCACGTGATAATTCCGGCAGATCAAATCTTCTGCAAAGGCCGACTTTCCGCTGCCGCTGCCTCCTGTTACTACATAAAACATCCCCCTCCCCCTTTCCTGCACTGTCTTGTAAAAGTTCAGGCAGACCTGAACTTTTACGATGTATCACTTTTCTGCTGTATGAACTGTTTATACTTTCTTGCTTCTTCTTATTTCTCAATATCTGCATACCGGTATTCCAATGCCCCCGTAGCCGGAATCTGTGTCACCCCGGTGATCTCCGGGCGGATAAGATTACAGCTCTTCATGGAAAACAACGGGATGATATAGAACTCTTCTCCTACTGCCAGCTGCTCTGCTTCATGCATCAGAGACGCCCGCTTCTGAGGATCTGTCTCCGTGTCGGACTGTGCAACCAGACTGTCATATCTTTCATCCTGAATGCCGCTGCAGTTATAGGTTCCGTTAGAAAGCAGCATGGACAGATACGTATAGGGATCCGCAAAATCCGCTGTCCAGTTCATTCTGCACAGGTCAAAATTGCCCGCACGGCGTTCTGTATAGTTTACCTGCAATTCCTGGGCATTGAGTTCAATATCAATGTTCAGGTTCTTTTTCAGCTGTTCTTTGAAAACCTGGGCCGTATCGGAATCCATTTCCAGTGACGGATAGTTATAAGTCAGCGTCGGAAATCCCTCTCCATCCGGGTACCCGGCCTCTGCCAGCAGTTTCCTGGCCTCTTCCACATTTTCTTCGAAGGGAGGTTCTGCACCGTCCACAAAATATTCACCGGTGGTTTTATCCTTCATATACTTTGCGATAAAATTCACGGTAGGCTCTGTGTCTTCGCCCACGATCTGGCAGAGTTCCTCCCGGTTAATGGCGAGATTGATTGCCATTCTCACCCGCACATCGTCCAGCGGCTTTACATTCAGGTTCGGGTAGATATACCTGGTTGCAATCGTATCGGTAATCACCAGATCATCCTTTCCATCATACAGTTCCATAACCGAGGACTGGAGGGACGGGGCAACGTCTACCTCGCCGGTCTCGTACGCATTTGCCATTGACTGCGTGTCATCGAAGAAACGGTAGGTGATTTTATCCAGCTTCACCTGTTCTGCATTCCAATATTTTGGATTCTTCTCCAGGACAAAATACTGCTCCGGCGCATATTCTGTGAGATAAAACGGGCCGTTGGATACGCTGGTTGCCGGATTCTTGTCCCACCCGCTGTCCACTGAATCCGCATATTTCGTGCAGGACGGCGTGTAGACCGGAAGCCGCAGCAAATCCAAAAAGTATACACAGGGCTTCTCCAGTGTAAAGATCAGGGTATTGTCATCCGGAGTTTCCACTCCCAGGCTGTCCACGTCCGCTTCCCCGTTGTAAATGGCTTCTGCATTTTTTATAGGGAACAGGTAATTGGCATATCCATTACCGCTTTTCGGATCCAGAGATCTGACCATCGTGTTCAGAAAATCCGCAGATGTCACCGGGGTTCCGTCAGACCAGGACGCTTCTTTGCGCAGGTGGAAGGTCCAGACCGTGGAATCGTCGTTGACCTCGTAGGATTCTGCCGCCCGGTATTCAATCTCACCTTGGGCATTATAGGTCAGCAGCTCGTCCAGTGCGGACACAGAATATGCCAGATAAGTCAGAGCAATCATCCCCGCCGGATCCAGTCCCCCAGTCTCGCTGTTCGCAGCCACCACGATTTCCTTACTTTCTTTTGCGTTCTCAGGTTCCTCCTTGCTGCCGCATCCGCTCAGTACAAATGTGGCTAGTAAAGACACGGACACAATAACACTCAGTATTTTTTTCATGCTTTTCTCCTTATATTTGTGAAGTCATCTTGTAATCACCGCTTCTTCTTCCCGTATATTCCACCGAATACAGGAAACAGGCTACCTTCCTGTCACCAAAACAGTAGGTTTTTGGCCGGCCTGTATGGCAGCACTCCATCGCATATCCGCAGCGGGGTGCAAACGGGCAGCCTTCGGTGCTCTCTGCCTTCTGTCCTGGTTCTCCTGCAGCCGCCATCCCCCGGCGCTTCCTGGCTGTCCGCGGATCTGGGGTCAGTATCGCCGACAGAAGAGCTTTCGTGTAAGGATGCCAGGGATCTTCGTAGATGGATTGTGTCACCCCGGATTCCACAATACTTCCGGCGTACATAACCCCTATCCTCTGGCTGATTCTTTTTACCACATTCAAATCATGGGATATAAACAGATAGGAAACCTGGGTTTCTCTCTGAATCTTTTCCAGCAGTTCCAGTATCTGCTCCTGAATCGAAACATCCAGCGCCGAAACCGGCTCATCGCAGACGATCAGCTCAGGCCTTAGCATCAATGCCCTTGCGATCCCGATTCGCTGACGCTGTCCCCCGGAAAAAGCCCGCGGATATTTTCCTGCGTCATCCGGATCCAGCCCGGCCAGTTCCATGATATCCGCTACCTTTTCCTTTCTCTCATCCGGAGGATCCGTCGTGTTCAAAAGCAGCGGTTCCTCCAGTGTCTCCCGGACTGTCATCCTTGGATTCAGCGACGCATAAGGATCTTGAAACACCATCTGGATCTGGCGGCGCATCCCCTCCAGCTCTTTTCCCCGGTAAATTACTTTGCCCTCCGAAGGAGCATGTACCCCGGTTATCATTTTAGCGACCGTTGTTTTCCCGCACCCGCTCTCTCCGACCAGGCCATAGGTCTCCCCTTTATCAATCTCAAAGGAGACGTCGCGCACAGCCTCTGGCCGATCCCCTTTTGCCTGCCCTCCCCCGCCGGAATAGGATTTCGTCACATGCTTCAATGTGAGCAGCGGCTCGGAGGATATTTTTTTCTTTGTCAAAGCGCTGAGGCCGTTGGCCCGCTCAATGAGCAGACGTGTATAATCTTCCCGGGGATCATAAAAGATTTCCTCTACGGTACCCTCCTCAACCATTTTTCCGTTCTGCATAACCAGAACACGGCGGCACACCGATGCGATTACGCCAAGATCATGGCTCACAAGCAGAACCGCGGTCTCCGTCTCCTCGGCGATCCGGGCCAGCAGTTTGAGAATCTGCCCCTGAACCGTCACATCCAGCGCCGTGGTAGGCTCATCGGCTATCAGAAGCTTCGGAGCACATGCCAGTGCTATAGCGATAGCCGCCCGTTGGCGCATCCCCCCTGACATCTCGAAAGGATACTTATCCAGGCACTCTCTCGGCCGCCGCAGCCCTGCCATATCCAGCAGTTCTTCGGCTCTTTGCTTCGCCTGCGCACGGGTACAGCTTTTATTGTGCGCGCGCACCGCTTCTGTGATCTGCCTTCCGATCTTTACCGTGGGATTCAGATAGGACAGCGGATCCTGGAACACCATAGCAATCTGGCTGCCGCGGATCTGCTGCATCTTTTTCTCATAGGCTTTTTGTTCCTGTTTCCGGGGCCTGCCCTCCCGGTAAGGAGGAGGCGCGATCTCTTCCCCGTTCAGGAGCATTTTTTTGCACATCACCTCCGCGCGCTCGGGCAGCAGCCCCAGAACCGCCTGCATAGCCGTACTCTTCCCCGAGCCCGACTCTCCGACAATCCCCACGATCTCTCCCGGGCCGATCTCAAAGCTGAGACTGCTCACGGCCTCGCCATTTGCATGTCTGTCATGAAATTGTACGCTCAAATCCTGTACACTCAATACATTCATTTGCTGCTAACCTTCCTCTTCCACGCGGGACGCTCTCTCAAGCCCTGCCCCGATCAAATTTACAGATAATATCAAAATACACAGCACCGCAATCGGATAAAACATCTGGGACGGATAAACTTGCATCTGGCTCCTGGCATCCTGTATTAATGTGCCCAGGCTCGCCACCGGTGCCGCTATGCCCACGCCCACGAAGCTGAGGAACGCCTCCGTAAATATCGCCTTCGGTATCTGAAACGTGATGTTCACGATCACCGGCCCTGCCGCATTCGGCAGCAAATGCTTCCTCAAAACTCTTACGGTTCCAGCTCCCGCCATCCTGGCCGCAACACAGAATTCCCGTTCTTTCAGCCGCATGACCTCGCCCCGGACAATCCGGGCCAGGTCAATCCAGCCGGATATGCAGATGCCGAGCAGGATACTGCCCACATTTGCTCCCAGAACAAGCATAATGAGTATGACATACAATAGGGAGGGGATGGCGTCAATGATATCTGCAAGCCTCATCATGAGCATGTCCGTTTTCTGACCTGCATATCCGGCGATGCTCCCGTAGAGGATACCGATTACACCGCAGAACAGGGCGCTGCCAGCCCCCACAAGCAGGCTGATTCTGGTGCCGTACCACACTCTGACGAAGAGATCCCTGCCGAATTTGTCTGTCCCAAAGAGATGCTGCAGGGACGAACCGGCGTTTTGAATCTCCACATTCTGTGTTTCATAGGAATAGGGTGACAGCGCAGGTACCAGAAGAGCCAGCAGAATAAGAGCAGCCAGCAGAATACCGCCTGTCAGCACATAGGGATTTAACTTTTTTTTGAAACCTGCAGGAGAATTGTCCGGCTGACAGACACTTAAGGACTGTCTCTGGTAAATCGTCTTTTTCATCGGCAGGCCCTCCTTACACGTGGATCCAGCCATGCACACAGCAGATCCGTAAGCAGATTGATGCCGATCACTACGATTCCCATAAATACGGTCAGACCCATGATCAGCGTGTAGTCGCGGTTTCCTATGGAATTCACGAATTCCCGGCCCAGTCCCGGTATGGTAAATATACTCTCAACCACAAAGCTTCCGGTCAGCAAAAATGCCGCCGCAGGACCGATATAATTCAGCACCGGTATCCAGGCATTTTTCAATATATGGGTAAGCGCCGTCCTGCCCGGCTTCAAGCCTTTCGCCCTGGCCAGCACGACATAGTCCTTCTGCATCTCCTCCCGGAATGTATTCTGCATCATCCGGGCAATAACCGCCGTCGGATACACTGCCAGCGAGATCACAGGCAGTATATAATTCTCCGGGCCGGTCAGGCCTGCAATGGGGAGGAGTTTCAGCTTTACCCCGAAGAAAAACATCAGAAGCAGGGCTATGACAAAATTGGGAATCCCGGTTCCCATTATGGCCCCCAAGAATATTCCGCCTTTCACGGCCTTTCTGTCCGAAGATGCCTGCCAGATGCCAAGCAGTGTTCCGAACACCACAGCTGCCAGGATTGCCAGACCTCCAAGGGCCGCTGTCATAGGCCAGGCACGGCGGATCACTTCCACCACAGTCACTCCCGGCTTCTTATAGGAGACACCCAGGTCTCCCTGAAGAAGATTGCCCAAATACAGCCTGTACTGTTCCGTCATGGGCTTGTCCAGACCGTATTCCTCCTCCATGGATTTCAGAACATCACCGGACACATTTCCGCTTTGAAACGGGCTTCCCGGCATCAGGCGGGTCAGAAAAAACGCGGCTGTTACCAGCACGAAAAGAGAAAGGATACCGATAAATATCCGTTTACCTGTATATTTCAGCATTTGAACTTCCTCCTTTCTTACTGTGCGTTACTATGCACGGCCTATGGGCCGTGCATAGTAACGGCATCTGGCTCATTTAAAGTCGCCTGTGGCGAGGAGCCAGATGCCCGACCCCATCACTTTATTGGCTCGGATGCCGTGCAGCGTGGTGCACGGCCCCGTGAATAGTAACTACTGTGCTTCCGGGTTTACAACTCTTTTGAAGCCAATTCTTCTATCAGCAGATCTGTCAGGCTGTCTATGGAAGCCTTCTCGGAAACTCGGATCTGCATGTGGTATTTTGCTGCCTCGGCTGCGGTCTGTTCTCCGATACAGACTGCCAGTAAACTGCTGTAGTCCTTAAGCTTCATGGCATTTACAAAACCGCGGACCGTGGACGCGCTTGTGAATGTAACTGCATCAATCCCACCCTCTTCAAAGAGGCCGGTGATTTTCTCCCGGATATGGCTGTGCGTCTTATAAACCGTCTCATAAAGCGCAATATCTTCTGCCTCAAGTCCTGCCTCCCTTAACGGCGGAAGCAGTTCCTCGGAACCAATCTTAGCCCGGACTATAGTCACACAGCTTCCCGGTTCTGCCGCTTCTGCCAGCGCCTTCCCCAGACTGGCGGCACAGTAGACCTCCGGCACCAGATCCGGGAACAGGCCATATCCCTGAAGCGCCTTTTCGGTAGCGCTTCCAATCGCAGCAAGCTTGATCGCTGCCGGCCTGCCAAACAGGCTGCGCAAATCTGTTTTCATTTCAGCCAGCTGTCCGAAAAAGACCTCTACCCCGATGGGGCTTGTAAACACAAGCCATTCTTCTTTGGCACGGGTTCCGAACCTTTCCAGCGCCTCCTTCAGAACCGGATTGGGAGAGAGCGCCTCCGTCACGATCGAGGGCAATTCTATCACCTGTGCTCCCAGTCCGCGCAGCCTTGCCGCCAGCCTGGAACTGTTCTGCCGGGGCCTCGTGATGAGGATCTGCTTGCCCCCCAGCACCCGGTCTTCCGCCCAATGGAACGTATCTGCCAGACCGCAGACTTCGCCCACCAGAATAATGGCCGGGGTGCCGATTCCTGCTTCTTTTGCTGCTTTTGGCAGTCCTGACACAGTGGAGACTACCCGCCGCTGGGCAGCGAGTGTTCCTTTTTCCAGTACGGCCGCAGGCATATTTTCGTTCATCCCCGCGTCCATAAGACCTTTTAGGATGGTCTCCATGGAAGCAATTCCCATCAGAAATACGAGTGTCCCCCCGAGCCCCACGAGGGAAGGATAATCAATTCTGCTGGTTCCATCCTTTCTCGGATGTCCTGTAATCACATGGAAAGAAGAAGTATAATCTCTGTGGGTAATCGGAATCCCCGCATAGGCAGGTACTGCTGCCGCAGAAGTCACGCCGGGGACTACCTCAAAAGGAATCCCGTTTTCTTTCAGCAGCTCCAGCTCTTCGCCGCCCCGCCCGAATATAAACGGGTCGCCGCCTTTCAGCCGCAGCACCTTTTTCCCTTTTTTGGCCTCCTCCAGCAGAATTTCATTGATCCCCTCCTGAGGGACCAGGTGGTGTCCGGACCGCTTTCCCACATGGATCAGTTCCTTTTCATCCGGAATCTGGCTCAGAATCTCTGCGCTGATCAGCGCATCATATACGATAACATCCGCCTCTTCCAGCAGCTGTTTCGCCCTCACGGTCAGAAGTCCCGCATCCCCCGGGCCGGCGCCTGCCAGCCAGACTTTTCCGCTCTTTTCCATCTCAATCCCTCCGTCTCATGTCTTCTGCCAGAGCTGCGCCAAGCTGTCTGGCATCCGCCGTATTACCAATTCTTGTATCTGTCCAGTAAGTATCATCCTCTTCGCGGTAATACAGACCTGTCAGTTTCAGTTCGCTGCCATTTGCCTCCGCGTGCGCCGCTACCGGTGAAGTGCAGCCGCCATCCAGGGCTGCTACAAATTCGCGTTCCGCAAGAGCTTCAAACCTGCTCTTTGCGCTCTCCACGCAATCCAGGAAGGAATGGTCTTCCCCTTTCCTGCCCTGAACGGCCAGGATCCCCTGGCCGGCAGCGGGAACCATCTCTTCTGTGCTGAATATCCGTGCGATGACATGCTCCATGTTCAGACGTCTCAGCCCAGCCGCTGCCAGGATCGTTCCGTCATAGCCCTCTTCCTCCAGCTTGCGGAGACGGGTCTGGACATTTCCCCGGATCCCGCGGAAAGTACATCCTGGATACAGTTTACCAAGCTGCAGGCTGCGCCTTCTGCTGGAAGTCCCAATGACGCCGTTTTCCGGAACCCCGCTGCATCCCGGCCTGCAGATCAGCGCATCTCTTGGATCTACCCGTCTGCTGTATGCGGCAATGGGCAGCTCCTCTGGTATCTCCATGGGCATATCCTTCAGGCTGTGCACAGAGATATCAATACTTCCCTCTAAGAGTGCTTTATCCAGTTCTTTCACAAATAATCCCTTGCCGCCGATCAGTTCCAGGCTTTTATCCAGGATTTTATCACCCGTCGTCTTCATCGTAACCAGTTCGACCTGTATCTCAGGATGGTTCTTCTGTATCAGTTCTTTCACTATTTCCGCCTGAATGACGGCCAGCCGGCTCTCCCGGCTTCCTATCCGAATGACAGAGCTCATGATGTATGGTTTCCTTTCTCCAAGATCTCATAAATTGCCTTCATATCCATATTTTCCCGGATAATATCAGCCAGTTTATCATACTGTTCTTCCTTGTATACCGCCAGATCCACCGCTTTGACGGCCCCGGCATCCAGTCCTTTCTGCTTCAGCAGCACAGCTGCAACCGCTCCGGCCGCCTCCGGCCGGTCAAAAACGCCGTGCACATAACAGCCGCACACGCTCCCGGCCGCCGCACCGTCCAGCTTAACCGCTTTTCCCTGAACGTCGTCTTCCAACGTAAGGATCGGCTGTTCATCCCCCATAAAACGGGTAGTTCCCATATGGATTTCATAGCCCTCAATTTTTACGCCGTTCAATTCTTCCAGGACGCCGCTCAGATTCCGGAACTGCCCGCTGACCCTGGTTCTCGTCTTCTGCGGCTCGAATACAGTTTTCACGGGAAGCAGCCCCATCCCCTTTACAGATCCCTGATGTTCCATGCCCTGCGGATCCACGATTTCTTCCCCGAGCATCTGGTAGCCGCCGCAGATGCCGAAGACCAGTTTTCCCGCTGCTCCATGGCGGATCACTTTAGCCTCCAGCCCGTTCTGGCGCATCCACAGCAGATCTTCGATGGTATTCTTGCTGCCCGGCACGATCACGGCGTCCGGGCTGCCGAATTCTCCCGCAGAGGTTACATATCTCACCGAAACGCCCTCTATGCATTCCAACGCCAGGAAATCCGTAAAATTCGAGATACGGGGAGTACGGATCACCGCGATATCCAGTATCCCCACGGTTCCCTTTTTATCAAATCGTTCCGTCAGGCTGTCCTCATCGTCAATGTCCAGGTAAAAATAGGGAATCACCCCCTGCACCGGCACCTTTGTCTTTTCCTCCAGCATATCCAGGCCGGGGCGCAGAATTTCCTTGTCCCCCCGGAACTTATTGATCACGGTGCCTTTGATCCGGTTCCGCTCCTCCTTGTCCAGAAGCTCCAGTGTTCCCACGATCTGTGCAAACACACCGCCCCTGTCAATATCCCCTACAAGCAGCACCGGCGCATCCACCAGCTTTGCCATTCCCATGTTTACGATATCATCGTCCTTCAGGTTGATCTCCGCCGGGCTTCCCGCGCCTTCGATCACAATGATATCATATTGTTCCTCCAGCTTGTGATATGCCTCCAAAATAGCCGGAATATACTCTTTTTTATGGCGGTAGTACTCTGCCGCAGACATCACACCGGTTACCTCACCGTTTACAATCACCTGGGAGCCCGTGTCATTGGTCGGTTTCAGAAGAATCGGGTTCATCTCCACGCAGGGCTCTATCCCCGCAGCTTCCGCCTGCATGACCTGTGCTCTGCCCATCTCCAGGCCTTCCTTTGTAATATAGGAGTTCAGCGCCATGTTCTGTGATTTAAAAGGGGCCGTTTTGTACCCGTCCTGCCGAAAGACTCTGCAAAGCCCTCCCACCAGTATGCTTTTTCCTGCATTAGACATTGTTCCCTGGATCATAATTACCTTTGCCACTGTTCTCCCATCCTTTCTGCATCCCGTATTTCTTTCTGCCCGCAGACCTCTTCCAGCGCGCGGATCAGCAGGCGGTTCTCCTCCCTGCCTTTCACGGCCACCCTGTAATATCCCTGTTTCAATCCTTCGTAATTGCTGCAGTCCCTGATCAGTATCTTTTTTTCTTTCAGCAGTGTAAATAAGTCATAACTGCTTTTCAGAAGCATATAATTTGCTGAGGACGGAAAATACCTGACTCCTATTCTTTCAAATTCTTTTTCCATCATTTTCCGTTCCTCACTCACAAAAGCTCTGGTAGTTTTTACCCGTTCTTCCTCCTTCAGAGCCGCAATTCCCGCCGCCTGGGCCGGAGCCGACACGCTCCAGGGCTGTCTCACCCGTTCCAGTTTTTCCATAAGTTCCTCATCCGAACAGATTCCGTATCCCAGACGCAGTCCCGGCATGGCATGCATCTTTGTAAATGCGCGGAGCAGAAAGAGCTTGCGGTACTTCCGTACTTTTTCGGGAGCGAACACCAGTTCCTGATTATCCAGAAATTCGTAAAAGCATTCATCCAGTATCATCCGGATTCCCAGCCTCTCACATTTTTCTGCAATCTTTTCCAGCAGATCCGGCTCTATCATATTGCCTGTTGGATTATCCGGTGCGCAGAGAAAAATCAGATCCACATCCTCTGTCAGCATATCAAGATACTCCTCTCCAAGCCGGAAACTCTCTTCCTCCCTGAGATAATAATATCTGATCCCGCAGCCCGACGCGGCAAGCGCCTGCGCATATTCCGCAAAAGAAGGCGCTGTCAGCACGGCCTGTTTCGGCCTTTCGGCGGAAACGAGAGAGAAGATCAGATCCGCAGCCCCGTTCCCGAATACCAGCCTCTCCCCGGACACTCCCAGCTGCTTTGCCAGCGCCTCCCTGAGTGCCC
>OBZW01000502.1_pt1 | contig 22612 bp, 17 predicted proteins | sample 1477021 | NCBI WGS metagenome assembly OBZW01 (sample SAMEA2580262, study PRJEB22360) | human gut metagenome | biome: human gut; feature: human-associated habitat; material: faeces | place: Denmark | collected 2008/2010
CGCAGCCCAGAGAGGCGGGCGCTCTCCTTACCTGTGAGTGGCTGTGCGGGATGGGATTCAGGACGGGAGAGCGGAAGGGGAATGATATTGAAAGTATGAGGTGATATCGTGGCCAGACAGGAGATAGACAAGTCGGATTAGGGAAGGTTTCCGCCTATCCCTTTCATTTCCGCTCCCTTTTCTTCATATAACAGTCCCATTCCTTTAGTTGTTTTTGAGGGAGGATCGTGCTATACTTTTGAAGTATTGGGAACAGGGAGTGTATTAACGGCTGCGGCTTTTTACAGGAGGGCATATTATGGACACTTGGGAAACGATTCGGGAGGATGATCGGTATGGAATTACTGCGGCGGTGAAGACCGTGACGGATGTTTGGAAGAAAACTCCTGCGGTAGCGGGTGCGGGGATGTTCCGTGCTATTTCTGTAAAAGAGCGGGCTGAAAATGATAAACGGTGCAGGGAGGTTTGGGGGAAGCTGAACGGGCATTTGCAAAGCTTCCCTCAGGCCGTTCACGGTCAGAAGATGTGGCGGGAGAAGGCGGAGAAAGCCTTGTCCGACGCTATGGATAAGGATGTAATGTTCCAGCTGGGGCGGCTGCCGGGCGATGTGAGGAACGGATTCCTAGAGGCGGTTAGAACGTTTATCCGACATACGCGAGTGTTTGACAGGGAACTTGTACTGGAGGATCTTGGACAGGCACTGAGAAATTATTTTGTATATTTTATGCTGTGCCTTGCGGATGGTTCTGACAGGTGGTTCCATGAGGCGATCTGGGGGTACAGCCTGCTTTATCCTTATACGGATAATTTTCTGGACGGTGAAAAAACGAGACAGGAAAAGGCTGCATTTAACTGCAGGCTGGAGCAGAAACTGAACGGAATCAAAACAGAGGCGGAAGACGATCTGGAACAGAAAGTTTTCTCCATGGTTGATTCGGTCGAAGATATTTATCCCAGAAAAATATTCAGCGGACTTTATGATTTTCTGCTGACCATATATGATGCCCAGATTAAAAGTATGGAGCAGCAGGGAAAGACGGAGAAAACGGCGGAAGAGCTTCTGCAGATGTCAGCTTATAAGGGCGGGGCTTCTATCTATGTGGATCAGTGCATGATTGATGGGAATCTAAAGGAAAAAGATGTCCTGTTTCTTACGGGATTCGGGCTCTTTTTGCAGCTTGCAGATGATTTGCAGGACGTGGATGAGGATGCCGGAAACGGACATCAGACTTTGATGACGCTATGTGCGGGAGCCGGCTTTCTGGACGAAATTGTGGGACGTCTGCTGTCTTTTCTAAAATATGTTTTTGAAAATTATTGGAACGGGGAAGAGCCGTATAAAGGTTTTGTGCTGGATAACTGTGTGCAGTTGGTAATTATGACTGTGTTTCAAAAGGAACAGTATTTTTCGGAAAAGTTTAAAAGAAAGATGGAAGAATGGTCCGTACTGCCTGCGGGTTTTTTTGCATGGATGGATGCGGAAAATACCAAAAACCGGGAGAACATGCAGCACAGCCCGGTAAATATGATGGAGATACTGGATGTCTGGTGCCAGGTACCTTCTTTGGAATAGGGAAGGTGTTTAATGCGTCTCGGCAGTACCGGAATGGGGAGAATAAATTTCTCTTGTGATAAAATGCATTTAGTGCTATGATTGACAACAGCGGAATACATTATTCTGCAGCGTAAGCTGAATAATTACATAATTTATAGAAGAGATAGAGAAAGGAAACGAGAAACGTGACCTATAAAGAAGCAAGGGTATATTTGGACGAAGTGTCGAAATACGGAAGTGTACTTGGCTTGGATACGATTCGAGGTCTGTTGCGTGAACTTGGGCATCCTCAGGATGACCTGAAGTTCATACATATTGCAGGAACGAATGGCAAGGGATCTGTGCTTGCATACACTTCAACAATTTTAAGTGAGGCAGGGTATAGAACCGGCAGATATGTATCACCAACAGTGGTTTCCTATTTGGAACGGATTCAGATAGACGGAAAGTGGATACCGGAAGATGAGTTCGCAGAATTAGTGGAAGAAGTTAAGAAAGCTATTGCACGTATGGAAGCCAGAGGTGAGGCCAGCCCCACCGTTTTTGAGGCAGAGACGGCAGTAGCTTTTTTGTATTTCAGAAAGAGGCGCTGCGACTTAGTCGTTTTAGAAACCGGTCTGGGCGGCCTGCTGGATGCAACCAATATTGTGAAGAATACGGAGCTTGCCGTATTCGCATCCATCAGCAGAGATCACATGGGTTTTCTGGGCGAATCCCTGGAGGAGATTGCGGTAAATAAGGCGGGAATTATAAAGCCGGGCTGTACGGTTGTCACATCGCTGCAGAAGCCGGAAGTGATGGCGGTACTAGGCGGGAAGGCACGGGAGCTGAAATGCGGCATGGAGGTTGTGTATCCCAGGGAGGCAGTAATGATAGAAGAAAACTGGGATGGACAGCGGTTTTCCTATCGGGAGTGGGAAAATATCAGAATTTCGCTGGCAGGCAGATTCCAGATTGAGAACGCCGTAACAGTTCTTGGAGTTATCCGGGCACTTAGAAACCGGGGATATGAGATCTCAAGGCGGGCTGTGGAGGAAGGTTTTGCAAAAACAACATGGCCCGGACGGCTGACCTGTGTTGCCAGGGATCCGCTGGTGCTTGTGGACGGGGCACATAACGAGGAAGCGGCGCTGAGACTGCGGGAGTCTCTGGTACGATATTTCCCCAGCAGGCGCATGCTCTTTATTATGGGAGTATTCCGGGATAAGGAATATGACAAGATAGCAGAGATCATGGGTCCTCTGGCGGATAAGATATATACTGTGGAGCTGCCGGATCAGGGCAGGACGCTGGGCGCGGATGAATTAAAGCAGGCATTGCTGCCTTACTGCGTGGGGGTGGTAGAAGAGGCATCCGGGATAGAAGAGGCCGTGAGGGAAGCCTGTGCTTCTGCTAGAAAAGACGATATAGTACTGGCATTTGGTTCGCTGTCCTATCTGGGACGGGTTATGGAATTGGCGGAGGATATGGGAGAGAAGTTATGATAGATCAGGAAAAGATTAAACAGGCGGTAAAGCTTCTTTTGGAAGGGATCGGAGAAGACGCCGAAAGAGAAGGTTTAAAGGAGACTCCGGAGCGTATTGCCCGGATGTATGAGGAAATATACGGTGGAATAGAAGAAGATGCGGCAGAGCATCTGAAAAAGACATTTCACGTAGACAATAACGAAATCGTGATGGAAAAAGATATTACCTTTTATTCTACATGCGAGCATCATCTTCTTCCCTTTTATGGAAAGGCCCATATTGCATATATTCCCGACGGAAAGGTAGTAGGCTTAAGCAAACTCGCCAGAACCGTAGAAGCATTTGCCAGAAGGCTTCAGATTCAGGAGCAGCTGACGGGGCAGATTGCAGATGCCCTGATGGAGCATCTGAAGCCAAAAGGAGTACTTGTGATGATTGAGGCAGAACATATGTGCATGACAATGCGGGGAATCAAAAAGCCGGGGAGCCAGACCGTGACGGTAGTAAAGAGAGGCGTATTTCTGGAGGATCCGGAGCTGACCAATCTGTTTTTTCAGATGATCAGATAAAGGAATGGGATTTTGTATATGAAAGAGATTGAATTGATCAGAAAGCATCCTCTGTATCTAAGCAGCTGCAAGCGGTTGGAGGAATTGGAACGGGACCGGCGGTTCTGCAGGCATCAGATGCCGCATCTGCTGGATGTGGCCCGGATCGCATATATCCGGAGTCTGGAGAACGGACTGGGGTTGAAGAAAGAGGTGATCTACGCGGCGGCAATTCTGCATGATATCGGCAAGGCCAGCCAGTATACGGAAGGCATACCCCACGAGACCGCCGGAAAAGAGACGGCAGAAAAGATACTGGAGGATACGGATACATTTACAGGAGAAGAAAGACAGATGATTCTTCAGGCAATTCTGGAGCACAGACGGGACAGTGAGAATCAGTCTGTGCTTGGCAGACTTTTATATGAAAGTGATAAATTGTCCAGAGCATGTTATGCGTGCCCGGCGGAGAAGGAATGCAACTGGAGCAGTGAAAAGAAGAATATGGAGATAAAATGGTGAAAGGACTGGTATTAGAGATGAAAATAGGCAGCAGGGAGTTTGACACGGAACATCATACCTATATCATGGGGATTCTGAACGTGACGCCGGATTCATTTTCCGACGGCGGAATGTACAATGATCTGGACAAGGCGCTTCTGCATGCACAGGAATTGGTGCGTGACGGTGCGGATATACTGGATGTGGGCGGAGAGTCGACTCGTCCGGGGCATATCCAGATTACGGAGGACGAAGAGACCGAGCGGGTCGTGCCCGTGATAGAAAGGCTGAAGCAGGAGTTTGACACACCCATTTCCATCGACACTTACAAGAGCAGCGTTGCAAAAGCTGCAGTTCAGGCCGGCGCTGCTCTTGTGAATGATATTTGGGGGCTCAAATATGATGCCGGGATGGCGGACGTAATCGCTGAAAGTCAGACAGCGTGTTGCCTGATGCACAACCGGGAGAAAGCAGAATACGTGAATTTTCTGCCGGAGGTTCTGATGGATCTGCAGGAAAGTGTTGACATAGCAAGAAAGGCTGGTATTGCAAAAGATAAGATCATACTGGATCCAGGGGTCGGCTTTGGAAAAACGTATGAGATGAATCTGGAAATCATCAAGGAATTGAACCGTCTGAAATTTTTGGAGTACCCTATTTTACTGGGAACCTCCAGAAAGTCCGTAATCGGCCTGACACTGGATCTGCCGGCCAGCCAGCGGGAAGAGGGAACCCTCGTAACCACCGTGCTTGGGATACTAAGAGGGTGTTCCTTTGTGCGTGTGCACGATGTGAAGGGAAACAAACGGGCCATTCAGATGACAGAAGCTATTATGAGGGAACATGACTGCAAAGGGGTCTGACCCCTTTGAGAAAACGACATATAGAGGGACGGGATTATGGATCAGATTAAGATACAAAATCTGGAGGTATTTGCCAATCACGGCGTATTTCCGGAGGAAAATGTGCTGGGGCAGAAGTTTTTGATCTCAGCGGTTCTTTATACGGACACCAGGCATGCCGGAAAGACAGATGACCTGGCGGCTTCCATTCATTATGGCGAGGTCAGCCAGTTTATAGTTACTTTTATGAAGAAGAATACGTATAAGCTGATTGAACGGGCCGCGGAGTGTCTGGCAGAGGAGCTTCTTATGCATACTGCACATCTGGAGAAGGTGGAGCTGGAGGTGAAAAAGCCGTGGGCTCCTCTGGGCCTTCCGGTGGAATACGTGTCAGTCAGGATTGCCAGGCAGTGGCATACGGCATATATTGCCCTGGGATCTAACATGGGGGACAAAGAAGGCTATCTGAATGCTGCGGTCAGAGAACTGGATCGGAGAGAGGACTGCCGGGTAGTGAAAACCTCCGGCTGGCTTGTTACCCCGCCTTACGGCATGACAGAGCAGGATGATTTCCTGAACGGCTGTCTGGAGCTGCGGACGCTGCTGCCGCCGGAGGAACTGCTAAAGGAGCTGCATAAGATCGAAGCACATGCTGGGCGGGAGCGCATTATACACTGGGGGCCAAGAACCCTGGATTTGGATATTATTTTTTACGATGATCTGATTGTGGAGACGGATACACTTTGTATTCCCCACGTCGAGATGCACAAACGTGATTTTGTGCTGAAGCCCCTTCATGAGATCGCGCCATATAAGCATCATCCTGGAAACGGGAAGACAGTGCGTGAGCTGCTGGAGAAGGTTGAGCAGAGTCAATAAACGGGAAGCGAATGCCGGAGAGGATCCCGGTGAACCGTTTGCGGTGTGAAAAAGACCCGGACCATTCAGTCTCTGTGACTGCATGGCCCGGTTTTTTGTGTTGTGTGCAGATGTAATTTTAGAGTAATTGTTCAAAAGTGTCGTAGAAGGTCGGGTAGGACACATCCACGCAGTGGCTGTCCAGTATATTCGTATTGCCTTCTGCTACAAGAGCAGCAATACTGAATGCCATAGCAATCCTGTGATCCAGAAGGGTGTGGATCGTTGCTCCGTGAAGCGGTTTTCCACCCTCTATGACCATGCCGTCCGAGGTCGGCGTTACATCGCATCCCATTGCCTTAAGATTGTCGGTGATAGTCTCGATTCTATCGGTTTCTTTAACCTTGAGCTCTGCGGCATCACGGATAATCGTAGTGCCTTCCGCCATGGCGGCCATGACTGCAATGACCGGGATCTCATCGATCAGTGTGGGAATGATATCGCCTTCCACCGTGGTACCGTGCAGACGGCTTGTACGAACCAGAATGTCGGCAATTTTCTCGCCGCTTTCAATACGTTCATTTAAAAGCGTGATATCTGCGCCCATATCTTCACAAACCTTCAGGATGCCGGCACGTGTTGGATTGATGCCGGTGTTTTTAATCAAAATCTCTGAATTCGGCACCAGCAGCCCCGCTGCGATAAAATAGGCCGCGGATGAAATATCTCCCGGTACGGTGATCGTGCTTCCGTAGAGTTCTTTACATGGACGGAGTAAGGCTGTCGCTTTTGTACTTCTGAGATCATGCGTCGTGGAGACATCTGCTCCGAATTCGGCAAGCATCAGTTCCGTATGATTGCGGGACAGGCTCGGCTCCGTCACAGAAGTTTCGCCGTCTGCATACAGGCCTGCAAGCAGGATACAGGATTTAACCTGTGCGGATGCAACGGGAGAATCATAGTGAATGCCATGGAGATCCCCCTTTGTAATGTACAGCGGTGCACAGCCATTGCGGAGGATGCTGGAAATATTTGCTCCCATCAGAGTCAGCGGCTCGATGATCCTTTTCATGGGGCGGGAATTCAGGGACTCATCACCTGAGAGCTTGGAATCAAAGGACTGTCCTGCCAGAATTCCGGAAATCAGCCGGGTTGTCGTGCCGCTGTTACCTACATCCAGGATCTCAGAAGGAGCGGAAAGACCGTGGAGGCCCTTCCCATGCACCGTAATGGTGTCCCCGGACTGCCGAATATCAATCCCCATTTTCCGGAAACAGTCGATGGTAGCCAGACAATCGGCACCTTCCAGAAAATTATGAATCTCGGTGATTCCCTTCGCGATGGAGCCGAACATAACACAGCGGTGGGAAATAGATTTGTCTCCGGGAATGGCCACTTCTCCTTTTAATCCCGTAATATTTGTTAATTCCATATCTTTAAAAATCCTTTCTCTTAATGCAAATTACACTTCGTAGACGATGTAACGGTATTTTTTCAGCAGTTCAGCTGCCTTAGCTGAAGAGCTTTCATCGTAAAATTCGATGCGCAGTACGCCTTCCTCAAATTCACGGTTATGTACAATACCAATATTTTTGATACTGATATTATTGCTGGCCAGTATGGTTGCAATGGTGGCAATTCCTCCTGCCTCATCGATGATATCACAGTAAACCGCAAAGCGTTTCTTGATAGGCCCGGCAGAACTGTTGGGCATGGAATCCCGATAGTCTTTGGAGGATTCGAACAGGGAAAACAGGTCGTTTTCTGAGCCTTCATCCACGGACTCCTTTGCCTGTTTCAGAACCTCAATATAATCCCCCAGGATCCGGGAAATATTTTTCTGGTTTTTCAGGCAGATCTGCTGCCACATCACAGGAGAGGAAGAAGCAATTCTGGTAATATCCTTAAAACCTCCTGCGGCCAGGTTTTTCATAAGTTCATCTTCCGTATCAGTATCCCGTACAAAATTGACCAGGCTGGACGCAATAATATGAGGAAGATGGCTGATCGTCCCTGTAACATAATCATGCTCTTTATAATCCAATATAATAGGAAGCGCTTTCAGGGACTCCACAAAACTTTTATATTCTGCAACCTTTTCTTTCGGAACCCTGGAAGAAGGAGTCAGAATATAGTAGGCATTTTCAATCAGCACAGGTTTTGAGTTCACGAATCCGCTTTTCTCGGAGCCTGCCATAGGATGCCCCCCAATAAAATTATCTTCTAGCCCCAGCCGGATAATCTCCTCATGAATCGAAGTCTTTACACTTCCCACATCAGTCAGAATACAGTCCGGATGGATATACTCCTTCAACTGTGTAAGATAGGCGGTATTATAGGAAATAGGTGCACAAAGAAAAATGTAACTGCACCCTCTGAAATTCTCATCAATTGAAGAACAGGAAGTTTGAATAGTACCTTCCTGAACTGCCAGTGCCAGTGTCTCCTTACTTTTGTCAAAGGCCAGCAGTTCATAATCAGGATAGTACTGCCTGACAGCCTTAGCGATAGAGCCGCCAATCAGGCCGAGGCCGATGAAGCCAATCTTTTTAGTCATGGTGATTCATTCCTTTCAGTAAAATCAAATACAAAACATACAAAAACAGTTTAACACCTCCTCCCCAAAAAGTAAATAAAAAGGAGGGGGGGGGGGCCGCCTGCCAGGACGCCGTTTGCTGCAGTGCTATTCCCGGCCCGTGCAATGTGCGGCTCCAGGGGGACGTCTGTCGGTTTTGGGGGCTGCCCATTCGCTAAGAAGCGCTAAATGCCGTACCGGAGGATTTTATGGAACCACGGGGATTCACCGTGCAATCTGATGATTGCACGGCTCAGACCCCGCTTGGGAGCCGGCCTGGAAGCCAGCTCCCATCCATAAAATCCTCCGGTACGGCATTAAGCGCTTCTAAGCTTATTCTATGCCCACAAAACCGGCAGACGTCCCCCTGGAGCCGCACATTGCACGGGCCGGGAATAATGCACTGCAGCAAACGGCCCCTGGCATGCTGGGGGCCCTAAGGCGGGAGGGGAGCAGCGGATGGGACTGGCTGGTAGGGGAGTATGCATGGCAGGCTTCAAAGAAAATAAAAAAGTGGATATTACTGCTGCAGCGAATAAATAATAAGATGAAGCAGGCCTTGCGTATAAATATCATCCCCAACCACAGCACAAAAATATCCGTCCAGCAGATCAAATACGCTGCCCCCGGAAGAATCCCCCTGGGAATTGCCCTGTAAAAATTGGATGAACCCAGCGTACGGGGAAGGGGAATGGGATTGCCTGGATGCGTCTTTTGCGGGATTACTGTCCCTTTATCAAGACGGAAGGCAAAATGCAGACTTTGCGCAGGACCACAAGTCCTGCGCAAAAGTTGACCCGCAGGGAGAACGCATCCGGCGTTCTCCCGAGTGTCAACGGTGTCTGTCATTTTGCCTTCCGTCTTGATATAGGGACAGTTATCCCGCAATTCCGTATCCAGGCAATCCCATTCCCCTTCCCCGTACGCGGCCCTTCATCCAAAATTTCCCGCCCATTCCCCCTAAATTCTTTGTTAAAAATTCATAAAGGAGTTGTAATGGTCTTAGTTTTTTAGTACAATATACACATAATACGTGTGCACGGCGAGTATGATAGAAACCATGCACATAATAACGACACACAAGGAGGCAGCAGCATGAAGGTTTACAGAACAGACGAGATTAGAAACGTAGTATTGCTTGGCCACGGCGGGAGTGGCAAGACGAGCCTTGCAGAGGCAATGTTGTATGTATCAGGGGCAACAAACCGAATGGGTAAGATTTCAGACAATAATACGGTCAGTGATTTTGATAAAGAAGAGCAGAAGCGTGGTTTTTCTATCAGCACATCTCTGATTCCTATTGAGTGGGAAAAGGCCAAGATTAATATTCTGGACACGCCGGGATATTTTGACTTTGTCGGGGAAGTTGAGGAGGCAGTCAGTGCAGCAGATGCAGCGGTAATTGTAGTTTCCGGTAAAGCAGGTGTACAGGTTGGGACGGAGAAGGCGTGGGAATTATGCGATAAGTACAATCTTCCGCGTATGATCTATGTGACTGAGATGGATGTGGATGACGCCAGTTTCCGTCAGGTTGTAGAGGATCTGACAGCGAGATACGGCAAAAAGATAGCTCCGCACTTCCAGCCGATCCGCGAGAATGAAAAGCTGGTTGGCTATATCAATGTGATTAAGAACGCAGGCAGAAGATATACTGGGATTGGACAGAGAGAAGAATGCGAGATTCCCGAATACTGCAAGGCGAACCTTGAGATACTGAGAGACTCCCTGATGGAAGCAGTAGCAGAGACAAGTGAAGATTTCATGGAACGGTATTTTTCAGGGGAAGAGTTTTCTGTTGAAGAGATCCGGGCAGCTATGCGTACGGAAGTTATGGACGGAGATATTGTTCCGGTAGGAATGGGTTCCAATCTTCAGGCGCAGGGTGTTGCCAATCTCCTTTCTGATATTGTCAGGTTCTTCCCGAGCCCGGATAAAAGAAGCTGTGCAGGAATTAACAGAACGACCAATGACATATTTGAGGCGAATTATGATTTCTCAAAAGCAAAGACAGCCTATGTGTTTAAGACAATGGTCGATCCTTTTATTGGAAAATATTCTTTGATTAAAGTGTGCTCCGGCGTATTAAAGGGAGACGATATTCTTTTCAATGCAGATACGGACGCAGAAGAGAAGCCGGGCAAGCTCTATACAATTTGCGGAAATAAACCATCCGAAGTTACCGAACTGTTTGCAGGAGACATCGGAGCAATTGCAAAGCTGTCCAATACAAGGACAGGAGACACTCTTTCTACAAAAGCAACGCAGGTTTCCTACGCTAAGACAGACTTCTCCATCCCGTATACATATATGAAGTATTCCGTAAAGAACAAAGGGGATGATGATAAAGTGTCACAGGCACTGGCTAAGATGATGGCCGAGGATATGACACTGAAGGCAGTAAATGACAGCGAAAACCGTCAGTCTTTACTTTATGGTATGGGGGACCAGCATCTGGAGATCACGGCTAGCAAGCTCGCGAACAGATACAAAGTTGAGATTATACTGGAGATGCCAAAGGTTGCATTCCGGGAGACAATCCGCAAGAATTCTGACGTGGATACTAAGTATAAGAAACAGTCAGGCGGACACGGACAGTATGGACATGTTAAGATGAGATTTGAGCCGTCAGGGGATCTGGAGACACCATATATATTCGAAGAAGTAGTAGTCGGCGGAGCGGTGCCGAAGAATTACTTCCCGGCAGTCGAAAAAGGTCTTCAGGATTCCGTTGGAAAAGGCCCGCTTGCAGGCTACCCGGTTGTAGGAGTAAAAGCAGTTCTCTACGATGGTTCCTACCATCCGGTAGATTCCTCTGAGATGGCATTTAAGACAGCAACAGTGCAGGCATTCAAGAAAGGATTTATGGAAGCAGGACCGGTACTTTTAGAACCAATCGCTTCCTTAAAGGTTACAGTACCGGACGAATATACAGGTGATGTCATGGGAGACCTGAACAAAAGACGTGGACGCGTGCTGGGGATGAACCCGATCACGGGCGGCAAACAGGTCATAGAGGCCGATATCCCAATGACCGGATTATTCGGATACTGTACAGTACTCCGTTCCATGACAGGTGGCCGTGGAACCTATGCTTACGAATTCGCAAGATATGAGCAGGCGCCATCCGACGTACAGGAAAAAGAAATCGCAGCAAGAGCTGAAGAGTAGGAGGCGGGAAGGAGTCTGCTGATTTTGGAAATCAGCTGCTTAGCCAAGAAGTTCTGGCAGTAAAAAAGCCGCATCTTATGGAACCGAGCGTATTCACTTAGAAAGCCGATGCTTTCTAAGCTCAGACGCTCTGGATAATTGATTCGGAATCAATTATCCTCCATAAAATGCGGCTTTTTCGCAGTAAGCGCTTCTATGGCACGCTAGAGGCTTCCGGAATCAGCATAAGCCTCACCGGACAGCGGCGAAGCATCCCGATTTTCTCAGGCTGAACGCATCCTTGCGGGAGGGGGGCTTGCCCGGAGGTTTGGCGGGGGCGGCTGATTGGATTGGGGAGACGGGGGAGCTTTTTAGAGAGTTTACAGTTACTATGCGCGACTCCTGGGCCGTGAATAGTAACTGTTTATATGCTGCGTCGACAAATTACGACAGGTTCTTGTTGACAGTGGGGTGTGTTTGTGGATAATATGGTACTGATATGTGTAATTCGGAGATATTTTGGGTTATGCGCTTTTAGGGGCGGCAGTGAGTTGTTATGCAATGCACGGGTGTGCTGATGCGGTGATGTTTGAGCAAGCTAATAGGTGAAGGCAATAGATGTGAGCTGGGGTGCGGTATAACATGTACGAGGAGGACAAAAGGTGGAGAAGTGGTTTGTTTCTATGAAGAAGGCGGATTTTAATGGGATTGCTGAGCGGTACCATGTTTCTCCGATTCTTGCGCGGCTGATTCGGAACCGGGATTTGATGACGGATGAGGAGATTGGGTTTTATCTGCATGGGACGATTGCGGATTTGTATGATGGAATGCTGATGAGGGATATGGATAAGGCGGTGGAGATTCTGGCGGAGAAGATCCGGGAAGGGGAGGCCATCCGCGTTATTGGGGATTATGATATTGATGGGGTGAATGCCACTTATGTGCTGCAGGAAGGGATTTCTAAGCTCGGCGGTGAGGTGGATACGGATATTCCGGACCGGATACGGGATGGGTATGGATTGAACAGGATGCTGATTGACCGTGCCCTGGAGGACGGTATCGATACGATTGTTACGTGCGATAATGGGATTGCGGCTGCGGAGGAGATTGCTTATGGCAGACAGAAGGGACTTACGATTATTGTGACGGATCACCATGAGGTGCCATATCTGGAGGCGGGCGGTGTGAAGGAATATCTGCTGCCCCAGGCGGACGCGGTGGTGGATCCGCACCGGGTGGATTGTGAATATCCTTTTAAAGGACTTTGCGGGGCGGCAGTGGCCTACAAACTGGTGGAAGCGCTTTATGAGGTGATGCAGAAAGATGTGGATGACATTGATTATCTGATGGAAAATGTGGCCATAGCTACTGTAGGGGATGTGATGGACCTGACCGGTGAAAACCGGATTTTTGTGAAGCAGGGGCTGGAAATGCTGAAGCGTACCGGTAATCTTGGACTGAGGGCGCTGATTGAGTGTACGGGAGTGCCTGTGGACAGACTGTCGGCTTATCATATTGGATTTGTGCTGGGACCCTGCATTAATGCCAGCGGCCGTCTGGACACGGCAAAACGCGCGCTGGAACTTTTGAATGCTCCGAACCGCAGAGAAGCCGTGATGCTGGCGGAGGATCTTAAGGCTCTCAATGACAGCCGCAAGGAGATGACGGAAAAGGGCGTGGAGCAGGCGGTGGAGCAGATTGAGAATACTTCTTTGAAGGAGGATAAGGTTCTGGTTGTTTATCTTCCGGAGTGCCATGAAAGTATAGCGGGCATCATAGCGGGAAGAATTAAGGAGAGATATTACCGTCCTACCTTCGTGCTCACCCAGGGCGAGGAGGGTGTGAAAGGCTCCGGGAGGTCTATTGAGTCCTACAATATGTTTGAGGAAATGTGCAGATGCCGGGCGCTGTTTACGAAGTTCGGGGGGCATAAGCTGGCAGCAGGGCTGTCCCTGGAGGAGGAAAATGTGGACAGATTCCGTGAGACAATCAATGAGCTGGCTGCGTTATCCGAGGAAGACCTTTTGCCGAAAGTATCCATAGACATGCAGCTTCCTCTTGCATATGTGACCGAATCGCTGGTATCCGAACTGGAGCTTCTGGAGCCTTTTGGAAAAGGAAATACGAAGCCCCTGTTCGCGGAAAAGAATCTGAAGGTACTCAGCCCCAGAATTATCGGAAAAAATCAGAATGTTCTGAAATTTCGTGTACAAGACAGGCAGGGAAACCAGATGGAGGCAATTTATTTCGGGGATGCGCAGGACTGCCTGGACTACATAAGGCAGAAAGACGAGATGTCGTTTACCTTCTATCCGACTGTGAATGACTATATGGGTAAGAGAACACTGCAGATTACTGTTGTAAACTATCAATAGGCCAATTTCAATGGGCAGGATGCGTAACAGTTCAGGCTTGCCTGAACTGTTACCGATTTTATGTGTTTTTGCGTCTATTTATGGGGAAATAGTTTGAAAATTGTTAAAATAATGTTATACTTAAGGGTATGAAACTTACCATAGAAGAAAGGGGGAATTGATATGGCGGGAACTCCGGAATATGAATTACTGAATAAAAACCTGGAGATTGTGGATGGGCATGCTGTGAAAGCACCCGAAGATTATCAAGACCCTGAACAATTATATCAGGCTTTGATAGCCAGAGTCAGGAAGTATCACCCATCCGCAGATATTACCCTGATTGAGAAGGCCTATAGGACGGCTAAAAGCGCGCATAAGGACCAGGCGCGTAAGTCAGGCGAACCGTATATTATACATCCTCTCTGGGTGGGCATTATACTCGCCGATCTGGAGATGGATAAGGAGACAATCGTTGCAGGTATGCTGCACGATGCCGTGGAAGACACGGAAATGACACTGGAGGATGTGGCAAGAGAGTTCGGCGAGGAAGTAGCGCTTCTGGTCGATGGGGTCACGAAACTGGGACAGTTATCCTACTCCCAGGATAAGCTGGAGGTTCAGGCGGAGAATCTGCGTAAGATGTTTCTGGCCATGGCGAAGGATATCCGTGTGATCATTATTAAGCTGGCGGACCGGCTGCACAATATGCGTACACTGGAGTTTATGACTCCGGCCAAGCAGAAGGAAAAAGCCCGGGAGACGATGGACATTTACGCTCCGATTGCACACCGGCTCGGTATTTCCAAGATTAAGACGGAACTGGATGACCTGTCGCTGAAGTATTCCCAGCCGGAAGTGTATTTTGACCTGGTGCGGGATCTGAATGAGCGCAAGACTGAGAGGGAGGAGTTTGTACAGCAGATTGTGGCTGAGGTTTCCACCCATATGAAAAACTCTCACATCGAGGCGAAGGTATATGGCCGGGTCAAGCATTTTTTCAGTATTTATAAAAAGATGGTAAACCAGAATAAGACGCTGGATCAGGTATATGATCTGTTTGCTGTGCGCATCATTGTGGATTCGGTTAAGGACTGCTATGCTGCGCTTGGCGTGATTCATGAGATGTACACGCCCATACCGGGGCGTTTTAAAGACTATATTGCCATGCCGAAAGCAAATATGTACCAGTCCCTCCATACAACGCTGATGGGACCTTCCGGGCAGCCTTTTGAGATACAGATCCGCACGGAAGAGATGCACAAGACGGCAGAATTCGGAATCGCGGCGCACTGGAAGTATAAAGAAGGCGGTGCCGGAAAGAGCGTGAAAGCGCAGGAAGAAGAAAAGCTGAGCTGGCTGCGCCAGATTCTGGAGTGGCAGCGTGATATGTCGGATAACCGGGAGTTTTTAAGCCTGCTAAAAGGCGACCTGGACTTATTTGCAGAGGATGTATATTGCTTTACCCCCAACGGGGACGTAAAGAATCTGCCTAACGGTTCCACTCCGGTGGATTTCGCATATGCGATCCATAGTGCGGTGGGGAATAAGATGGTGGGTGCCAGGGTGAACGGGAAGCTGGTCAATATTGACTATAAGATACAGAACGGGGACAGAATTGAGATTCTGACCTCTCAGAATTCCAAGGGGCCCAGCCGGGACTGGCTGAATATTGTCAAAAGCACCCAGGCGAAGAACAAGATTAACCAGTGGTTTAAGAGAGAATTTAAAGAAGACAATATCATCAGGGGAAAAGAGCTGATCGCTGCCTACTGCAAGACAAAGTCTATCAATCCGCAGAATATCATGAAATCGAAATATCAGCAGATTGTACAGCAGAAGTACGGATTCCGTGATTGGGATGCGGTGCTGGCGGCGCTCGGACACGGCGGTGTGAAGGAAGGCCAGGTCGTGAACCGCCTTGTGGAGGAGTATGAGAAAGAACATAAGAAAGAGATCACGGATGAAACTATCCTGGAGAAGATCTCCGAGGCGAATAATCAGAAGGTGCATATCGCTAAGTCCAGGAGCGGGATCGTGGTCAAGGGAATCGATGATATGGCGGTGCGTTTTTCCAAGTGCTGTAATCCGGTGCCCGGAGATGAGATTGTTGGTTTTGTCACCAGGGGACGGGGGATGTCGATTCACAGGACGGACTGTGTGAACATGATTCATCTCTCCGAGACCGAGCGTGAGCGGCTGATTGATGCCGAGTGGGAAGAGACGGCAGCGGAAGAAAACGGCGGACAGTATCTGGCGGAACTGAAGATGTTTGCCCATGACAGGCAGGGGCTTTTGATGGAGATTTCCAAGATTTTCACAGAGGCTAAGATTGATGTGAAGTCTATGAATATTAGAACGAGCAAGAAGGGAACGGCTTCTCTGGATATGGGATTTATTGTCCATGGCAGAGAGGAACTGAACCGGGTAATTGAGAAGCTGCGCCAGATTGAAGGCGTGATGGATATTGAAAGGACGGCGGGGTAGAGCGATGAAGGTAGAGAAGTTTGTTATTGGAATGATCCAGACGAATTGTTATCTTGTTCAGAATGAAGAATCAAAGGAATGTTTTCTGGTGGATCCGGCTATCTGTCCGGAAGAGCTGGTGAGCCATATAAAAAGCGAGGGACTTGAGCTGAAGGCAATTCTGCTGACACACGGGCATTTTGACCATATTATGGGGATTGATGGATTCCTGAAGGAATTTCCGGTTCCCGTTTATGCACACGAGGAGGAGCAGGGGCTGCTAAATGATGCCGTGCTGAATGCCTCGGCAGAATATGGACCAGGCTATACTTTTTCAGGTGCCGAGTATTTAAAAGACGGCCAGAAGCTGACAGCTGCAGGGATGGAGATCGAGGTGCTGTATACGCCGGGACATACAATCGGCGGATGCTGTTACTATATTCCTGCGGAAGGTGTACTGTTCAGCGGGGATACCCTGTTCTGGACTTCCATTGGCAGAGGGGATCTGCCCACAGGAAGCTACAGCGAGCTTGTGCGGTCCATTCAGGATAAGCTGATGCGCCTTCCCGGGAAGACTAAAGTTTATCCGGGGCATATGCAGGAGACTTCGATTGGTTTTGAGAAGATACACAATCCGTTTATTTGATATGGCAAATTCGGTTGGAATTCTCTGTACCGCATTGTCAGCAACTCTCCAAAAATAACTTATAGTCAGGAATTTGAGTTTATTATGATAGAGATCAGCAGTAATGATACATTGTATATGTACAATTTGTACCATATCGTAAAAGCCTTTTTTCCGAATGAGGAAATCAGGCAGAAGGTGGATGACAGGCAAGAACCTCTGGTAAGACTAGTGTTGGAAGGGGGCTCTTGCTTTTCCATTACGAAGGAGCAAGCCGGGCATTCCGGGGACCGGCAGGAGATGAAACGTCATGTGACAAAACGGATCTATGATTATCTCAGCAGCGTGACCGGGAGGGCGCTTGCCTGGGGAATGCTGACCGGCGTCAGGCCGACGAAGCTGGCGATGCAGAAGCTGGAAAACGGTATGAGCCAAGAGGAGACGATCAGATTTCTGGAGGATGTATTTGGGGTCAGTCCCCAAAAAGCAGCGCTTGGATGTGAGATTGCGCAGCGCGAGAGGGAACTCCTGGGGCGGCTGGACTGCCAAAATGGCTGGAGCCTTTATGTAGGTATCCCATTCTGCCCCAGCATCTGCTCATACTGCTCCTTTGGCTCGTCCCCGCTTAACCGGTGGGCGGACAAGATGGATCTGTATATGGACGCCCTGTGTAAAGAGGTATCGGCCATCGGCAGGGCGGCAGCGGGCCGAAAGCTGAATACCATTTATATCGGGGGAGGCACCCCGACCACGCTTCAAGCGGCGCAGCTTGATCAGCTGCTAAGCCTTTTGGAGGAGGAATTTTCTTTTGACAATCTGCTGGAGTTTACGGTAGAAGCTGGAAGACCGGACAGTATTACTGTTGAGAAACTGGAGGTACTGGCACGTCATCCGGTGACCCGGATTTCGGTGAATCCGCAGACCATGCAGCAGAAGACGCTGGATGCAGTTGGAAGAAGGCACAGTGCCCAGGACGTGAAAGACGTGTTTTGGCAGGCCAGGAGAATGGGATTTACGAATATTAATATGGACTTGATTGCAGGGCTCCCCGGAGAGGACGCCGCGGATATGCGCGATACGCTCAGACAGATCGAGGAACTCGGGCCGGACAGTCTTACGGTTCACTCGCTTGCAATCAAAAGAGCCGCAAAGTTTGGGCAGGAGAACCGGGAGATAGACCTTCATTCCGGGATTGAGCAGATGATGGAAGAGTGCGCTGCATCCGCGGAAAGGATGGGCCTTTTACCCTACTATCTGTACCGTCAGAAGAATATTGCAGGAAATTTTGAAAATGTTGGCTATGCAAAGGTTGACAAAGCCGGAATATACAATATACTAATTATGGAAGAAAAGCAGACAATCCTTGCCGCCGGGGCCGGTGCTTCCACGAAAATTGTGCTGCCGGAGAAGATTACCTTGGAGAACGGCAGGCAGACAAGCCTGGTAAGAATTGAAAATGTGAAGGATATTGCGGAGTATATCGGCCGCATTGATGAAATGATAGAGAGAAAAGGAGAATGGTTATGGCGTTAAAGAAAAAACCGGTTACCGGAATGAAGGACATGATGCCCGGAGAAATGGAAATCAGAGATTATTGTATCGGGCTCATTAAGGAAACATACAAGGCATTCGGATTTTCATCGATCGAGACCCCCTGCGTGGAGCATCTTGAAAATCTGTGCAGCAAACAGGGCGGAGATAATGAAAAGCTGATTTTTAAGATCCTGAAAAGAGGAGAAAAGCTGAAAATTGATGCGGCCCGGGACGAGGCGGATCTTGTGGACGGCGGCCTGCGCTATGACCTGACTGTGCCGTTGTGCCGTTATTACTCCAACAATGCGAACGACCTGCCATCCCCTTTTAAGGCGTTGCAGATGGGAAATGTATGGCGTGCCGACAGACCTCAGAGAGGGCGTTTTCGCCAGTTTATGCAGTGCGATATTGATATTTTAGGAGAGCCGGGCAACCTGGCAGAGATCGAATTGATCCTTGCCACGTCTACCCTGCTTGGAAAGCTGGATTTTAAAAACTTTACCATCCGCATCAATGACAGAAGATTTTTAAAGGCAATGGCAGCGTACAGCGGATTTCAGGAAGCAGACTATGAGAATGTTTTCATCACACTGGACAAGATGGACAAGATCGGCATGGACGGTGTGGCGGCGGAATTAGAGGATTGCGGTTATGCGAAAGAATCGGTGGAAAAATATCTTCAGTTATTTAAAGAAATTACAGGGGACGTGGAAGGCGTACGCTACTGCAAAGAGAAGCTGGAAGGCTTTCTCGAGAATGAAGCGGCGGCTTCGCTGGAAATGATTATTACAAGTGTAGAAAGCGCGAAGGAAGCGGATTTCAGAATCACGTTTGACCCCACCTTGGTGCGCGGCATGTCCTATTATACCGGAACTATATTCGAAATTTCCATGGATGAGTTCGGAGGCTCCGTTGGAGGAGGAGGACGCTACGATGAGATGATCGGAAAATTCACCGGGCAGAATACCCCGGCGGTAGGATTCTCCATCGGATTCGAGCGGATTGTCATGTTATTGCTGGAACGGGGCTATCAGGTGCCTTCCAGCCGGGATAAAAAGGCATTTTTAATCGAGAAAAACATGCCCCAGGAAGGTATGCTGAAAGTGCTGAACCTGGCAAAAGCAGAGCGCGCGGCAGGGCGGCAGGTCATGATCGCCAATATGAAGAAGAACAAAAAGTTCCAGAAGGAACAGCTGACAGAACAGGGATACGGAGACATCGTAGAATGTTATCGGGATTCCATAGATACTCTCTAAATGTGAAAAAAGTGTGAACGGGGTCTGACCCTTTTGCAAAGGGGTCAGACCCCTATGAAGAAAGGATGAATAGGATATGGCTGAATCAATGAAAGGATTAAAGAGAACCCACCGCTGCGGTGAGTTGTCCAGTGCAAATATCGGCGAGATGGTAACGGTTATGGGCTGGGTGCAGAAGAACAGAAACAAGGGTGGGATTGTGTTTGTGGACCTGAGAGACCGTTCCGGTATTCTGCAGATTGTGTTTGAGGGGGAGGATAAGTCTGCCCTGATCGATAAAGCGGCGAAGCTGCGCAGTGAGTTTGTAATTGCGGTTGTGGGCAGGGTGGAAGCGCGCAGCGGCGCTGTGAATGAAAACCTTGCAACAGGAGAGATTGAAATCAGGGCGGATGAACTGCGAATCCTTTCCGAATCAGAGACACCTCCGTTCCCGATTGAAGAGAACAGCAAAACAAAGGAAGAACTCCGCCTGAAATACAGATATCTGGATCTGAGAAGGCCGGATCTGCAGAAAAACCTGATTATGAGAAGCCGGATTGCTACTCTTACCAGACAGTTCCTTTCCGAAGAGGGATTTCTGGAGATCGAGACTCCGATACTCGGTAAGAGCACTCCGGAGGGCGCAAGGGACTACCTGGTGCCGAGCCGTGTTCATCCGGGCAGTTTTTACGGGCTTCCCCAGTCACCGCAGCTTTTTAAGCAGCTGCTGATGTGTTCGGGTTATGACCGCTATTTCCAGATCGCAAAATGTTTCCGCGATGAGGATCTCCGTGCGGACAGACAGCCGGAGTTTACCCAGATCGATATGGAGCTTTCCTTTGTGGACGTAGACGATGTGATTGATGTAAATGAAAGACTTCTTGCAAGACTCTTTAAAGAGGTGCTGGATGTGGATGTAGCGCTGCCTATTCCAAGAATGACATGGCAGGAGGCGATGGACCGTTACGGTTCCGACAAGCCGGATACCCGTTTCGGCATGGAGCTCGTGGATGTGACAGAAGTGGTCAAAGACTGTGATTTCGTTGTATTCAAAGGCGCCGTGGGGAATGGAGGGACAGTCCGGGGCATCAATGCCAAAGGCCAGGGCGGCATGCCGCGCAAGAAGATCGATAAACTGGTCGACTTTGCAAAAGACTTTGGTGCTAAGGGACTTGCCTATATTGCATTGCAGGAGGATGGCAGCATGAAGTCTTCCTTTGCCAAATTCATGACAGAGGATGAAATGCAGGGCCTCGTACGGGCAATGTCCGGCGAACCGGGGGATCTGCTGCTCTTTGCGGCCGATCAGAATAAGGTTGTATGGGACGTTCTGGGAAATCTCCGCCTGGAAATTGCAAGACAGACGGAAATCCTGGATAAGAATGAGTACAAGTTTGTGTGGATCACGGAATTCCCGCTGCTCGAATGGAGCGAGGAGCAGAACCGCTATGTGGCAATGCACCATCCGTTCACCATGCCGATGGAAGAGGATCTGCAGTATATAGACTCTGATCCCGGCAGAGTACGCGCAAAGGCATACGATATCGTGCTGAGCGGAAATGAAATCGGAGGCGGCAGTGTCCGAATATTCCAGAATGACGTGCAGGAGAAAATGTTCGAGGTGCTTGGATTTACAAAAGAACAGGCCCATGAGCAGTTCGGCTTCCTTCTGGACGCTTTTAAATATGGAGTTCCGCCTCACGCAGGACTGGCATACGGACTGGACCGTATGGTGATGCTAATGGCAAAAGAAGACAGCATCCGTGATGTAATGGCCTTCCCGAAGGTAAAAGACGCTTCCTGCCTGATGACAGAAGCGCCGAATATTGTGGATGAAAAACAGCTGGGAGAACTGGGACTGGAACTTAAAAGCGCTGAATAGGAAGGTGGACCATGTATATTGTTGCTTATCGGCTGATTAACCTGCTCAATGATTCGGAATATGATTCTACTGAAGCTCACATTGCGGAAAGCCTGCTGGGGATAATCAAAGAAATTGAACACATGCCCATAGACCAGGTTGCGGACAAATGCCACATATCAAAGTCCACGTTGTCCAAGTTTGTAAAAAGACTGGGGTTTGAAGACTACAAGGAATTCCGTGACAATGCACGCAATGAAAAAAAGAGGGCAGGATATCATAACTACGAAGAAAAAGTCCCCATGGACAGATTCATTGAACAATACGGTATCGAGAGATTCCTGAGCGTCCTCTCCGGAGATATCGAACACTTCTTATCCGGCATAGACAGAAATCAGATCAGGGAACTCGCAAAAGCCCTGCATCAGTATAAGAAGGTGGCGGCATTCGGTTCTGTATATTCCGAGACCGTTGCAATGGATTTTATGTACGAAATAGCCGGAGTGGGCAAATACATCAAGACCAATATCTATGATGTCAAGCAGGAACAATATATCAATGAGGCCGATGAGGACACACTCATTATCATCTTTTCAAATTCAGGCCAGTATATATACGAAAACGGGATGAAGCCCCTGGATCAGTCCAGGTCCTTCGTCCGCAAAACAAAGGGCAGGATCGCCCTGATCACCTCCAACCGGGAGGCTGCATCCGATCCAAGCGTCAGCTATCCGGTACTGTATCATTTCACAACCAGAGTGCAGAACCATCCCTTCATAGAACGAATCATAGCCCAGATGATTGTCGAGGAGTTTAAACGTATTGGAGGGGGTCGCAGTACAGGCCCATAGAACACCGTCCACCGCTGGAAACGGAGATAGGGGGATTGGGAAGCGGGGGTTCGGCTGTAAGCTGGAGTAGAGTAAAAAAGAAGGAAAACCGGGGCGACCTGGCCACATCACCCGAAGCCTGATGGCTTCGCGCGCTGGGGCCAGGAATTTTTGTGATTCGGAATCACAAAAATTACCCCGGTTTTCCTTCTTTTT
>OBZW01000504.1_pt1 | contig 22510 bp, 18 predicted proteins | sample 1477021 | NCBI WGS metagenome assembly OBZW01 (sample SAMEA2580262, study PRJEB22360) | human gut metagenome | biome: human gut; feature: human-associated habitat; material: faeces | place: Denmark | collected 2008/2010
CGCTCCTTGCGTGCTGCGCTGGAAAACGCTTCGCGTTTCCTCAGCTCCGCACCCTGTCGGGTTCGAATCCCGGCGCATGGGTAGCAAAAAGCCCGCTACCGCGAGGGTAACGGGCTCTTCAATTCAAATGGTGCCCCCAGCGGGATTCGAACCCGCGATATCCACCTTGAAAGGGTGGCGTCCTTGGCCGCTAGACGATGGGGACAGCGGGAAAGAGTATAGCAGACTTTTTTAGCCGTTCACATATCGTTGGCAAACTGAAAAACCACCACAAAGGTGCCTGTCCCCTTTGTGGTGGCGAGGCGTTAGGGGAGGAGCTTCATCGCGGCGTCGTGGGCGGCGTGCTCGTAGGTGTCGTCGAGGGGTTTGAGCGGCAGCAGGGCTGTGGCCTGCGCATCGCCGCGGCGCTCGAGGGCATGCGCGATCAGCCAGTCGGCGAGTTCGGGGTTTTTGGGCAGTGCCGGTCCGTGTAGGTACGTGCCGATGACGCCCTTGTAGATCAGACCCTCAAAGCCGTCGTCGCCGTTGTTGCCGGTACCCGTGACGACGGACGTTCCGAGTGGCGTGGCGTCTGCGTCGAGCAGGGTGCGACCTCCATGGTTCTCGAATCCCACAAAGGGCTCGGGTGACAGATCGGTTTTGACGGCGACGTTGCCGATCAGGCGGTCGGAGCCGCGTACGGTTTCGGCGGCAATGACCCCCAGACCCTCGATGCGATTCTCGCCCATATAGTACGAACGGCCGAGCAGCTGATAGCTGCCACAGATGGCAAGCAGCGAGCCGCCATCCTCAACATAGGCCGCGACCTTGTCTTTTTGGGCGAGCAGCTCGTGTGCCACGGCTAGCTGGTCGCGGTCGGAGCCGCCACCCATCATGACGATATCGGCATCGGTGAGATCGAGTGACTCGCCCATACGGACCTCGTCCACGCGAACGGGAATGCCACGCCAGGCGCAACGGCGCTCGAGCGCGATAACATTGCCGCCGTCGCCGTAGAGGTTAAGGGCATCGGGATACAGGTAGACGATGCGCAGCGGGCGCGAAAGCTCGACTGGTGCGATGCCGACAGGAAGAGCGCTGCCGTCGGCACGGGCTACGGCGCGCCCGGCAACAGCGTCGGCGGCAGCGCCTTTCAGCCCGTCGAGCTCCTTGACCAGCGGCGGGAAGGCCGTGTAGTTAGCGACGGCGTAGAAAGTGTCGCCGGCAGCCTCGTCTGCCACGGCGCCAATTGCCTGCGCGACGTCCGAGATAATCGCGGCATCGATGCCGGCGTACTTGAGGCGCACCTGCATGTCGTGCGCACGCGTGCCTCCGGCAAAGGCGACAAGCCCTGGGGTATCGGCGATGCGCTCAAAGTCGACGTCGTAGATCCACGATACATCGTGTCCGTCGGCGTCGTTGTCGTTGAGGAAGAAAGCGCAGAGTCTGCCGCCTGCCGTCTTGATGGACTGGATTTGTCGATCGAAGCCTACGGGATTCTTAGCCAGGTTGGCCTCGACGGTGCGGCCGGCGATATCCCAGCGGCCCATGCGTCCGCCGGCGGGGACGTAGGCATCGAGCGTGGGCTGCAGGTGCGCGGTATCCACGCCTAACTCATGTGCGGCAAAGAATGCAGCGGCAACGTTGTAGACCATGTACAGGCCGTTGTAGCGCGTGGCGATGTGTGCGGCAGCCGCGTCGGGCGCAGATCCAAAGACCAGGTCAAAACCATAGCCGTCGCAGCCGAGCTCCACGCCCGTCACGCGACGGACAAGCGCAGGGCGGGCCCAGCCGCACGAGGGGCAATGGTAGGCGCCGAGCTGGCCGTATTGCACGTAGTCATACTCCAGCGGCGCGTTGCACTGCGAGCAAAAGCGCGAGTCGCTAATGCGGTCGGACTCGGTGTTGGTGGCGCCGTCGATGCCAAAGGCAATGCTCGCGTTGGGAACGCGCGCGGCAATCGAGGCACACAACGGGTCGTCGGCATTGTAGATGAGCGTCGTTGCCGGCGAAAGCTCCAACGCGTGGGCGATGACCTCCTGGGTGTGATCGATCTCACCGTAGCGGTCTAGCTGGTCGCGGAACAGGTTGAGCAGCACAAAGTACGTCGGCTTGAGCTTGGGCAGGACGCGCACGGTGTAAAGCTCATCGCATTCAAAAACGCCCACGCGCTTGCCGCTGTTAGTGTGCTTAAGGTCACTGCGGGCCTCGAGCAGAGCACCCACCACACCGGGCTCCATATTGTTGCCGGCACGGTTGCACACCACGGTAGCGCCGCTGGCGGCAACGGCGTCGGCGATGAGGTTGGAGGTGGTGGTCTTGCCATTAGTGCCGGTGATCACCACGCTGCGGTCGACAAGGCCGGCGAGGTCGCTCAGCAGCTCGGGGTCGATCTTCATGGCGATGCGGCCGGGGAGTACGCCGCCCTGGCGCTTAAGGACGGAGCGCAGCCCCCAGCGGGCGATATCGCTCGAGGTGCAGGCAAGAGATGAGCGGAGGTTCATGAAACCGTTCCTAACGTAAACGACATGGTCGGGTCGAGTGCGTCACTAAAAACCGTAGCGGCGCGCAAATTCCTGGGCAAGCTGCGACACGTCTTCGCAGGCATTGGCCCAGGGGGCAAAGTCGGGAGTGTCCGAGATAATACCGTCCGCTTCCCAAACGGCCTGGTGCGAAAGATCCCAGGGATCGTGTGGCTCGGGCCGGCAGGGAAGGTACGGTGTCTGGTACATGGGGTTCAGTAAGAAGAACGCACCGCCCTCGCAACGGTTGACAAACTCACGCAGCGCGCGTGTCGCCGGGCGCATCTTGTTTGTTTTGAACAGCAGAATCGTGCGGGCGAGCAGGTACCAAGGAGAGTTCTCGAGTGCGTCAGCCCCGATCTCTTCCTCGAGCTGGTGGGCCAGGGCAAAAAAGCCGTCCTGGTCTTCCAGGCGAGCGAGGGCGAGCAACACGGTGCCTGCGGCTCGGGTGGGGTAGCCTTCCGCCTTAAGGACGCGGCGGGCGTAGTTGGCGGCAGCACGGTAGCGGGCGCTCGCCATGCACAGCTGCGAGATGGCCTCGAGCGTGTGGAGCCACCCGATAAGAGCCGGCTCGCTTACGGTGAGATCGGCCGCCGTCACGCCGTCCGTCAAAACCTTGTTGGCCCAGTAGTGCGGGGCCTCCATGTCGAACCCGGGCACGCTTTGCTGCAAGTAATCGGCCGTGGTCGCCTCGAGCTTCATCAGGTCGCCCAGACAGGCGTCGACGGGCGTGTCCGCCAAAATGATGGCGAGCAGCTGGGCATCGACGGCCAGCGCGTCGACGCGGACGATCTTGAGCAGCTCATCGCGCGTATCGTCGAACAGGTGGTTGCGCGTCTGTTCAAACTCCTCGTCGCTGCCCATGTCCTCGATGCGATGGAGCTCGTCGAGCAGGTGGCGGTGGACGCCTGCATAGGACAGCAGTGCCTGGGCATGCTCGGTCTGCGCATACTTATTAGGGTTGACGCTCACGTCGTTATGGACAAGCTCGCGTGCTGCATCGGTGAGTTCGGGGTGCGACGCAACGTAGGCGTGCTCCAGGTAGGCGGGGATGTAGACGCTCGGATCCATTAGAGGTCTCCTCCCTTAAACGGCAGGCCCTGCTCGGCCGCCCGCAGGATGCGCTCGTCAATCTGGGAACGCACGATATCGTTGGTGGCGACCCAGGCGGCAAAGCTGGCGTTGTCGGGGGCGCCCAAGCCCTCTTGCAGTACCGGCGTCGCCTCGGACAGCGCAAGGACAAGCTCGTCGGTGGAGCCCACGCCCACGTTGACGCGGGCATAGACGCCATCGGGAAACTCGGTTTGGAAATAGAGCGCCTCGGCTGCGTGTGGGCACGAGCGTGCAAGGATGCGCAAGTAGTGCTCGGCACCCTCGTAGTCCAGCTCGCGCCAGGCAGCGCTCATCAGCGCGATGAGCGTCCATGGGTCCAAGTCGCGCTCCGCGTCCTTGGGACGACGGCGTAGCGGCGTGTTGGTGAGATAGGGGACGGAGTGGGCAGAGCGAAAGCGCTTGAGCTCCTCGGCGGGGTATTCGAGTTTAGCCATGGCGAGCATTGCGGTGTGGCGGACGCCGGCCGGATCGTTGGGGGCAAAGTCGAGGCTGCGGTTTGCGGCTTCGAGCGACATGCGATAGCGGCCGCTAATGAGGGCGCGCGACGCAAGGGCGGCAAGCCAGCGCAGGTAGGGACGGCGCATAAGGTCGCCTGCGGCCTCGCGCTCGTAGGGGTCCTGCGCCGAGGCGATCTTGAGCGCCAGGTCATGCTCGACTTCATCGCGCTTGGATACCAAGTACTGTACGTACTCCTCGTTGGAGTTGGCGGTGAGGGCGGTCAGCATGCGCTGGGCGTCCCAGTTGGTCGGATCGAGCTCGGCTGCCTCGCGAAGCATGTTCTCGGCAGCGGCCTCTTCTTGCTCTGCCTGGGTATCGTCAGGGATAAAGGGAATGCGGTAGTCGACAGCCTCGACCACCTTGGCAATGAGGTGCCCGGCGCGGTCGCGGTCGTGCACGATAAGCGGCGCGGGGTTGCGGGTGAATTGTTCCATCAGACGCTCTACGGCGGCACCGTCGGTGAGCGGGATATTGTCGCGGCGCAAGGCCTCAAGAACGAGGCGATGGCAATCCTCTTGAATGGGATCGAATGCCATGGGGCCTCCTTTGCTGCGGTTAGGGTTCAAATGTCTCTATATAAGGTTCTAGTTTACCCGCATGTGGCACACCGGGGGTGCCGCACTTGGACATGCACCTTTGCACCACGAAGACGGATGTCGCACAAATGTCGGCACCTTGGACGACTGAGTGGTATCACGGTGCCGCAAACGGTCGATTTTTGGCGGCGAACGGGGCGCATTTTGGAGGGGCACAGTCCTGCCCGGGATATGTGGTCAACCTTGATAAAACGTTTGCCCAGCTTGGGAGTATGAATGCCCCACAAGGGTCTTCAGGGATAGAAAAAACGTTTCATCATTGTCGGCTTTAGGTGAATAACTGACCAACTAGAACGGTAGAATAATGTTTGTCTGAGCGTTGAGACGTTTAGACATCGCGCATTGTCATCGCCGGCAACGCGCAAAACGGTCCTAACGGAGCCAATTGGGTGCTCCGTTATATACGCAAGTCTAAGAGGGGCTTGTTTAGGAGGCACAGTATGGGACGTTTTACCAATCCTCGTGATCTGTACTTTGGTGAGGGCGCTCGCCACGAGGTGAAGAACCTCAAGGGCAAGAAGGCCATCATCGTTTCTGGCGGCAGCTCTATGCGCCGCGGCGGGTTCCTGCAGGACGTTGAGGCCGACCTCAAAGAGGCCGGCATGGAGGTCAAGCTGTTCGAGGGCGTCGAGTCCGATCCGTCCATCGAGACGGTCATGAAGGGCGCCGAGGCCATGCGCGAGTTCGAGCCCGACTGGATTGTCGCCATCGGCGGCGGCTCGCCCATCGATGCCGCTAAGGCCATGTGGGTCTTCTACGAGTATCCCGAGGAGTCCTTCGATAACATCATCCAGCCGTTCAGCTTCCCCGAGCTGCGTCAGAAGGCTCACTTCTGCGCCATCTCCTCTACCTCCGGTACCGCTACCGAGGTCACTGCCTTCTCCGTCATTACCGACTATGCCAAGGGCATCAAGTACCCGCTGGCCGACTTCAACATCACCCCTGATGTCGCCATCGTCGACCCCGAGCTCACCTACACCATGCCCGCCAAGCTGTGCGCTCACACCGGCATGGACGCTCTGACCCACTGCATGGAGGCCTACGTTTCCACCTGCGCTTCCATGTTCACCGACGCCAACGCTCTGCACGGCATCCGCGAGATCGTCGAGTGGCTGCCCAAGTCCTATGCTGGCGACCATGAGGCCCGTCAGCACATGCACGAGGCTCAGTGCATCGCCGGTATCGCCTTCTCCTCGGGCCTGCTCGGCATCGTTCACTCCATGGCTCACAAGACCGGTGCTGCCTTCGAGAACGGCCACATCATCCACGGTGCTGCTAACGCCATGTACCTGGGCAAGGTCATCCAGTGGAACTCCAAGGATCCCCGTGCTGCCGAGCGTTATGCTTACGTGGCCAAGGAGATCCTGCACCTTCCCGGCGAGACCAACGAGGAGCTCATCGCCGCGCTCGTCCAGAAGATTCGCGACCTCAACGATCAGCTCAACATTCCGCAGTCCATCAAGGATTACGCGAATGGTGGCGTGAAGGTCGACGCCGAGAACCCGCAGATGGTTTCTGAGGAGGAGTTCCTCGCCAAGCTGCCCGAGATCGCCGCGAACGCCGAGACCGACGCCTGCACGCCCGAGAACCCGCGTGAGACCAAGGCTGCCGACTTCGAGAAGATCCTCAAGGCCTGCTACTACGACACCGACATCGATTTCTAATCGACTCTTGTTATCGTAACGAGGGGCTCCGCACGTATCCGTACGGAGCCCCTTTCTTTTTTATTATTAGAGAATGGGATAGTTATGGCTGCAATTTTCAATAGCCCCAGCAAGTACATCCAGGGTCCGGACGAGCTCGCCAAGCTCGGCTCCTATGTCGAGCCGCTCGGCGCTAAGGCCCTCGTCATCGTGACGCCTTCGGGCAAGAAGCGCGTCGGTGCCAAGATCGAGGGCGGCTTTGCCGAGGCTAAGGCCGAGCTGCTATTTGAGGACTTTAACGGTGAGTGCTCCAAGGGCGAGGTCGATCGCCTGGTTGCGCTCGCTCGCGACAACGGTTGCGACATCATCGTCGGCGTCGGTGGCGGCAAGATCCTCGACACCGCGAAGGCCGTCGCCTATTACCTGGAGTCTCCGGTTATCATTTGCCCCACCATTGCTTCGACCGATGCACCGTGCTCGGCACTTTCGGTGCTCTACACCGATGACGGCCAGTTCGATAAATATCTCTTCCTTAAGGCAAACCCCAACATTGTCCTGATGGATACGACGGTTATCGCGGCGAGCCCGGTGCGCCTGACGGTTTCCGGTATGGGCGATGCGCTCGCAACCTATTTCGAGGCCCAGGCGACGCACGATGCCGACGGCGGCACCTGCGCTGGCGGCAAGGGCGGCATGGCCGGCCTTGCGCTCGCCAAGCTCTGCTACGAGACGCTTATGGCCGATGGCGTCAAGGCCAAGGTCGCGCTGGAGAAGGGTGCGCTCACGCCTGCCGTCGAGCACATCATTGAGGCCAACACGCTGCTTTCGGGCATTGGCTTTGAGAGCTCGGGCCTTGCTGCTGCTCATGCCATCCACAATGGCCTGACGATGCTGCCCGAGTGCCACGGCATGTATCACGGCGAGAAGGTCGCCTTCGGCACCATCGTCCAGCTGGTACTCGAGGATGCCCCGACCGAGAAGCTCGAGGAAGTCTTGGGCTTCTGCATTGAGCTGGGCCTGCCGGTCACGATGAAGGAACTTGGCGTTGCCGAGCTTACGCGCGAGCAGGCCATGATTGTTGCCGAGGCCGCCTGCGCACCCGATGACACCATGTGCAACATGCCGTTTGAGGTGACGCCCGAGATGGTCGCAAACGCCATCCTGGGTGCCGACGCGCTGGGCCACTACTATCTCATGGATGAGTAAATCAAGCTAAGGAAGGGGCAAAGCCAGCAGATGACTTTGCCCCTTTTGCTATGGTGCAAAGGGGTAAGGTTACTTTGCACCAATCGTTGTTTGATGAAGGGCGGATTCTCGTATGGCGCTTCCTATGGTTTACGGCGGTCCCGGCCGGTATGTTCAGGGGCCGGGTGAGCTCTCGCGTCAGGGCAGGTATTTGTCATGGTTGGGCTGCGCTGCCTATGTCTTGTTTGACCAGAGCACCGAGGATCGGCTGTGCAAGCAGATCGTCGATGGATTTCTAGATGAAGATCTAAGCGAGCCGTTCTTTAAGATTTACAACGGTCCGTGTACGGAAGAGGCCGTTGTCGAAATGGCCAAGGAAGCCCGGGCCGAGTATTGCGACATGGTGGTGGGCATTGGCGGCGGCAAGATACTCGATATCGCCAAGGCCGTTGCGTTTTATGCCGAGGTGCCGTTGTGCGTATGCCCCACGGCGGCTTCGATGGACGGTCCGTGCAGCGAGATTTCCGATGCCGATCTGCAGGGTGTTGCAAATGCGGTCTTTAGAAACGAGCGTAATATGGCCAACGAGCAGGCCAAGGTGACCAAACAAAAGCTCGTGCAGCTCATGCGCGAGGCATAGCTTGGCGCTTGATCGACCTTGTGCAATCGAGGCGGCGATAGGCCATAGACTATTTGCCTCAAAGGTGCGCCGCGTGTAATTTGCCCAAGGCGTGGGCCGATGGCGTATCATTATCTCTTGCTTGTTTGCACTGCTCAGGGAGGGGCCGCGCATGGCGCAGGAACACGATCTGTTTGATGACATTATCGAGATCAGCAAGGGTTTCGACTTTCTTAAAAACCCGCTTGGCGGCGTGACCGATGCACTCGATCCGTCGGCGCCGCAGTGGAATCCTGCTGACTACAAGGAGCGTCCGCGCGGCAACACCATTCCGTGCCTGACCTGCAAAAACGAAAAGAGCGGCTGCACCGCGTGCATGGACGTGTGCCCGGTCAACGCTATCGAGGTCGAGGAAGACGCCATCGAGATCCTCGACTCCTGCCGCAAGTGCGGTCTGTGCGCCGCTGCCTGCCCGACCGAGGCGATCATCTCGCCGCGCCTGGCGCCTAAAAACCTGTATGACGATATCGTCTCTGCTGCTACGAGCCACGAGACCGCCTACGTCACCTGCACGCGTGCCCTCAAACGCATGCCGCGTGAAAACGAGGTCGTCGTTGCCTGCGTGGGCGATATTACGGCAGAGACCTGGTTCTCGGTACTGGCCGACTATCCCAACGTGAGTGTGTACCTGCCGTTGGGCGTGTGCGATAAATGCCGCAACACCGGCGGTGAGGACATTCTTGGCGAGGCGATTGCGAAGGCCGAAGAGTGGTCTGGCACGGGTATGGGCCTAGAGGTCGACCCCAAGAGCCTCAAGTGCCATAAGCGCCGCGAGTACGAGCGCAAGGAGTACATGGAAAAGATTGCCCGCACCACGGGCCTGACGGTGACCAAGCTCAACCCGGCGACGGCGGCGCTGGCCTCGGTGACGCAAAAGCTCAAGGCCCATCGCCATCAGATTACCCAGCTGGAGCGCACGCTCAACACCATGTGCGGCACCACGACGACCAAGCGTCGCCGTTCGCTCACCCATGGGCGGCAGCTGGTGCTCTCGACACTGCAAAACCATCCCGAGCTTGCCCAGAACATACAGGTGAGCACGCCGGAGTGCGATTTTGACAAGTGCACGTCGTGCGGCGAGTGCGTCAACGTGTGCCCCACGTTCGCCTGCGATTTGGTGGGAAGCGGCCGCTTTGCGTTGGAGTCTACGTATTGTTTGGGCTGCGGCGCCTGTGTCAAGGTTTGTCCCGAGCATGCGCTCAAGCTTGTTGAACACGACGCGTCCAATCTGGTCGTCGTCGATCCCGAAGCCGAGGAAAAGGCCGCCCAGAAAGCGAAGGCTCACGAAGAAGCTGAGAAGGTCAAGGCCGAGGCAAAGGCCAAGCTGGACAAGATGCTCGACCAGGTGGAAAAGCTCGCGGACTAGTTAAAAGAGCGTAAATGATGGCCGGTGGGACAGGTACTGCCCCGCCGGCCAAAAAAGTTGCGGTGGAATAGTTCCTGTTTTGCCCTTAAGCTGGCCATTCTAGGAACTATCCCGCCGCAACTAATAGATGGTTAGTTCATGCTGCTTTGGTGGCCGGTTCGACCGGTACCGTTGCGCGTCACGGTTTCATGGAGCAAAAAGAACCCGGGGACCTGTTTTGTCTCGGTGTATTCCATAAGGATGCCGTCGGCGTTGTAGGTCTGCCCGCGTATAACGGCGAGTGCGTTAAAGTCGTCGAGATCGAGCACGCGCGTATCCTCGGGCGTGGGATGCTCGATCGTCACATCGCGTTTGCCTGTGGCAATCTTAATGCCAAGATCTTCTTCGAGGTAACGATAGATCGAGTCGTTGACAATCTCGGGTGTCAGCCCCGGTACCTGTGAGCTTAGGTAATAGGAGTCGTCGGAGCACACGGCTTGTCCGTCTGCATAACGGATGCGTTTGGCGCGTGTGAGCTCACAGCCTTCGGGAAACCCGGTAATCTTGGAGAGCGCCTTGCTGCAGATGAGGAGCTCAAAGACGGTGGTGACAGTCTTGAGCTCAAAGCCTCGGTTGACCGCGATTTCCTTAAAGGTCTCGAGTCCGCCGCCACCACGACTCTTCTCGTCACTGATGTTGCGAATGACGCGCATGCCTTTGCCTTGCTGGGGGAGCACGTAACCATCTGCCGCAAGCATCGAGATGGCGCGACGGACCGTCATGCGCGAACAGTCAAACAGCTGCGTGAGCTCAGTCTCCGAAGGCAGATAACTCTGATAGGCGTATGTGCCGTCGTCAATCGACTGCTTCACGTTGTCATAAATAGTTTGGAAGATGGCTCGCGCCACGACGGTCTCCTAGAGCTGAGTGCGCGAGCGGTGGATGAGGACCGCTCGCGCAGGTGTCGATCGATTTACTTGCTGGGGTCGATTATATATTTACCCATGGCACGCAGAGCTGGGTCTGACAGGATGGCGCCGAGTTCGTCGAGGGAAGCCACCTTGGCGACCATCGAGGATACGTCGAGCCTGCCAGAGTCGATGAGCTCGAGCGCGCGACGCTGCGTATAAGGGTTGATGTAGGACGAGGTAAGCACAAGCTCCTTCTGGAAGACCTCGAAGGGCTTGACGGTGATTGTCTCATCGGGCTTGGTGAGGCCGAACATCATGACCGTAGCCTTGTGGCCGGCGATCTGGATGGCCTGCTCGATGGTGACGGGCTTGCCAACACACTCGATAACGACATCGACGTTGCCGACGCCCTCCTGCTTCAGGCGGGCCGGGACGTCCTCGTGGATGGAATCAATTGCCAGGTCGGCGCCGAGTTTGAGCGCAACCTCGCGCTTGCCTTCGACGGGCTCGAGCAAGACAACCTTGGTGGCGCCGGCGTTTTTAGCAAGCTGCATCATGAGCAGACCGATCATGCCACCGCCGATAACGACAACTGTGCTGCCGGGCTTGATGTTGCACATATCGATGCCGTGCAGGCAGCAGGCGACGGGCTCGGTCATGGCGCCCTGCTCGAAGCTGGTGTGATCGCCCAACTTGTAGACTTGCTGCATATCGACGGAGCAGTACTCGGCAAAGCCGCCGTTAACGGTGGTGCCGTAACCGGTCATATGCTCGCAGTAGTGGTTGATTCCGTCGCGGCAGGGTTCGCAGCAGCCGCAGGGATGGTTTGGGTCGATGCACACGCGATCGCCCGGTTTAAAGCCGGTGACATCGCTTCCCACGGCCTCGACAACGCCCGCAAACTCATGACCAAGGATCGTGGGCGGGGTAACGTCGGCTGCACCCTTGTCGCCTTCATAGATATGAACGTCGGTACCGCAGACGCCGCAAGCTTTGACGTTGATCAGAACGTCACGCTTGCCCACGGTCGGTTTTGTCGAATCCTCGACCCTGAGATCGTGCTTTCCATAGAAGACCGCGCTTTTCATGGTGACTCCTTAACGTGGCGGTGGATGTTGTAATGAAGTATAGGTATGTCTATAGATATAGACAAGCACATCTAGACAAGTAGAAAAGAAATTTATAATGCAGCCATCAGCTATGTCAGATTTAACAGGCGAAATACTGGACATATACCGTTTACGGCCAATAATCAACCGTTTACCGACCGTAGTATTTATGCTAACTTGTCTAGATAAGTGATATGATAAAAATAGAAGCGCAAGAAGTCAGGGAAGCGGGCCCACCCGTCCTATTGCACGAGGTACACGCAAACGGCGCGTCTGCGGTCTCGAGTGAAGCCAAAACCGCAGTCGCTCCGAATGAAGAGAGGGGGATTCCCCGTCATGATGCAAAAGATACAACGTTTCGGCGGTGCAATGTACACGCCTGCAATTCTTTTCGCATTTTCCGGAATCGTCGTCGGCCTGGGTACGTTGTTTACCACCGAGGCGATCTTTGGCGAGATGGCCACTGCGGGCCATCTTTGGTTTGATTGCTGGAATGTGCTGCTCCAGGGTGGTTGGACGCTCTTTAACCAGATGCCGTTGCTGTTTTGCGTAGCGTTGCCAATCTCGCTCGCGAACAAGCAGAACGCTCGCTGCTGCATGGAGGCTTTGGCCATCTACCTTACCTTCAACTACTTTGTAAGCACAATCTTGGGGCAGTGGGGCCCTGTCTTTGGTGTCGACTATTCTGTCGAGGCGGGCAGCGGTACTGGTCTTGCCACTATCGCAAGCATCAAAACGCTTGACATGGGCATCATGGGCGCGCTCATTATCTCTGGTATCGCCACGATGCTGCATAACAAGTTCTTCGACACCGAGCTCCCCGAGTGGTTGGGCGTGTTCTCGGGTTCCGTGTTCATCTATATGATCGGTTTCTTCGTTATGGTTCCGGTCGCTCTTATCGCCTGCCTGGTGTGGCCGCATGTTCAGGCTGCTATCTCCGCCTTCCAGGGATTCATCCTTTCCGCCGGTACGTTTGGCGTGGGTGTCTTTGCTTTCTTCGAGCGCGTGCTGATCCCTACAGGCCTGCACCACTTTATCTATACGCCGTTCTATTACGACAACGCGGCGGTCAACGGCGGCATCTTTGCTGCTTGGGCCAACATCCTGCCCCAACTGGCTGCCGATCCGAGCATTGCTCTTAAGGATGCCGCACCCTGGGCTGCCTATACCTGCCCTGGTTGGACTAAGGTCTTCGGCTCGCTTGGCGTCGCCATTGCGTTTTATATGACCGCCAAACCCGAGCGCAAGCAGCGCGTCAAGGCTCTGCTGATCCCGGTCACCCTTACCGCTATGCTTTGTGGTATCACCGAGCCGCTTGACTTCACCTTCCTGTTCATCGCGCCCGGCCTGTTCGTCGTCCACTGCGTGCTCGGAGCGCTTGGCTGCATGGCTCAAAACCTCCTTGGCGTCGTGGGCATCTTCGACGGCGGCATCATCTCGATGCTCTCGTGGGACTGGCTGCCCCTTTGGGCCGCACACGGTCTGCAGTACGCCATCTCCATCCTTGTCGGTCTGTGCTTTACCGCCCTTTGGGTCGTGGTCTTCCGTTTCCTGATCGTCAAGTTCGACTTTAAGACCCCCGGTCGCGAGGATGACGATGTTGAGGTCGAGCTCAAGTCCAAGGCCGACTACAAGCAAAAGCAGGGCGGTGCTGCTGCTGGCAAGTCGGTCGCCCAGAGTAAAGATGATGAGCGCTTGGTGCTTGCCGAGAACATCCTCGATCTGCTCGGTGGCACGGATAACATCATCGATGTAACGAACTGCGCTACCCGTCTGCGCGTTAACGTCAAGGACAAGGGCGTCGTTGCACCCGAGGCTTCCTTCAAGGCGATCGGTACGCATGGCTTGGTGGTCCAAGGTCAGTCAATCCAGGTCATCGTCGGCCTTAGCGTCCCGCAGGTTCGCGAGAAGTTCGAGAGTCTTCTGAAGTTCGAGAGTCTTCTGTAAACCATCGTCCATCGAAACAATCGGCCTTGCAGAGCCGGTATGCACCGCAAGGCCGATTCTAGAGATAAAAAACTCCACTTCTAGGTAACAATTCCAAACCGTGCAGGCCGCGTGCGGGGATGGATTGAGCAAGCGGCCAGAATGAGGAGGACATCATGTCCAAGAAAAACTATGCCGTGACCATTGCCGGCGGTGGCTCCACCTTTACTCCGGGCATCGCCCTGATGCTGCTTGAGGAGCGCGATCGCTTCCCGGTCAACAAGGTGACCTTCTATGACAACAACGCCGAGCGCCAGGAGATCGTTGCCAAGGCCTGCGAGATCTACTTCCACGAGAACGCCCCCGAGGTTGAGTTTAGCTACACCACCGACCCCGAGACCGCTTTTACCGGTACTGACTTCGTCCTCGCTCACATCCGCGTTGGCCTGTACGCTATGCGCGAGCTCGACGAGAAGATTCCTCTCAAGTACGGCTGCGTTGGCCAAGAGACCTGCGGTGCCGGCGGTATCGCCTACGGCATGCGCTCCATCGGCGGCGTCATCGAGATCCTCGACTACATGGAGAAGTACAGCCCCAACGCTTGGATGCTCAACTACTCCAACCCCGCAGCTATTGTTGCCGAGGCCTGCCGCGTGCTGCGCCCCAACAGCCGCATCATCAACATCTGCGACATGCCGATTGACCTTATGGATAAGATGAGCCGTATGTGCGGCATCAAGGATCGTCGCGAGCTGCAGTATAGCTACTACGGCCTCAACCACTTTGGTTGGTGGAGCAAAATCTACGACAAGGAGGGCAACGACCTCATGCCGCAGATTAAGGAGCACATGGCTAAGAACGGCTACCTGGACGGCATCGAGCACGAGGCCGGTAAGGAGCAGCATGTCGAGGAGAGCTGGATTCACACCTTCGGCAAGGCCAAGGATGTCTATGCTGTCGATCCCGAGACGATTCCCAATACCTACCTCAAGTATTACCTGTACCCGGACTATGTCGTCGAGACGTCTGACCCCAACTACACTCGCGCCAATGAGGTTATGGATGGCCGCGAGAAGAAGGTCTTTGGCGCTTGCCGCGACATCATCGCCAAGGGTACTGCCAAGGACGGCGGCTTTGAGCCGGATGTACATGCCAACTACATCGTCGACCTTGCCTGCGCACTGGCCGAGAACACGCTCGAGCGCTTCCTGCTGATCGTCCCCAACGATGGCGCTGTGCCCAACTTCGACCCGACGGCCATGGTCGAGGTGCCTTGCATCGTCGGTTCCAACGGCTTTGAGAAGATCTGCCAGGGCCCGATTCCGCAGTTCCAGAAGGGCCTGATGGAGCAGCAGGTTTCCGTCGAGAAGCTCGTTGTCCAGGCTTGGGTCGAGGGCAGCTACCAGAAGCTCTGGCAGGCACTCACGCTCTCCAAGACCATTCCTTCGGCAAGCGTTGCTAAGCAGATTCTGGACGAGCTCATCGAGGCCAACAAGGATTTCTGGCCCGAGCTTAAGTAAGGACTACTGTCTCGAACTCTTACGCATCTCTGCTTCATTTGCGCCGCCGCGGTGTCCGGATTCGCCCGGATGCTGCGGCGGCGCTATACTTATGAAGTTTGAAGTACCTGTACCAAAAGGAGCTGTCGTGTCCCTTTCCATCGGTATCGTGGGCCTGCCCAACGTGGGCAAGTCGACGCTGTTCACCGCGCTTACCAAAAAGACCGGCCTTGCCGCCAACTACCCGTTTGCCACGATCGACCCCAACGTGGGTATCGTCGATGTGCCCGATAGCCGCCTGCAAAAGCTTGCCGACATCGTCAACCCCGGTCGCATTGTGCCGGCGACGGTCGAGTTTGTCGACATTGCAGGTCTGGTGAAGGGCGCTAACGAGGGCGAGGGCCTGGGCAACCAGTTCTTGGCAAACATCCGCGAGACCGATGCCATCTGCGAGGTCGTGCGCTACTTTAAGGACCCCAACGTCATGCGTGAGGTGGGCCGCACGGGCGAGTTCGTCGATCCTGCCGGCGATGCCGACACCATCATGACCGAGCTCATCCTGGCCGATATGGGAACGCTCGAGAAGCAGCTGCCCAAGCTCGAGAAGGAGGCCAAGCGCGACAAGGAGCTCATGCCCAAGTTCGAGGTGGCTAAGCGCCTGCTTGCCTGGCTCAACGAGGGCAAGCGCGCCGCATCCATGGAGATGACCGACGAGGAGCGTGCCGCCGCCAAGGGCCTGTTCCTGCTCACTATGAAGCCCATCCTGTATGTTGCCAACGTGGACGAGGATATGCTCAACGACGATCTGGCGCCCATCGATGGCGTCAAGCCGTTGCCCATCTGCGCCAAGATCGAGGCCGAGCTTTCCGAGCTCGATCCCGAGGACGCTGCCGACTACCTGGAGAGCCTGGGCCTGGAACAGCCCGGCCTGGACGTGCTCGCTCAGGCTGCCTACAAGCTGCTCGGCCTGCAGTCGTTCTTTACGGCCGGCGAGATGGAGGTCAAGGCCTGGACGGTTCGTCAGGGCGCGACCGCCCCGCAGGCCGCCGGTGTCATCCACACCGATTTTGAGCGCGGCTTTATTAAGGCCGAGGTCATTGGCTACGACGACTACATCGAGCTCGGCGGCGAGCAGGGCGCCAAGGCCGCCGGCAAGCTGCGTATTGAGGGCAAGGACTATGTCATGGCCGATGGCGACGTCGTGCACTTCCGCTTTAACGTGTAAGGACGACGCGCATGTTTAAATATGGCAAAAAAGCCGGCTACATGGGTATTGCGCTGCTCGTGCTTGCAGTGCTTCCGCTGGTGGTAGCGGCGTTTGTGATCCCCAACATTGGCCCCGAGGTGGCAACGAAGTTTAATGCCGCCGGCGAGGCGACGCGCTGGGGCAAGAGCTATGAGTTGCTGGCACTGCCGGTGCTCAACCTGCTGCTGAGCGTGGCGACGTACTTTACGGCAGGACGCCAGGCTAAAAACAATGATGACTCCGCCGCCATGGCGCGCATCGTGTGCGAGCGCTACCTGCGCAACGGCTGTATCACGGGCGTGTTCCTCAACGTGGTTAACGTTTACTTTATGTACTCGGCGATTACCGGAACGGGCTTTGGCCTTGGTTTCTAGCCTTTCTTTTTAGGCAACGAGCCTGCACATATATTCAATGGCTGCTGCGAGGCCGCCGCTCGATCGTGGTTTAAAGACCGTATCGGCGGCGGTCTCGTTTTCGTATCCGGCACCGCGAAGGGCGAGTGCGATGCCGGCTTCCAGGAGAAGGGGCAGACCGCGTTGGCTGGTTGCGATTACGGCAGCCTGATTGAGCGAGCAGCTGTGCGCTTGGCATTGGATGGCAAGTTCACCTTGCGCCGGGCAGGGGACCAGAACGGCGGCGATGCGACTTGATAGCAATGCAAATGCTGTGCGCTCATCGGGCGAAAGGCATTCAGCTTCAACGACGACGAGCTTGGGCGGCGCGCTGTTTGTGCGAAGCGTGGCTCGGTACATGCGGACCGAAGAACCCGACATAGAAAACTCCTGTGTATTCGGCAAAACGTAAACTATAGTTTACGTTTATGCTCGGCCCCATTTCAAACTCGTCTGCATGGACGAACGTGCGAAACAGATTCTTGGCAGGCGGGTCGAAGAGACACGCAGGGACCTTGGTATCTCCAAGGTCGATTTTTGTGTGGCGACAGGAATCAGCCGACCCTATCTCGACCGAATCGAAGACGGGACGGCAAATTTCACGCTCAAGGTTCTATTTAAGATCGCGCCCGCACTCGGCATGACGGTGTCAGAGCTTCTCGAGGGTATCGGATAGAAGATGCCTATTGACCGGTGGTTACACCATCGGGATACGGTCGTGGTTGACTTGGCTGTAGAACAGGCGCTGAATCTCGGCGGCATCGCGTGACTGGCCGAGTGCCCACATGGTCTTGGCCACGAGCGTCTCGGTGGTCATGTCATCGCCACGCAGAATGCCCGGATGATCGGCGTAAGCACGGCCGACCTCATAAACACCCAGGTCGAGGCCCTCTTCTGGGACCTGCGTGGTCATAACGACGGTGCGACCCGAATCGACCCAGCGGAAAATCGCCTCCTGGAATGACTCGCCGGACTCGCCAAATTCGGGAATACCGCCAATGCCAAAGGTCTCCAGGATTACAGCATCGTAGCTATCGGCAAGGGCATCGAGGATGCCCGGGTTTACGCCGGGCGTAAGCTTGAGTACAAATACGCGCGGGTCGATGCTGTCGTAGAAACGCACCGGGTTTTCGCCCTGATGCGTGCCGTGAAGCCCGTTGCGCACGATGCGGTCGTTGCGGATGTAGGCAATGGGCGGATAGTTGACGCTAATGAACGCATTAAAGCTCATGGTGCGCTGCTTGCGGGCGCGCGTGCCGGCAATGGCGACGCCGCCAAATACAATCGACACATCGTGTGAATGCTCGTCGAGCGCATAGAGCAGGCTCTGGTACAGATTGAGCTTGGCGTCGGTAAAGGGGTTGCCCATAGGCTTTTGCGAGCCGGTGAGCACGATGGGCTTGGGGCTGTCCTGAATCAGATAGGAAAGCGCCGCCGCGGTGTAGCTCATGGTGTCGGTGCCGTGCAGAATCACGAAGCCGTCGTGGTCGGCATAACCCTCGACGATGACGTCGCGGATACGCATCCAGTCACTGGGGCGCATATTGGTGCTGTCGATGTTCATGGGCTGCACCACGTCGAGCTCGCAGAGGCCCGAGATCTCGGGAACGCTCTGGGCGAGCTCCTCACCGGTCAGGGCGGGGGAGAGGCCGTTGCCGTCCTCGGTCGATGCGATGGTGCCGCCCGTGGCGATGAGAAGGATGCGCTTCATGCTGATATTCCTATCGTATTTGCCGCCACAGAGGCGGAGTCGTTCGGCAGTATTGTGGCACAGGGCGTCCAATGTTCAAACGTATTACATCATCTGCAACGTTTGGTAACACTTCAATTGCCGTCAAATAGGGGCCCAGGTCGTGCGTTTGCCGTGCGCTGGCGGCTGCGAGGGACGAGAAACCCCATATAACGTGTACACTATGGAAGTTATTCTCGTTTATTCGCGCGGGTGGGCACCGGCTCCCCGCCAACAAGAGGGGGAACCATGGATCAAAAGGCTTCCGCAAAGGTCCTCGTACTCGACTTTGGTGCGCAGTACGGTCAGCTCATTGCCCGTCGCGTCCGCGACCTCAACGTGTATTCCGAGATTGTCCCCTGCGACATCTCGGCCGACGAGATTCGCGAGATGAACGCCTCCGCGCTCATCCTTTCCGGCGGCCCGGCCTCTGTGTATGCCGAGGACGCTCCGTCTATCGACCCCGCCATCTTTGACCTGGGCCTTCCCGTCCTGGGCTTTTGCTACGGCCATCAGATCACGGCCGTGACGCTCGGCGGCAAGGTCGGCCACTCCGAGGTGGGCGAGTACGGCCGCGCCACCATCACGCGCACTGCCGGCGCCAAGCTCTTTAACTCCACGCCCATGGAGCAGACCGTGTGGATGAGCCACCGCGACGCCGTTTCCGAGGTGCCCGAGGGCTTTACCGTCACCGCCAGCACCGACGTGTGCCCGGTTGCTGCGATGGAGTGCCCCGAGCGCAAGATCTTCACCACGCAGTTCCACCCCGAGGTCAAGCACACCGAGTACGGCCAGCAGCTGCTCAAGAACTTCCTGTTTGGCATCTGCGGGCTCGAGGCCAACTGGTCCATGGACAACCTCGTGGAGACCATGACGGCGCAGTTCCGCGAGAAGGTCGGCGACGACCGCGTGATTCTCGCGCTGTCCGGCGGTGTGGACTCTTCCGTGGTGGCAGCTCTTGGCGCGCGCGCCGTGGGCAAGCAGATGACCTGCGTGTTCATCAACCATGGCCTGCTGCGCAAGGGCGAGCCCGAGCAGGTCGAGGAGGTCTTCACCAAGCAGTTCGACGTTGACTTCATCCACGTGCACGCCGAGGACCGCTACGCCGAGCTCCTTGCCGGCGTGACGGAGCCGGAGCAGAAGCGTCGCATCATCGGCACGCAGTTCTGGAAGGAGTTCTTCGCGGTTGCCCAGCAGCTCGAGACCGACGGCAAGCCCGTGAAGTATCTGGCCCAGGGCACCATCTACCCGGACATCATCGAGTCTGGCGCGCGCAAGACGGGCGGCAAGGCGAGCACCATCAAGAGCCACCACAACCTCATTCCGTTCCCGGACGGTGTGCACTTTGACCTTATCGAGCCGCTCGACCACTTCTTCAAGGACGAGGTGCGTGCGCTGGGCCTGGCTCTGGGCCTACCCGAGCACATCGTGTTCCGTCAGCCGTTCCCGGGCCCGGGCCTGGCCATCCGCATCATCGGCGCGGTGGACAAGGAGAAGCTCGAGATCCTGAAGAACGCCGACGCCATCGTGCGCGAGGAGCTCGACGCCTACAACCAGAGGCTGTTCGAGGAGACGGGCGACCGCAACTCCGAGCACAGCTGCTGGCAGTACTTCGCCGTGCTGCCCGACATCAAGAGCGTGGGCGTCATGGGCGACGAGCGCACCTACCAGCGCCCGATCATCCTGCGCGCCGTTGAGTCCAGCGACGCCATGACGGCCGACTGGGCGAAGCTGCCCTACGACGTGCTGGCGAGGATCTCTGGCCGCATCGTGGCCGAGGTCCCCGGCGCCAACCGCGTGTGCTACGACATCACGAGCAAGCCTCCTGCGACGATCGAGTGGGAATAGGCTGACAGGGCTAGCGAAACACAAACCAGCAGGTAGAAGCTCCTTACGTTCCCGTGAGGAGCTTCTTTTTTGCGAAGTTTGGTGCAAAAGTGGTTTTGGAGATGGCGAGAGACATCTTTCATTCAGAAGTGAGCGTCAGCCCCTACAAGAGGGACGGTAAGCAAGTCGGATGGAAGGGAACTCTCCACTATCACGACATGGGCGAGCTGGATTTGTTCGGCAAACCCAAGAGGAAGACAACGTCCAAGGCGGCTCTTACCAAGGGGAAGAGAGCGGCCACGGCTGAGCTTAAGCGGTGGCGCGATGACATGGAGAAAGAGGTCGAAAGCCCCGAAACGCACGATTCGGCGCGGGCGGATCGGGACCGAGCGCCGATCTAGAGGCACTCGGTCAGAATCTGGAACACCTCGCTGCGCTCCAGTTTCTTGGCGCAGCCGCCGGTGAGCACGCAGGTGTCCGCAACCTTGTGCAGCGTCTCGTCGGACGCGTCGGAGCCCATCTCGGCGAAGCTCGTGGGAAGCCCCATCTCGCCGATGAACGTCTGCAGGCGGTCGATGCCCTCGAGCGCCACCGTAAGGTCGTCTTTGCCCTTGGCGTCGACGTCCCACACCTCGCGCGCCCAGCGGGCGAACTGCGCGGGCGCCTCGGGGGCCAGGTGGCGGTAGAGCGCAGGGTGGATGACCGCGAGGCCCATTCCGTGGTTGGTGTGGGTGTACGCGCCGTACTGGTGCTGGATCATGTGCGTCTGGAAGTCCGTTGACTTGCCGATCTTGAGCACGCCGTTCTCGGCCATGGCGGAGTCGTATACGAGCTCGCTTCTGGCATCGAAGTTCTGGTCGTCGTCCGCGATGAGGCGCATGTTGCGGATGACGTTACGCTGGATGGCGAGGTTGATGTCGTCGGTGACGTTGCGTCCGCGCGGGCTTCCGAAATAGCTCTCCATGCAGTGCGAGAGCGTGTCGAACGCGCAGCTCATGAACTGCGCGTGCGGTACGGTGAGCGTGAGCGCCGGGTCGAGCGCCGCCCACATGGGCATCGCCCCCAGATAGGCGCCCTTCACGTGCGTCTCCTCGTTGGTGATGACGGCGCCGTTGTTCTGCTCGGCACCCGTGCCGGAGAGCGTAACGATGCAGCCCATGGGGATGAACGAACTCGGCATCTTGCCGTCGGCGTGCTCGAACGTCTCGATGTCCTCGTCAAGCATCGCCTGCGCGGAGACCACCTTGCAGCAGTCGAAGACCGACCCGCCGCCGACGGCGAGAATGAAGTCGACCTGCTCCTCGCGTGCGAGCGCGGCGCCTTCCTGGCACTTCTCGTAGGTCGGATTGGGCATGATGCCGCCGAAGTCCACCACGCGCTTGCCCGCGCTCGTGAGCTTGTCGACCACGTGGCCGTAGACGCCGGTTCGTTTGACCGAGCCTCCGCCGTAGGCGAGCATCACTGTCTTGCCCATGGCACCCATCTCGGCGTCGAGTGCCTGGTCCATGGCCCCCTCGCCGAAGTAGTTCCTGACCGGGTAGTCGTACGTGAATGAGTTCATGGCAATTCCTCCTAGTAAGTTATCAGTGCGGTCTGACCGCTCGTCTACACGTTGCGCACGAGCCCGGACATCCATTCGATGGTGGCGGGGTCGTGGTGGTCGAAGAACGCGCTGCGCCCGGTGTCGAGCGCGGCGATGGCGACCATCTCGTCGTCGCCCAGCGCGAAGTCGAAGACGTCGAAGTTTTGCTCCATGCGATCGCGGTGCGTGCTCTTAGGGATGCAGACCACACCGCGCTGCAGCAGCCAGCGCAGCACGACCTGGGCGACCGTCTTGCCGTGCGCCTCGCCGATGCGAGCGAGGACCTCGTTGCGGAAGAGGTCGTTTCTGCCCTCCGCAAAGGGCGCCCAGCCCTCCATGGCTACCTCCTTGCCGACCATGTACTCCTGCGCCTCGCGCTGCTGGAAGAACACGTTGCACTCGACTTGGTTCACAGCGGGGGCGATACGGTTGAACGAGATGAGGTTTGCGAGATGATCGGGGTAGAAGTTAGCTGTGCCTATGGCGCGGATAACGCCCTGCTCGTAGAGCTCCTCCATGGCGCGCCACGCGCCGAAGACGTCGCCGAACGGCTGGTGGATGAGGTAGAGGTCGACGTAGTCGAGCCCCAGCCGCTTGAGCGACGCGTCGAAGCCGCGCTTGGCCCCCTCGTAGCTCGCATCCGACATCCACAGCTTGGTCGTCACGAACACCTCGTCGCGCGGCAGGCCGCTCGCACGAATGGCGGCCCCGACCGCCCCCGCGGGTTAT
>OBZW01000506.1_pt1 | contig 22434 bp, 20 predicted proteins | sample 1477021 | NCBI WGS metagenome assembly OBZW01 (sample SAMEA2580262, study PRJEB22360) | human gut metagenome | biome: human gut; feature: human-associated habitat; material: faeces | place: Denmark | collected 2008/2010
CTGCTTTATGCCCCGGCGGGGTGTAATGGGGGGTGAATGCATCCGCCACAACTGACAGACCGTGAATCAGACAGCCGCTTCCGTTGTACCTTGTTCCCTGGCGCTTCGTGTCTCTGACATCTATCCCGCTCTCCACTCCGCCCATCATAGAAGATAAGAATGGAACCTGGAGCAAGCCAATCGCCTCTGATGCCGCATTCGCACATTCCACCATCATATCTGTATATTCCTCCAGATTGCTATAAAATATGGAACGAATATTTTCAAGAATCTCACGTTTATTCCCATATCCCAGCTCCTCGTCGCTTTTACCGAGCTTCCTGCCGGTGATCGTGGAGACACCTCCGTTCAGGGAAAGCTCCAATATCTTGCCGAGATTCAGCCAGCTGTTCGTTGTATTGCCATTGTCTTTCCCCATGATCAAAGGCTCCTGGCAGCCGGCTACCGAGTAATCCTGCAGGTCTTCCTCTTCCACACCGCTCTGGTTTTTTAGGACACAGAATACTGCATCGTCGTTAAACAGCGATGGGGTCAGGCATCCCGGAGTGAAGAAAAATCTGCCCATGCTCTCATATAGTTCCGGGGGCGTATTCTTATGAAGCTTAACAGAGAGAATAGGCTGCGGCAGATTCATATCGTAGTAGGCATCCAGGAGTGCATAAGAGGATGGATTTGTCAGGTCCTCCCCTTCATTTGATTTACCGCCTATCATTAGATTCTGAGAGATCGCCCAGCTTCTGTCCGCAACATTAAAAAACACAAGCAGATGCTTGAATAAAGCGGCTGCTGTCTCCCGGTCAGTCCCGTCCATTGCCCGGTAGGGTTCGAAAATCCGATCCGCATTTCCCACGGAAAATGCAAAGGGGTTCGGTGTCTGCTCCAGGCACATGGTCTGCCATATTAGAATAAAGGACTGAACCGCCTCGTACAGATTCTCAGCCCCACGTCCAGGAACCTTTCTCAGAGCCGCTTCCATCATCGCAAACCTTGGCTTATCCTCCTCCCCTGCACTTTCCCATTTTTTATGGGCAAGATCCGCATACCGGCCTGCAAGGACGAGAGCCGCATCCAGTGCCGTATTCATTGCGGTATAATAAATCTTCTTCTCCTCGTCTGTTACGGATGCCATCTGCTCCCGGATCTGTTCCTTAACGCCATGTATCCCTTTTTTTAACATAGGCCGTACGTCCGGAATCAGATGTCCTGTTACTTGTTCGATAAAAAATATGGCTTCACTCGTGCTGTCGCCCGCTATATCATAGGCCCGGCGCAGAGCATCTGCAAACTTCGTGTGATTGTTATATTCCCTTAGATCCTCAATTCTTTCTCTGGTGATATCACCAATGGGATCGATATCTCCAAATACAGCTACCGGATCACAGTATCCGCTGAAAGAGTCCACTGTGAATGCCGGATTGATCAATGCGTAGGAACGCGCAAAGGAATCATCCTGAGTTCCTGCAAACAGGTGATAGTCGCTGATCCACAGCGGAAGTTCCCTGGCAATCTCCACAAGTGTTTTGGCAATGCGGATGGAATCCGGATCTTCCCTGAATTCACTGTCACATCTTCTCATGATTTCTTTTGCCAGAAACCACCCTTCCAGATGGTCTATGCTCCGTTCCTCCTGAAATCTTTTTTTTGCAAGTTCCGTAATTTTTTCTGCCGTCAATACGTTTTCTGCCATCATAATCGCTGCTCCTTTCTCTCTTTTCAAACACACTTCCATATGCAAATCCATCTATGTACGCATATAATTCAGGCCAAGTTCCACGATTTTCTCCCTGAACAGCTGGATTGTCTCCTCTCTTACGTGGGCCGTTTCTGACATCTTGTATTCCCAGCCACACTGTTCCCATTTCTTTTTTCCAAACTCATGATAGGACAAGATCTCAAACGTCACATTATCTCCCCCGATGGTTTGAAAGAATTCGAGAAAATCTCTGATATCTTCTTCACTGTCGTTCACTTTACCGATCAGGGGAATTCGTACGTGCAGGCAGGGATGGACTCTGGCAGCGTGCCTTATATTCTCCAGAGTCTGCTTATTAGAAATGCCGGTTGCTATTCTGTGTTTTTCCTCATCACACAGCTTACAGTCCATGATCAGCTGGCTGATATAGGGAAGACATTCCTTCAGGCGCGGACTGGCGCCATTCGTTTCCAACGCTGTATGAATCTCCGCTGCATGCAGGCGTTCCAGAGTCTCCAGCAGTTCATCAAACTGTAGCGTTGCCTCTCCTCCGGTAAATGTAACCCCGCCTCCATCATAAAACATAGGGCTGTTCGCTGTAACTTCTTCTACGACTGCCTCCACCTCCACCTCTTCATAGGAAAGGCGTATTCCCTTCGTCCGATGCTTAGTCACGCATTCTTTTTCCATGCATTCCCGGCAAATCGTCCTGTCCAGCGTCTTATTTCGAACTGCATGATGTGGACAGACCTCATCCAATAGCCATTCTTCCTCTGTTATTAGTACGCCTTCCCATCTCATTCCTTCGGGATTCGAACACCAGGGGCAATTCATATTGCACCCTTGTAAATGATAGACCAGCCTATTTCCAAATCCATCCTGGGAATAGTTAAACCCTCTCTGAAATATCCGCATGGCATTGTCCTTTCCTTTCTGTGAGAAATAGTTCCCCTTCTAATTGGTATTGTATAATAATACCAATTAGAAGTCAACATAAAATACGCCTAAGAAGATTATAAAATCAAAAGCGTGATTGAAAATTGCTTGCCGCAGGCTGTTTCAATCACGCTCTCATACATCTTAAAATAAGTCCGCAGCTTCTACGGCATGCAGGATTTCCTCGATCTCCCCAGTTCCGACAACAAGGGCCATCCTGACGTATCCTTCCCCCTCGCTTCCAAATGCGCTGCCCGGCGTTACAATCAGCCCTGTTCGTTCCATCAGTTCCATACAGAATGCAAATGAAGACTCATATTTTTCCGGTATCCTGGCCCAGACAAACATCGTTCCCGCGCTGTCCGGGACATCCCAGCCGATCCGTCTCAATCCGGCGCACAGCGCCCTGTTCCTCCTCTCATATTCCAAGCGCTGCTCTTCGATAAAATCATCCGGTCCGGTCAGTGCGGCGATAGCCGCATACTGCACAGGCAGGAATATCCCATAATCAATCTGTGAACGCAGCGTCTTAAACTTCTCTACAATCTCCCGGTTCCCCACCACAAACGAAATTCTGGCTCCTGTGAGATTATAGGACTTTGACAGAGAGTAAAACTCTACGGCAACCTCCCTGGCCCCTTCAAAGGAAAGGAAGGACCGTCCCTGTTTCCGGGTATAAATAATATCCGAATAGGCATTATCGTGCAGAATAATGATTTGATGTTTTCTGGCAAACACAATCAGCTTTTCATAAAATTCATCCGGCGCACAGGCACAGACCGGATTGAGCGGGTAGGAAACAACCATGTATTTCGTTCTTTTCAGCACATCCTCCGGAATTTTCTCCAAATCCGGCAGATACCCGTTCCGCTCTTCTATCTTATAAGTCTCAACAGCTGCCCCCGCCATGATACCGCTCATCTCAAACAGAGGATACCCCGGATTCGGTACCAGGATTGATTCCCCCGGATTACAAAGGACCAGGCCAATATGGGCCATGCCTTCCTGCGACCCATAGACCGACATCACCTCATCTGGCTCAAGTTTCACCCCGAACCTTTTCTCATACCTGTACTGTACCGCCTCAATCAGCTCCGGCAGATCGGTAAGTGAGTATTTATAATTCTCCGGATCTTTGCAGGCATCCTGCATCGCCTTCATGATATGCGGGGCCGGTTTAAAATCAGGGGTACCGACCGACAAATTATATACCCTGCGCCCACGGGCAAGCAGCTCATTCTTCTTCTGATTCAGCGCGGAAAAGATTCCGGGTTGAATACTATTAACTTTTTCTGAAAATTGAAAACTTTCCATTCTTTGTGCCTCCTCTTTTGCAATACAGGTATTATATCATGCATTTCAGGATATGTGAATGCACTTGCCGCAGCTGGCGCGAATGCCAATACATTCGCGCCGCCTGCGGCAACGGGATTTGAATTATTTGAATTTTAGCCAGGTATTTCCGATCATTTCATAAAACGCTTCTTATCCTCCGGTGTCATTATGTACTGTACAATATCCTGCACATCACATTCCAAAATCGTGCACAAATCATTTAGTGTGACTGTGCTGATCGGTGCATTTTTTCTCAATCTGTCTATTGTAGAACCGGATACTTTGTAATCTTTTATTAATGTATAGGTGGATTCGTCCGAATTTTGAAGAGTCATCCAGAAAGGACTGTAGTCAATCATATCAATCTCTCCTTTTTTATAGGATAGTATGCGGTTCTTTAATTGACTATAGTCTATAAAGCGACTATAATAAGTACAAAGGAGGGATTCGTTTTGTTGCACAATATGAATTATGAACAAAAAAAGAAATTCTGGAACTTTGTGTATATGGATGATATCGATTTTTTTTATGAGTTTATCGCAGATCTGTCTGATGATGAACAGATTAGATTTTTTGAAGAAACACCTGATTTTCTGAGTGATAATTTAAATAACAACGAGACCACCGATCTGGAAGAGGATGCAATCTATCAGCGCATTATGAAGAAAATCAGTCAGCTTTAGGAATCAGACCGGTGAACAGATCAGGGGGAATATTACTCCAAAATGCAGACAGCAAAGTGGGCAAGCCCGCCTCAACGCCCCACCCCACTCATGAGGGGCTTGTACACTTTGGCGCCGCGATGCCGCTTGCGGCTCTGTACCTTATCGCGGCGAGTGCATCCTCCCGGAGGGTTTTATGATATAGGAAATTCCAGAGGATTTTCCTATATCATAAAACAGGGGTTCGGCTTTTATAACCGACCCCCTGTTTTCACCTTTGGTTAAGCAGTCTGCTGCTCTGTATGTTCTTCCTGCCCCACCAGATTATATATATCCTGAATGGACATATTATTTGTTGTCATAAAATCGTAAAGTTCTTTCAGCTCCTCGTCTCTCTTCTTATTCAATAGCTCTTTCTTTTGCTGTACTAATGCATCCAGCTTTTCCTGCAGTTTATTAATCTGCTCGTCCAAATTACGAATTTGTGTTTCCAGTGATTTTCTCTGTCTTGCCATTATACTTCTCTCCTATCATCAAATCTTGTAATTTAATAGTACTATATTAAAGTATATGTACAAGCTTGATAATTATTCCAAAATATTCCATATCTGTCTAAATAATTCTTTTATTTACCATCCTTTATGCTTCCGCAACGGTAGATTGCAATTTTAACGCAGGCTGGTCCAGTCATTTCATTTAGTACAGAAGATGACAGTGTGATTGTTTTTATATGCAGCAATGACTTTTAGAAACACTATTCGAATGCGGTTATGACTGATAAAAGCACTGGGAGAACACTTAATGATCTTTATCATGTAACGACCTGGTATTCTGCAGTTTTCTGCGTTCCATTCGTCTTTTACGGAGTTTTTTCCTCTGAAGTAAAACATAATAGAAACGGAGGCACCCTAGTAACAGGAGAATCATAATAATGAGAAGCAGAACTTTTATTACTATAGTAGACCATGAACCCGCACTCCCGGAAAAAATCGGGGCAGCTTCATATGAAACGGCAGGAGTTTGATAACCGGGCAGAAATTCTCTTTTTAAATTTACAGATACTTTCCCGTTGTCCAGATTAAATGAAACATCAGTATTTTGGGGGACACAGTCCCACAGGTCTTTTTTAATCTCAATTTTCTTATCATTAATCGTGTGGATACCTTTTTTTAGTACTTTCCGGTACTCAAAATTTTGGAAGGCCTGTTCCATAATGGCATTGCCAATGACATGGCGTATTTCCTCACCTGCCTGATCCTCCCACTTTGAAACACCCATTACAATCTCTACAAGACGGGTGTTTCCGCGCAGTGCAGTGGAAGAATAATTAAAACCGTTTTGATTGGAACCGGTCTTTAATCCATCGGTTCCTTTCAGCGAATATTTGGCTCCTTCGATCGAATACTGGTAAGTATCAAATTTCTCTTCGTACGGAGTTCCTTCTTTTACCACGATCTTAGGGTATTTTGTATGATTTAGGATATCCGGATAAGTTTTCACAAAATAGCAGCATAGCAGGGCATAATCCTCCGGTGTTGTGACATTCACATCCGTAAGTGAGGCATTGACAGGCTGGTAGGGAATCAGCAGTTTGTTAGGAACTCCCACAGGGTTATAATACCGGGTATTCTTCATACCTATGGATGCAGCTCTTTCGTTCAGAAGTGTAACGAACTTGTCCGGGTCTGGCTCAATCAGATCTGCAAGCATATAGGTTGCGGCAGCTGAAGATGGGACAATGATCAGATCGAATAATTCTGCTACAGTATAGGTAGCTCCGGCCAGCATCTTGTTGTTGCTCAATGAATACCTGCTGGCTATATCCAGATATTTGTCAGTGACAGAAACCTGGGTGTTCAGCGAGAATTTGCCTTCCTGAATGGCATCGTAAGCCAGCAGTATGGTCATAAGTTTAGACATGCTGGCTGGCTCCCAGGATATCTGCGGATTTTCCTGCCACAGGACTTGACCTGTATTTATTTCTACAATAATAGAACCAGCAGGCTGATAGCGCTCTTCCAGTTGATTACCGTTACTCCGGGCAATATCAATTGCCCGTTCTGCCCTGATTTCCATTCCGGGAAGCAAAAAAAATAAACATAGTGAAAAGGCAAAAACAAGAATAGCATATAAAAATAGATGCTTTTGTGTTTTCATAGATGTGAATCCTTTCTCAAAATTGTATTGTGATATAGTGTGTGCCCGAAAGTTGCAGACTATATCATACCCAAAGGGCATGAATTACGGGGTCCCTTTGGGTATACCCTTCCTACAATATATGATAAGATTTTGATATGCCCGCGGAATTGCTGCCGTTTCAGAACTACATGAATTCTCAATCCCCCCTTAACCACGCGGTTTCTCTATATTCTCAAAAGGTGTTCCATACAGGTCGTAAGGAGTCAGCTGATAGACGTAATAATTGAGCCAGTTCGAATAAAGATTGTTTGCATGAGAACGCCAGAGCAGTTCGGGCTTATTGCCCGGATCGTTGTTTGGATAATAGTTCACAGGCACTTTTATATCCAGCCCCTTGGCTTTATCCCTCTTATACTCCGCATCCAGCGTCACTCTGTCGTATTCAGGATGCCCCATTACAAAAATCTGGCGTCCTTCCTTTGCCATGCAGAGAAATACACCGGCCTCCTCCGATTCTGCCAGAATCGTAATTCGGTCATCTTTCTCCAGCAGCTCGCGTGGAACTGTCGTATGTCTGGAATGCGGTGCAAAGAACACATCATCGAACCCTCTGAGGAGAGGAATCTTACGGTTCCTGACATGGTGCGGGAATATGCCGAACATCTTTTCAGGAAGCTGCACTTTATTGATCCCATAATGATAATAGAGTCCCGCTTGGGCTCCCCAGCAAAGATGAAGCGTAGACGTAACATTGGTCATGGTCCAGTCCATGATCTCCTTCAACTCTTCCCAATAATCCACCTCCTCAAAAGGCATCTGCTCCACCGGTGCGCCTGTTATGATAAAACCGTCAAACTTCTGGCTTTTGATCGTCTCGAAAGCCTCATAAAACTTATAAATATGGCTGGTGGACGTGTTTTTGGACACATGGCTGCTTACCCGCACAAAAGTCACGTCTACCTGAAGAGGTGTATTGGAGAGTGACCGCAGGATCTGAAGTTCCGTATCCTCTTTAAGCGGCATCAGGTTCAGAAGGCCGATACTGATTGGGCGGATATCCTGGTGCGCCGCACGGGATTCGTCCATCACGAATATATTTTCCTGCTCTAAAATCTCTTTAACCGGCAAATCATTTTGTACTCGTATTGGCATATTTTATTCCCCTTTTTCTTTATTTGTTTCATTATCGTCTGAATGTACATAAGTCCCGTCAGCGTCTACATAGCTCATTTCTCCGTACGCTGCGGTATCAATCGGCAGTTTCTTCTTCTCAAGCATATGGTTAATCAGCATATTTATAATATAGTAGATTACCGCAAAAGTAGGCACGCCCAAAATCATGCCGATAACCCCAAACAGCCCTCCTCCCAGCAGGATTGCGAATACGACCCAGAACGCGGATAACCCTGTGGAATCGCCCAGTATTTTCGGGCCGATTACATTTCCGTCCAATTGCTGCAGAACCAGTATAAATAGAATAAAATAAATCCCCATCTTTGGATCTGTGAGCATGATCAGTACTGCACTCGGTATTGCTCCGATATAAGGCCCAAAAAACGGAATCACATTCGTCACTCCAACAATCACGCTGACAAGAAGCGTATATGGCATCTTCAATATGGAAAGCCCAACAAAGCAAAGGACTCCAATGATTGCCGAGTCAATAATCTTACCAATAATAAATCCCCCGAATATCTCATTGCTCTTGATGGTCAGATGCAGAAGCATATTTGCCTGAGAGGGTTTTAAAACTGCATAGACCAGTTTTTTTGATTGTCTTGCAAACTTTTCTTTGCTGAACAATACGTAAATGGATATGATGATTCCGATGACCAGATTCAGAAGTTCGCTGACAATATTGATGACTCCTACCGTCAGATTCGACATAACAACATTAATCTGATTCAGGAGGTCGGTGCGCATCCATGTCTGTATAAAGTCCGTAGCTTCCTTTAAGACATTGCTCAAAAGCTGGCCGAGTGTGGAATCCTGTGAATTCATCTCCATAACCTTGTCCACCAGCTGGTTCAGCTGGCTTGGTACCGTGAGAATCATATCCCTGATGCTTCCATATAATTCCGGTATCATCATATTAAATAATGCGACAATAATAAACAACAGCACCAGAACCGCCGCAAAGATCCCTGCGCCTCTCGAAAGCGCATGAATCCGTCTCTGATCATGTAATTTCTTTTCCAGAAAAGGTTTTAAATGTCTCTCAACAAATTTGACGATCGGATTCAGAAGATATGCAATTGCAAGCCCATAAACAATTGGCTTTAAGACTCTGAATATTTCTTTTAGGACTTCTGAAATTGCGGGCAGCCTTAACAGCGCAAAATAAAAGAGGATACAGGCAGCGATCACTACAAAAATAGTCATGCCCCGGCTGAACTTCTGCCTCAGTTTTGATGGTCCGTTTTGTCCGAAAGAAGGGCGTTTTGCATAATATCCGCTGCTTTCTTCTGTTTTTTTATACACCTGATTCTGTTTTTCTTCACTCATTCACATCAGAGTCCTTCCAATTTTTATGCAGATATTATGATTATAACGCCTAGCAGGTACTCAAGTCAACCAAGAAGAGCAGGTATGCCGGTTTCTAACCCGGATACCTGCTCTTCCTGCTTCACTTTTTCCAAGTGCGGAGTTTAATTTTCTCAACCTTTACATTTAAATGTGGCACATTCTGTACCCTCGCAATGACAGGCATTGCTTCCTTCTACACTGATCTTTCCTGCGTGGCATTCACAGTTACAGTTATACATACATTCTACTGCCTTACAGTCGATACAGCTGCAGTCTGAAGCCTTACCATTTACATCGCTGTAGCTGTTGGAATAGCTGTTGGAATAACTGTTAGAAGAGCTGTCATTCTTTCTTTCCTGGAAACTGTCGCAGCATGTCTCTCTGGGAGTTTTTGCGTTGCTTCCTCCTACCTCGATTTTGTCAAGGTCACATAAAAACTGCTTATTGTGCACACATGTCTGCACGGTACATTTTAATTCTGGCATGATCATACCTCCTTCTTATTAATAAAATCAGTATCATTATGCCCTGCCGCCCTTTGGATTATTCCTGTTTTACTACCTCACGGACTGTCTTTTCGGCAATTTCACTGGAAACAGAAGCAACAAATTCATCCAAGCTCTTCTGACCCTCGTCGCCGGCAAATCTGCTTCTCACAGATACAAGCCCATTCTCTTCTTCCTTTGCGCCTGCCACAAGCATATAGGGGATTTTCTGCATCTGGGCTTCCCGGATTTTATAACCAATTTTTTCGGCCCGGGTATCCATTTCAGTTCGGATCCCGGATTTATTCAGAACTTCAAATACTTTTCTGCCATAATCCATATATTTGTCGGATATCGGAAGTACCCGAACCTGAACCGGAGCCAGCCATGTCGGAAATGCGCCCGCGAAATGTTCAATAAGAATCCCAATAAACCGTTCTATGGAGCCAAATGCAACGCGGTGGATCATAATCGGCCTGTGCTTTTCGCCGTCAGCGCCGGTATACTCCAGGTTAAAGCGGAGCGGCAGCTGAAAATCAAGCTGAATGGTTCCACACTGCCATGTCCTTCCTATGGAGTCCTCCAGGTGGAAGTCGATCTTTGGTCCATAAAACGCACCATCGCCCTCGTTCACCACATAGGAAAGACCAAGATCATCCAGCGCGCCCCTGAGCGCATCTGTTGCCATGTCCCAGTCTTCATCGCTTCCCATGCTGTCTTCCGGACGTGTAGATAGTTCCACATGGTACTTAAACCCGAACAGACTGTATACTTCGTCGATTAGCCTGGCAACATCTTTAATCTCATCACGTATCTGTTCCGGCATCATAAAGATATGAGCATCGTCCTGGGTAAAACACCGTACTCTCATCAGACCGTGGAGCTGTCCGGACTTTTCGTGCCGGTGAACCAGACCCAGCTCTCCCATCCTCATGGGCAGATCACGATAAGACCGCGGCTCCGACTGATAGACCAGTATACCTCCCGGGCAGTTCATCGGTTTGATCGCAAAATCTTCTTCATCGATCACCGTTGCGTACATATTATCCTTGTAATGATCCCAATGGCCGGAAGTCTCCCAAAGATGACGGCTGAGCATGATCGGGGTGGATATCTCCACATAGCCGTTCCTTTGATGTATCTCGCGCCAGTAATCCAGAAGCGTATTCTTTAAAACCATTCCTTTTGGAAGGAAAAACGGAAAACCAGGGCCTTCATCCCTCATCATAAAAAGGCCAAGTTCTTTTCCCAGCTTTCTGTGGTCACGCTTCTTCGCCTCCTCCAGCATGGCCAGATACTCATCCAGCTCTGCCTTTTTCGGAAATGCAGTCCCGTAGATCCGCTGCAGCATCTTATTCTTTTCGCTGCCCCGCCAGTAAGCTCCGGCCAGGCTTGTCAGCTTAAAAGCTTTTACCGGTTTTGTCGTCATCAGATGCGGCCCTGCACATAAGTCTGTAAACTCGCCCTGTGAATAAAAACTGATCACAGCATCATCCGGAAGATCTTCAATTAATTCTACTTTATATGGTTCTCCCTTTTCTCTAAAATATGCGATTGCTTCTGCCCTCGGTTTTGTAAATTGTTCGATAGGCAGCGCTTCTTTCACAATTTTTTTCATTTCCGCTTCGATTTTATCAAGATCATCCGCTGTGAGCGGTGTTTCACGGTCAATATCATAATAAAAACCGTCTGCCACGGAAGGTCCGATTGCCAGCTTTGTATCCGGATATAATCTTTTAACGGCCTGTGCCATAATGTGTGAAGCGGTGTGCCAAAATGCACTTTTTCCCTTCTCATCCTGAAACGTGAGAATATTCAGATCACAGTCACTGTCAACCACAGTCCGCAGGTCTGCTGTTTCTCCGTTTATTTCTCCGGCTGTTGCTATGCGTGCAAGCCCTTCACTGATATCAGAGGCTATTGCGATCACGGACTTGCTGCCCGCGTATTCTCTCTCTGAACCGTCTTTTAAAGAAATCTTCATTTTCTTTTCCTCCTAATACATTATTTAAAATTTTTTATTATAGAATATAAAAAATCCCTTTCCACAGAAAACTGCAGAAAGGGACGAGTCTATAAAGTTCTCGCGGTTCCACCCTATTTGTGCTGGTATACTGATACCAGAACCACTTTATTCATGATGATAACGGAATCACCGGACTGTTTTCAGCCACTCGGAGGTAGTTTTCAAATGCTTCCGAAACAGGGAGTTTTCAGCCTTGGCCCCCCTCTCTGGCGCTCTTCCACACTCTACTCGTCTCGTCTGCGTGTTATTATTATGTTTCCATCCACGTCAGGTAATTTCACAAAGTACGACTACAATGTCTGTGGGAGATACCAATTCCTCTCCGCCCGCCATTGCCGTTAATCTTGTTTTTCGTGATTCACCTCTCCCCTATAGAGGTGGGCTTATCTTGTTGAATCTAAACTCATTATAACATCACGGTTATTTTTGTCAACCATATTTTCTATATCTAATCCGGCCGTATTTCCAGCAATTTTCGGGTGCCTGATTTTCATGAATGCTCCGAATAGCAGCCTTGTCAGCGGTCCTGCTGCAAACAGATTCCAAAGCAGTGCCATGGGAAAATTCTTCAGCAGTGTCCCTGCCCAGATGGCCGGCAGCTGGCTCACGGGTGCATGCCCCAGGATAATATTAAACAGTATGGATGCCGCCAAACTCATGGTAGGACACATAATCAAAACTGTACATCCGGACATCATAAGTGTCATATAAAATGGATTATCGATTTCAGGACGAACGATTTTTCCGGCGAGCTTGCGTCCAACTCTGTTTCCCCACAGATTTGAAAAGATAAACACAAGGATCCACATATACGAAACTTCTATAAGCGCCTCCAGAAAAACGTGATTTGTCATATTACTGAAACTGCCTGCCATTGTATGATACCCCTGTTTAATTGCAACATTGTATACTTCCATACCATAAGCCATGGTTATGGACATGAATGCCCCATATAGAATCCGCTGAAATTTTGTTTTTGGCATAATAAGCCCTCCTTCTCATATTTCTTGTCCTGCATTATTCTGCAGATATAAGAAAAAGGCGTATAATCTTTGAATTTACACTCATAGACTACGCCTTAAAGACTTATTTCTATTGGTATCATATGCCATATATACGAATATGGGGATTATGGCCTTTTTCTTCATTCCATTTCTATTTTAACAGATTTTTTTATTTTGTCAAAGCACTGTTTTAATTTTTTATTGTTTTGGATCCAATGCTTTTTATGTTACTGCCGTATCTTTATCCAGAGAACTGCAAAAAATTCCCTCACAAGATAATTCAGCAGCAGAACCGGATTTGAGCCTGCTGCGATTCCCTTAAGGTTTGTGAAACCTGCCTTTTTCCCAATCAACAGCGCGCGGTACAGATGGAAATTATTAGTCACAACTGCAGCCGGCTGTTCCAGATCTCCAATCATCCTGCCGCTGTTTTTCATGTTTTCCCAGGTGGATGTGGAACTGTCCTCCTGAGAAATTCTGTTCCTGTCAATCCCCTGCTGTTCCAGATACACGGCCATTGCCTCCGCTTCTGTTATGTCCTCGCCTTTCCCCTGCCCTCCGGATACAACTGCCTTTGTCTCCGGATACTGCTCCAGGTAAACCAATGCAGCGTCCAGTCTGCGTTTCAGGGAATTTGTAATTTGGGTTCCTCTTACCTGTGCTCCAAGAATGATAATACAGGGCACCTCTTCTTTGGTCCTTCTCAGCATGGCCCTGCAGATCCAGGCCTCCGTATAGAGAAAGACAGCCCAGCAGATCAGCACAATGACGGACAAAAGCTGTCCGGCGGTTCCTCCCGGATCAAGATAGGCCAGTAGCAGGTGCAGCGCCCCGGCAGCAGGCCAGAACAGAGAAAAGGTTGAGGCCCATTTTCTTGTGTACAGATACATCACCAGATAATACATGATGCAAAAAACTCCGGTTATCAAATAATAAATTCTCATTAAGTTCTCCCAGTTATAATCAGATATTCAAAAATCCTCCGGCTTCCGTGCCCAGAGGATTTCTTTTACAATATACTGCCGAAGTATGCCGCCCCGCTTCATAGTCTAGGCGTTCTTACCACAGCACTTTTTATATTTCTTGCCACTGCCGCATGGACATGGATCATTTCTTCCAATCTTCTTTTCCTTACGGACAGTTCCTGACTGTTTCTGTTCGCGGAAAAGACGCTTTTTTGACTCCTCATCAAAAATCTTGTCCCACTGGGGAAGCTCGTACAGCCACTCTGCCTTTGCATCCACCATGTTCTTGTATAACTTTTCCTTATCAAAAGCCAAGCTGACTTCTGTTGTTTCTGTCATCGTCTCAATCGGATTCGGTACCTTCAGGCTGTCATTGATGCCGTCCAAAAATCCAACCATCGTCATAACGTCCTGTCCATATTTTGCAGCCAGCTCTTCTACGGTTCCCTTTACTTCCTCATCCGGTGTCTCCAGAAGTTGTTCATAAATTCCCTTTTCAATATCAAAATAGCCGCCCCAGAACTCTTCCAGCTGGTTTTTTGTCAGCTCCTTGTTATAGGCTATATCCCGCCATTGATCCAGTAAACTTTTTTCACTCATTGTATATAACTCCTTTTTTCAAAATTTCGCTCGTGTCCCCATTATATAACAAAATTTACGGTTAGTAAAGAATTTATGGTCAATCCTCTACTACAGGATTTCAATTATGTAATAGTTCGGGCAGGCCAGAACTGTTCCCCAATTGCCCCCTATACAGTAAAAACAAAATACGGGACATTCCGGGCAGATACGCCTGCCTGAACATCCCGTTTCACATTTCACATTGATGCTTTTCACAAAAAGCACCAACTGCCGAAATCTTATTTGAAATACGTCTTTGTTTCGCTTATAATAAAACTATCTTATTATGTATGATAGAAAGGATTTATAATGAAAAAATCGAAACGTATTTTAGCACTGATCGGTGCCGTTCTTCTCCTATGTCTGTATGGCAGTACTTTGATTTTTGCTTTTGTTGACCGTTTGGCATCCTCGGGCCTGCTGAAAGCTTCCATTGCTGCTACGATATTACTGCCTGTTCTGCTGTATGCCTACACTTTAGTTTATCGTTTATCCCAAAAGAAAAAACCGGATGACTCAGATGAGGATCAATAGCCCTCTACACGAATAATGTTGCAATTTCCAGGGCAGCGCTCCATTCTGCTGCTCTTCTTTTTTGTGGTTCTTTCATGAATTCTGTTCTTCTTTTTTCTTGTCTTCTCTCCAGGTATTCTTCCATCGAAATTATCTCTTGAGTTCTTTCATTGTTGCTCTGACGCATAAAAATACCTCCTTTTCTTATAAGCCTCAGCCTTATTATTATATGTATACTCACCCGTAAATATGCCAAATAATGTAATCCAGGGGCTTGCTTCAGAACGAATTTCTGCGGCTGCTTTACCGGTATACATCACCCCTTTTGGCATATGTATATTCTACTGTGTAAATGTGACAGAGTTATGGCAGAAATATAAAGATTTTATTATCTAATTCTTATAAGAAATTGTACAACTATGCAGTTAATTTTCGATATAACGGTCTTCTGCGGAATCTGCCTGACTAGAACAAAGTGGGCAAGCCCACCTCAACTCCCCCCCTCACTCATGAGGGGCTTGCACGCTTTGGCGCCGCCGCGATGCCGCTTTGCGGCTATATACCTTATCGCAGCGTGTGCATCCCCCGGAGGGTTTTTATGATATAGGAAATTCCAGAGGAATTACCTATATCATAAAATACAGCAGGATTTTAAAAAATAAAATCCTGCTGCACTGCTACTCTGATATTATATTACGGTAAATGATGTCTTCTCTGCCCGGCCCATTGCTGATCAGAGTGATCGGATAGCCAATCTCTTTCTCAATAAACTCAATATAATTTCGGCAATTTTCCGGAAGTTCTTCATATAACTTAATTCCGCGGATATCCGTTTTCCATCCCGGCAGTGTCTTAAGCACCGGTTTTGCCTTTTCAAGCAGATGGGTTACCGGAAAATCTTTTGTAACCTCACCGTTGATCTCGTACCCCACACAGACTGGAATCTCATCCAGATAGCCCAGGACATCCAGTACGGTAAAGGCCACATCTGTTGTTCCCTGCAGCCTGCAGCCATATTTGGAGGCAACACAGTCGAACCAGCCCATACGTCTCGGACGTCCTGTGGTTGCACCGTATTCACCGCCGTCACCGCCGCGCCGTCTCAGCTCATCTGCCTCATCTCCAAAAATCTCGCTGACAAATGCCCCCGCTCCGACTGCGCTGGAATAAGCCTTACATACCGTGATAATCTGTTTGATCTCATATGGCGGAATACCTGCCCCTATGGCGCCAAACGCCGCCAGCGTGGAAGAGGAAGTAACCATTGGGTAGATGCCGTGGTCAGGATCTTTGAGTGATCCCAGCTGTCCTTCCAGCAGTATATTTTTCCCATCTTTCATAGCGTTGTAAAGATACAGAGAGACATCGCACACATAAGGCTCAATCATCTCTTTATATTCTTTCAGTTCCTTATATATATCAGCAGGATTGATCTGTGGTTTGTGGTATAAGTGCTCCAGCAGAACATTCTTTTGTTCCGCCACACGCTCAACCTTCTCTCTGAGCAGTTCATCATCAAACAACTCACTTACCTGAAAGCCGATTTTAGCATATTTGTCAGAATAAAACGGCGCAATCCCCGACTTTGTGGAGCCAAACGATTTCCCGCCAAGCCTCTCCTCCTCATATGAATCGAAGTTTTTGTGATAGGACATAATAATCTGTGCTCTGTCGGAGACAAGAATCTTAGGCTTCGGAACCCCCTGGTCTACAATTGACTGGATTTCCTTAAACAGTACTGGAATATCCAGTGCCACACCATTGCCGATGATACTGGTTGTATGGTTATAAAATACTCCGGATGGCAGCGTATGCAGTGCAAATTTCCCATAATCATTTATGATCGTATGGCCTGCATTTGCTCCTCCCTGAAAACGGACAATGATATCGGATTCTTTTCCAAGCATGTCTGTAATCTTGCCTTTTCCTTCATCACCCCAGTTAGCACCTACTACTGCTTTTACCATGTCAAACCCTCCTGTGTGTATTATTACTTATAAGTTACCATTAGCAGTTCTTATAAATGAACCACCTAATGAATTATACTATATTTTTCCCAATATGTAAATTATTATTTTACAAAAAAGGACAGCTCCATTTGCATAGGAGTCTGTCCCTTTTTGTTCAGGTAATGCTTTACATTAGTGGCGCAATCAGCCGGAGTACTCTTCCGCAAATGGCCATAAGCGGGCTGATCTTTTTCAAGTCCGCTATGGAAATTCTCTGGCATTTTTCCAGAGTTTTCTGAAAATCTGACTCTATCTCTCTGACAACCGGATTGTTGTAAATAAAGACGCCGCATTCAAAATGCAGATACAGGCTCCGGTAATCCAGGTTGATGGTCCCCACGGTTGCCGTGTCGTTATCTGAGACAAATATCTTTGCATGTACAAAACCGGGAGTAAATTCATAGATTTGAACGCCTGCTTCTATCAATTCCCGGTAATACGTCTTGGCAACTGCAAAGGCATACCATTTGTCAGGAATATGCGGCATAATTATGCATACCTCAATCCCGCTCTTGGCCGCTCTTGTCAATGTATCGAGCATTTCATTGTCCAGAATCAGGTATGGGGTCATAATATGGACGTATTTTTTAGCATGATTCAGAATATGGAAATAGACTTCTTCCCCCACATCTTCGTTGTCATAGGGACTGTCTCCGTATGGAATCATGAAGCCAAGTTCGCGGTGCAGTTCGGCCGACATGGGTGTTACATAGCGTTTATACTGATCCGGCTTTAGTTCGGTCACATTCCACATCTGAAGAAACAGCATGGTCAGGCTCTGCACTGCATCCCCCTCCAGCATGACCGCAGTGTCCTTCCAATACCCGAAACGCACTTTCCGGTTGATATACTCATCTCCCAGATTTATGCCTCCTGTAAAACCAATTTTTCCATCTATAACACATATCTTCCGGTGATCCCTGTTATTCTGCGTGGTAGACAGCACCGGACGTATGGGGCTGAATATCTTGCATTGGATACCATACTTTCTTATCGTTTTAGGATAATTATAGGGAAGAAGGGAAATGCTGCACATTCCGTCATACATGAAACGTACTTCTACGCCCTCCTGCACTTTGCGCTTCAGAATATCGAGTATAGAATCCCACATATATCCCTCTTCTACAATAAAGTATTCCAAAAAGATGAATTTTTCCGCCTTCTCCAGACGCTCTAATAAAACAGTAAACTTTTCTTCCCCGCATGCAAAATAAGTTGCCTTTGTATTTCTGTATGTAGGAAACCCAAGCTGGTGCTTCATGTAGTGTGCCAGATTCGCGTTGGCAGGCTTGCTCAGACGCAGATCGTCTATGATCTCCTGTTTTTGTTCCATATACTGCCACGTATCCAGTTTCAGCCTGCCGAGGCGTTTTCCAATATATCTGGTACCCAGCTGGGACTTGACATAAAGATAGAACAGGCATCCGAATACCGGAAAAATCAGGATCAAAAGCACCCAGGTCATATTGAATGCCGGATTACCTCTCTGGTTGATAATATATATAACAATCACGGCGCCCAGAATATTCATGGCGCTGTATACATATACAACATAATCTCTTAGATACGTTGCTATCCCAAGCATCAGTAAAAATTGTACCACTACGAGCAGCAGGATCAACGCCGTCCGGCTGAATACAATACTGAGCGCACCTTTCTTCGCCTTTTCTGCAGTTTTATTTTCCATAATCCCTCACACACTCCTCAATTGGCTTATACTTTAACAGTTTAACACATTCTGCAGACAAATAGTAACCTGCAGTTTATTTTTGAGCACAATTTTGAGTACATTGTTGTAATTGCGTCCAAAAAGTATTACAATAGAAAATGAGTTTAGTTATTATCCCATAGAAAGGAGACTTATACATTGAAAAAGTTTTTAAAATGGTTCATAAGTCTTGCAGCTATTGGTTCTGCAATTGGCCTTATCATAGCTTATTTCTGTAAGGGCAGATGCTGTGACGATAGCTGTGATGACAGCCAGGATGATACAGAAGAGGATGATTTTGACTTGGACAGCGATCTGGAGCCCGTTCCTGACAGGGAATATGTTCCGCTGAACAGAACATCTGATGCTGCTTCCGACAATAAATCGGAAGGAACTGACAAGGAAGAAAAAGGATCTGCCGAAGCTCCTGTCGAAGAAAAAAAATAGATTTAATATCTCACGGAACCTGGACTATTGTCGCAGGTTCTTTTTCTATTTCCATGCCTCATCCAGTATCCTGACCGCTTCCTGTATCTTTTCCTCATTCATATTGGCATAGCCCAGCAGGATGGTCGCCTGTTTTCCCACCTGCGGTTCTATATAATATTCCGTCAGCCCGTAAACCCTGACGCCCTTTTGAGCTGCCCGAGCTGTCAGCTCATCTTCTGCCATATGATTATGAAAATGAAGCAGAAGGTGCACGCCGGCATTTTCCCCGGAGATTACACAGCGGTCCTGGAGGCTTTTCAGGCATCCTAAAAGCGTGTCATGTCTGCTCTTATACAAGGCCCTTGTTTTATTCAGATGCCGCTCGTAATAACCCTCTTCGATAAATTTTTGAAGAATGAGCTGATCTACCTTGGAAACGGTAGAATTTAAAAAACTGCTTTTTTCCTGATACAGGACCAGGAGGGATTTGGGAAGCACCATGTAGCTCATTCGGATTGCGGGTGCAATGGATTTAGAAAAGGTGCCCATATATATTACCTTATCACAGCTGTCATATCCCTGCAGCGCCGGGATCGGCTTACCTTTATAGCGGAATTCACTGTCATAATCGTCCTCTATGATATAGCGCCCCTCCTGCTCATTCGCCCATTTCAGAAGTGCCAGCCTTCGTTTGATCGGCATGACGATTCCAAGGGGATACTGATGGGAAGGCATGACAAAAGCAATGTCCGCGTTAGATTCCGTCAATTTTGTGATGTCCATTCCCCTGGAATCCATGTCGACTGTACAGACCTCATAGGAAAGATTTTTAAACAACCGGTATGCCTGCTTATAAGTGGGATTTTCCAGCGCCACCTTGTGTTCATGGCCAATGACCGTCGTGAGAAGCATAAGCAGATAGTCATTTCCTGCTCCTACGATAATCTGCTCCGGCTGGCAGTTCACGCCCCTTGCCTGATGCAGATAGTCACAGATTGCTTCCCGAAGGCCATATTCCCCCTGCGGCTCACCAAGACGGAACATCTCCGCCCGGTCATCCATCAGGCAGTCCCTGGACAGCTTCCTCCAGGCATTATAAGGAAAGCTGTTCAGATCAACGCCGTTTGGGGTAAAGTCATACGAATACCGCTTTTCTTCACGTACGGATCCTCCCGGGATCCTCTTTGGGCTCTGCTTCAACTGATATAATTCCTCAATCTGCGCCACAAAAAAGCCCCGGTACGGTTCCGATTCCACATACCCTTCTGAGAGAAGCTGTTCGTATGCCAGTTCTACCGTGCTCCGGCTTACTTCCAGATAACGGCTCAGGGAACGGGTGGACGGAAGCTTTTCCCCGCTTTGGATCCGGCCGCTCTGGATGTCTTTTTTTATATAGCTGTAAATCTGCTCGTACAGCGGTATATTCGATTTACTCTGAAGATTTATTGTTAATTCGTTCATATCACGCCTCCAACACCGGGGCTTCCCGGAAATCCCAATTGCCAAAGGGACAGGTCTGATGAATAGACCTGCCCCTTACCTGTTTATTTTGGTAATCTAAAAGAACTTTTCAGTGAAACTATACGATTGAAGACTAGAGCTTCCGGCTTGGAATCTTTTGCATCTATGCAGTAATACCCGTTTCTGACAAACTGGAAGCTGTCATAAGGTGCAGCATCTTCAAAACTTGGTTCTACAAAACAGTTTTTCACGATAGTGAGAGAATTCGGATTCAGATTCAGTGAACCATCTTCCTTATTATAAACGCCCTTTTCCTCGTCTACCAGATTCTCATATAACCTCACTTCGGCTTTCACGGCATAGGGAGCCGGAACCCAGTGGATCGTGCCCTTGACCTTCCTGCCTGTGAAGCCGCTTCCGCATTTTGTCTCCGGGTCATAGGTGCAGTGAATTTCCGTAATATTTCCGTTTTCATCCTTTACAAAACTCTCGCATTTTACAAAATAAGCGTGCATCAAGCGGACTTCATTGCCCGGGAACAGCCGGAAATACTTCTTAGGAGGTTCCTCCATAAAGTCATCTCTTTCAATATAAAGCTCTCTGCAGAAGGGAACCTTCCTGCTTCCAAGCTCCTCGTTTTCCAAATTATTTGCCACGTCCAGGTATTCAACCTGTCCTTCCGGGTAATTGTCGATGATCAGCTTAATCGGATCCAGCACAGCCATCATACGCGGCCTTTTCATCTTTAGATCCTCACGGATACAGTATTCCAGCATCGCATAATCCACAGAACTCTGGCTCTTGGATACCCCGCACATATCAATGAACATCTTAAGGGACTCCGGTGTAAATCCTCTTCTGCGCAGAGCTGCGATTGACACAAGACGCGGATCATCCCAGCCATCTACTATGCCGTCCTCCACAAGCTTCTTAATATACCGCTTACCGGTCACCACATTTGTAAGGTACAGCTTTGCAAACTCAATCTGTCTCGGGGGCTGTTCAAACTCACATTCCTTTACCACCCATTCATAGAGCGGGCGGTGATCTTCAAACTCCAATGTACAGATAGAATGTGTGATTCCCTCGATCGCATCTTCCAGAGGATGCGCGAAATCGTACATCGGATAAATACACCATTTATCTCCTGTATTATGATGGCTCATACGGGCAACACGGTAAATAATCGGGTCTCTCATATTTATATTCGGTGATGCCATATCGATCTTTGCACGAAGGACCTTCTCCCCATCCGCATACATGCCGTCCTTCATATTCTGGAAAAGTTCCAGATTCTCCTCCACCGTACGGTTCCGGTAAGGACTTTCCTTACCGGGTTCGGTCAGGGTTCCCCTGTATTCGCGGATCTCTTCCGGCGTCAGGTCACAGACATAAGCCTTTCCTTTTTTAATCAGCTTTACCGCATACTCGTACATCTGTTCAAAATAATCGGATGCAAAATACAGATGATCCTTCCAGTCTGCCCCCAGCCACTTAATATCTTCCTTGATAGAATCCACAAATTCGACCTTCTCCTTTGTAGGGTTTGTGTCGTCAAAGCGCATATTGAACTGTCCGCCATATTCCTGCGCCAGTCCGTAATTTAAAAGAATAGACTTGGCATGTCCGATATGCAGGTAACCGTTTGGCTCCGGCGGGAATCTCGTACAGACATGGTCATACACACCCTCGGCCAGATCCTTGTCTATCTCCTGCTCAATAAAATTCTTTGAAACTGTCTCGTTTTCCATAGTTTCCTCCTCAAGTAGTAACATTCTGCCAATTATCTTACCATAAAATGTATACCGCGACAAGGACTGCCGCCCAATATTTTCATTTCACTTTCAATGAAAATATGATATACTGTTATGGTTTAAAGCGAAAAAGGAGTGCAAGGGGGTCAGACCCCTCTGCAGAGGGGT
>OBZW01000509.1_pt1 | contig 22341 bp, 21 predicted proteins | sample 1477021 | NCBI WGS metagenome assembly OBZW01 (sample SAMEA2580262, study PRJEB22360) | human gut metagenome | biome: human gut; feature: human-associated habitat; material: faeces | place: Denmark | collected 2008/2010
TGGATGGGAGACTGACACGATTCACTGTCAGTCTCCCATCCAGCCAGGGCTTATTCTTATTTCATATTCTTATTTTGCATTCTTATTTTATATTCTTAATCATCAAAAACCTTCTATACCTGACACTCATACATGCGGTCTATCCTGCCTGACCGCATGCCTGTTGTACTTCCTGGGGCACTTCGATCTTTTCCACTTGATTGAATCCTATATACGAAAGCTTGATTGTAAAATCATTTACATTTGTGCTTTTATTATATTTATCATACAGGTCATTCATGACGTCCGTCATGTCTACAATGATCCGTGCAGGGAGCATTTCTTCTTTATATATATCAATCGTAATTGGAACCGAAAGTCCTGAGATTGCATCTTCTTCCGGAAGTTCTACTAAACCAAAGGCTCTCATCATGTCCAGTCCCATAAACTTTAAGAGTTCTTCACCGCTTATATCTCCATACATCTCATAACATTCTTTATCTTCCACCTGAATCGTTTCCTTGGCTATATGAAAGGATTCAATGGAATCCCCGGCCTCCTGGAACAGATTTCCGTTAAATGTACTCTTTTGGGAACCGGCCGCAGCTTCCCTGCTCCACTGCCCATACATACTGCTGTATGTGACAAATTCATCCCCTTCCGTCACCTGATAGATCTCCATATCGCTTGCTACCTGCGTACCGCTGAAATTCACTTCCGCCGACCCTTTTGCATGACCGGCTTTCGGTTTTGTTGTATTCTCCATCTCCATATCCATTGAGATTTTTGTTAAATCAAGCACATCTTCCAGCTCAATGTCCATTTCCAATGAATTGGAGACTGATTTTACTTCCGCAAGGTTTTCTGTGACTGCTGACATCATCTTTTTCGGCGTCAGTTTCCCGCTGCATCCGGTCACCGTACCAATACAAACTGCCAGCATTATCAGTGCGGATACCGTGTTTTTTATCCTTTTATTCATGAATTACCTTTCTTATTCCTGCCCAAGCAGATAATCGATAAACTGCTGCGCTGTCCTTCCTGACAGGCCGCCGTGGGTAAGTTCCCATTGGTTTGCCTGAAGAAGCAGTTCATCTTCCGGCATGGCAATCTGATTTTGCTTTGCCAGCTCTTTTACAATCTGCTGATATTCTTTTTTATCGGGAGACCCAAAATAAATAGTCACGCCGAATCGTGCGACGAGAGACAGCTTTTCCTGCACCGTATCATTGGTATGCAGTTCCTCATCTCTGTCCGCCTTGTCCTTAAATGTTTCACGCACCAGATGGCGCCGGTTTGAAGTGGCGTAAATCAGCACATTATTAGGCTTTTTCTCCAAACCGCCCTCTATGACTGCTTTCAGATATTTATACTCAATCTCAAATTCCTCAAAAGACAAATCGTCCATGTATATGATAAATTTATAATTTCTGTTTTTAATCTGCGCGATCACGTCGTTTAAATCCTGGAACTGGTGTTTGTAAACTTCAATCATACGCAGGCCCTGTCCATAGTACTGATTCAGTATGGCTTTGATGGAGGAAGACTTGCCGGTTCCGGCATCGCCGTACAGCAGGCAGTTATTGGCTCTCCGCCCTTCTACAAAGGCTTTCGTATTATCAATCAATTTTTTCTTTGCAATCTCATATCCCACAAGGTCGTCCAAATGGACATGAGCGATATTTGTGATCGGTACAATCTGTACTCCAGTCTCCTCCGGGTGCTCCACCCGGAAAGCTTTATGAAGTCCCAGCTTCCCAACACCGAATTCTTTATAAAACTGCGTCAGGATCTCCTGAAAAGCTTCCACATTCCCCGCATCCCCCAGGGCATGGCCCAATCCGCAGATCCTGTCGCGGATCCGCTTGTTAAAAACCTTGCTGTGCGCATTGACATTCTGATAATTTTCCAGGATTGAGAAGCATTTGACATCCAAGTCTGCTTCCATTTTATCGAAATCGTAATCAAACAGCTCTTTAAATACTCCGAAATCATGTCTGGCGATTTCGTTGATGCTTCCACTCACCGGCCCGACGATTTCACAAGACGTACTGTACGCATTCTCATCGCTGGCCAGAAGAAATGCCAGGTATGTATGCCACAGATTGCCCTCGAACCCATGGCTCGCAGAAAGCTCCAGCAAGGCATTCATGCACTCGAAAAACAGGCTCCTCAGATCTTCTCTGTTATAATAATCATTATGAAAATTCTCCATAAGAAAGGTCATATCCTGCAGGATATCTCCATATTCCATATTCTTATACAGTATTAATTCATTTGTCCGCATTGTATCTTCCTCTTTATATTCTAATAATTACCCAGAATCTTCAGATTTCTGGCCTCTTCTCTTAAACCCCTGATTGCATTTTTGACCGCAGGCTGAGCCATATTGCCCTCGAAGTCCACGAAGAAACGGTACTCCCAGTTTTTGCCCTCCACCGGACGGGATTCGATCCTGGTCATATTCAGGTCATTATATATAAAATGGGACAGTATACGGTACAATGATCCGCTTTTGTGAGGCACTTCAAAACAAATGCTGATCTTGGAAGCGTCCTGCAGGAAAATCTTTTGATTGGTCACCACAATAAATCTGGTAGAGTTGTTCGGTTCATCGTTGATGTTGTCCTGTAAGACAGACAGCCCGTGCACTTTTGCGGCATAAGCGCTGCACACAGCGGCCTGTGTCCTGTCCTGATCCTCTAATATCTTCTTAGCGGCAATCGCTGTATTCACAACGCTGATTTGCTGCCAATTACTATGCTCGTCCAGGAAACGTGAGGTCTGCATTAACGCCTCCGCCTTGGAATAAACCCGCTGCAGCTGGTTTAAACTAGTCCCGGGCAGTCCCGACAACGTATGTGTAATGGGGATGATTGTCTCCCCTACGATGAAGTTTTCAAATTCTACTAAAAGATCGTACATCTCATTAACGGCCCCTGCAGAAGAATTTTCGATTGGAAGCACGGCATAATCTGCCGATCCTTCCTCGATGGCCTCCATGGCCTCACGGAACGTCCTGACATGAAATCCGTTGCAGTTTTCTCCAAAGTAATGCTGCATTGCAGCCTGACTGTAAGCGCCCTCTACTCCCTGAAATACCACTCTTGCATTCTGCCCTTCCAGTGATTCTACCTCGATAAACGGCAGCCTGCCCAGGGCCCCGGCCTCCACCAGCAGCTGGTACTGCAGTTTCCGGCTCATGGACATGAGCTGTTCAAACAGTTCCTGGATCCCCTTTTTATTGAAATCACCCGTCACCTTGCCAGAGACATCTGCCAGCTTCTCCTTCTCACGCTGCTTATCAAAGACCTTTCTCCCAGTATTTACCTTCAGTTCGCCGACTTCCTTACATACCTGCATTCTGTTTTCATATAGCTTTACAAGCTGGTCGTCAATCTCATCCAACTGCAGCCTCAGTTCTTCCAATGTTGCCATTTTTACTTCTCCTTTGCACAAACTAAGAAACATTATAATACATTTCACGTATAAAATCTACGTTTCTTAAACATACTTTTCATTATGAAGAATAAATTTATTATCTGCGGCACCCTGGGCTGGTGCATGGAAATCATTTTTACGGCCCTCCACTCCTTTAAAAAGAGAGAATTTACGCTCATCGGACGAACCTCCATCTGGATGTTCCCCATTTACGGCGCGGCATGCCTTCTCACTCCTGTCTGCCGGCTGTTAAAGGGGAAAAATCCCCTTCTGAGAGGCGGAGTCTACACCTGCTGTATTTTCTTCGGTGAGTTTCTCTCAGGCAGCTTTCTGAAAAGGCACCATGCGTGTCCCTGGGATTACAGCAAAGCAAAATACAATTTAAGGGGCATCATCCGGTTTGATTATGCTCCCCTGTGGTTCGGCGCCGGCCTCCTGTTCGAGAAAATCCTGCGTTGAACCGCCAGAGCTCTCTGTTACTGTTTACCTCCTGCTGGGACGAACAGGAGCACTCCCTTTCAAAATTCCTGTTGAAAATCAGCCTGTTTTAGTATATGATTAGTTGAAGAGAATTTTGAATAGGGAGGTTTACAAATGAACACTATTGAATGTATTAAGGGTCGAAGAAGCATCCGCAAGTATAAGCCGGATCCCATTGACCATTCTTTGATTGATTCTATTGTTTCTGCAGCATCTTATTCTCCTTCCTGGAAAAACACCCAGATTACCCGTTATATTGCAATTGAAGATTCTTCCATTATTGAAAAAATAACAGCTGATTTTACGCTTGAGCACAATGCGAATATTATCCGGCAGGCGCCCATGCTGATTGCGGTTACTTATCTGAAGGGAAGATCCGGTTTTGAGCGCGATGGCTCCTATACTACCCAAAAAGGAGACAGATGGCAGATGTTTGACGCCGGAATTGCCACCCAGTCGTTCTGTCTGGCTGCAAAGGAGTACGGACTTGGCACCGTTATTATGGGGATATTCGATGAAGACGGTATTTCCGGGCTTCTGGAACTGCCTGAGGATCAGGAACTTGCAGCATTGATCGCCATCGGCTGGCCTGCCGATAATCCGGAAGCGCCCAAACGTAAATCTATAGAAGATTTACTGCAATACAGATAGATTAAGAATGCCCCTATTCGGCATATAAGGAGGTTATTTATGAGACACTTAATGAGTCCTCTGGATTTTTCCATTGAGGAACTGGACGAACTGCTTAGCCTGGCACAGGATATTGAGGCACATCCGGACAAATATGCCCATGCCTGCGATGGGAAAAAGCTTGCGACTTTATTTTACGAACCAAGTACACGTACAAGACTGAGCCATGAAGCGGCTATGCTGAACCTTGGCGGCAGCATCATGGGATTTTCATCCGCCGAATCAAGCTCGGCTGCGAAGGGGGAGAGCGTATCCGATACCATCAGAACGATCTCCTGTTATGCGGATATCTGCGCCATGCGGCATCCCAAGGAAGGCGCTCCAATGGTTGCCTGCCAGCATTCTTCGATCCCGGTAATCAACGCCGGTGACGGTGGACATCAGCATCCGACGCAGACGCTTACTGACCTGCTTACGATCTTAAACGTGAAAGGACGTCTGAACAACATGACAATAGGGCTCTGCGGGGACTTAAAGTTCGGCCGTACCGTCCACTCCCTGATTCATGCATTAGTGCGTTATGAAGGAATCAGGTTTATTCTGATTTCTCCCGAAGAATTACGTCTGCCCGATTACATGCGCCATGATGTGCTGGACAAGCAGAACATTCCTTATCAGGAAGTAGTCCGCCTGGATGATGCGATTCCTAAACTGGACATACTGTACATGACCAGGGTTCAGAAGGAGCGTTTCTTCAATGAAGAAGACTACGTACGAATGAAAGATTTCTATATACTGGATAAGAAAAAGATGCGTCTCGCACCGGAAGACATGTATGTACTTCATCCACTCCCAAGAGTGAATGAGATATCTGTTGAGGTGGATGACGATCCAAGGGCTGCTTATTTCAGGCAGATGCAGTACGGAGTTTACGTGCGTATGGCGCTCATACTCACTCTGCTGGACATCCATGTGGATTAAAAAGAGGAGGTTATAACTATGGTTAAAAATACTTTAAATGTCGGCCGTATCTCAGAAGGCTTTGTGCTCGACCATATCGAGGCCGGCAAAAGCATGGAAATATACAAATACTTACATCTCGATAAGCTCGACTGCTGTGTTGCCATCATCAAAAACGCGAAGAGCAGCAAGATGGGCAAAAAAGATATTATGAAAATCGAATGCCCGATCGACTTTATGGATCTGGACATTCTGGGCTTTATCGATCACAACATCACAGTCAACATCGTCCAGAACGAGGAAATTGTGGACAAGAAGCGCCTGACACTTCCAAAAGAGATCCGGAATGTCATCCGTTGCAGAAACCCGCGTTGTATCACATCGATCGAGCAGGGGCTGGATCACGTCTTTGTCCTCACAGATGAGGAAAAGCAGATCTACCGCTGTAAGTACTGCGAAGAAAAATATACAGCAAAACAGTAAAAAAATGCAAAGGGGTCTGACCCCTTTGCGCACCTTATTCAGAATATTCCAACAATTTGTTTATATATTCTTTTTTGCTAAAATCGTATGAATGGGCCAGCATTTCTGCCATCATCTGTTCATCTTCTGTTTTATCGGCTTTTTTGTTCATCATCCCGGTGAACATTTTCATCATAATTTTGTATTTCAGGCTCATTTTCTCGTAATTTAGACCGGACTGGAAATAGAATGTCCGAATCTTCTTTTTTTCCTCTGCTGTAAAATTAGCATCCATTGCCCCCTTTATGATCTCTTCTGCCTCCATCGGGGTGGCGCCGGTTCCGAATACAATCAGTCTTAAATCCGGATAGTTTTTCATTTGTTCTTTGATCTTCTTTAACCCTTTAATCTTCCCTGCATAAAAGCCTCCCCCATAGATTACCGTCTGATAGTTCTCTGGCTTCCTGCTCTTCCACTCTTTTATGTCCACGGCTTCACATTTTAATGCCTCCGCGATCCATCCTGCGTATTTTTTTGAAAATCCGGTTTCTGATGTATAAACGACTACTTTATTTTTTTCCTTATATATGTCCATGTCTATCCTCCACATATTTTTCTATCTCTGAAATATTCTCCTGCAGTTTCATGATTCCCTGATATAACACACTTGTTTCATCATCTGAAAAGCCACGAAACAAAAGTTCCAATATGCTTTGCTGCATTTCTCCGACACGATCCGTATATGCTTTCACTCTCTCATCCAAAACTATGCTTACGGCCCTGGAATCGCCCTCCCGACGCTCTAATCTGAGAAATCCTTTCTGCTCAAGGGAGTGGGCAATTTTCTTGACATTCTGCCTGGAACATCCCATTAGCCGGCCCAGATCGGTGAGCGACATAGGGCTTTCTGTGGTTCCCGCCATCGCCAGAAGCAGCCATTGCTTCATAGTGATTTCCTCGTCCAGTTTATCACAGGCTGTCTGCAGACGGTTCTGTATAATGAAAATGCTTGCAAAGATCCCCTGCCTTCTCATGATTTCACTATCTGCATATTCCTCTATTAATTGTTTTAATTGCATTTTTATCTCCTTCAAAAAGCGCAACAAGTTACTATTATAGTATAGTAACTTGTTGCGCTTTTGTCAACTAGTATAAGACGATTTTAATACCTTACTGGTTCGGTGAGAGTGATTTTTCGAGAGTGCAGACGCAAAAACGCAGGCGTAGTGGGCGCTACGACCAGCTTCGCAGGCGCAGCAGGCTTCGCTGAGATTGGTTATTTTCTATGCCTCTTTATATGGGCGGCTCAACCTTAATCTTTACAAGTTCATTGGCCTTCACCAGCAGATTGTCTTTATATTGGCGATTGTGATATTTTTGTATCTGTGTCTTTGTTATCCCCATCTGCTTAGCCACTTGCCCCGGCCCGGCTCCGTATGCAAACATGGACGTACCGCATGTGGTGCGGATCTTTTCTGCACTGTAAGCAGGAATCCCAGCCTTCTGTGTATATTTTTTTAACATCCGGCTGATATACATTTTATTTAAGGGGCCTCCGTTTCTGTTATAAAACAAATATTCCATCGCCTTCCTCTCATTTATATAGCGTTCTAATATATCCGCCGCATCTTCCGGTATATAGCATACAGTCTCTCTTCCCTCAATATATGCAAACGTTCCATTATCATAAACTGCCAGGCTGTCCGGCTTCAGGGACGCGATTTCATTGGAAGACAATCCGGCTCTATGGATCAGGGATATCATTGTATAGGCCATTAGATCCTCCTGCACAGTCTGATAGAGCGCATCCATATCTTCTACAGGAACCGAATGGACGAACTTCTCCTGTTGTTTGAGTTTCTTCAGCCATGGGTAAAAATAATCTTCAAACGCTCTAGGCAGTCCGAACTCCTCTTTATGATCTGCGGCATATGCAGCAAAAGAATGCAGCTCCCAAAACTTTTTGCACAAGGTACTCATACTCAGCTTCCCTGCCGCTTCTTTTTGGCGCATATTTATATAATACAGTTCGACGTCCTTGCTGCTCATTTGAAAGAAATCTGTCATGCATACATTCTCACACTCCAAGATCTCCTTCAAATATGCCAATGCTGTATCCTGATTCTTAAAGTGTTCTGCAAATTCTATCCAGACAGCTTGTTCTGCTATATTGTTTGCTAGATCTGGCATGCTATCCCTCCCCCTTTCTTGTTTGTAACCGCGAAGCGGAATTTTGTTTATGTTACTAGTATACTTCCTACTGTAACATAATGCAATGTTTTATTCTGGAAATAATGTCTGAATTCAGTTGTGCCCAAGCTTTCAGGATAAATCTCAAGATAAATAGAAAACCAGGAGAAACGTACCTGGCTAGATACTTTCATCCTGGTTGAAAAACTTCATAAATCTTCTGTCCCGGAAAGCCTTACAGTTCCGATTCACTTATAGTCTTAACAGCTCTCTGCTATTTTATAAATCAGTGCTTCCGTATCTTCCCAGCCCAGACAAGGGTCTGTGATAGATTTTCCGTATTCCCTGTCGCATTCTATACTCTGGCATCCCTCCTGAAGGTAACTCTCAATCATGACACCCTTGATCAATTTCTTCAGATCAGGATTGTAATTTCGGCTGTGCATCACTTCGCTTACGATTCTGATCTGCTCTTTGAACTGTTTATTTGAATTTGAATGGTTCGCATCGATCACTGCGGCCGGATTCTGGAGATCCTTTTTCCCATACATATCCAACAGCCTCACGAGATCTTCATAATGGTAGTTTGGAATACATGTGCCATATTTGTCAACGCCGCCCCTTAAAATCACGTGGGCAAGGTCATTTCCATCTGTTGTCACGTCCATTCCCCGATAGATAAAGTTGTGGGAATTCTGTGCGGCAATTACGGAATTCAGCATAACAGAAAAATCACCGCTGGTTGGATTTTTCATTCCAATCGGAATGTCCATACCGCTGGCCGTCAGGCGGTGCTGCTGATTCTCGACAGAACGGGCCCCGATCGCCTCGTAAGATAAAATATCGTCCAGGTAGCTCCTGTTTTCCGGGTACAGCATCTCATCGGCCGCAGTCAGTCCGCTCTCTTCTATCGTCCTGATATGCATTTTCCGGATCGCGATGATTCCCGCAAGAAGATCCGGCGCCTGGTCAGGCTCCGGCTGATGGAGCATTCCCTTGTACCCTTCACCCGTCGTCCTTGGCTTGTTGGTATAAACCCGCGGGATCAGCACCAGTCTGTCTGATACTTTTTCATTGACCCGAGACAGCCTGCTCACGTACTCGCATACCGCATCTTCATTGTCCGCTGAACAGGGGCCAGCCAGGACAAGAAATTTATCTGATTTTCCGATAAAAACATCGCGGATTTCCTGGTCCCTTTTTTTCTTCAACGCTATGATCTTGTCCGACAGCGGATATTCCGCCTTCAAATCTGCCGGCAGCGGCAGCTCCGCATTTACTTTCATTCCCATTTCACTACCTGCTTTCTTATGGTATCTGGTCAGCCGTTATCATTAATCTAATTCACATGATCGTTGCAGCTTAAATTATTACTGTGGTTAAGCAAGACGATAAGCCGGGTTATGTCGTTGGACAATCATCTATCTAGGCCTGATGTCGCCACCAGGCTCGAGCGACCTACCTAAAGCGTGACGGGCCGCCACGTGGCTTTTATTCGGTCTTGCTTCGGATGGGGTTTACATGTGCCCTCTCTGTTACCAGCGAGGCGGTAGTCTCTTACACTGCCTTTCCACCCTTACCGGGGGTCCCCGGCGGTTTATTTCTGTTGCACTGGCCTTGGAGTCACCTCCACCGGACGTTATCCGGCATCCTGCCCTGTGAAGCCCGGACTTTCCTCGTCTGCAGCCTTTCAGCTCCCGCAGCCGCGATTGTCTGTCTTACTTAACACAGTTGTATATTATACTATGAATTTTGATATCTGTCCAGAATCTATCCTCTAAAATTTTCTGCTGCTAAAGCCCTTCGTAACAGTTCAGGCAGGCCTGAACTGTTACAGCCCTTCATCCACGATCAGGCCGCTGCCGTCTGCTGCCGTAGTGGCCAGTTCGTCGCATCGCTCATTCTGCGGATGTCCGTCGTGTCCTTTTACCCAGTGGAATGTCACTCTGTGCTGCGATTTTGCGGCCAGAAGCCGTTTCCATAAATCCACATTTTTTACGGGTTCGTTCTTGCCTCTCTTCCAGCCTTTTTTGAGCCAGCTGTCCACCCAGTGCTGATTAAAAGCATCCACCACATATTTTGAATCGGAATAAACAGCCACAGTACAGGGCCGGTTGAGCGCTTCCAGTCCGCTGATCACGGCCATCAGCTCCATCCGGTTATTTGTTGTCTTTACATACCCCTGCGACAGTTCCTTTGTGTGCAAAACACCCTTGCTGTCCACATATTCCAGGACGGCGCCATAGCCCCCCGGACCGTCCGGGTTTCCTCTTGCGGCACCGTCTGTAAATAATTTTACCTGCATAATTTCCTATCACTCCATATTTTAGTCTGTTCTTCTGATCTGCCTTTATTTCGAAGGCTTCTCCTGCTGCATAGTATTCCTGACACTTCCCTTAGAGGACTTCTGCCTGCCTTTTTCCAGTTCAAACACCTGTCCTTCTTTTTCAATCCGGTATATTTTATCTGCATATTCCTCTGTATTTTTTTCCAGCGCAAGACGGTCAAATATCCCGTAATTGCCCCAGAAGTGCATGGCAAATACAGCCCGGGTCTCTGTACGTTTCATAAAGCAGTCCAGTCCCCAATAATACTGCTCTCCAAGCCTGGGGTCAACAGGCACAAACGCCACATCAATCTTAACACCATGCAGTTTATTAATCTCATGCTGATAGTTCCGCCGCATCATGGTATTGTAAGCCTTACTTTCTTCCTCCCAATGCCACCAGTTAAGATCTCCTGCATGATATAGAATGCTCCCGTCATACTCCACCAGAAATGCAACGCCTTCATCCGTAGAACGAAGCGTACGTATCTTGCAGCCATCCACAGTCCTCTCTTCATTAGGGCCTATATACATGACATCCCCGTCCCCATCGGGCTCTACATCGTTGGAAAGGATAAAGTATACATCCGGCAGATAATCCCGCAGTTTAAAAATATCTTTTTTAAAATGATCGTAGTGGGCATGACTGACAAAAACATAAAACTTTTTCCCTGTATTCAGCTCTGGCAGATCTCCTTTGTAATAATCGAACAATAAATATGCTGTATCCAGCTCTACAAGAAATCCACTGTGGCTTAAATATGTAATCCGTATCATAAACTCAGCATCTCCACAACATGTACTAATTCCGGCAGAATGTACTCCAGGCTCTCCTTCGCCGACTTTGCCCCCTCCGGCAGATTTACCATCAGGGTATGGTTCCGGATCCCCGCCGCAGAGCGGTCCAGAATCGCTTTTTTCGAATAACGTATATTATAAGCGCGGATCGCCTCCGGAATTCCCGGAAGAAGCCTCTCTGAAACTTCTATCACCACGTCCGGCGCACAATCTCTTTTCCGTATTCCCGTTGCCCCGGTAGTCAAAATCAACTCCACTGCCCCCGTATCTGCCAGCCTCCTCAATACTGCCAGCGCCACCTTCTTATCCTCCGGCAGGACTCCCGACGCCTTCACCTCAAATCCCACCTGCTCCAACATGCGTTTCAATGCAGTCGCTGCGGCGCTGTCCTTTTTTGCTTTATATAAGCCTGTATTTAACGTAAAAATTGCTGCTTTCATCTATTAGTACTCCTTTCCATAGGGGTCTGACCCCTTTGCTGTCTGTTTTCTGAATATTCGCAAAATAAAGAGAATGGTTTTTACCATTCTCTTTATTATACGTGCATTTCTTCTGTTAAGCAACATTTTTTCCTTTGTTATTTCTCGTCATCTCTTAACATACGCCATCAATTATCTGATAATTACCCCAAAATGCGCCGTGCAGATTCGTTTGCCCTTGCAAATATTTCTTCTTTTGTTGAGTCCAGGTAATATTTCCCATCTTCGTAAAGTACTTTTCCCGCTACCATCGTAAGCTTCACATTCTGTTTACTTCCGCTATAGACCAGATTCTTCTCCAGATTCTGGATCGGCTGCATGTTTGGCTGCTGAAGGTCAATGAGGATCAGATCGGCCTTTTTTCCTTCTGCTATGATATCACACTCCGGCAGTCCCATCGCATGTGCACCGTTTACTGTAGCCATCTTCAGAACCTCCAGGGCAGGAACAACTTCCGCATCATCACAGAGCACCTTTTGAAGCCCCGTTGTAAGGAACATTTCACGGAACATATCTAAGCAGTTATTGCTTGCCGGCCCATCCGTACCTATTGCTACCGGAATCTCCATGTCCAGATACCGTTTTACCGGTGCAATGCCGCTTGCCAGTTTCAAATTGGATGCAGGGTTCGTCACGATATAAAGCCCACGCTCTTTAACAATGTCAAAATCAGCGTCATCGAGATGTACGCCATGGAACAAACCGCCGCCGTGCGCAAACAACCCCAGCGAATCCATATAGGCCACAGGCGTCATGCCTGTCCTGCTGCGGCAGTCCTCCACTTCTCTTTTCGTCTCTGAACAATGTACATAAACCGGAATCTTGTACTTTTCGGAAAGCCCTGCCAGCCCCTCCATCATCTCCCGCCCAGTCGTATACTCCGCATGAAATCCCAACTGATAGGAACCCAGCCTGTCCGGATCCTGATTATATCGCTTATAGTCAGCCTCTACCTCTTCCAGTGTCCCGCCGAAATCATTGATGCTCTCACAAATCACTGTCCTGAATCCCGTATCTACTGCCGCGCGTTCTCCAGCCGGCTTATTGATATACATATCAAAAATAGAAGTAATACCGCTGGTCAGATATTCCATAATTGCCAGCTTATTAAGCCAGTAAATATCTTCGCCTGTCAGCTTGGCCTCTGCCGGAAATACCCTGGTGTTCAGCCATTCATCCAGCTTCATATCGTCCGCATGTGAACGCAGAAATGTCATGGCAGAATGCGTATGTGCATTCTTAAAACCGGGCATCAGAAGATTCCCCTGACCGTCAATTTCCCTGTCCCATGTTTCCTTCGCATCCATAACAACCGGGCCTGCATAGGCAATCTTATCTCCCTTAACCCAGACCTCTCCTCTGAAAATGCCTTTTCCTGCTTCCATCGTCAGGATTCTCACATTATAAATTCGAATATTCATATCCTTATCCCTCTTATCTAAAATTTTTCCATCCAATATCTACTTTTCTCCGCTTCACGGACACCACCTTATACTTTTTCGATCACCTTCGTTACCAGCCGTTCAAACTCCTCGGAACGCTTGTCCGCCACAGCCTGCACATCCAGATGGCTCAGTTCTTCCCCTGTAATGCCACAGGCCATGTTGGAAATACAGGAAATTCCACACACCCGCACACCGGCATGGCGCGCAGTAATCGCTTCGCAGGCAGTGCTCATACCGACCGCATCTGCCCCTATAGCCGCAAACATCCTGATCTCAGCAGGACTCTCAAAATTCGGTCCCGAAGACTGCACATAAACCCCTTCCTGAATCTGTATCTTCTCCTCTTCGGCCGTCTTCCGGATGACTTCCATCAGCTCCACATCGTAAATGTGTGTCATATCCGGGAAGCGGGTTCCCAGCTCCGCTACATTCTCACCGATCAGAGGCGAAGGAACAAAATTCGAAATCTGATCCGTAATCATCATAAAATCCCCTACATGGAAGGACCGGTTGATCCCGCCTGACGCATTCGTGAGAAACAAAACCTCAATCCCCATCAACTTCATCAGCCTGACAGGAAGCACAACATCTTCGATCGAATACCCTTCATAGTAGTGCACCCGTCCCTTCATAACAACAACCGGCACCGTCCCGATATACCCCAGCAGGAACCTCCCGTCATGCCCCTCCACCGTGGACACCGGGAATCCCGGGATATCGCCGTACGGAATCTCACACTCCACCTGCATATTTCTGGCATAATTGCCCAGTCCGGAGCCAAGAATCAATCCCACACGCGGCTTAAATGCTGTTACGGACTGATAGTATTCATAACACTTCATCACCTTTTCAAATTGTCTGCTCATAACGACTCTCCTCATCATTAATCCAAAATAAATACCTGAAAATATTATACCCCGTCCCTCCAAATCCCACAAGAGGAACTTTTGGGGAGCTGGACGGCGGAGAAGGAGGTACGCCAGCGGGGAGAGGGACTTCCGAAGAGCAGGGGAACAAGAAGGGGCCCGATCTGGATGCTGTCCATTTGCTAAGAACGGCTAAATGGACATCCTGCCGGATGTTGAGGCATCAGAGGCATTCACTGCATAATCTTGATGATTATGCAGCTCAGGCCTCTTTGAAATCGGCTTTGTAAGCCGATTTCAGCCTCAACATCTGGCAGAATTTCCATTAAGCCGTTCTAACGCGCATTCTATGCATCCAGATCGGGCCCCTTCTTGTTCCCCTGCCCTTCGGAAGTCCCTCTCCCCGCTGGCTATGTGCTTCAAGGCGCGGGGTTAGCTCCCCGGGTGGTAATTCCGACGGTAGCAGCGGATTGAGCTGGATATGCGGGTCATAATACCTCCAGCCAGAATACTGCTGTCCGCATATCCAGCTCGATAACGTCCCCAGCCAGCCCGATCCACCGCCTCATGCCCCACGAGGCGGGAAAACAGCGGCCCCCTTCCTCCACTAACCTCTCCCAGCCATCATATGATAATGCAGACAAGTCCTCCGTTGCTGTCGTTGACTATTTTCTGCATGGTATCCTGCAGTTTTGCCTGGCTTTCGTCGTTGATCATGGTGATTTTGTTACGCATTCCGTCCATGACCAGTTCTTCGATCGATTTTCCGAAGATGTTGGTTCCCCATACGCCCTCGGGGGTCTCGCTTTCTGCTTTGATGTATTCTACCAGATCCTGGGCCTGTTTTTCATTTCCTACAATCGGCGCAATCTCTGTCTCTATGTTGGCTCTTATCATATGGATCGATGGTGCTTCCGAGTGGATCTTCACTCCGTACTTATTGCCCTGCTTGATGATCTGCGGCTCATCCAGTGCAATTTCCTCTTTCTTCGGGCTGACCACCCCGTATCCCTTCATTTTAACGTCAGCAAATGCATCTTTGATCTGTGTGTACTCTTCTTTCATGGCAGCCAGTTCTTTCATGGCCGAGATCAGTTCATACTCGCCCTTGATGTCTGTGCCTGTCAGCTCGCTGAGTACCTCATAATAATATTGTTCTGCAAAGCCAATCCGTATCTTGACTCTTCCGGTATCCATCTCGATCTTTTCTACATTTACCTGGTCTATGTAGGGGCTATCCGTCTGCGGGGCTTTGCTGGCCGCACTGCGGATATCTTTCATCTCTCCCATAACAGACTTTACATTCTGAAGCAGATCTGCCTTGATTCTGTGTTCTCTTGAAAGCATTTCCACCCATTTGGGAATGTAGAACTCCACTTCTGCTATTGGGAACTCGTACAGCACCTGGCGCATAATGTTGTGGATATCCTCTGTCCGAAGCTGCTCACAGTTGGCAGGCAGCACAGATACCCCGTATTTTTCCTCCAGCTCTTCCTTCAGTGCTTTCGCCTCATCTGTATAAGGCTTCTGCGTATTCAGCAATATGATAAATGGTTTGCCGATCGATTGGAGTTCCTTAATTGTCTTTTCTTCTGCCGCTATGTAATTTTCTCTCGGAAGATCACCGATGCTCCCGTCCGTTGTAACCACAATACCGATCGTCGCATGATCGTGGATTACTTTCTGCGTGCCTATGGCTGCCGCTTTGGTAAATGGAATCTCATACTCAAACCAGGGTGTCTTCACCTGTCTCTCTGTATCATTTTCAATATGCCCTGAGGCTCCGTCTACCATATACCCCACACAGTCGATCAGACGGATCTTAACTTCCACGTCGTCCGACAGCTTGATGGCAGCCGCTTCCTTCGGTACAAATTTGGGTTCCGTAGTCATGATTGTGGTGCCGGACGCGGACTGGGGCAGTTCATCCTTTGTCCTTTCTCTTGCATGTTCATCTGTCATATTGGGGAGTACAAGTAAATCCATAAAACGTTTAATAAAGGTTGACTTGCCTGTCCGAACCGGACCAACCACTCCAATATAAATCTCTCCGTTTGTTCTAGCTTTCATGTCTTTGTATAACTGAAATGAATCCATAAAAATACCCCCTTGTTCTGCTGATACCAATTTATGCGCAGATAAGGGGGTTTATGCATCTTTCTTTTTTTACATGCCAAAATTTCTCCGCAGGCGCCACGCCCCGGTTTCGTCTTTCCACTTCCGGTCTGTCCCGCTTCCTGACTGTGCAGCATCCGGACCAAACGGCTTATTTGTCGTCCGGCCACGGTAGATCCAAATGCTCACTTTTCTGTTCCCGCAGCATCAGTTCGTCTACCGCCTCCGCAGGGTTCTTGCCCTCAAATAGCACCGCATTAACCTGCGTCACGATCGGAAGCGGCACATCGTATTCAATGGCAAGCTTTGCGGCCGCTTTAGCGGAATATACACCTTCCACGACCATCTTTACTTCTTCCATTGCCTCTTCCATGGTTCTTCCCTGCCCGATCAGATACCCCGCCTTTCTGTTGCGGCTGTGCACGCTGGCACAGGTCACGATCAGGTCGCCGATCCCGGTCAGCCCGGTAAATGTCTCGATCTTGCCGCCCATCTTCACGCCCAGCCTTGCAATTTCCGCAATGCCTCTCGTAATCAGGGCTGCCTTTGTATTATCCCCATAGCCCAGTCCGTCAGCAATACCGGCCGCTAACGCTATGACATTCTTTAAGGAACCACCCAGCTCAATCCCCAGGATATCCGGGCTCGTGTAGACACGGAAGACACGGCTCATAAACATGGACTGGAGATACTCCGCAGTCTTCCTGCTCTTTGCGCCGATCACACAGGTCGTCGGCAGCTTCCTGCCCACTTCCTCCGCATGGCTCGGACCGGACAACACCGCCACATCCGCCTGCGGAATCTCCTGCTCAATCTGCTGAGAAAGCGTCATCAGCGTAGTTTCCTCAATTCCCTTGGCAACATCCACAATGATCTGCCCCTCTTTTACGTACGGGCTCATCTTCTTTGCCGTAGCCCTTGTAAACGGGGACGGCACCGCCAACACCAGGAAGTCTTTTCCTTCGATTGTCCCTTTCAGTTCATTTGTAACCACCAGATTCTCCGGCAGCTTTACGCCCGGAAGCTTCGCTGCATGCTCCCGCTTTTCGGTCAGCATCTTTACTTCCTCTCTGTCGATTGACCACACGGTAACCTGATGCCCGTTCTCGCAGAGCAGAACCGACAGCGCGGTCCCCCAGCTGCCAGCTCCTAATACACCTACATTTGCCATAATGCTCCTCCCTTTTTCAAATCTATTATTTTGCTTCTTTTTTCTTGCCTGAACCAAATCTGTTCTCCGTACCGGAAAGCAGCCGGCCGATATTTGCTTTATGCCTGTACCATGCAAGTATTGTGAGCAAAAGTACTAATATATACAGCTCATATGTATAAGGGGCAGCCATATGGAATTCACCCAGGTGCCCGAATAGTAGTATCTCGAGAAAAAACAGTGAAGATGCAAGTAGTGAGCCCAACGACACGTATCTTGTAAAAACAGCCGCGATCAGGAACCCCGCAAGCGGAATCGGCACCAGCAGCGGATCCGTCGAAACAACCAGCCCAGCCAGCACGGCAATCCCTTTCCCGCCTTTAAAGCGCAGATAAAATGGAAAATTGTGGCCCAGGGTAGCCCCCAGCCCGGCATACATCGCTAAGAGAGGAAGATACTCGCTCCCCCTGTAAATATAGCGGACAATAAAAATCGCTGCCACACATTTCACCACATCCCCGGCGAATGTCAGAAGCCCGGCTTTCCAACCCATGACACGTACCGCGTTGGTGGAGCCGGCGTTGCCGCTTCCCTCTTTTCTGATGTCGATATGATTGATCTTCCCCACAAGATAGCCTGTCTGCAGAAGCCCGCAGACATATCCTATGCAAAGGCAGATAATACGTTCCATAACTATTGCTCCTTTTCTTTTCTCTCCCTGACGAAGAATTTCAGCGATGTTCCCCGGAAACCAAATGCCTCTCTGATCTTATTCTCCAGATATCTGGTATAAGAAAAATGCATTAATTCTTTATCATTTACAAATATAACAAATGTCGGCGGCTTTACGGACACCTGCGTGATATAATACAGCTTCAGCCTCTTCCCCTTGTCCGACGGCGGCTGCTGCATAGCCACCGCTTCCGCCATGATCTCATTGAGAACTCCTGTCGCCACTCTCAGAGTCTGGTTTTCAATAACGATGTCAATCATCTCATAGAGCTTGTTCAGACGCTGCCCGGTCTCTGCGGAAACATACATAATCTCCGCGTAAGACAGGTAGGATAACACCTGGCGGATCTTATTGTCGTATTCGCGCATCGTCTTATCATTTTTCTCTATAGCATCCCATTTATTTACAACGATAATAATCCCTTTTCCGCGTTCGTGGGCAATCCCTGCAATCTTCGCATCCTGCTCCGTCACGCCCTCTGCGGCATCAATGACCACCAGTACCACATCGGCACGCTCCACTGCGGTAACTGTCCGGATAATGCTGTAGCGCTCCAGCTCTTCCTTGATCCGGCTCTTTCTGCGCAGCCCCGCCGTGTCAATAAAAATATACTCCTTGCCGTCATGAAGAATCTCGGTATCAATGGCATCCCTTGTGGTGCCCGCCACGTCAGAAACGATCACCCGGTTCTCGCCCAAAAGTTTATTAATAATAGAAGATTTCCCGACATTCGGCTTGCCCACAATGGCAATCCTGGGCCTGTCATCCTCTTCCTCTTCCCCCGAGCCTTCCGGGAAATGTGCCGCAACTTCATCCAGCATATCTCCCAGCCCCAGCCTGGAAGCGGCTGAAATCGGAACCGGATCACCGATTCCCAGATTATAGAATTCGTATACATCCGGCATAAATTTATCAAAATTATCGACTTTATTTACAACAAGGATCACTGGTTTTGCCGACCTGCGCAGCATGTCCGCCACTTTAGAATCGGAGTCTACCAAACCCTGTTTCACATCTGTTATAAAGATAATGACATCCGCCGTGTCAATGGCGATCTGTGCCTGCTCCCGCATCTGTGACAGAATCACATCCTTACTGTCCGGTTCAATTCCTCCGGTGTCAATTAAAGTGAACTCCCGGTCCAGCCAGCTCACATCCGCATAGATACGGTCCCTGGTGACACCAGGCGTATCCTTTACAATTGAAATCATCTCGCCTGCCAGAGCATTAAACAATGTAGATTTTCCAACATTCGGCCTTCCTACAATCGCTACTACTGGTTTACTCATATTTATCTGCTACCTTTCTCGTCTTCAAATTATCAGTTTCGGCCCAGAACTGCGTCAATCAAATCCTGCCCGCTTGATTTTACAATATCTACCGGCACTTGTAAAGCCTTCTCCACATCCTCCACGGTAAAATCATCCAGAAATATGTCCTCGCCGGTCCTTAACATATTGCAGGGGATCAGCAGAGCATCGCCAAGCTCTCTGCCTTTAAGCTGAGCGGCCAGATCCTGCCCGGTGATTAGCCCGGATACCGTAATCAGTTCGCCGAAAAAGTCATTCCTCACCTCATAGAGGTGCAGGGTTATATTAGGAAACTTCTCTTTTAGTCTGCCCAGCATACGCTCCAAATAGGGGTAAGCAAGCCGCCCGGTTGCAAATGACAGCTCTCTCTTCCTGTCGTCCCCTTTGATGTGCTCCAGCCCTGCCCCGAATTCATCCATCAGCAGGCGCAGCATACCCACGCCGTTCTCCAGCTGTAGATAACCGTCGTATCTTTCCTCCCGGGGCAGTTCCTCACCGGCCAGGATATACCACTCATCCCCTGCATGGATGAAATGAATCCCATGAACCTCATATATCTGATCCTGCCACTTATGGATCACCCTGAGGACTTCCTTTGCATCCTCCTTCGTAAATGGCTCCAGAGGATACAGACCGTCCCGAAACTTCGTCAGGCCCACGGGCACCACGGATACACTCCTGAGATATGGCAGATATCCGGTCAGATCACGGATGCTTCTTTCCAGCTCTTCCCCGTCATTCACGCCCTTGCAGAGTACAATCTGCCCGTTCATCTCAATTCCTCCCTGATACAGGATATCCACTTTCTTCAGGGCATCGCCTGCAAAACGGTTATGCAGCATCTTACAGCGCAGTTCGGGATTGGTTGTATGGAATGAGATGTTGATCGGTTCCAGATGGTACTTCACAATCCGCTCCACGTCATGATCACTCATATTTGTCAGGGTAATATAATTCCCCTGCAGAAAGGAAAGCCTCGAATCATCGTCCTTAAAATACAGCGTTTCTCTCATTCCTGCGGGCATCTGGTCTATAAAGCAGAACATGCATTTATTTCTGCAGGAACGGTACTCGTCCATCAGGCTCTGCCCGAACTCCAGTCCCAGTCCTTCGTCCTCGTCCTTTTCTATCTCCAGCTCCCACTGTTCTCCGTTGGGTTTCTCTATCAATAATACTATATTTTCATCGTCAACGTAGTAGTGATAATCAAATACATCCTCTATCGTATTGCCATTAATGGCCAGGAGCCTGTCCCCGGGCTCGATCCCCATCTCTTCCCCAATGCTTCCAGGATGTACGGTACTCACTATATGCTCATGTTTCATCTTCTATCTCCTCAAAGTCCTGAATAGACTTGCCCAGTCCGCTTTTCATAATGTTACTGTTCACAGCCGCAGGCCGCGCATAGTAACGGCATCTGGCTCATTTAAAGTCGCCTACAGCGAGGGGCAGATGCCCAGAGACCATCACTACTTCGTCTCCGATGCCGTGCAGCGAGGTGCACGGCACGGTTTGAACAGTAACCTCATTATATCATAATTCGCGGTTTGCGCAAGCTGTGCTTGAATTTCAGCATAAAAAATGATATAACCATATATAGATAACCGGCTGGATTCCAGCCCGTCAAATTCGTCAAACATAGGAGAAAATCATGTCAAATATTGAATTATTAGAAAAAACGCTTCCCGTCGCCCCCCTCAAGCTAGCGGCCATGGAAAGCTGTGAAAAGCTGGGGAAAAAGGTCAATGACTACATCGTATCCTTCCGAGAAAATACGATCTGCGAAGTAAAATCCTCCTCCCCCCTCTATGTGAACTATGAATCCCGCAACTATCTCGTGGACTGCTGTTGTCCCCGTTTTGGCTCCGGTGAGGCGAAGGGGGTCTTGAAGGAGACAATCCGCGGCACGGATCTGTTTATCATGACCGATGTATGCAACTACAGCCTTACGTACACGGTCAACGGACATATCAATCACATGTCTCCGGACGATCATTTCCAGGATCTCAAAAGGATCATTTCCGCCGCTACAGGCAAGGCAAAGCGGATCAATGTCATCATGCCTTTTATGTATGAGAGCCGCCAGCATAAGAGGACGAAAAGAGAGTCCCTGGACTGTGCTATTGCCCTGGAAGAACTGACCGCCATGGGCGTCACCAATATCGTGACCTTTGACGCGCATGATCCCAGGGTTCAGAATGCAATCCCACTGAAAGGGTTCGACAGCTTCAATCCGCCCTATCAGTTTATGAAGGCATTATTCCGTTCAGTGCCAGACTTACGGGTAGATAAGGAGCATCTAATGATCATCAGCCCTGACGAGGGAGCCATGCACCGCGCAGTCTACTTCTCCAACATACTAGGCGTAGAGATGGGTATGTTCTACAAGCGCCGCGACTATTCCACTGTAATCAACGGCAAGAACCCCATCGTGGCCCACGAATTCCTCGGCGACGATGTAACAGGAAAAGACGTCATCGTCGTAGACGACATGATTTCCTCCGGTGAAAGCATGCTGGATGTAGCCAAACAGCTAAAAGACCGCCACGCAGCCAGAGTCTTCGTCTGCACCACATTCGGCCTCTTCACGGACGGCTTCGAAAAATTCGACGAATACTACGAAAAAGGATACATTGACCGGGTAATCACAACAAACCTCACCTATCTGCCGCCGATTGTAAAAGAAAAACCCTACTTCGTAAAAGCAGATATGAGCAAATTCCTGGCACTCATCATAGATTCATTGAATCACGACACCTCCATCGGATCCGTACTGAATCCAACCGACAAAATCCACGCACTCCTCGAAAAAAAGCGCAGGGGGTAGAAGGGGGAAGTGGTGTCGACTCACGAGGCCGTCTCAGAGAAGGGGAAGGTGTTTTCGGGGACGGGAATGTGGGGGAAGCATTTCTATACAGAAAAAGAAATGCTAACCCCCACATTCACGCCCCCGAAAACACCTTCCCCTTCTCTGAGA